>ERZ724516.2426-NODE-2426-length-10518-cov-12.546115_pt1 | contig 10518 bp, 12 predicted proteins | sample MGYA00376049_ERZ724516 | MGnify/ENA primary metagenome ERZ724516 (study PRJEB28724, sample SAMN07190886) | activated sludge metagenome | isolation source: activated sludge of sewage treatment plant in Hong Hong | place: USA: Christiansburg, Virginia | collected... | reverse complement strand
AGCGGCTCGGCGACCAGCGCCCGACGCCAGCGATTGCGCAGCGCGATGGCGACCGCTTTCTTGGCGTTTTGCTGTCCAACAATGTGTTTATCGAGTTCCGAAACAATTTCTCGCGGAGTCATTGCGCTCATTCCAGAACCTCGATGGTGAAATTGCGGTTGGTGTAAATACAGAGGTCGCCAGCGATCTCCAGTGACTTGGTAACGATGTCGCGCGGTGCCAGATCCGTGTTTTCCAGCAAGGCACGCGCGGCGCTCTGGGCGTAGGAACCGCCGGAGCCGATGGCGACGATACCGTATTCTGGCTCCAGCACGTCACCATTACCGGTAATGATCAACGAGACCTCCTTGTCGGCCACTGAAAGCATGGCTTCCAGACGGCGCAGGGCACGGTCGGAACGCCAGTCCTTGGCCAGTTCAACCGCTGAGCGCAGGAGATTGCCCTGATGCTTGTCGAGCTTGGCCTCGAAACGCTCGAAGAGCGTGAAGGCATCGGCTGTACCGCCAGCAAAGCCGGCCAGAATGCGGCCATTGTAGAGACGGCGCACCTTGCGTGCGGTCGCCTTGATCACGATATTGCCCAGCGTAACCTGACCATCGCCCGCCATGGCGACGGAATTTCCCCGCCGCACGGACAGGATAGTCGTGCCGTGATATTGCTCCATAGTTTTTCCTAACGCTTAAGTCTTGGGAACGAGGATACGTGAAACCTTGTTGAGTCCAACCACGCCCATCAGTTCCGCCACCAGGTGATTCGGGCTGCGAATGATGACATCGCGCCCGGCATCCTTGAGCGGGGCGATACGGTTGGCCAATTGACCAGCCGAGAAAAAATCCAGTCGGCGTACCGCTGAAAAATCGAGGACGGGTACATCCATGAGTTCGAGTATTGCCGGCAGTTCGTCAAAGCGGGCGCTCTTGATATCACCACTCAAATAATGCGCATCACGCTTCACATTTTCCTCTGAAGCAGGCAATACCGGCTCTTTGACCACTTCCCAGGAGGGCGGTGAACGCTCAAAGGTGACGGCAAAATCAATGGCACATTCCTCAAACTGCTCTTGAACACCATGACGCTGCAGCAACTCCAGTGCCAGCAACCAGACCCGGGCATGATCCTTCTCGCCAACCACAAGACGGCTACGCAGGCGTGGAATGAAGTTTTCGATCTGGTCGAGGATAACCACAACACCTTTGCGCCGCGCATCGAGTAGCAAATCGGCAAATTGCCCGGCTATATCATCATCACAACCGACCAGCTTGCTACAGTCGATACGCGCTGGACGTTTGTCGGCCAGCGAGGCAAGCAAGGGTTCGAGAACCTTGGCATGTTCTGCGGTCAACACGCCCTGCAGGGCAAAACTGCGCACCCCGAGACTGGCAGGTCCGGCTACCGGAGCGAGATTGCGCCAGGTCGGCGCCGAGGTTTCGCAGGTTTCCGCGAAATCCATGCCCAGTTTGTCAAAGGCGGCACGATCCCCGGTCAGCTGCAAAAGGTCAAAGAGCATTTGCCAAATACGCAGGCCATCGGCATTTCGGTAAAACTTGACGAAGGCCTCGAGTAATGCGCGCGCCGCTGCATCCTGGCCGTTACTGTAGAGGACGGCAACCTGTTCGATGTCGGCCTGCATGGAATCAACATCATGGTCGACATTGATACCCATGACGCTGGATTCGGAGTAATTGCGATCAAACTGGGAGATGGTGAAATCAAGCTCGAAACCTTCGTCATCCAGCGCTGGGGAGGGAACGGTTTCAGGTGTGCTTTGCCCCGCCGACAACCCCTCAGGGCGTGAGCGTGTAAATTCGAGTTCTGGCAAATGCTCGGCTATCTTTGGCGCAGACTCGACGGGCGGCGCCGGCTTTGGCACGGCGGGCGCTTTAGGCTTGGCCGTCGCGCGCTCCGGCATTTTCTCCGGCGGTTTTTTGAAAAACGAAAACACCATAAACACTCAAAAAGCAGAGCTAACGTTTTAGCATGTCATCCTGCATCACGCAATAAGCAAGCCCACGGCGATCAACAAGACAGCCAGTACCGGCCCAAATGGCTGGTCCAGACCCAGGGCAATGGCGAATGCGCCAACGTAGGCCAACAGACCAATCAGGGCTGAAAGCAGCAGGCCGCTACGCCAGCTGCGCGCACGGCGAAAAACGATCCACGGCGGCACAAAAATCAGCGCGAAACCGCCCATCACGCCCAGCGTCATGGTCGCCAAAGCCAGGGTCAATGCGGCCAGGAGATCGAAGCCACTAACCACCGGCCAAACCGGCAGGTGTTGCGCGTGAAAATAGTCCGGATAAATGCGGGCCAGCAAGAGTTGGCGCGAGAGCCAAGCAAGAAGCGGGACAACCAAAACACACCAAGGTAAAACCAGGTAAAAATTGTCGTTACCTGAAAAATAGAGCTGGCCGTCAAAGAGGGCATGCCCCAGACGCTCGGCCAAGGGCTGGTTGGATGCCAGCAGTACAGAAACCGCCCAACCACCGAGCAGCAGCATGGCAAAAGCAGCGCCACCCGCCAGGCGGGCAGCAAAGAAGCGTTTGCCGATACCCGCCAGCGCCGCCGCCCCCATGCCGCCCAGCGCAGGAGTAAAGCCGGCCACCAGCGCCAGCAAGGCACCTGCCGCCGCAACATGAGCGTAGGCCAGAGCAGCCAGCCACTCGTCACGCAGGCGCAGGAAGCAACCCAAAACCGGCAAAGCCAGCGCCAGACAAAGCCCGGTCAAAAAGGGGATGAGAAACAGCTCATTCCACATGTTGCACTCCCTGGAGCACCAGTACCTGATCACAGACGGCGCTGACGAAAGCATCGTCATGGCTGACCAGAATAATGCCGGCACCGCCGACCACGCGGCGACGCAGGGCCGAGGCCAGATGTTCGACGCCAGCCGTATCGAGATTGTTGGTTGGCTCGTCAAGCAGCACAACATCGGCCGCCGCCTGCAGGATGGCCCATAGTGCAAGATAATGGCGCTGACCACCGGACAGACGATCAAGGCGCCAATCGAGACGATTGCTCAGCCAGGGCGGCAAACCGTCGGCACTCGCCACAGTCAATGCCAGCAATTCACGACCACTCAGCGGCAAACCGGACAAGGGCGGAACATCCTGCGTCTGCAAGGCCAGCTTGAGAGCAGCGCGCAGACGAATTTTGCCGGAAAAACACCTGGCGCGACCCGATAGCGCACTCAGAACCGTCGTCTTGCCGACGCCATTGGGGCCGGTCAAACCAAGAATCATCCCGGGTTTCAAATCGAGATCAAGCGGCGCCGTGGCCGGCTCTTGCCAGCCAGCCACCAACTGCTCGGTACGAATCAAGCTATCGCTCACCGATTGGCCTTCAATAGACGATTGATCGTGTCATCAAAGAGACTGAAAAGGCTACCCGCTTCCGGCGTACCGCCGACGCTAAACGGCAGCATGACCGCGGGGATACCCGCCTTGCCCGATAGCCACAGGCTAGGCCCGTCGCTCTGATAGGCAGCACGCAGGACCATACGGGCTGGCGCCGATTTCTGCCGCTCCAGCAGACTGCTCAGATGACCACTGGTCGGTTCAACGCCAGGCTTGGGCTCCAGCACACCAAGCTCCTTCAAACCTAACCAGGCGGCGAGATAGACAAAGGAGCTGTGATGAACGAGCACCGATACCCCGCGCAACGGCGCTGCCTCGTTTTCCCAGCGGACAATGGCCGCCTGCCACTTGCCGGAAAAGGCCTTGAAGCTGGCCCGATAGGCTTCGGCATTGGCTGGATCAAGCTCGCCCATACGCGCGGTCAGCGCCTCGCCAACCTTCTGGATATTGCGCGGATCAAGGTGAAAATGGGGATTGCCAGCGGCGTGGACATCGCCCTGCGCCCGATCAAGAACTTTTGGCACATCGCGCATGGCGACAACGCTGGCCGCTTCAAAATATCCCGGTCGACCGGCCTGAATCGCTGAATTTCCGGAATCGCGCACGACCAGCGGTAGCCAGCCAATTTCCAGCTCGGCACCGGTTGCCACCACCAGTTGAGCACGGCGTGCCTGAGCCAGCAGCGACGGTTTGGCCTCAATGCGATGCGGGTCTTGCAGAGCTGTCGTTGCGTTGTAGATGCTGACCTTGTCGCCGCCGATCTCCTTGGCCAAGGCGCCCCATTCGGGGAGCGTCGCGAAGATGTTGAGATTGGCCAAGGCCGGCAGGGAAAACAGGCTGAGCAAGGAAATGCCCATGTATTGGGTGATTTTCTTCATCATATTCCCCTTAAAACTTGTGCCCGCCGTGAGCGCCGAGGCTCATGACGTATTGCAGCCAAAGTTGATTATCGGTTGCCTCCGGACGCGTCTTCTCCTGTGCATACTGCAGGCGCACTCGCGAAAATTCGCTCGGGCTCCAGTCCACCATCAGCGTATTGCGGCTCGGCGAGTAATTTGCCAGCAAAGGCAGATCAGCCGCCGTCAGCGTACCGTTGTTGATCAACTCGATATTGGCCGAGCCTGAACTCAGTCGGTCATAGCGATAACCGACGCGCCAGTTCGGCATGAACTGATAGACCGCCTGCGCGTAGTAGCCCGACTGGGTATTGCTGAAACCGCCCTGTTGCGCACTGCCAGCGGTGTCATAAACCAGATCACCCGACTCGGTGCGCCGGAAGTATTCGCCCTGCAGCTTCAGATTGGTCTGTTTTGCATTCCCGTTTGGCGACCATTTCCACAGCAGATCGGCAATCCAGGTGCGACTGGCGCCACTGAAGCTGTTATTCACTCCATTGAGCGGATCCTGATATTCACGATCTTTAGGCTGCGAGGCAAAATAGGAAATGCCGCCGCGCCAACTATTCGCTACGCCGAGATCGCCACCAAGATGGACAAAGGCCGAGGCCGACATCAGGCCATTCTTGCTTTTGGATTCATCCGTGGCCGGAAAACTCATGGCACGCGCTGTTTCTGCGCCAAACTCGAGGAAAATCGGCGTCGGCGCCAACCAGCGTGCCTGCACGCCATCCATCCCTAACGCATTGCCAAAGAAGGCCTGGTAAGGCAGCGGAGCGTTTGAAAAATCCCATTCGTGCGGATGCAGTTCATTCAGGTAGCCGATGCCAGACAGGAAGCGCCCGACCTTCAGGTTGAACCCGTTGCCCAGCCCCAGGGTCTGGACGCTGGCCTCCTCGACGCCCAGCGTGTTATCCGGCGCCAGCGCCAGACGCAGGGTGCCACGGAACAACGGGTCAATATTGGCAGCGATCATCAACTCGGATTCGCCGAGAGTGAAACTGCGATTTTCGGGCATCAACTCACCATTGGACGGGATAAAGCCCTGCAAACGGCGCTCGCCGGGATTTTGCTTGAGGTTGGTATAACTGCCGGAAAGAATCAGGGAGATTTCCGGGTTGAAGGCCGAGGCGGAAGTCTGCGGCGGACGGACATTCAGGCGCGCTTCATTGGCGACCACTTCGGCGTTGGTCGCCGTGATTTCGGCCTTGCTGGCCTTGCTTTCGGCTTGCGCCAGTTTTTGTTCGAGCGCGGCGATACGCTGCTCATAGGACTGCTTCAGTTCATTGATCTGGCTGCGAATGGCCGCCAGATCGGCATCCGAGGCGGCCTGCGCGGTGCACGAGGCAGCGAGCAGGACAGCCACGGCAAATGGCTTGTGGGACATGGAATTCTCCTGAAAAAACGCGATGGCGCCGACCGCAGATTGAATCTGTTGCGGTCAACGGCTAAAACGAGGCGATTTTTTCAGGCGAGAGGCGGGGCGCGCTGGCTTGCAACCGGGGCAGGGAAAACTGTGCGCCCAATCGAATCCAGCGATTCAGGGACGAACTGCGGCGTAACAACAGGCAGCAATGCAACCACAGAGGGCAGCGCCGAACCAAGATCGTGCGCCGCCAGACAGAGTTCGCAGGTATGCGTTGGCAACCCACTCTCGTTATCCGCCGCATGGCCAATGGCATGCGCGCCCGCCGCCAGTTGGGCGAAGAAAAGAACGGCAACGAGAAGGAGATGGCGCAAGGAATTCACAGCGTGAGTTTAGTCGACCTGGACGAGCAAACCTTTGAGATATTCGCCTTCCGGGAAGTTCAAGGCAATCGGGTGATCCGCTGCGCCGGCCAGACGCCGGACAATGCGCGCCTCACGGCCGGCATCGTGCGCCGCATCGGCGATGATTTTCTGGAACAACTCAAGCCCAACACCGCCGGAGCAGGAATAGGTCATCAGCAGGCCACCCGGCTTGAGCAAACGAAAACCCAGCAAATTGATGTCCTTGTAGGCGCGCGCGGCACTCTCGGCATGGGCCGCGGAGGGGGCAAACTTGGGCGGGTCGAGAACGATCAGATCAAACAGGCGACCGGCCTTGCGGAAATCGCGCAGCGCCTGGAAGACATCGGCCTCCTGCCACTGCGCCCGTTCCGCCGGCAATTGCGGATTGAGTGCCAGATTGGCCTGGCCCTGCGCCAGAGCCGGGCCTGAGGAGTCAATCGACAGCACGCTGGCGGCGCCACCAGCCAAGGCTTGCAACGAGAAGCCGGCGGTGTAACAGAAGCAGTTGAGGACATCCTTGCCGGCAGCAAGTTGGCCGAGCAACAAACGGTTGTCGCGCTGGTCAAGGTAAAAGCCGGTTTTATGGCCATCGGCGAAGTCGACCGCCAGCTTGACGCCATTTTCGACGATGGTCAGCGGCTCGTCGCGCGCTTCACCATGCAACCAGCCGGTGGCCGACTCCAGGCCCTCAAGACGCCGCACATCGGAATCGGAGCGCTCATAAACCCGGGCGCAGCCAGTCGCCTTGATCAAACCGGCGACAATGGCATTGCGCCACTTGTCGGCGCCAGCCGAGGTCAGCTGGACCACCACGGTGTCGCCATACTGATCGGCGATAACGCCCGGCAAGCCGTCGGATTCGGCATGGATCAGGCGCAAGCCCGGCTGGCCACGCAACTCGGGCAGCGCCTGACGGCGCGCCACGGCAGCCGCAACCCGGCGCTTGAAGAAAGCGTCATCAATCGATTCTTCGCCATCAAAGGTCCAGAACCGCGCACGAATCTGCGATTTCGGGCTGTAAGCGGCACGGCCCAGCGGACGCAGGTTATCGGCCAGTACCTCAACCGTATCACCGGGACGCGCACGACCTTCCAGACGCCCCACCGAGCCGGCGAACAGCCAGGGGTGGTGCTGTTTGAATGCGGAACGTTCCTTGCCGGGCAGCAGAATCAGCTGAGCCATGTTTTTCTCGACCTTAAATGAAACAAGCCCCGGTGACCTTGCGGCAACCGGGGCTTGGCAAATCAGCGAATGATTAGCTCAGACCCTTGCGGTTACGGGCGTGACATTCGGCAGCGTACATCACCTTGAACAGGGTCTTGCCGGTGCCCTTGAACAGGCGCTTGGTTGACTTGGAAATGCAGCGGCGCTCCAGGGATGAGCGGCGGGTACGGTTGATAGCCATGAAAACTCCTTGAATCCGACGAATTTGGTAAACCGCGAATCATAGAGGGTGGTGGAACATACGTCAATTAAAGCTTGATTTTTCGGCAATTTTCGCCGTTGACCGCAACATTTTCAGTGTTTGGCGCGTGGATGCGCCTTATCGTAAACCGTCGCCAGATGCTGGAAATCGAGGTGTGTGTAAACCTGCGTCGAAGCAATGCTGGCATGCCCCAGCATCTCTTGTACCGCGCGTAAATCGCCGGACGACTGCAGAAGATGCGAGGCAAACGAATGGCGCAGCATGTGCGGATGAACATGGCGCGGCAATCCAAGCTGCACCGCACGCAAGGCCAGACGCTCCTGAATCATGCGATGACTGAGCCGCCCGCCGCGACGCCCGACAAACAAGGCCTTTTCTTCAACCGCTGCCAGCGAGTTTCGCACTACCGCCCACGCCGCCAGGGCTTCGCGTGCCTTGCTTCCCACCGGCACCAGTCGCGCCTTGCTGCGCTTGCCGAGCACTCTGACCTCACCTTCATGCAAGGCGCTATCGAGCGCATCGCAATCGAGGGCAGCCAGTTCGGCCAGACGCAAACCTGAGGAATAAAACAGTTCGAAGATCGCCGTATCGCGCAACGCCAGCACTTGGTCGCCCTCGTCCACCGGTTCCAGCAAACGGGCAGACTCGTCGACCGACAAGGCCTTCGGCAGCAAGCGCGGTGACTTTGGCGAGCGTACGCCCTCACAAGGATTGAGCGCTACCGCATCATGTTCACCCAGCCAGGAAAAAAAGCCGCGCCAGGCCGATAAAGTACGTGCCAAGGAGCGCCCGGAGAGCCCTTTGCCGTGCAATTGCGCGACGAAACGGCGAATTTGATGGACCTGCAATTCGGCCAGTGACGTTTCGCCTGCCGCTGCAATCAGCTTTTCCAGATCACGCCGGTAGTTGCTGACCGTATGCGGCGACAGTCGGCGCTGCTCTGACAATTCGGCCAGATAAGCGACAACTGCCTGAGCCGCATTGTTCATTGGCGATTCACAGAACGCTCTTGGTCACTCTGGCCAAAGCAGCAGAAACCATCTCGCCGAGGCGCTCAAGGTAAAGCGTGCCCATATCGGCGTAAAAACGCTGCGCCTCTTCGCTGCCCAGCGCAATCATGCCGATCGTGCCACCGCCGTTGCGCAGCGCGATCAAGGCCTGTGAGCGGACATGGTTGGCATGTTCGCCAAACCAGGAAGCGGTACCGAATCCAGCGGTGGAACCGCAATACGGCCGGCCCAGGGTTTCGGCAAAGACCTGCAACTCCTCGCTGACAGCGGCGAACTCCGGCAGATCATCAACGCCTTCCGGCACATTCCACAAACGCAGCGCGACATGCGGTACGGAAAAATCATCGCGCAGGTGAAAGTTCAGCAGATGAATCACCGCCTGAAAGGTTTCAGCGGCGATCAGGCCAACGGCCAGGCGATGTACCTTCTCGCTGATCGCATCGTTTTCTTCACCAAAAGCAATCAACTCGGCCAGCTTGGCCTCGGTCTGCCGGTTCTTGTCACGCAGGGTCAGCATCTGGCGCTCGGCCAGCGATACCGTGCGCCCGCCATGCGGATGCGGCACATAAATCTGCGCCAGCAGATCGGCGTATTGCTCGAAAAAACTCGGGTTGGACTTCAGATAGTCGGCGACATCTTCAGCAAAAGGCGCACTCATAATTCAATTTCTCCAGAAAACACAGTGACCGCCGGGCCGCTCATCATGACCGGCTGATCCTGCCCGGCCCAGGCAATCGTCAAGTCACCGCCACGCGTCGTCACGCGCACCGGGCTGTCGAGCAGGCCACGGCGAATACCAGTAACCACGGCCGCGCAAGCGCCGGTACCACAAGCCAGGGTTTCGCCGGAACCCCGTTCATAAACGCGCAACTTGATGGCCTGACGGTCGATCACCTGCATGAAACCGGCGTTAACCCGCTGCGGGAACTGCTGGTGATTTTCAATCAAGGGGCCGTGATCACCGACCGGAGCGCTATCGACACACTCCACCACCTGCACGGCATGCGGGTTGCCCATCGAAACCACGCTGATTTCCAGCGTTTCGTCAGCGACGTCCAGCGAATAGATGACCACATCGTCGTCGTGCAAAAAGGGGATTTCAGTCGGCAAAAATCGGGGAATTCCCATGTCGACCGTAACATTTCCATTTTCTTCAAGACGCGGCGCGATGATGCCGCGCATCGTTTCGACGCGAATCTCGGCCTTGTCGGTCAAACCCACGTCATGGACGAAGCGCACGAAGCAGCGCGCACCATTGCCGCACTGCTCAACCTCGCTGCCATCCGCATTGAAAATCCGGTAGCGGAAGTCCACCGCAGCCTGCGTCGGCGCCTGAACCAGCAAAATCTGGTCGCAACCCACGCCAAAATTACGGTCGGCGAGAAAGCGTAATTGCGCTGGCGAGAGATCAACCTGCTGGCGAATGCCGTCGAGGACCACGAAATCGTTGCCCAGACCGTGCATTTTTGAGAATTTGAGCTTCATTGCCCGCCCCACTGATGAATTTAAAAAAGGATAGCAGAGACAGACCCTTACCTCAAAATCTTAAAGTTTCTTCTCCATTACGAAATCATCCATGACAAAACCACGGCCGATGTCGTCAACAATGGCTTCACGCACCATAAAGCCATATTTTTTGTAGGAGCCGATGGCCTTTTCATTGCGCTTGTTGACTGCCAGGATCAGACAAGGATAGCCATTTTTCTTCGCCCGAGCCGCGACGTGCTCGATCAACTGGCCACCGACACCCTGACGCTGCACATCCGGGTGAATGTAGAGCTTGTCCAGTTTGAATTCACCCTTGTAGATCTCACTGAAGGCAAAACCGACACGCCGCCCGTTGTAAAACGCCTGATCCAGCCATTTATGAACATCCTCCAGATCATCGTACAGACGCTCATGGCCGTAACGCTGCTCAAGCATGAAGTCGATCTGCTCCTGAGTGATGATCCCCGGATAAGTGGCCTGCCAGATTTCACGGGCCAGCGACGAGATCGCCGGCACATCGGGCGGGGTAACGGAACGAATTTCAATAGTCAGGCTGTTCATTTGTAAAACCTCTG
>ERZ724516.2424-NODE-2424-length-10520-cov-4.571524_pt1 | contig 10520 bp, 8 predicted proteins | sample MGYA00376049_ERZ724516 | MGnify/ENA primary metagenome ERZ724516 (study PRJEB28724, sample SAMN07190886) | activated sludge metagenome | isolation source: activated sludge of sewage treatment plant in Hong Hong | place: USA: Christiansburg, Virginia | collected... | reverse complement strand
TCGATGATCATCGCGTAGCGGGCCAGTTCCATGACTTCTTCGTCGTTGATCGAGAACTGGTGACGCAGGGCTTCTTCAACGTCCTCGGTGATCGTTGACTTGCCGGCGACCTTTTCGGCGGCGAAAGTCATCTTGATCATCTTGGAGCCGAGGTTGCGGCGGACGACGGCCTTCTTGCCGGCGGCCAGCATCGGCTTGTGCACGTAGAACTCGTCCGGATTGACGGCGCCCTGCACCACGGTTTCGCCCAGCCCGTAGGAAGAGGTGACGAAAACGGCATCGCGGAAGCCGGATTCGGTGTCGAGCGTGAACATCACGCCGGCGGCGCCCTTGTCGGAGCGGACCATGCGCTGGATACCGGCGGACAGGGCGACGTCGGCGTGCAGGAAGCCCTTGTGGACGCGGTAGGAAATGGCGCGGTCGTTGTACAGGGAAGCGAAGACTTCCTTGATCGCATGCATGATGTTTTCCAGGCCGACGATGTTCAGGAAGGTTTCCTGCTGACCGGCGAAGGAAGCATCCGGCAGATCTTCGGCGGTGGCGGAAGAGCGCACGGCGAAGGACATGTCGGCGGTGGAATCGGCCACCAGGCGCTGGTACTGCTCGGTGATGGCGATGGTCAGATCCATCGGGAACGGGGTGTCGAGCACCCACTGGCGAATCTCGGCGCCGGCCTTGACCAGGGCATTCACATCTTCGACATCCAGCGTGTCTAGGACGGCATTGATCTTGGCGTCGAGGCCGGACTGTGCCAGGAAGACACGATAGGCGTGGGCGGTGGTGGCAAAACCACCCGGCACGCGAACGCCGGTATCAGCCAGCTGGCTGATCATTTCACCAAGCGATGAATTCTTGCCGCCGACTTGCTCGACGTCATTCATGCGCAGTTTTTCAAAGGGGATGACGAGGTGTTCCATAGGGATTCCTTTCAGGGATGCAAAAACAAAATCATTTCACCGCTGATGCGCTGAGGGCACGGCGGATTGCCGAGGGATATTGGCCTCATTTCTCTGCAGCCCTTTGCGTTCTCAGCGTCTCTGCTGCGAACCACGATTCAAAGCTCCGAACCGAGGCGGCGCTCGGCGGTTTCGCGACGGGCGACAGAACGCAGCGTCTGGGCGAGCGTTTCACGGACGAAATCAATATGTGTTTCAGCGGCAGCACGGGCAGCCTGCGGCTTGCGCTCACGAACGGCTGCATGGATCGCCGAGTGCTGGGTCATCAACAACCGGCTGGCAGCTGGCACGGCCTTCAATTCGCCCAGATTGAGGCGAATATTGTCATGCATCAGGCGCAGCAAGGCCGAAGAGAGGTGGCCAATCAGAACATTGTGCGAGGCGTCACCTATGGCTTGATGGAAGGCAATATCAGCGTCTGAGCGCCGCGCGGTACTATCGTTTTCAAAACTGGCCTGCAAGGCAACGAAGGCTTGGTCGAGCCGTTGCAGATCGGCATCTGTGGCACGCTCGGCAGCCCACTCGGCCGCCTGCCCTTCAATCATGCGACGAAATTCCAGCATGTCTTCCCGCAGATTGGGGTAGCTGCCCATCATGTCTTGCCAGGGATCGAAAAAAGTGGCTTCCAGGGCAGCCGTTACATAAGTGCCACCACCCTGACGACTTTGCAGCATGCCTTTTTGCGCCAGTTTCTGGATTGCCTCGCGGAGACTGGGACGGGAAACGCCCAGTTCAATTGCCAGTTCACGTTCTGCCGGCAAGCGGTCACCCGGCTTCAACGAGCCCTCGAGTATGCGACGCTCCAACGTGGAGGCAACGGCATCTGAAATACGGGGAACCTGCACCTTGTTCGGCATTGGTAAGACCACATCTATTGGTAAGACCAACATATTCTAGTTAGCGTTTCAGCAAAGCGCAAGCATAGGATTTTCCCTAAGTCGATTGACTAAGTGCCGGAATTTACGTAAAGTTTCATCTGACCAAATATTGGTCTGACCATTTGACCGAAAATAATTCACATCGGAGACATGATGACGCAAGCGCAAACCTCACCCTCCCGTCCCACGGACATTTATTTCTTTGCCACTTGCGTGGTCGACCAGTTTTTTCCCGGTGCCGGCATGGATGCCATGACATTGCTCGAACGCCAAGGCATCCGCGTTCATTTCCCCGAAGAACAAACCTGCTGCGGTCAACCCGCTTATACGAGCGGTTTTCCCGATGAAGCCCGCAAGGTGGCGGCGCATCAGCTGACGCTGTTCCCGGAAAACTGGCCGGTCGTCGTCCCCTCCGGCTCCTGCGCCGGGATGATGAAACACCATTACCCGACGCTTTTTGCTGCCGACCCGGCCCGGAAGGCCCAGGCCGAAGCCCTCGCCAAACGCATCTACGAACTGACCGACTTTCTCGTCAATGTGCTGGATTTCCAGCCCGAGGACAAAGGCAGTGACTGTACCGTCGTGCTGCACACCTCTTGCTCGGCCCGCCGCGAAATGGGCGTGCATCTGACCGGGCGCAAACTGCTCGGCGCGTTGAACAAGGTCAGCGTAGCGCAGCAGGACCATGAATCCGAATGCTGCGGTTTCGGTGGCACATTTTCGATCAAGCAGCCGGAAATCTCTGGTGCGATGGTCGAAGACAAGGTGAAATCCCTGAAGGCCACTGGCGCCGAACGCGTTGTCAGCGCCGATTGCGGCTGCCTGATGAACATCCTCGGCCACGCTGCCTGGAAGGACAAGCAGGAAGGTCGCAGCACCCCGACGCTGCCTGGCGAACACATTGCCAGCTTCCTGTTGCGTCGTACCGTAAAGGAGGCTGCCCGATGAGCGCCCGCGACCGCATTCTTGCCAAACTGAACGCAGCACCGGTCCTGCCCAAGGAAGCGCCGGACGTCGCCAGCTGGTACACCACCCATCGCGGCATCGAAAGTACCACCGATAAAGTGGCCCGTTTTCGTGCCTGCATCGAATTCGCCCATGCCGAGGTGTATGCGGTATCGCAGGCCAGTTGGCCTCAGAAATTGTGGGAAATATTGGCCGCCAAACAGATCGACAAATTGCTGCTTGCCCCCGCCACCCCTCATGGTCAGCGAGCGATGAACGTGCTGAGTGAATCGGGCATTGCCTGCAGCGGCTATACGCAGGCGATCGAGGCCTGGAAAGAAGAAATGTTCCACGACATCCCGGCGAGCCTGACCGTCGCGCGCGGCGCCATTGCCGAAACGGGTACCCTGGTGCTTTGGCCGGATGCCGATGAACCCCGCCTGATGTCGCTGGTGCCGCCAGTGCATGTCGTTCTGCTTGAAGCGTCCAAAATTCACAACACGTTTTATGAAATCATGCACAACGAAAGCTGGGCAAATGGCCTGCCGACCAACGCCCTGCTCATTTCCGGTCCGTCGAAGACGGCTGACATTCAGGTAACGCTGGCCTATGGCGCCCACGGCCCGAAAGAACTTATTGTCCTGCTGATCGGAGACGAAGCATGAGCGAACATGCGCTGAACTTCATGCCCTCCGAGGGCTTCCGCGCTCGTGCCAAGGACGTGGTCGAAAACCCCTTCCTGCGCCAGAGTTTCCGTGGCGCCATGGATTTCCTGATCAACAAGCGCATCACACAGTTCCCCGACCCGGAAGAGCTGGAAACCCTGCGCACGCTGGGTGAGCAGATTCGTCAATACAACCTCGGCAAGCTGCCCAGCCTGTTGGTCCATCTGGAAGAAAACCTGACTCGCAACGGCATCAAGGTGCATTGGGCGGAGACGCCGGACGAAGCCAACGCCATCATCCTCGGCATCTGCCAGGCGCATTCGGCCAAGCTGATGGTCAAGGGCAAGTCGATGGTCAGCGAGGAAATCGAGCTGAATCACGCCTGCCAGGCTGTCGGCATCGAAGCGATGGAATCGGACATGGGCGAGTACATCGTCCAGCTGGCCGGCGAAAAGCCCTCGCACATCATCATGCCGGCGATCCACAAGACCAAGGAAGAAATCGCCCGGCTGTTCAATGAGAAAGTGCCGGGGGTCGATTACACCGATAACGTTGATGAACTGATCCAGATCGGCCGCAAGGTCCTGCGTGAGAAGTTTCTGGTTGCTGACATCGGCCTATCGGGCGTCAATTTCGCCGTCGCCGAAACCGGCACGCTCTGTCTGGTCGAAAACGAAGGCAACGGTCGCCTGAGCACGACGGCACCACCGGTCCATATCGCCATCACTGGCATCGAGAAAATTGTCGAGAAACTCGACCACGTCCCTCCACTGCTCTCGCTGCTGACCCGCTCGGCAACCGGCCAAAACATCTCGACCTACTTCAACATGATCTCCGGGCCGCGCAAGGCCGACGAGAAAGACGGGCCGACCGAAGTGCACCTGGTGCTGCTCGACAACGGCCGCACGCAAGCCTACGCCGACGAGCAGTTGCGCAAGACGCTGCAATGCATTCGCTGTGGCGCCTGCATGAACCATTGCCCGGTTTACACGCGGATTGGCGGGCATGCCTATGGAACGACCTATCCGGGGCCGATCGGCAAGATCATTTCGCCGCACATGCTGGGGCTGGAGGCGACCAAAACAATGGCGACTGCGTCGACGCTATGTGGCGCCTGCGGGGAAGTTTGCCCGGTGCGGATTCCGATTCCCGATCTGCTGATGCGTTTGCGGGAGGAGTCGTTTACGGCGCCGCATGCGAATCCATCCATGGTTGGGCAAGGAGCTGGGTATTCGTCGCTGATTTCGACTATCTGGCGTGGATGGGCGGCGGTGTATCGCTCGCCTTCGCTATACGGCGTGGCAACCTGGCTGGGGAGCCGGTTTTCGTGGCTGATGCCTTCAAAGCAAGGGGCTTGGACTTCAGTTCGGGTGCCGTTGAAGCCGGCGCCCAAGCGGTTGCGGGATATGGTTCGGGAAAGGGGCTAATGGCTGTTTCCTTTTCCATGCTTGGGGTTCCGCCTTGTTGGCGGGCGTACTTTCTTTTGCTTCGCCAAAAAGAAAGTAGCCAAAGAAAAGGCGACCCCGGGGGCGGCGCCGGCGTTGCCGGTTCCTTGCGCTACTCGGAATGTCGGGCGGCTGGCTAAACTCGCCTGCGGCTCAGACAACGCCAGCCGAAAGCTCCCGGCCTTCCTGCGTTGCTCAGCGCCTTCCACGGGGACCCGAAAGACGTCCGGGCTGACCATTTCGTTACATAAACCCGGTTTCCACGGTCAACCGGAAAAAATAGCCAAAAATGAAATCTATTTTTCCAGCACACAAGCTCAATCACGGGCCGTTCTTCCGGGCCCCTTGAGAGGTGCCGAGCAACGCAGGGGCTGGCGGATAAAGGGCGAGGACTGTCTGAGGGCGAAGCCCGAGTTCCGCAGCCCCCGCCAGTCCCGAGTAGCGCAGGGAACCGGCAACGCCGGCACCGACCCAGGGGTCGCCTTTTCTTTGCTTACTTTCTTTTGGCGAAGCAAAAGAAAGTAAGACGCCCCGCAAGGGCGGAACCCCCTGCCAATTAAGCAAAACCAAATAACAAAACCGAGACAACCAAAATGCCCTTCCAAGCCCTGGAAATACACCTCACCGGCCCGGTCGCCACCCTCTGGATGAACCGCCCCGACCTCCATAACGCCTTCGACGAAACCCTCATCGCCGAGCTCACCGCCGCCTGTATCGCCCTCGACGAAGACAAAGATGTCCGCGTCGTCATCCTCGCCGGACGCGGCAAGAGCTTCTCCGCCGGCGCCGACCTCAACTGGATGAAACGTGCCGCCAACAATGGCCTTGACGACAATCTCAACGACGCCCGTGCCCTGGCAAGGATGCTCCGTATTCTGGCCGAGATGAAGAAGCCGACCATCGCTCGCGTCCAGGGTGCGGCTCTCGGTGGTGGCACGGGCTTGACGGCCGCCTGCGATATTGCCGTGGCCTCGACCAAGGCCTTTTTTGCCACCTCGGAAGTCAAGTTCGGCATCATCCCGTCGGCCATCAGCCCCTACGTTGTCCGTGCCATCGGCGCCCGCCAGGCCTACCGCTATTTCCAGTCAGCCGAACGCATCGATGCGGTCCGTGCCCGTGATCTCGGTCTCGTTCATGAAACCGTGGAGCCGGATGCGCTTGATGCCAAGGTTCAGGAAATCGTCAACGCATTGATTCAGGGCGGTCCGCTCGCCCAGGCTGCTGCAAAAGACCTGATCCGTGCCGTCGACAACCAGCCGATCAATGACACGCTGGTGGAAGATACCGCTCACCGCATCGCCCATCTGCGCGCCACCCCGGAAGCGAAAGATGGTATCGCCGCCTTCCTTGACAAGCGTCAGCCCGGCTGGATAGGGGAATAAACCATGTTCAACAAAATCCTGATCGCCAACCGCGGAGAAATCGCCTGTCGGGTCATCAAGACCGCCCGCCGCATGGGCATTCGTACCGTCGCCGTCTATTCCGAGGCCGACGCCAATGCCCGCCACGTTCGCGTCGCCGACGAAGCAGTGCTGCTCGGCCCGGCCACCGCCCGTGAGTCCTACCTTGTGGCCGAAAAGATCATCGACGCCTGCAAGCGCACTGGCGCCCAGGCCGTGCATCCCGGCTACGGCTTTCTATCTGAAAACGCCGATTTCGCCGATGCACTGGCCGCCAACGGCATCGCCTTTATCGGCCCGCCGGCCTCGGCCATTCGCGCCATGGGCTCGAAATCCGAAGCCAAGAAACTGATGGGTGCGGCCAACGTGCCGCTCACCCCGGGCTATCACGGCGACGACCAGACCCCGGAACTGCTGCACCGGGAGGCTGATGCCATCGGCTACCCGGTGCTGATCAAGGCAGCAGCAGGCGGCGGCGGCAAAGGGATGCGCCTGGTCGAGAAATCGGCCGACTTCCCCGACTCACTGGCCTCTTGCAAGCGCGAAGCCATCTCCAGCTTCGGCGACGACCATGTGCTGATCGAAAAGTACATCACCAAGCCGCGCCACATCGAAATACAGGTCTTCGCCGATACGCTGGGCAACTGTGTTTACCTCTTCGAACGTGATTGTTCGGTACAACGCCGCCACCAGAAAGTGCTGGAGGAAGCCCCCGCCCCGGGCATGACGCATGAGCGCCGTCGCCAGATGGGCGAAGCTGCCGTCGCCGCTGCTCAGGCAGTCGGCTATGTCGGCGCCGGTACGGTCGAATTCATCGCCAACCAAGATGGCTCGTTCTATTTCATGGAAATGAACACCCGCCTGCAAGTGGAGCATCCAGTCACCGAAATGATCACCGGTCAGGACTTGGTCGAATGGCAGCTGCGTGTCGCTTCGGGTGAGCCACTACTGCTGCGCCAGGAACAGTTGCAGATTCGCGGCCATGCGCTGGAGGCCCGTATCTACGCCGAAGACGCCAGCAAGGGCTTCCTGCCGGCCACCGGCAAGCTGGTTCGCCTCGCACCACCAGCCGAATCGCTGAATGTCCGCGTCGACACCGGGGTCGAACAGGATGACGACATTTCTCCTTTCTACGACCCAATGATCGCCAAATTGATCGTCTGGGACGAGCACCGCGATGCCGCACTGGCCCGTATGCGCCAGGCACTGGCCGACTATCAGGTTGCCGGATTGACCACCAACATCGATTTCCTCTCCCGCCTCGTCGCCTGCCCGGCCTTTGCCGGTGCCGACCTCGATACCGGCCTGATCGAACGCCAGAAGGAATTTCTTTTCCCCGCTGCGCAATCCGTGCCGCGTGACGCGCTGCTCGTCGCCACCGTCGGCGAATTGCTGTGGGAACAGCACGAAGCCAAGGCCGCCGCAAACGCCGGCGGCGATCCCTGGTCACCCTGGCACGCCCGCGACGGCTGGCGGATGAACCTGTCCGCCGCTCGCACCATCAGCTTCAAGGATGGCGAAACGCTGGTCGATGCCCAGGTCCGCTACCAGCGGGACCAGTGGCAAATCACCCTCGGCGGCCAAACCACCCTGGCGCGCGGCAAGAAGCTGGACGGCGATCGTTTCGCCGTCGAACTGGACGACCGGCGGTTGATCGCTTCGGTTGTTGCGGTCGACGACAAAAGAAGCGTATTTTTGCAGGGGAGCACGTACTCACTTCTCCGTGACGACCCGCTGCACCGCGTTGACGCCGGCGATAGCCACGGCGGCGGCCTGACCGCGCCGATGCCCGGCAAGGTCGTCGCCCTGCTCGCCCAGCCGGGTCAAAAAGTGGAAAAAGGTACGCCACTGCTCATCCTCGAAGCGATGAAAATGGAACACACCATCACCGCGCCCACTGCCGGTACCCTCAAAGCGTTCTGCTACGCCGCCGGCGAGCAGGTCACCGACGGCGCCGCGCTGGTCGAGTTCGAAGGCGAATGAGAATATTCCCTCCCCTTTATGTCCCGCAGGGACGCTATCCCAGGGGGCAAGGGGAGGGAGTTCAGGAGGTCAGGTCATGAGTTTTCCCGCCAAAGTCAAAATCGTCGAAGTCGGCCCCCGCGACGGCTTGCAGAACGAAAAACAGGTCGTCCCGACCGACATCAAGGTCGAACTAATCGAACGTCTGGCCGCAGCCGGGCTGCCGGTAATCGAGGCAACGTCCTTTGTTTCGCCGAAATGGGTGCCGCAGATGGGCGATAACGCGGCCGTGCTGCAGGGCATCAAACGCCACCCGCAAACCATCTACACTGCCCTGACCCCCAACCTGCAGGGTTTCGACGGCGCGGTACAGGCTGGCGCCAACGAAGTCGCCATTTTTGCCGCCGCTTCGGAGAGTTTTTCGCGCAAGAACATCAATTGCTCCATCGCCGAGAGCCTGAAGCGCTTCGAGCCGGTCGTTTCGGCCGCTTCGGCGCTGGAAATTCCGGTGCGCGGCTATGTTTCCTGTGTTGTCGGCTGTCCGTACGAGGGTGCCATTGCCCCGGAGCAAGTGGCCAACGTGGCCAGGACCTTGTTCGAGATGGGTTGCTACGAAGTGTCGCTGGGCGACACCATCGGTGTCGGTAACCCCGCTTCTATACAGCGCATGATCGACGCCTGTAACAGGCATGTGCCAATCGCCAGGCTGGCCGGCCACTACCACGACACCTACGGTATGGCGATTGCCAACATCTACGCATCACTCGAACGGGGCATGGCGATATTCGACAGCTCAATCGCCGGCCTGGGCGGGTGCCCCTATGCAAAAGGCGCATCCGGCAACGTAGCAACAGAAGACGTTGTTTATCTTTTGCAGGGACTGGGCATTGAAACCGGCATCGATCTGGCTACACTGGTAGTCATCGGCGACTGGATCTCCAGTGCCATCAATCGCCCGAACGGCGCCAAGGCTGGCCGGGCACTCTGTTCGAACGCATCCCCATGAGCCTGTTCTCCGCCGTCGTCGATTTCCTCAAGCCGGAACCACCGCCCAGCCCCGCGGTGAGCCGGGCTATGGAATCGGTTGGCGAGTTGATCAGCCCGATTCTGCGGTCGACGCCCGGTTTCGAAAAAAAACTCAGCCATCCGCTGGAATACGCCCTCGGCTATTGCGATGGACTGGTTGCCGCACTGCCTGGCCCGATCGACATCAATCGCCAGGCTTTTTCAACCGACCCACTGGTACATGCGCTGTTTGCGACGGCTGGCGACATCGAGCAAATGCTCGGCCGCAGCGAATCAGTGCGCGATTTTCTGGCCAGCCCGGCCGGGTTGGAGCATGAGCATTTTTATGCGCTTTTTGCCGCCCGGCGCCAGGAAAAGAAACAACTCGGTATCGTGCAGCACGGCGACGTCATCCAGAACGATGTGCCACAGCGCGTCATCTACTTTTCGGCGCAAGCCCTGATCGAACCGGATGGCGATCTTGCGGTCACCCGCGACAAGCTGCGTACCAAAGCCCTGGAAAGCCTGCTCCACACCTTCAATACCCACATCGAAGCCCTGCGCAATGAACGGGAAGGGCTGCGTGCAGATGCCTCGATTGAACGAGCGCATCTGATGGTGATGAAGGGCGCCAGTGCCGGCCAGAACATTGCGGTGCATACCCGCCATCTGCAGGAACTCGATACCCGCCTGCGTGAAAGTGTGGCTTCACTGATGCCCGACGAGATGCTCAATGCCCTCGGCACCTTCCTGCACAATCCGGAGCAGGCGCTACATCTGAAACCTTGCACTGTCACCATCGACCGCCTTGGCGTTGTCTGCGATCCCGTGCCGGATGACGCCAATATTCACACCCTCAATTTCCCCGAACTCACCGCCCGGGACAACCGCCTGCATATCGCCCTGCTTGCCCGCATCAGCCGCGACGAAGCGCTCGAAGCGGTGGAAACCGTCCGTGATCAGCAATACCGGTTCATGCTCATCTAAATGATCCCGTCACCCTGTATCAATGTCTGCAAGATGGATGCGCAAACCGGGCTGTGCCTCGGTTGCTTGCGGACCATTGACGAAATCACGATATGGTCAGGCACGGACGATGCACGCCGGTCGCAAATACTGACCGCCGTCGCCAGACGCCGCCTGGAACACGACGCGCCGGAACGCAGCAGGCTCGGCAACCGCAACCGGTAACTTGCATGGAATCATCCGACGACGAACTCTATCAATGCGTTGGCATATGCATGGCCGACCCTGACTCCGGTTA
>ERZ724516.2423-NODE-2423-length-10527-cov-4.595970_pt1 | contig 10527 bp, 6 predicted proteins | sample MGYA00376049_ERZ724516 | MGnify/ENA primary metagenome ERZ724516 (study PRJEB28724, sample SAMN07190886) | activated sludge metagenome | isolation source: activated sludge of sewage treatment plant in Hong Hong | place: USA: Christiansburg, Virginia | collected... | reverse complement strand
TTTCCGCCCCGACCGGATCGGGAAAAACCCTGGCAGCGTTCCTCTGCTGTATCGATCGGCTCTTTCAGCAGGCGCTGCGTTGCGACCTGCGTGATGAAACACAAATCCTCTACGTCTCGCCGCTCAAAGCGCTCAGCAATGATGTGCAGAAAAACCTTCAACAACCGCTGCTCGAGATCGGCCAGGCTGCCCTGTCGGCGGGGCTGTTGGTGCCCGACCTCCGGGTGATCGTACGGACCGGCGACACCCCGATGACGGAGCGGCAGCAGATGCTTCGGCGTCCCCCGCATATCCTCATTACCACGCCAGAATCGCTCTTTATTCTGCTGACCGCAGAAAAGAGCCGGGCGATGCTGAGGACGGTCCGGACGGTCATTGTGGACGAGGTCCATGCCGTTGCCCCGAACAAGCGAGGAGCGCATTTAGCCCTGTCGCTGGAGCGAGTGGCGGCGCTAACCGGTGGCGCTGTGCAGCGGATCGGTCTGTCCGCCACCCAACGTCCGATTGAGCGCATGGCGCAATTTCTGGCGGGGAGTCGCCGGCCCTCTCAGTTCACGCCGGAGGCGGATTCCGCAGGCGGGCAATCGAACGACGAGGAATCGCCGGTGAACGATGTGGCGATCATCGACGTCGGACATCGTCGCGACATGGATCTGGCGGTTGAAGTCCCAAAAGACGAACTCGGTCCTGTCGCAACGAACGCGATCTGGAGCGATATCTACGATCGAGTGGCCGCGCTGGTGGAAGCACATCGTTCCACGCTGGTCTTCGTGAATACGCGCCGCCTGGCCGAGCGCGTGTCGCACTACTTAGAAGACCGGTTGCGCCACCTGGGCGAAGGTGTCGTCGCGGCCCATCACGGAAGCTTGTCACGGGAGATTCGCCTGTCGGCGGAGGACCGGTTAAAGACCGGAGCCGTCCGAGTGGTGGTCGCGACGGCCTCGCTGGAACTCGGCATCGATGTCGGGACGGTCGATCTCGTCTGCCAGATCGGGTCGCCCCGCTCCATTGCCACCTGTTTGCAGCGTGTCGGCCGGGCCGGCCATTGGGTTCATGCCATCCCGAAAGGCCGCCTCTTTGCCACCACGCGTGACGAGTTGATCGAATGTGCCGCACTGATCCGGTCGATCAGAGCCGGGGTGTTAGACCACATCGAGGTGCCGCCCGCGCCCCTCGATGTCCTGGCACAACAGATCGTGGCGGCGGCTGCTACCCAAGCCTGGGACGAGACGGAGCTCTATGAGTTGTGCCGCAAGGCCATGCCCTTCCGCGACCTGAGCCGTGAGACATTCGACGCGGTGGTCGCCATGCTGGCCGACGGATACACGACCAGCCGAGGCCGTGGACGAGCCTATTTGCATCACGACCGCATCAACCATCAGATCCGTGGGCGTCGCGGGGCCAGATTAGCCGCCATTACGTCCGGCGGCGCCATTCCCGATACTGCCAATTATGCGGTGATTGCCGAGCCGGACGGTACGGTGGTGGGATCCGTCGATGAGGACTTCGCCGTCGAGAGCCTGGCGGGAGACATTATTCTGTTGGGCAATACCTCCTGGCGCATCAAGGGCGTCGAAACCGGCAAGATGCGCGTTGAAGATGCGCAAGGTGCTCCGCCGACCATTCCGTTCTGGCGCGGGGAAGCGCCGGCGCGCACGGCGGATTTATCGGCGGAAGTGGCGCGTCTCAGAGCCGATCTCGACCAGCGTCTCGATCCAGCGGAGTACACGCCGGGTCCCGCTGCGCGGCCCGTCCAGTGGCTGAAGCAGGAATGTGGTCTCGATCAGCGAGGGGCCGAACAGGCCGTTGAATATATCCTGGTCGGGAAGTCCGTCCTGGGGACGGTGCCGACCCAACAGACGATTGTGGCGGAACGATTCTTTGATGAGAGTGGAGGTATGCAGCTCGTCATCCATGCCCCATTCGGCGGGAGGGTGAATCGGGCCTGGGGCTTGGCGTTGCGGAAACGCTTTTGCGTGACCTTTGATTTTGAGCTGCAAGCCGCCGCGACGGATGAAGGGATCGTGCTGTCGTTGGGCGAAAAGCATAGTTTTCCACTCGATACGGTGTTCGCGTTTCTACACGTCCAGACTTTACGCGAGGTGCTGACCCAGGCCGTGTTGCAGGCGCCGATGTTCATGACGCGGTGGCGCTGGAACGCGTCGCGGGCCTTGGCGTTGCTCCGGTTCGTCGGTGGAAAGCGGGTACCTCCTCAGATTCAGCGCATGCGCGCCGAAGATCTGCTGGCTGCCGTGTTCCCGGATGCGATTGCCTGCCAGGACAATTTTCAAGGAGAACGGACGGTACGCCAGATTCCTGACCATCCGTTGGCGCAGGAAACGATCCGGGATTGCCTGACGGACGCGATGGACATCGACGGGCTGGCGACGGTGTTGAACAGGATTGAATCCGGCTCGATCACCTGCGTCGCCGTCGATACGCCGATGCCCTCCGCCTTCTGCCATGAAATTTTAAATGCCAATCCCTATGCGTATCTCGACGATGCGCCGCTCGAAGAACGCCGGGCCCGGGCCGTGGATATGCGGCGCACGCTCCCGCCTGCCCTGGCGGGCGAGATGGGCGCATTGGATCAGTCGGCCATCGATCAGGTCCGGGAAGAATCCTGGCCCGACGTGCGTGATGCGGAGGAATTGCATGATGCCCTGTTGACGCTCGGCTGGGTGCCTTGCGCGTGCATGCCGGGATGGGACCTGCTCGTGCCCAGGCTCGAGGCCGCAGGGCGGGTCGCTACGTTGTGGCAGGGCGACAGCAAGCGAGGATGGTTGGCCGCCGAACATCATCAATATGGGGGCCTGCTGTTTCGGGATGCCCGGATCGATCCGGAGACGGCTCCGACGGCCCCCGAGACCTCGCTGGAGCGGGAAGACGTGGTGCAGCGCGTCGTCTTAGGATGGATGGAAAGTGTCGGGCCGGTCACGGTGGCCGACCTCGCTGCGCGCCTCCATCTAGCCGTGCAGGATGTCGACGGCGCGATGTTGCGACTCGAAGCGCAAGGCCACGTTCTTCGTGGGCGGTTTTCCTTGCAGGCGTCGCGCACCACAGATGCAGTGGTGGAATGGTGCCATCGTCGCCTGTTGGCCAGAATTCACCGTCTCACGGTCGGTCGGTTACGCAAGGAGATTGAGCCGGTCACCGCGGCCGAGTTCATGCGGTTTCTCTTCCAGTGGCAGCACGCCTCACCAGGGGCTCGTCTCCATGGCGAGGCCGGACTGCTGGAGGTCGCGAAGCAGCTCGGCGGATTCGAGGCCGCTGCATCCGCCTGGGAGGCGCAGATTCTTCGGGTTCGCCTGGCAAAGTATCAGCCGGAATGGCTGGATCGGCTCTGTTTGGGGGGCGCGCTGATGTGGGGGCGTGTAACGCCCCATCCGCGGCTCATGCAGGAGCTCGCCGTGCTGCCGGGACGGCGCGTGGTGCCCACGCGTGTCGCGCCGGTCAGTCTGTTTGCGCGAGAGGATGCCCCGGCGCTTCTAGAGGCGACCGGAGAGGATGTGGCCCGATTGGATCTTTCGTCCAAACTCAGTCTCTCGGCCCAGGCCATTCGCCGCTGCCTCCAGGAGCGAGGCGCGAGTTTTTTCAGCGAGCTGTTGCACGGATCCCGCTTGCTGGCGTCGGAAGTGGAAGACGGGCTCTGGGAATTGGTTGCGGCCGGGCTGGTGACGGCCGACGGGTTCGACAATCTGCGGGCGCTCATCGATCCCCGACGCCGTCGGGCGGAGGCGTCCGACCGGAATCGACGGCCTCGCCACGTCGGAGGCCGCTGGTCGCTGCTGAGGCCGGCAATGGGACCGTCTCAGGAGGTGCGTCCGGCCTCGTCCGATCTGCGCACACCGTCCGCGTCCGTTCACGTTCCTGGTTCCTCGCAAGCCGCGCAGGCGACAGAGCGCATTGCGCGGCAATTGCTGCAGCGGTATGGCGTGGTTTTCCGGGACCTGCTGGCACGCGAGTCGATCGTCTCATCGTGGCGGGATCTGTTGATCTGTTATCGGCGTCTCGAATCGACGGGTGAGTTACGCGGGGGACGGTTTGTCGGCGGATTCACCGGCGAACAATTTGCCTTGCCGGAGGCGCTGGAGGCACTGCGGGCATTGAAGAAGCGCCCGGGAACCGCCACCCAGCAGGAGATCAAAATTTCTGCGGCGGATCCCTTGAACCTGGCAGGAATCATTCTCCCGGGGCCCCGTATCGCGGCGATCCCGTCGAACTTTGTGGTGTTTCGCGAGGGCGTCGTCATTCGCACGGTGACCGGGCGAAGCGCCAATGACCGGCAGGAGCCGCCGGTCCTCGAAGTGGCACAGCGGGACTTCCGATCCTGATCAGATCAGCGGCGCGGGAATGGCAAGCAGCGGGCACCGCGCACCTCGCAGGACCCGTTCGGTGGTGGTGCCGCGCAACATGTCGAGCAGGCTGTCCTGCCCTTTGGTCGCCATCACAATCACATCCACATCGAATTCCGCCCCGGCCGCGAGAATCCATTCGACGGGGTCGCCTTTTCCAAACAACTGGTTCCACGACCAGTCTGCCTTCTGTGGAAGCACCAGCGTATCAACCGCGCTTTTCTCGCCGGCATGAACGAGCGTCATCGTGACAGGCGGCGCGCTCAGTTGAGAAACCAGCATGGTCGCGGCATCGATGGCCGGTTGAGATGGCGGCTGGTTCGAGATCGGCAGGAGCACACGCTGCAGCGAGGTTTCGCCGGTGGTGCGCGAGACAAATCCCGCCACGTTGGACGGGACGAACAGCGTAGTGACATGCATGGTGCGTGACACGGGCTCCGCGACGGCATGATGGATCCACCGGGCGAACCCCTCATGTTTATGTGTGGCCAGGACCATGAGGTCGGTCGGTGCGGCGCTCAAGTGATGCATGATCGCCTGCTTGGCATCGGCGGCCAGGGCGCGAACCTTCCGGATCCGGATGCCCGGTGTGGTCACATCGCTTTTCGAGCTGGATTCCGGGAGCAATCCCCATTGCGCGAGCGTCGGACGAATGCGGGGAAAATCCTCGAACCCTTCAGGCGACACGTCAGGGTCCACATGCATGATGGTCAGTTCGGCGCGAAAGACCAATGCCAGCTTGAGGGCATGGACGAATGCCACCTGGCTGTCCTGCGAAAAATCCGTCGGGTGAAAAATGCGATGGATCGCGAGGGAATTGCGCGGCGCGTTCATGTCCGTCTCGAACTCCGGTGAGGTGCGGTCTGCCTGTGCTGTCCGGTGATCGGTCTGTGTCGTCAGCGGTGCGCGGCTTGTAACGCGTTGACCAGATCGCTGGCTGACTGGGAGCCGGCCTGGCCCCAGCGGCTGTAGACATCCTGCGCTGAGGGTTGAAATGCCGGCACGCTCGGGCGATTGCTCAGGGCATCCAACGAGGCGAGATATTCACCTTGCCCCCGTGCCGCATCGGCTTCCAGATTCTCCGCATTGTAGGCGGTGAAGGCGGCAACTTTATGCTCAACTTTCAGCAGGCCGTCTTCATTCCACCAGATGCGTCCGGAGGTGGTTCCGGTGATATTGGAGGTGGTGTCGGTGGTCTCTTTAAACGTGGCTTTGAAGGAACAAGCTGACAGCAAGGTCACGAGTGCAAGTCCGCTGAGTGCGGCCATGAGCGAACGGCAATTCTCCGTCATACGTAGTGCTCCTTTCATGCGGCGTCATGGAGATGATGGTGGCCGACTATAACATAGTCGGCACAGAAATGACCTTAGCCCGGCCCCTCGTTCCAACAGCCATGGGGCCTGTGCGCGAGAGGTAACGGTTGACAATGTCCCCAGGCATGAGCACAATCCTCGGGTCCTTGATGGGGCATGAATTCGGGCGAGGCGGCCTGGTCATTGTGATGAGCCAGGAGCAGACGCACCCCGGTATCGCAAGGAGGGTCGATGATGAAGGTAGTCCTGGGATTGTGTGTGATCGCGGGAATTCTCTGTGCAGCGCCATGGGTGCGGGCAGAGCCGGTTCCCCTGAAGCCGGGTGAGTATCAGGTGACGGCCGTGACGGAAAGCAGCAGCGGCGAGGCAGGCAAGCCGGACACCCACACCCGCTGCGTGAAAGAAGAACACCTCGCCAATCCGGATGCGGTGTTTAATTATTATGCCCTGAACGGGTTCAAACCCAATCCGGCGAACAAGGTTCTGAACGTGTCGATGCATGGCGGGGCGGTCAGTTACGAAATTGAAGGCGTGTACGCGATCACTCGCGTGGAAGGCACGGTCTCCAACACCGGCTTTTCTGTCGTCCGCAAAGCGACGCCGAAAGGCGACAAGGCCCTGTCGGTAACGATGAGGGTGGATGGCAAGCGCACAGGCGATTGCGCCACGAAGTAGATCCCTGCCTGAATCCGATCAGAATACACAAATGGCGGCGTCACGGAGGCCGGGCTGTCCCGGCCTCCTTCGTTTGATGTCCGCCTCAGTGAGTCCACAGCCGCTGATACCATTTCTTTTCCCCGCCGGCCGGGAGGGATGTCAGGTTCATGGTTGTGCGGATCTCGCTGATATTCCACCCGGTCAACGCAGCAAGGGTCTGCGCTTCCTGCTCGTATCGCTCGCGTAATTGTTGGCGGTACGTCGCGGCCGCCGCACAGTCCTCCGTCCCGGTCCACGGATGACGGAGGATGTAGCGCGCCTGGAAGTTGCCGCGATCGGAGGTCTCCTGGAACATCAGATCTTCCGGAAAGTGCGCGGCATCGTAACGGACATGCAGCCTGGTCAGGAAGACGTTCTGCGCCAGCGTCCTGCCTTTCCCCATCCGGCCAGTGTTTTCCTGCCAAAACACGCCGAGGCTGCGGAGCTCTTCAGGCGACAGGGGATCAGCGGCGCAGGGATCACACCAGTTCATGTCCCAGGCATACTCCATGAACACGCCCCGTTCCTGTTCGCGCGTCACCTGCCGGCTGAACAGATCACGGTAGAAGTCCCCGAATTTGTCCTTCACGTAGAGCGGAATCTCCTGTGCCTCCGGCAACCGCACAGTCCGGTAGTTCGTGGTTTCGACCCGGCCCTGCTTGGTGAGGAAGTAGATGAATAATTCCTGCGCGCCTTCGGCATTGACCGTGCCAAGCCGGATCGGCAGCATAAATTTGGGCGATTCAAAGGCAATCTGCAGAGGCCGGAGGTGCGTCAGCCCAAGCTTGGCCTGCTCGCCCAGGTTCACCTTTGCGACGAAGAATTTCATGCCCTGTTTGAGATAACTCTGCAGGACCGACGATGCACCCGGCGGAATGCGGTAGCCGTTTTCGGTCAACCAGGTTTCGAGACCGCTGCTTTCCTTGCCGGAGAGGATGAGGATGTCGTATTCCCCGACCGTATATTGCGCCTCCACCGTCACCCCCAGGACTTTGTCGCGTTCGCGGGGTGCCGCGGCTGCCGGCGCCATGCTCTTCATCGCGTCCATACTGCGGCGTTCCATCAGTTCGTAGCGCAGGCAGGGATTTTCGTCGAAGTATTCCACCAGCCGGGGTGCCGAGTAGTCTGCCAGATGTTTGAGCAGGGCCGGATCACCGACGTGGATCTGTTCTTTGTCCAGGATCATCGGGACCGGTACCACCAGCGCGAATTCCTTCACGTCGCCAGTGAAGTCATTGGCCATCGTGATCACGGTCTTGTTCTCGTGCCGCGCAATGGCCACCTCAGAAGCCTTGTTGAACAGTTTCGTATCGGCCTTGCCGACGTAGAAGCCGCAGAAAGCCGAGGCGTCGCCCACCCAGGCAAACAGGCTTAGGGTCAGAAGTAGTGCAGGGACGATAGCACGTTGCATAGAAACCTCCTTGGTTGGTGGCACAGCACGGACGAGAGCGGACACAGATGTGGTCATCGAGTCAGCAGGGAGAGCGCTTGAAGACCGTCCCCAGCGGTAGCGTGATCCGGGAAGCAGCATATCGATCACTGGCACCAGCGGCGCGCAGGCGACAAGGCCCCACAGTGGCCCGTTCGGCTTGAACAGTCCGAACTGCACGTAAAGTGCGGTTAGGGACACCAGGAGCGCATAGATGATGCGCCCGATTCGTGAATCGGGCGTGGTCTTCGGGTCGGAGATCATGAAGAAGGCAAAGATGAGCAGCGCGCCGCTTTCGAGCTGATGGAGCGGAATCGCGAGCGGATCACCGAGCCGTAGCGCTCGTGCGAACAGCAGCCCGACATAGAAGGCGAGGAACGCCAGCGTGACATCGGCCCGCGCGGCGCGGGTCACGACCAGACTTCCCAGGCATGCGAGAAGAAATGCGAACCAGGCGGCCTGCCCCCATTGTCCGGGAGAAAGCCACCCAAGCCCGCCGGCGAGAATCACGGTCAAGGCCAGATTCGTTGGATTGAAGAGGTGTTTGTCCTTCCAGCGAAGGACAAACTTACTGCCGATGGCGATGACGGCTGCCAACGCGGCGATGGCTAGATCATCCGTGCGCAGCAGGAGACAGAGTGACAGGGAAGAAATCAGGGCGCTCTTGGGATCGAAGGACGGAAGGCCGGCGAGTGTGGTCCCGACGTATTGGGTGAACAATGCGGTTCCGATCGTCACGGCGATCTGCCAGATCGACAGATCGAAGTGCAGCCAGCACAGCCCATAGAGAAGAAGGGTGCTCAAGCTTGCGATTTGATAAACGCGAGGATCGTGCCGGTACGCTGACGCATCCGGTTCCGGACGGGTGTGGTGCTGCTCCATACTGCCTCCCTTCACAGGAGGGTATGGAACGAAGCTGGAAATCCTTTCAGAAGGGAGGGCGAGGCGGCGGGCCGATGCTCTTTGCTCGTGGAACGCGCGGCTTCAGAACGCCCTGGTCCGACGCGCGCAGGAGAGCATGGGCCCGCCGCCTCGCTGAAGTGAGTTAGGCCATAAGAAGTCTACGCGGTAGCAGCGGTATTCCGCAGTTCGCCGTCTCGCCGGCGTGTGCAACCGTGATGCTTGTGATGCCTCGCGTCACGCACGTCGCGGAACGCGCGGCCTCAGAATGCCTTCGTTGGACGCTTGTAGGAAAGTATCGGCCTGCCGCCTCGCTGAAGTGACGTCGCGAGTGAATCGCAATGACGAATCTCTCAAGCGCTAGGGATATGCCTCATTGAATCGCCCCGCATAGTCTATTAGCCTTTACGCATAGAGGGATTCCCGTCGAGGTTGATGCATGCTGATTCGTTCGTGCTTCCTGTGGGGCCTCATGGCGGTTCTGGCCGGCTGCTCGCTCGAGCAAGAGCTGTCCCGAACGCCCAGGACGGCTGTTGAGCAGGTTCTGCTGACACAAGCCGTGAGCCAAGCGCTCAACAATCTCACCGTGCAGTTGCCTGCCGGTGTGAACATCGAGCTGGATGCGACGGGACTGGAAAGCGATCGGTCACGGCTGCGCATGACCAATTCCGATCTGGGCTCGTTGAACAGTCCCAACCGCGATATTCTCTATATCCGGGATACGGTGGCGGCGGAATTAGGACGCAGGGGGTACCTGGTGCGGGCGCGTGAGATGGAGTCGCCGTATCTCGTGCGTGTGATGGCGGAGTCTTTTGGAACCATGCAGGGGATCACGTTCTTTGGCATGCCGCCGGTCCAGAGCCTGCTGATTCCATTCGCGCTCCCGGAACTGACGCTCTACAAACAACAAAACCAAAGCGGCTATGCGCGGCTGCATCTGGACATTTACGACAATCGCACCGGCGAATTTCTCGGCTCCTCCGCCACCCTCGTGGGCCGAACGTTTTACAACCAGTACACGATGTTGTTTTTCCTCACCTGGAATCGTACCGATATCGATGCGCCGCCGTGATCTGCCGGCGCCCGCTCTTCCTGCAATCGATCGAGTATAATCCGGCCCATGCTTGAACTGCTTCTCGTGCTGGCAAGTCTGGTGCTGATCGGCCTGACAGGCCTGTTGACTGTCGTGGCCACTCCTCCCCGAATGGTTGAGCTCGGCCTCTGGGCGCTGGCCCTCGGGTTACTGATCGGCATTCCGACCGGTTGGTGGTATCACGTCGTCCTGTATCGGGTTCTAGCTGCGCGCATGGCACTACCGCCCCGGTGGTGGCAAAGACCAGTGGAGCTGCATCCATTGCTGAAGGCGGATGAATATCGGCTCGTGCGACCGTGGTTTGTCACGGGTGCGGTGGGATTTGTGCTGTGCCTTGCCGGCGGCGTGGCGGCCATTGCCGGCATGCTGGTGATGCGGTTCTACCCTTGATGCCGCGGGTGAAGCTAGTGTTGGTTACTGAACCACAGGTATCTCGACGGACAGCTGGGTGCTGGTGGAAGGATCCTGGCTCACGACGTAGGTCGCCTGTTCCTGCGCGTCGGTAGTCGCGCCGGGAGAGACGGGCTCGATCAGCAGCGTCGCGGAGAATCGATCCAGCATGCCGACTTCCTGCATCGTCAACGGTCCGAACGGTTTCGAAGAGAGCCGGATGATGAGCGTGATCAGGCCGTTTTCAGCCGGAGGCGGCAGGGGAATCTCGCTCCGTTTTCCAGGCGTCAGTTTAAGGGAAATCTTGCCGGTTTCCTGCGGCGGCCACCAGAGTCTGGTGCCGGCGGAGCC
>ERZ724516.2419-NODE-2419-length-10537-cov-5.993417_pt1 | contig 10537 bp, 9 predicted proteins | sample MGYA00376049_ERZ724516 | MGnify/ENA primary metagenome ERZ724516 (study PRJEB28724, sample SAMN07190886) | activated sludge metagenome | isolation source: activated sludge of sewage treatment plant in Hong Hong | place: USA: Christiansburg, Virginia | collected... | reverse complement strand
GTAAACCAATGGTTTCAGGTTCTATTTCACTCCCCTCTCGGGGTTCTTTTCACCCTTCCCTCACGGTACTTGTACACTATCGGTCACTAGATTGTATTTAGCCTTATGAGGTGGTCCTCACAGATTCACACGGGCTTTCTCGGATCCCGTGATACTCGGGAACATCAATCGAAGGGTTATACATTTCACATACGGGACTATTACCCTCTGCGGTGAAGCTTTCCAGACTTCTTCTGTTATATATAACTTTTGTAACTTCGTGAACTATCAGGCGCTAGTTCTATTGAGTCCCACAACCCCCATAATGCATCGCCGCCAGGCTATATCACACTATAGGTTTAGGCTCATCCCTCTTCGCTCGCCGCTACTAAGGGAATCGCGTTTGCTTTCTTTTCCTTGGGGTACTGAGATGTTTCAATTCGCCCAGTTCCCTTTACCACACCTATGGCCTTTCGGTTTTCAGTGTGGAATAACTACGGTTAAACGTAATTAGGTTTTCCTATTCGGAGATCCACGAGTTATAACGCTAGGTAGACAACTCCTCGTGGCTTATCGCAGTCACCCACGTCCTTCGTCGGCATCTAGTGCCAAGGCATCCACCATTGGCTCTTTGTAGCTTGAGTAGAAAATTTCCAAAATGGATTTTTCTTTGATATTTTTGCAATACAAATAAAAATAACTGTTTCCAGAATATTATTTATTCGATTCGTTTCTTATCATAGAACAATCTTTGTTTCCAAAGATGCTCATGTTCGCTATTGAATTGTCAAGTAACAACACTAAGTGTTATTGGGATACAACATTTGCGTTAGACACAAAGTTCATTGCCCTTTCTTTGATTTCTCAAAGAGTTTCTGATTTAGCATGTTGCCATACTCGTAACCAGCTCATTAAATATAGTACATCGGATTGTGCTTGTCCAAGTCGGAGGAAGAAATATTTTTATTTTTTTATGGACCCGATATTTCTTGAACTTTGGCTTCAACATTTCGCGTAGGTTCTAAAGCTAATACCTCAATATTAGCTGGAGGAGGTTCTACAACTTGCCCACTAGACACATCCATTCCTTGCAATATTTGCAGGATCTCACTATTTGGAATCGCTTTAACCGACCTACCAGACATAGCAGCTAAGGCTAAATATTCATATAACCGACTTCCAGTTTCCGCATTGTTAAAACCATCAAGCCCTAAGAACCAGTTTATTTGTTGTTCGTCATTGGCAAAGCTCTGAGACGCGTATGCTAAAAATGCCAAGGCATTAGCAGGATAACAATTTAAAATCTTAGGTGGAGTGATTTTTGCAGCCCCAAAAGCCTTTAGTATTAAAACGAAATTTACTGCGTCAGAAAGCGTATAATCATCTATATCTCCAGACACAATGTCATTTGACATTTTTGAAAAATGCTGAACATGGTCATCTAATATTTTTTGTACATGACCAAACGCGATATTGTATATTTTGCGATCTGCCCTAGTTTTTTTCTCATCATATAAATCAAGCTTCATAATAAGTTCTACTAGATCTAATGCAAGCTCTGTATCTGTTGTTAGTTTGTCGCGCAATTTTCTTTCAGCCAAAGCTTCACGTGCGGTCACTGCGCTTTCCCTAGCACTAATTTCGTCTAATTCTCTCTGAGCTGAAGTTAACTCTAGGTTTGCCCTTCCTACAGCTTTATTTAAGTAAGCTAGCTCTGCTTTTAGTCTTGTACTATAAGCTGGGCCTATTTGTGGCGTGTTGGCAACTTTAGATGTAGCTGTTCGCTGTTGAAGTTCATGAGCAAGTTGTTCTATTATCAGAAGCATCCCGTCACCATTATCTTTATTAACTATTTGTATTTTATCACCCATCCCCGATACAAACCCACAGGCTTTATTTCCTGTAAAAAACTTTTCTAGGTCTTCTTGTATGAGAGTCCAAGCTTGCGCTAAACGATCTGGCGGCATTTCACCTTTAGTTAACTGAAGGAAAATCTTGCGCAAAGCTCTCGGTGAAGTATTTAGTTTACGAAATCCTGAAAATCTTATTGAGCTTCCTGCGTGAAAGCGAAGAGTACATATATCGCCACTAATATATTTATTCAGATCAGCAAGCCGAGGCGTTTGCGAGATTATTGGATTCCAGTGATAGCAAAATTGCGAGAGTTTAACAGCTTTTTTATATATGTCATTCACTATTGGATCATATATAGGTAGCGCTATTGCTTCTTTTAAAATTACGAAAATAGAATACTGCTTCATTACTAAAGGAGAGAGAACAAAAGCTTTATAGCCTAAGTCCTCTTCGCGATAATGAGAACTATATGGCAAACTTATAAAAACTGTCTTATTGCCATCTACTTCATTTTCTAAGCTAAGTTTATCAAGTTTTGCAATTTGGGTATCAGTATCTGTTACTTTGCCGGTAGTATCATGTAGACCAAAGGTTTCTTGGAATTTGAAACCTAGCGGTGAAACTAAGCGCTTAGCGTAAGCTAGGTGAGAGTTTTCTTCGCACGTAGCTAGCAACCTTGAGGCCGTGACTCCCCCATCTAGCCAAACTAGTTTTATCTTGTTTTTATCTACAAGAGATTTCAACTTAGCTCTAAAATCACGAAATACAGCTGTGTCTGGTGCTTGCCCATACAGAACTACAGTTAGCCCTGCTTTTGAAACCATTAGACTCTCCTGTTTGTGCGAATAGTCCAGTTTAGCACTTGCAGCGATATTGTCACAATTCACACCATATATCTAAATGGAAATAATTTCGTTCGGTCAGTGTCTAAACTATCCCATTGGTGGAAGTGTACCGTGCCTTCAGCTAAAAGTATTCCCTATATTACCGTTGTCGGCCCCAACTGTTGTGTCAGCGGCTCGTGTTACAGCTGATGTTGATGGTACAGTTGCAACTGTTTCGGTTAGACCATCTGTACTTTGTCCTTTAGAATCAGGACGATTGACAATTGCGGGTGCATCGGATCTTTCGTGTTCAACGGGCCAATGATTACTTGGAACCCAGTCGTAATTTCCAATCTTTTTCGCATCTGTGGGTACTAATGCTTCTACATTTAGTAGGTAAGCGAAGAAAGAGAAATTATTTAGATCATAGCTAGGCAGATAATCCATCAATGCTTTCGCAACATCTGGATTAGAAATATATCGATATATTCGCTCTGCTTCAATATTTATATCACAGATTTTCAGACTTTCAGCCAAAGCTCTTGCTGCTATGTTGACATTAGCTATCCGAGCTTTACCTGTTTGATCATAACACTCGTAGTAAATCCCATTTAGTATCTGTTGACGTTCCCTTAAAACGAGTAGAACATTGGTACCAGTAGAAATAGTACCTATAAACGTCTTTAAAGTATTTCCGTCAAATTTTGGTAAATCTTCACACAAAAACTCTACCCAAGCCTTATCGCTTTGTTCCAGTGTAGTATTAAGTTGAGTCAATTTTGCTAATGCCGATTGGTATTCTTCGTCTCCAGGTTGCATTTTTCGTTCCTTCGATTTGTGTTAGCTATTTGTTAAGTGTTCTTGTTTGATAAGAATACTAATGTAGTTAGTATTGGTAATGTCAAATTAACTTATATTACAATGATTTAGTGTGCTTAGTAACCTAGTACATCAGGTGATGAGGGTGGGTCTTGTTCATGTAGCCACTGTGCGAGAGCAACATTGAAATCATCTTGACCTACCGCCCTTATTTGGTCAGCGGTTTTTAATAATGTTTGGGCTGTATCGACTGTATCAGGTAGTCCATCTGATATTTGTCTTCCAGCACTTGGGTGATTGGCAAGTGTTGCTTGATCCCTTTCGTAGGGCCAACGCACTTTGGTATCCCAGAATGAAATACCTTTTGATATGTCAACTTCTGTTGGTATAACTTCTAGATCTAACAAATACTCTACAAAGGAGAGATGGTATTCAAAGCTGTTTAACAAATGGCCATATAAAGCTTTTGCTGCTAACGATGTCGTGATGTTTCCATAAACTCTATCTTCTACTTCTTCTATTTCACAAAGCCTAAGCGAACTTTCTAGTGCGCTTGCTACTATATTTGAAATTGAAGTTGTTGGTGCTCCAGTTACTAAGTCATAACAGCTGACCGATAGTGTTTCTAATATTTCTAGACGTTCTTTTGAATATGGGAAAATACCGCTATCTTTTGAGACTAAAAATATAAATCGACTTAAAGCATTACCTTCAAATTTTGGCAGATCTTCACACAAAAACTCTATCCATGTTTTGTCACTTAGTTTTAGCTGTTCAGGTAGTCGGGTCAATTTTTCATAGGCTATTTGAAATTCAATATCACCAGGTTGCATTTTTCGTTCCTTCGAATTGTTTAACAATCATTTTGTTTAATCGTCTATTTTACTATTGGTAGGATTGAAACATCAAATAAGGATAAGGATCTTGAATTTTTCTACCGCATTTTATAAAACCTGATAGTTATATTCGATACGTTTAGGATTAATTGTGTATCGCTTGGCCATATATTCTTTGAGCGTATTGGTTGCCCAAATTCGAAACTTAGTTCCTTGTTTTGACCCAATACGGTATCCGATTGCAATGATTACATCTAAGTTGTATGTAAAAACTTCCCACTTTACCTTACGGTTTCCTTAAGTTAGAACTTGTAAGGTTTACTTACATGTTCGAACTTCTACTAGTTCGTCTTCCAAATAGATATTTTTTACATGCTGAGTCACATTATGAGGTGTAACAGAAAATATCTCAGTGATTTGAGCTTGAGTCGCTCGAATCGTGTCAACATTAGTGTCACCTTTGAGCTCAATTGCTCCATCTGAACTTCGATAAACTGCTAGTTGGCTAATAGGAATAGGTATGATACCTATGGATAAAATATTATTATGAACATACTAATCACTGGTGTGTCATGTGCTGGGAAATCAACTATTGCTCGTCATCTTTTGAGCTTGGGGTTTAACGCTTATGATACTGATTGTATAAAAAATCTGAGCGCATGGACTGATATCAAAACTGGCGAATGTATTAATGATGTTCAATGGTCATCTTCAGATGAATGGGAAGGCAAATATGATTGGCTATGGAATAAAGAATATTTAAAAACAATGCTAGATAATAATAAGGGCAACGTTGCTTTTTTCTGTGGGAGTTCATCTAATCAAGCTTTATTTTATGACTATTTTGATCTCATCTTTTTACTTGAAGTAGATGATGATCTAATTACCGAGAGACTTAAAACTCAGCGTGAACACAGTTTTGGGTCTAACCCTGGAGAGCTAGAAATTATTTTAAATTGGTATAAAGACTTCCAAGAGAAAACTAAAAAAGCAGGAGCAATAGTACTTGATGCTAGAAATACAACTCTAGAAATTGTGGATGAAATACTTCACATTGTTAATTAATTCTTATCCATTTAAAACCATCGGGCCCATTTGACGGCTTTGAATTTCCGGGAATTGCCCTGCTACTTTGCAGACATCTTCTAGCGGATCCCCTAATAGAAGTTCACGGACACCATCAGGAAGACTGGCTCGGTTATATACAGCATCGCGTACATCTTGATTTGGGTCACAAATTGCTCTTTTGATAATACTAGCCACATCAACACCAGGAGGATATTCTTCACGACTTGCAATTGCGACTCGCACACTTACTGAACTATCACGCGAGTAAATCTCAAAAATTCTGGCCGCATCAACACCAGCAGGAAAAGTTTTTCTAGAAGCTACAGCTATTCTTATATATACTGATTCATCGCAAGATTGTCTATTTACTAAATCAATCTCATCGATACCTTCAGGGATATTTAAACGATCGGCAACTGCTGCCCTAACTAACCAGTGTGGGTCTCTTGAGAGCCTATTTATTAGTTCTATATCATTTATAGCATCGGGGAAATCAATACGACCCGCAATACCAGCACGAATCTTTGCATTTTTAGAAAACGATAAATCATAAATAAATTTAGACGGTTCAATACCATCTGGGAAAACATCTCTCTGCACTACCGCAGCGATTATATCTTTGCTATCAGTTTCTAGTAGATCTTCTAAGAATATTTTTCCATCAATTGATGGTGGATACTCGATACGACTTGCTAGAGCAGCAAGCACGGAAGGTTTATACCTCTTTGAAAGTTCTTCGATTAAACCAAGCATGCCAAAAACAGGTTTATTAATCAATTCTGGGAAGGCTATAAGCACTTCTTCACAGTCTTGTAAAAACCTCTCAGAACGCTTTACAGCAATACTTACACCTTCTGGAGTTTTTGATATTACATCACCAAAAATATAAGATTTTTCCCATTCTATAAAAAGTATCTCTGCATCATGCGAATAATTGAAACTCATATTTGTCCACCTCTAATAATTACGACATGCAATATTACAACAAATAGCCACAACAGACAAAATACATAATAATCCCTAACAAAAGTACACTTTGGCATACGTTGGGTATTTTAGCGTCCAATCACAAAATTACTGTTCGGAATTTTTTGTTCATCTAATTTTGCTTCGGGATGTTTTGTGAGACAACTTTGTGCATCCATAGTAGGTAGATCTAAGCCAACCTCAGGTTTAGTTGGTTTATTTGCTCCCCTGTCTGTATCGCACTCCTCAGGAGTTTTGGTCACAATGCCTGGTCTTGGCATTAAGCCAACAGTTTCACAACCTTGATCATCTACACCTGGGCCATAATATAAAGGTTTCATTGCTGCAATCGTTAAAGCCAAGAATGGTACAACAACAATTACTGGACCGATTTTGCGAAGTGCACGATGAGAACGAGTATGGTCGACTAATGCTGTTGCTTCATGTTTTAGAGCCTCTGAAAATAACTTATTATGCATTCTGACAACTGGCCTGCCTAACAATGAATCTGAATTAATGCGATAACGTAAAGAATCAATCACTTTTAACCGAACTGGTAACGCTATACGTTTTCCTCTTAAAGTACGTGACCGAGAAATTTGAATAGTTACATCTTCTGAACTTGGACAAGTTTTTAATATTCGATCTCGCTGTTCATCAAGCTCTGGATAATTATTGAAAAAGTTTCTAAAGACATTATCTTTACGATCTCGTATTTTTCCCAAAAATGATTTATGGCGAGTGCCACTATCTTGCTGTATTTCATCTTCACGTTTTTTCCTAAACCAAGGTATTAATACTGGTATTACATAAGGCAATAAGATGCCCTTCGCTGGCTTACCAAGTATTGTGACACTATCCACTTTGTTATAAGTCATACAAGTACCATTAGTCGAAGTTTGACTAGTACCATTAGGGTAGAAATCTGCATCAATTTGAGCTCCACGCCGTTTGGCTAAAAGTTCATCGAGTAAAGCTCTAACAGTATGACCAACACCTTGATTGTCAAGATTATATTTATTGACCACATTTGTAATTTTGATGTTTGCTTCTAAGTCATCTTTAATGTTTGGTGCAATTAAATCACGTAGTTGTTTATATTCTTCATCTGAAAGTGAGTTTTCTATACCACCAGCGTATACAACTTTTATACTACTTCCCAGTTGCTCAAGACGTTTTTGTAACATTGCAGTTGCTACATATCCACGAACAATAGCCAAATCAAGATTATCTCTACTACTAGTTTGGAATCCTCCAGTACGTTCGCCTTTTGTCATTTTATCATCTTCTGCAGAAGACAACCCGGCGACTCTGACAACAGCCACATTTGGTAATTGCCTGATTGATCTAGCAGCATCATCAATATTTTGTTCTGAAATTTGTAAAGCTGCAGGATCTAAAGCAAAACGTCTTGCATATTCTCCTGAAGCTGGGCTTTTAGAATTATCTACACCTAGATCAATCTTTACGCTTTCACTTTTACCAGGTGGTATATATTTGATTTCTTGACCAGCGCTGCGCAGTAAATGAGTATCTTGAATTGCTGGCTCATACTCGTAGAAGAAATCTCTTTTTCCAGTTCCAAAAGCTAAAGCAGCTGTCGCAACCACAGATGCTGCTAGAGTTTTCCTAAACGAAAGTTTGCGTGCTTTTGATACCATTAGTCCATTTTAGTCGTTGTTTTATTAATGGTCAAGAGCACTGGAAATAAATAAGATATGTTTAATTTAGTTACACCCTCAATTTAATCAGTTCTAACAACTAATTTACCTCGAGCATGTCTAGTTTCGGCTTTCTCCAACGCTTCAAGTGCTTGATTAAAGCTATATACTTTCTCTAATACGAGTTTGATCGAACCATTCGCGACGTGTGAAACAAAATCTTTCACTAATTCGACCCCATCATCCGAGTGCTCAAATTGCATAATCGAAATATTTCTTTCGGACTGAGTGCCATCTCCTCCAGAAACACTGACCACCCTGCCACCAACTCTAACTACACTCATCGAATCTTTGACGGTCCCCGGTTGAATTGCCAAAGCACAGTCAACACCACCATTGGATAAAGAATGTACTTGGGCTTGCCATTCGGGATCGCTATAATCAACAGTCATTTCCACACCTAGTGATCTGAGGTAGTCATGATTTTTTGAAGATGCAGAGGCGACAACTTGAATTCCTTTCGCAATTGCCATCTGAATAACTAGTGTGCCAATAGCACCAGAAGCACCTGCGATAAAAAGCTTCTCACCATCTATCAAGTTAAGATCTCGTACCGAATTGATTGCAGCATCTGCTGCGATTGGAATAGCAGCCCCCTGTTCAAATGTAAGTTTTTCAGGGAGAGGAATCAAAACAGAAGCATCGAGACAAACATATTGCGCCCAACTTCCACCTTGAGGAGTGAGCCCTGAAGTAAAAAGAACTTCATCGCCGATAACAAAATTTGATACATTGCTTCCAACTTTGGAGATTATCCCTGAGCCTTCAGATCCAACAACATATGGGAATTTCGCTTTGCCCGGGAAAAACATATCTCCGGGTACATAATATCGATCGTGAATTCCGACACCAAAAGCTTTGACCTCGACTAAAACCAATCAAGCAGACGAAGGAAGAAAAACTGAAATTAAAGGTGAAACTATTTACAATCCATTGACAATAAAAGAACAGGCACAACCAGCAGCGCTTCATTCTAACAATCCAATTATTTGGACAGCAATAGCGATAGTAAGTAGCATCATGCTCTTTTGGTTTATCTTAGTTTCAAAACGTCGCGATGATGACGAAGAGGAAGAATTAGCTTAAAAGACTTCGTTGCAAATTTCTCGAACGTTATTTTTTACAAAGTAGTAGGTTCTAGAAAAGGTATATCTCTAATTTTTCCTTCTATTCCATAAATTTGTTGTGTGGAAAGTCCAAAATAACTAGCTTCAACTGAGGCAAAAGGTTCGTTGCTTTCTCGATTTAATTCGCTCACAAATTCAAGCATCCGCATTATATCATCTTCTAATGTTTGAAGCGATTTACCAGCTGACACTTCTATATCAAGCTGTAGAACAGGTCTTTCAAATTCGTCTAAGACCACATCTAAACTAGCTGCATGACATACTCCAAATTTTTGAGGTTGAGTTTTGTGTAAAGTCAAATCTGAAAGCGATTTCACTCCATAGGGTATGATTAGCGTGTCGCATACATTTAAAAGCACTTCCGCTTTATCACCTCCGGCGCCTTCTCCCATGTGGTTTTCAATCGCTTCACTTGTCCTAATAGCGTCATTAACTTTAAGGTGTAGTAAACCATTGTTATATAACCTAGCAAATGGAGTTTCTTTACTCAAAGTATCTATAAGTTCATCAGGTTTAGGCAAAGATTTCGACAACACATCTTCAAGAGTATCCAGCCCAACAATCAACGCACCTTGCATCCCTGGACGAGTATCAAAAAAATTTCCAAAATCTAAAATTGCATCCCGAAATTTACGAAGCTCTCTTAGTACGTTATCTCTATTAGCATCTGCCCTAACAACGGGTACATTTTTTCCGTCGCCATCAGTACAGTTCAATGTAAATGCATTCTCTAGAAAAGCACTTACTTTGGTGCGTAAATCAGAATCAACATTAGGCTTTGATTGCCAAATTTCATCTAAATCTACAAATAAGTTTGCGATTTTAACCTTTCGGTTTACAAAAGCATTTAATTGAATACTTGAAAGATTCACGCCAGTTGACGGTTGCGATGGATGGTTAATTGCAAAATAACCGCTTAATGCTTTCTTAAGTTCTGTGTGAGTTCTTGAACCTTGAACTAACCCTATAGATTTAAACCAATCCAATGTATCCGTAACTTTAAGTGGCATTGAAGGAGTTTCAGAATTCGCTATACTACCAATGTCTAATTTATCCATTTTCTCAGTTTAGTGCATTAATTATCACTAAGCAAGAAGAGTTAGTAAATACTTGCTTTCTTCAAAACGGAAAATAGATCGTCAGACTAAATAGGGTCTACTAAAAAAGGTTTCAATACAAGTATTTACTAATTCTTTTTCGAGTGTTCTAAATAGCCAACTATACAGTGATCAACGTAGGATTCGTCTATCTATTCCTGGTCGTGAAACCCAGAATGCGATAAACGGATACTCCTTAGAAAGGAGGTGATCCAGCCGCACCTTCCGGTACGGCTACCTTGTTAC
>ERZ724516.2418-NODE-2418-length-10541-cov-4.274175_pt1 | contig 10541 bp, 7 predicted proteins | sample MGYA00376049_ERZ724516 | MGnify/ENA primary metagenome ERZ724516 (study PRJEB28724, sample SAMN07190886) | activated sludge metagenome | isolation source: activated sludge of sewage treatment plant in Hong Hong | place: USA: Christiansburg, Virginia | collected... | reverse complement strand
CGAATCGCCTGATGCCAGATTAGTGACCAAAGCAGGCAAGTCGGTGGCATTTCTACGAAATGTTTCCGCGTTGACCGATCATTTCGACCGACTGTCGTCCCTTCGACGCTGGCGCACGGGTGACAGGTTGAAAATGTTCCTGTTATGTTCTATATATGGAGTTCACAGATCGGAGGATTCACGATGGAAGATGTTCCGTTTGCCCTTCCGGCCACGCCGCGCCAGATCGCCTATGCACGGTCCCTGGCGCTGCGGAATCAGACGTTGCTTCCGGCAACGGCGCAGCTTGATCGGCACAGTCTGAGCGTTTGGATCGACGCGCAGGCCAAACTGCGCCCGGTTGACGGGGATCGGCCCACGTCAAAGCAGGTGGCCTTTGCCGAGCGTCTGGCCCGGATCAAACGCCGTGCCGTCCCGGATGAGTGTTTTCGCGACCGGGGGCTGATGTCGAAATGGATTGACGGGAACCGCTAAGGTCCCCGTCCGCGTCCGGTCCGGTCGGAATCAGGCGATGCGGCCGTGACAGTGCTTGAACTTCTCGCCCGAGCCGCAGGGGCACGCGTCGTTCCGCCCGGGGTTGCCCCAGGTGGTCGGATCAGCCTCGTCGAACCCGGCCAGGCGTGTCGGCGCGGGTGCAGTCGGCGCCGGTTCGGGGGGAGGAGCGTCGGCTGTCGGGGCGTCGGGTGCTGCCGGGGCCCCGACCTGAACCGCGCCTTCGACCCGCGATTGCTGCGCGGCTAGCATCTGGCGCATCATCGCTTCCTGCTCTTCCTTGGTCACCGGGCGTACGCGCGACAGTTGCTGCGTGACGGTTTCGCGCAGCGATTCCAGCAGACCTTCGAACAGCTGGAACGCCTCGGTCTTGTATTCGTTCAAGGGGTCGCGCTGGGCGTAGCCCCGGAAGTTCACGACCGAGCGCAGATGGTCCAGCCTTTGCAGGTGTTCGCGCCATTTGCTGTCGATGGCCTGGATCAGCACCTGCTTTTCGATGTTCGCCATGGTCGGCGCACCAAAGGCCGCGGCCTTTTCGATCATCATCTGGTCAGAAGAGTCGATGATCCGCTGCTTGAGGACCTGCTGGTCAACGCCTTCTTCGGCTGCCCAGGCGGCAACGGGAAGGTCGATGTTCAGCATGTCGCGGCAGGCCGCGGCCAGACCTTCGTTATCCCACTGATCCGGATAGCTTTTCGGAGGCAGGTTCAGATCAACCAGATCTTCGATCATCTGATGGCGCATGTCGGCGGCAATTTCGCCGATGGAGTCGGATTCCAGAATCTCCATCCGCTGACCGAAGATGGCCTTGCGCTGGTCGTTCATCACGTCGTCGAACTTCAACAGTTGCTTGCGGATGTCGAAGTTGCGGCCTTCGACCTTGGCTTGCGCCTTTTCCAGACTTTTGTTGACCCAGGGGTGAACGATGGATTCGCCTTCCTTCATCCCCAGCTTGGACAGGATGCCGTCCAGTCGTTCCGATCCGAAGATGCGCATCAGGTCATCTTCCAGCGACAGGAAGAAGGCTGACCGGCCCGGGTCGCCCTGACGGCCCGAACGGCCGCGCAGCTGGTTGTCGATCCTGCGGCTTTCGTGGCGTTCGGTGGCCAGGACGAACAGGCCCCCGGCCTGCTTGACGGCCTCTTCCTCGTCGCGGTGTTCGCCTTCGATCCGGGTGCGAAGCGCGACGTGGTCGCCTTCCGGGTCGGCGGCGATGGCCTCCATGATCTTGAATTCGACGTTGCCGCCCAGTTTGATGTCAGTGCCGCGACCGGCCATGTTGGTGGCGATGGTCACCGCGCCCAGCTTGCCCGCATCGGCGACGATCTTGGCTTCCATCTCGTGCTGGCGGGCGTTCAGGACCGAGTGCTGGATGCCAGCCGCCTGCAACAGGGCAGAAAGCTGTTCGGATTTTTCAATCGAGGTGGTGCCGACAAGGATCGGCTGGCCCTTGTCGTGCGCTTCCTTGATCGACTTCAGGATCCCGTCGTACTTTTCGCGCGCGGTGCGGAAGACCTGATCATGTTCGTCGATGCGCTGGACCGGTCGATTCGTCGGAACCTCGACCACGCCAAGGCCATAGATTTCGCGGAATTCCTCGGCCTCGGTCGCGGCCGTGCCGGTCATGCCGCCCAGCTTTTCATACAGGCGGAAGTAGTTCTGGAAGGTCACGCTGGCATAGGTGACGTTTTCCGGCTTGATCTGGACGTGTTCCTTGGCCTCGATCGCCTGGTGGAGCCCGTCGGACAGGCGGCGGCCCTTCATCATGCGACCGGTGAATTCGTCGATCAGCATCACCTCGCCGTTCATCACGACGTAGTGCTGGTCCTTCATGAACAGCTTGTGCGCCCGCAGGGCCTGGTTGACGTGGTGCACGATGGTGGTGCTTTCGGCGTCATACAGGCTTTGACCTTCGGGCAGGATGCCGGCCTTGGTCAGGATATCCTCGATCGCCTCGTTGCCTTCTTCGGTGAAGGTCACGTTGCGGGCCTTTTCGTCCAGTTTGTAGTGGTCGGGCTGAAGATCAGGGATCACGGCATCGACGGCCTGATACAGCGTGCCACGGTCCTGGCTGGGACCCGAGATGATCAGCGGGGTCCGCGCTTCGTCGATCAGGATGCTGTCGACTTCGTCCACGATGGCATAGGCGTGGCCGCGCTGGGCCATATCCTCGATCGAGGTTTTCATGTTGTCGCGCAGGTAGTCGAAGCCAAGCTCGTTGTTGGTGGCATAGGTGATGTCCGACCGGTAGGCGGCCAGTTTCTCGGCATCGGGCTGGTGCGAGTAGACGACGCCGGTGGTCAGGCCCAGCTGGGCATAGATCTTGCCCATCCATTCCGAGTCGCGCTTGGCCAGGTAGTCGTTCACGGTGACGACATGCACGCCGCGCCCGGTCAGGGCGTTCAGGTAGGCGGCAAAGCTGGCGACCAGGGTCTTGCCTTCGCCGGTGCGCATTTCGCTGATGTTGCCCTGGTGCAGGAAGATCGCGCCCTTGAGCTGCACATCAAAGGCGCGAAGGCCCAGCGCGCGACGGGCAGCCTCGCGGCAGTTGGCAAAGGCTTCGGGCAGGATGTCATCCAGACTTTCGCCGCCCGTCTGCACACGCTGCTGCAGATCGCGCGTCTTGGCGATGATCTGATCATCGGTGAAGGCCTGATACTCCGGCTCCAGCGCGTTGATCTGCGCCACGAGCGGGCGGACGGATTTCACCTTGCGGTCGTTCGGGGTACCGAACACCTTCCGCGTTAGTGCGCCAAGACCCAGCATGTTTTCTCCGTGGGGTGACCAACTTACGGTATCGTGTGGCCCAAAGGCTTGCCCGACCCAATCGGCTTCCATAGAAGGGCCAGTGAGCAGACCGGAAAGCCCGTTCCACGCGACTGTCGCGATGTAAGGGGTAGGCCCGGTATAGTCAACGAGGCAGGCCCGGACGGCCTGATCATGAGGTGGTGATGATGGCGAAACATGCGGGATTCTGGTCGGGCCTTGCCGTTCTGGCGGCGCTGGCCGCCCCGGTCTGGGCCGAAGGCGAGACAGCGGATACGGTCGTGGCTACGGTCAATGGCACCAAGATCACCCTGGGCAACATGATCGCCCTGCGCGAAAGCCTGCCGGAACAGTATCAGTCGCTGCCGGATGACGTGCTGTTCAAGGGCATCCTTGACCAGCTTGTGCAGCAGGAAACCCTGCGCCAGTCGGTCACCGACCTGTCCCCGCGCCAAAGCGCCACCGTCGAAAACGACACACGCGGCTATGTGTCCGGCGTTGCGATCGACGCCATCGTGGCAACCGCCGTGACGGATGAGGCGCTGCAGGCGGCCTATGACAAGCGCTACAAGGATGCCGCCCCGCAAAAGGAATTCAGTGCCTCGCACATCCTGGTGGACACCGTCGAAGAAGCCGAAGCGATCAAGACCGAACTGGCAGGCGGCGCAGATTTTGCCGAACTGGCCAAGGCCAAGTCGACCGATACCGGGTCGGGCGCGAACGGCGGCGATCTGGGTTGGTTCGGCTTGGGCGTGATGGTCCAGCCGTTCGAGGATGCGGTGGTCGCTGCCAAGATCGGCGAAGTCACCGGGCCGGTGCAGTCCGATTTCGGCTATCACCTGATCCTGGTGAAAGAGACGCGCGACGCTGCCAATCCTCCGCTGGACGACATCCGCGACGAACTGGCCGCGGAAATCGAAAACGCCGCGATTGACGCCAAGATCGAAGAACTGTCGAAAACTGCGACGATCACCCGCGAGGGCGAGGGGATCGATCCCACGATCCTGAAGAATTCGGCATTGATCGACTGATAGGGGGCTTTGATGGGCAAGACCGACTGGAAGGCCGAAGCGAAGGCGCTGAAGAAGAAGGTCCGCAAGCTGAAGGACACGCTGACGACGGCGGCGGCCCCGGTGGCCGAAGCGGTGTCCGAGGCCATCGGCGACGTGGTGGCGGCGACTAAAAAGGCGCTGAAGCCGGTCTCGCCGCTGGCCCCTGCCAGTTTTCCGGCCCTGCCCACGATCAAGGGTGCTGAATTCGCGGCGGTCGAGGCTGGGGTTCGCTATCAGAACCGCAAGGATGTGATGCTGGTGCGGCTTGCCCCCGGGACCACGATGGCGGGGGTTTTCACCCGGTCCTCGACCCGGTCGGGCTGCGTGCGCGACTGTCAGGACAAGCTGGCACTGAAGGTGCCTGCGGGGGCCGGCGCGGCGATCATCGTGAACTCGGGCAATTCCAACGCGTTTACCGGGTCGGTCGGTGATCAGGCGGTTGCGGCGGTCACCGGGGCCGTGGCCGACGCCCTGGGTATTCCGTCCAGCCGGGTATTCTCGTCCTCGACTGGCGTGATCGGCGAGCCATTGCCCCATGAAAGGATCACCGCCAAGGTGTCCGATCTGGTGGCAGCGCTGCAGGAAGACGCGGTCGAGATGGCCGCGCAGGCGATCATGACGACCGATACCTTCCCCAAGGGCGCTGCCGCGACGGTGCAGGGCGAAGGCGGGGCGATCCACATTTCCGGCATCGCCAAGGGGTCAGGGATGATCGCGCCGGACATGGCGACGATGCTGGTCTACATCTTTACCGACGCAAAGATCGGCGCGAACCAGTTGCAGAAGATGGTGTCGCGCAACGTGGACGCCACCTTCAACTCGATCACGGTGGACAGCGATACGTCGACGTCCGACACCCTGTTGATCGCGGCAACCGGGCAGTCTTCTGCCGCCGAGCTGAAAGGTCCGGCGCTGAAGGCGTTCGAGACAGCCCTTGCCGGTGTGATGCGCGACCTTGCGCTGCAGGTGGTGCGGGACGGCGAAGGCGCGACCAAGCTGGTCGAAGTCCGGGTGACCGGCGCAGCGACGGATGAAGACGCGGCCAAGGTCGCCTTTTCCATCGCGAACTCGCCCCTGGTCAAGACCGCTGTCGCCGGGCAGGACCCGAACTGGGGCCGGATCGTCGCGGCAGTCGGCAAATCGGGCGCGGCGGCGGATCGGGACCGGCTGACCATCCGCTTTGGCGATCATCTGGTGGCGACAAAGGGTTGGCGGAATCCGGACTACCGCGAGGAAGACGGGGCCAGCTACATGCAGGGGCAGGACCTGGTGTTCGCCGTTGACCTGGGGTTGGGCAAAGGCAAGCGGTCGGTCTGGACCTGCGATCTGACCGCCCGCTACGTCGAGATCAACGCCGACTACCGGTCGTGAGAACGCTGCTTGTTTCGGCGGTCGCACTGATCGACGTGGATGGCCGCGTCCTGCTGGCCCAGCGCCCGCCGGGCAAGTCCTTGGCAGGCTTGTGGGAATTTCCTGGCGGCAAGGTGGAACCCGGCGAGACCCCGGAAGCCGCGCTGATCCGCGAGCTGAAGGAAGAACTGGACATCGACACTTGGTCCAGCTGCCTTGCGCCGCTGACCTTTGCCAGCCACAGCTACGACGACTTTCACCTTCTGATGCCGCTGTTTGCCTGTCGCCGTTGGCAGGGGACCCCCCGTGCAACCGAAGGACAGACCCTGGCCTGGGTCAAGCCAAACGCGCTGAGGGACTATCCGATGCCGCCCGCTGACCTGCCGCTGATCCCGATCCTGCGCGACTGGCTTTAGCGCGGCAGGTGCAAGGTCGGGGTGGCGGCACTTGACGTCCGGGGCGCGCAACCGCAGGCTTTGGCGCGAATTCACTGGAGGTTCTGAATGCCCGTTCTTGCTCGCCGTCCCGTGCTGGCCCTGGCGGTTCTGCTGCAGGCGGCAGGCCCGTCCTTCGCCCTGACTGCGGATGAAGTCTGGGCCGAAGCGCAGCGCCTGTCCCGCGAGGCGAATGCCGAGATCACGGCGACAGGGCGTCGCCAGGGCGACCGGCTGATCCTGACTGGTGTGGCCGTTCCCCTGGGTCCGGCAGGGGACCGCGTGCTGCTGCGGCTGGATCGTGTCGACCTGCTGGAACAGCCGGATGGCAGCGTTTCGGTCGTCCTTCCGCCCGAGTTTCCGGTGACGCTTGACCTGGAGGCAACCGACCCGGATTTCGATTTCCTGGTGCTTGCCGCCTCGGCCCCCGGGTTCTCGCTGGTCATCAGCGGGCTGGGAGAGACCGCCGACTTTGCCCTGACCGCCCCCAGCCTGGCGGTGTCGCTGGACAAGGTCGCGCCTGCGATCGAGGTGAACGAGAGGCTGGACCTGAACCTGGCAGTCGCGGACCTGGCGGTGTCGCACAAGATGGACCTGACGGCGGTGACCAAGGTGGCCGAGTCGTCGCTGCGGCTTGGCACGTTGCATGGCGATGTGCTGGTGCAGGTCGGCGACGGTGTGGAGTTTGCCGAGATGTCGCTTGACCTGTCCGGGGTGACCGGCGGCTTTTCGGGTCTGGTCCCGCCCTCGGCCTTTGCTGCCGAGCAGGCGATGTCGCCCGACGCCAATCCCCTGCCGGTGCTGCTGGGGGTGCTGCGCGACGGGCTGGCGATGAACGGTGCGCTCGCGTTCGACCAGTTCGCCCTGCGCGGGTCGATCGAAGAGGGGGATACTCTTGGAACGGTCGAGGTGTCGTCGGAGTCGGGTCGCGCCGAAGGGCGGCTGGACGCCACGGGGGGCGGCTATGATATCAGCCTTGGCAAGACAGTCACGATGACGCGTGGCATGCCGGATCTGGAGTTTTCCGAAGTGGCGATGAGCGTCGCAGGCATCGGCTATGGCCTGTCCTTTGGGATCGGCGATCTGACCCAGCCGCAAGAGGCGCGGCTGACCGCGCATCTGACCGACCTGGAAATTTCGCCCGAGGTGTGGGCCAAAGAGGACCCGTCGGGTGTGCTTGGGTCTGAACCCCTGTCCTATGCGCTTGATATCGCTGCACGATATTCCTTGCAGCCCGAGATGTTGGCCCCCGGATGGACGCCCGATCCCGCCCGGTTTCCGCCCGTGGATCTGGTGGATGTCACCCTGTCCCGCCTGATGTTCAAGGGCGCCGGGATTGCGGTCGAAGGCGACGGGGCGCTGACCTTTGACGAAAGCGACCTTACCACCTTTGACGGCCTTCCGGCCCCCGAGGGTCTGGTGTCGTTCAAGGCGACGGGGGTGAATGCCTTGATCGAGCGGCTGTCCAGCGCTGGAATGATCCCGGACGAAGACCTGACAGGCCTGCGCATGGGGTTGATGTTCATTGCCAAGGCCGGTGCCGACCCGGACAGCCTGGTGTCGCAGATCGAATTTCGCGACCATGCGCTGTTCCTGAACGGCATCAAACTGCGCTAGCGGCAAGGGCAATTGGTCGCAGGCCAGTGTCGCGAAAGAGGTTTGAATTCTTCGTGACATTTACTTGGCGTTTAGGTTTTCTGGCACAACTTGTGGTTACCAAGTCGTGGGTGGAGGCAAGATAATGTTGCGGACGATCAAGATCGGGAGCAGCCTGTTGATCCAGGGATTTGTCGTGCGGACCCTGTCTGACGGCAAACTGGTGGTCCGCGTGGACGACAAGCTGTTCACAGGAACGCCCGTCCCCACCGTTCGCGCCGCCTGACCAGATTGGCACAATGAAAAAGGCCGGGCTGCTGCCCGGCCCTTTCAGTTCTGGGAACAAGATCACTCCAGCGTGCGCTGGACTTCCTCGCGCTCGAAGATCTCGATCACGTCGCCGGGACGGATGTCTTCGTAACGCTCGAACGCCATCCCGCATTCCTGACCCGAGATGACTTCCTTCACCTCGTCCTTGAAGCGTTTCAGCGTCTTCAGGGTGCCTTCGTGGATCACGACACTGTCGCGCAGCAGACGGACACCTGCCGACCGGCGCGCAACGCCTTCGGTGACCAGGCAACCCGCCACCTGGCCGACGCCGGTGACCTTGAAGACTTCCTTGATCGTCGCATAGCCGATGAAATGCTCGCGCACTTCGGCCTTGAGCAGGCCCGAGGCCGCTTTCTTGATGTCGTCCACCAGGTCGTAGATGATCGAGTAATAGCGGATCTCGACCCCTTTCTGGTTGGCGGACTGACGGGCACTGGCATTGGCGCGGACGTTGAAGCCGATGACCGGGGCCTTGCTGGCTTCGGCCAGACCCACGTCGGTATCGGTGATCGCACCCACGCCGGAATGCAGGACGCGAACGCGGACCTCGTCGTTGCCGATCTTTTCCATCGCCTGAACGATCGCTTCGGCGCTGCCTTGCACGTCGGCCTTGATCAGGATCGGCAGTTCGGCGACGGACTGGTCGGCCTTGGCCTTGGCCATCAGCTGTTCCAGCGTGGTCGCAGCACCAGCCGCAGCGCGCTTGTCCTTGGCGGTCTTGATCCGGTAGTCGGCGATTTCGCGGGCCTGCGCCTCGGTTTCGACGACGTTCAGCGTGTCGCCAGCCGACGGGGTGCCCGACAGGCCAAGCACTTCGACCGGGACGGACGGGCCGGCTTCGGCAATCGTTTCGCCTTTGTCGTTCAGCAACGCGCGGACCTTGCCCCACTGTTCGCCGACGACGAAGATGTCGCCCTTGCGCAGGGTTCCGTTCTGGACAAGCACGGTCGCGACCGGACCCCGGCCCACGTCAAGCTTGGCTTCGATCACGGCACCGCTTGCCGCCCGATTCGGGTTGGCGCGAAGCTCCAGAACCTCGGCCTGCAGGGAGATGGCTTCCAGCAGATCATCAAGGCCAAGGCCGGTCTTGGCCGAGACTTCCACGTCCTGAACGTCGCCGGACATGGCTTCGACCACGATTTCGTGCTGCAGCAGGTCGGTCCGCACCTTTTGCGGATTCGCCTCGTGCTTGTCGATCTTGTTGATCGCCACGATCATCGGGACCTTGGCGGCCTTTGCGTGCGCAATGGCCTCGACCGTCTGCGGCATCACGGCGTCATCGGCCGCAACCACCAGCACCACGATGTCCGTCACCTGAGCCCCGCGCGAGCGCATGGAGGTGAAGGCCGCGTGGCCGGGGGTGTCGAGGAAGGTGATCAGCTGGCCGTTGGCCGCCTTCACCTGATAGGCCCCGATGTGCTGGGTGATCCCGCCCGCTTCGCCAGACACAACGCTGGTCTTGCGGATCGCGTCCAGAAGCGAGGTCTTGCCGTGGTCGACGTGACCCATGATCGTGACGATCGCGGGGCGCGGGATCAGGTTGTCGTCGGAATCCTTGACCGTGTCGATGACCTGCTCGACGTCGGCGTCAGACACGCGGACCGCCTTGTGACCGAATTCCTCGATCACCAGTTCGGCGGTGTCGGCGTCAATCGCCTCGTTCATGGTGACCATCATGCCCATTTTCATGAGCGACTTGACCACGTCTGCGGCGCGTTCGGCCATCCGGTTGGCCAATTCGCTGACCACGATGGTTTCCGGCAGCTGCACGTCGCGGACCTGCTTTTCGGCCTTCTGACCCAGACCCAGCGCCTTGGCACGGGCCTTTTCCTGCTTGCGTTTCATCGCCGCAAGGCTGCGCTGACGGCCACCTTCGCCGGAAAGCGCGTCGTTGAGGGTCAGTTTGCCAGCACGGCGACCGTCATCCCCGCCAGCGCGCTTGGCGCCGCGATCGGTGCGGTCGTCCTTTTCACGGTCGGTCTTGCGCGGCGAAAGGCCGGGCTTGGCGCCGGCCGGGCCGCGTGCGTCTTCGGTCGTCGCGGGCGTGGCGGCGGTCGTCGCAGTCCGTTCCGCAGGCTTTGCAGCCGCAGGCGGAGGCGTGGTCGACCGGGCGCGCGTGCCGAGAACATCGGCGCGACGCGCTTCGGCGGCGGCAACCTTGGCTGCGGCTTCGGCCTTGGCGGCACGCTCTTCCTCTTCCGCCTTCAGGCGCAGGGCCTCGGTGCGTTCGCGGTCTTCGCGTTCCTTGGTCTCGATCTCTTCGCGGCGACGGGCGCGATCTTCTTCGCGGGCCTTGTCCTCCTCGGCGCGGCGGACGGCATCTTCCGCCTCACGCGCCTTGGCAGCGCGGAGGGCAGCCATCCGGCGGTCCATCTCGGCATCGGAGATACCGGCCGGGCGCTTCGAGGGGTCGCCATAGTTCGTGGGCGTCCCCGTCTGGCCCGAGCCGGAGGGGCCCGGCTTTGGTGCGGCGGTCGGAACAACCACGCGCTTCCGCTTCGTTTCGACCACGACGCTCTTG
>ERZ724516.2413-NODE-2413-length-10555-cov-4.820000_pt1 | contig 10555 bp, 11 predicted proteins | sample MGYA00376049_ERZ724516 | MGnify/ENA primary metagenome ERZ724516 (study PRJEB28724, sample SAMN07190886) | activated sludge metagenome | isolation source: activated sludge of sewage treatment plant in Hong Hong | place: USA: Christiansburg, Virginia | collected... | reverse complement strand
GACATAGCGGACGGCATCCACCTGTTCCTGCGGCGCCCACTTGGGTTCCGCGCATGCCGCAAGACCCAGAAGCGCAATCAGGCACAATAAAAGGCGCATCGGCTGTATCCCGCGCGGAGCCAGACGCTCAGGAATTGGCGAGTGCGAGGAAGATCAGCACGGCGATGGCAAGCCCGGCCACCCAGACTGACACGCGGATGAAACCCGCGAAGGTCTTTTCCTGCGCGCGGATGTCCATCGAGCCCTGTACATGTTCGGCGTGGTGGTGATCGGCCATGTTTCCGTTCCCTGGAATTTCATCTTTCGTTGGCCATAGCCTATTCGCCAGGCCCTGTCACGGGGTTGCGGCGGCCTAACCGGCTGATGCGTCCCCCGAATCCCCACCGACCCAGCCCGAGTTGAGCTGGAACCCGATCCGGCGCGGAGCTTCGGCCCTGGCCTCCTTCGGCACGGCGCGCAGCGTCACCGAAAGCTGGGTCACATGCTGGATCAGCTGGGTCTTTGCCCCCTCCTCGTCGCGGCCGTAGAAGGTGATGATGTCGGGGTCGAAGAAGCCCAGCCCCTCGATTCGCAAGACACCGGATTCGTCGGAGGCGAAGCCCATCGCGATTTCCTGCTGCGCATCGAGCTGGCTTTCGAAGTTGCGGATATACATGACCAGCCGGTCATGCGCCCATTCGGCGGGGCTTTTCGGACGGTCCGCCGCAGGTTTCGCAGCCGTCTTGCCTGCGACGGGTTTTTTCGGGGCAGGGGTCTTCGCTGCGGCCTTCGCCATCGGTTTGTCCTTCATCCATGTCCCGCCAGAGAAGCCAAAACCGCCCGGGCCTGCAAGGGGTCAGGACAGGCCCGCCTCGGCCTCGATCCGGGCTTTCGACTTCCGCTCCCTCTCGGTCGCGGATTTCAGCTGCCCGCAGGCGGCCATGATGTCCTCGCCGCGCGGGGTGCGGATCGGCGAGGCATAGCCGGCCTTGTAGATGATATCGGCGAAGGTATGGATCCGGTTCCCGGAAGACCGCTTGTAAGGCGCGCCGGGCCATTCGTTGAACGGGATCAGGTTCACCTTGGCGGGGATGCCCTCCAGAAGCTTGACCAGACGGTAGGCGTCTTCCTTGGTGTCGTTCACCCCGTCCAGCATGACATATTCAAAGGTGATCCGCTCCGAGTTCGACAGACCCGGATAGGCCTTCAGCGCCTCCAGAAGCGTGGCGATGTTCCAGCGCTTGTTGATCGGCACCAGCACGTCGCGGACCTCATCGGTCGTGGCGTGGAAGCTGACCGCGAGCTGGCAGCCGATTTCCGTCGCGGTGCGGGCAATCTCCGGCACGACGCCGCTGGTCGACAGCGTGATCCGGCGGCGGCCGAGGGCAATCCCCTCACCGTCCATCACGATGTTCATCGCGTCGCGGACGTTCTCGAAATTGTAGAGCGGCTCGCCCATCCCCATCAGCACGACGTTGGAGATCAGGCGGACCTCTTCCTTCGGTGCTCCGGGAACGGGCCATTCGTCAAGGTCATCGCGGGCCAGCATCACCTGCCCGACGATTTCCGCTGCGGTCAGGTTGCGCACCAGCTTCTGCGTGCCGGTGTGGCAGAAGGAACAGGTCAGCGTGCAGCCGACCTGGGAGGAGATGCACAAGGTCCCCCGGTCGGTTTCCGGGATATAGACCACCTCGACCTCATGCCCCCCGGCGATGCGGACCAGATACTTCCGGGTGCCATCGCCGGAAATCTGCCGGGTGACGACTTCGGGAATCTCGATCACGAAGTTCTCGGCCAGAAGCGCGCGGTAGTCCTTGGCAAGGTTGGTCATCAGTGCGAAATCGCGGACGCCCCAGTGGTAGACCCATTGCCAAAGCTGGCCCAGCCGCATCTTCGCCTGTTTCTCCGGCGTCCCGGCGGCAATCAGCGCGGCGCGCAGGGCTTCGCGCGTCAGGCCGACGATGTTGGTCTTTCCGCCCACGGGCAGCTTGCGCGGGATGGTCAGCACGTCTTGCGTGATGGGGGCAGTCATGGCGGCAGATCCTTTCACGGGGCCTTGTCACAGGCGATCTGGATGTGGGGCGCATATAGGCGATTCCCCGGAAAATGCAAAGCGCCCCGCGAGGGGGCGCTTTCAGGCCGGGCGGGCCGTCGTTACTGGCAGCGCTTTTCGGCGTCTTCCATCGCGGCAGTGAAGCCCCGCAAGCTGAAGGTGTCCTTCGTCTCGGTGCCCTTGCCCGACCGCGCGGTGAGCGTGGCGTTCGTCCCGGCCTTCAAGGCCGCGAGAAGCTTCGCGTCATCCTCGGCACTGCCAGGCCAGGCCCATTCGCCATCGGTGAACAGCTGGAACGCATTGCCGTCGATCGCGACTTCCACAGTCGAGCCGCCCGCGAAGGGGTAGCCGCCGGTAAAGCTGATCTCGCCCGGCTTGCCGGGGCGGAAGGTGACGAACAGAAGGATATCGCCGCGCCGAACCGAAACCGGCTGGCCGTCACGGCTGTTCACGGTTTCCTTCGGCTTCGATACGCCCCAGCATTCCTTGGGGCTTTCCTCGGTAAAGACGTTCCAGTCCGTCATCGTGGCGACGCGATTGGTCGATTCCTGAGCCGAAACGGGGGCCAGGGATCCAGCCCCGGCAAACGTGATCGCGGCAAGCGCAAGCGTGCGACCGAAAAGGGATGTCATCGTTGACGCAGCCTCCAAGCTGTCTTCGTGCCTTGCCATGTCGCGCTGCCCCGGGGCAGGCTTTTGACTGGCGCGGCGTCGTTCTACCCGATATTCCAGCCATAATCAAAAGGGCCATGCCGCGAAAGCCCGCTGGGCGGGAATTCGCGCATATGTGACGGAAGAATAAGGGGGAGAGCAATGGCAAAGGTCAGCGACGGCGCGGTTCCGGTCATGGAAGTCTGGCGCGGGGGCCTCCTGGAATGCGTGCATCAGGCCCATGCGGTGATCTGCGATGCCAAGGGTGTGGTCGCGGCCTGGGGCAATCCGCAGGCGGTGATCTTCCCGCGGTCGTCGGCCAAGATGATGCAGGCGCTGCCCTTGCTGGAAACCGGCGCCGCTGACGCGCGGGGGTTGTCGCAGGCGCATCTGGCGCTTGCCTGCGCCAGCCACCGGGGTGCGCATGTGCATGTCGACCTTGCGGGGCGCTGGCTGGCTGACCTCGGTCTTGGCGAATCCGACCTGCGCTGCGGCGCGCATGAACCTGGCGACCTGACCGAGCGCAACCGGCTGGTCGAGGCCCATGAAAAACCCTGCCAGTTGCACAACAACTGCTCGGGCAAGCATTCCGGCTTCCTGACGGTGACCCAGCATCTGAAAGCCGGGCCGGAATATGTCGAAATCGACCACCCGCTGCAAAAGGCAGTCCGCTTGGCAACGGAAGAAGTCACGGGCGAGACGGTCGCGGGCTGGGGCGTCGACGGCTGTTCCGCCCCGAACTTCGCCATGACGGTCGAGGGGCTGGCCCGCGCGATGGCGAAATATGCCACCGCTCGCGAAGGTCACGGCGCGCGCGAGGATGCAATGTTCCGGCTGACCCGGGCGATGGCCGCCCATCCGCACCTGATTTCGGGCGAGGGCGAGACCTGCACCGAACTGATGCGTGCGATGGACGGACGCGTCGCGATCAAGGGCGGGGCCGAGGCGGTCTATGTCGCCATCGTGCCGGAAAAGGGCTTCGGGATAGCGCTCAAGGTGGTCGATGGCGGCTATCGCGCGTCCGAGGCTGCCGTCACGGCCCTTCTTGCAAAGATCGGCGTCCTTGACCCCGCGCATCCGGCGGCCGTCAAGCGGATGGCAGGTGTCCAGCGCAACTGGCGGGGCCTTGAAACCGGCTTCTACCGCATGGCCGACGGCTTTCCCGGTTGATTTGAGGGCGACATCGCGTAAGCTTTCCCCATGAATGCCGAGGCGCCGATCCCGTTTCCGCAGACCACCCGCATCGCCGAGGAGGTCCGCTTCGACCGAAAGGAGCTTGGCCTGATCCTGCGGGTCTATGGCCGGATGGTCGCGGCCGGGGAGTGGCGTGACTATGCCATCGCCGCCATGCGTGACCTTGCTGTCTTCGCGGTCTTCCGACGCACGGCGGAAACGCCGCTTTACCGGATCGAAAAGCGTCCGAAGCTTCGCGCCCGTCAGGGGCTCTACGCGGTCGTCGGCATGGACGGCCGCGTCTTGCGGCGGGGGCATGATCTGGATCAGGTGCTGAAGGTGCTGGAGCGCCGGTTGATCGGTCCGGTCTGACGCAGCGCCATCTGGTTCGATCTTGTTTCCCCGAGTGGCCAGCCGTCGGCCGCGGTCAAAGCCGCTGTCGCGCCGTCACCAGCCCACCGCCCCCGGCAGAAACCCGCGCGATGGCGTCCTTCAGCCCTTCATAGGCGACCGACATCGTATGCCCGTTGGAGTGGATCATCCGGTCGCGGTCGACCAGCATCGCGACATGGCCCTTCCAGAAGATCAGGTCGCCCCGTTTCATCGGCTCGTTCGGGGCCAGAAGCCGACCGAGCGACATCTGCATGTCGCTGTCCCCGGGGCAGGGCTTGCCGCAACTGATCAGCGACAGTTGCACCAGACCTGAACAATCCAGCCCGAAGCGCGAATTGCCGCCCCACAGATAGGGCGTGCCCAAAAGGCTCTCGGCCACCGCGACCGGATCCTCCTCCCAGTCACCCAGGGCCCGCAGGTGGCGGAGCGGCACGAAGCCGTGTGGCGTGTTGGCCCATGCGCCCCAGGACCCGATCACCGTCAATCGCGTCCCCATGCTCAGCGCCATCTTGTCGGGCGCCTGCACTTGTGGCTCGGCATAAAGATGGGTGCCGGGCGACGCGACCCAGTGCGTCGGCTCGGGGCCCTGGCCCAGCGTGTTTTCCGCCATCCAGCCGCAATACCCGTCCTTGTCCGACATCACGAAGACATGGCCCTGATCGCGGTCGATCACCGTCACGGCGTCGCCCATCAGCAGTTGCCGGTCGCGCGCACCGCCCACGCTGACACAGAGATTTGCCACCGGCACAATGACCTGCGCCCGAAGCCCCTCCGTCAGGGGTGCGTTTACCAGCCCCGAAAGCGAGACATGCGCCACCCGGCCTGAAAAGGGCGTCAGCCGTCTGTCCATCGCGTTCTCCTCAACTCGTTCTCCCCGCTTCTGCCCCGGCGTCGTCGGAGCAGCACCTCACTGTCGCAGCATCGCAGGCAGCGCCTCCAGAAGCGCCCGCGCGCCCTGGCCGACCCCGCCCTTCGGCCGGGCCGGGAGGTCGCTCGGGGTGTGGCCATAGATGTCGAAATGCATGTAGCGCGGCCCCTCGACAAAGCGCCGCACGAACAGCGCAGCCGTGATCGAACCGGCGAAACCATAGCCCGGCGCATTGTCCAGGTCGGCGATCCCCGGCTCGATCACGGTTTCATAGGCGTCGTGGAACGGCAACCGCCAGACCGGATCAAAACCGGCTTTGGCGCCCGCCTCTAGTGCGGCGGCAAGTCCTGCGTCGTCGGTGTAGTAGGGCGCCAGGTCCGGCCCGACGGCGACCCGCGCGGCCCCGGTCAGCGTGGCCATGCTGATCAGGATATCCGGGTTCCCCTCGCAGGCATAGGCCAGCGCGTCCGCCAGGATCAGCCGCCCTTCGGCATCCGTATCATTCACTTCGACCGTCAGGCCCTTGCGGCTGGTCAGGATGTCCTTCGGCTTGATCGACGTACCCGAAACCAGGTTCTCCACCGCCGGAACCAGGACGCGCAGTTGCACCGCAAGGCCCAGCGACATGATCATGCGGGCCAGTCCAATTACTGTCGCGGCCCCACCCATGTCCTTCTTCATCAGGCTCATTCCGGCGGAAGGCTTCAGGTTCAGGCCGCCGGTATCGAAGCAGACCCCCTTGCCGACCAGCGTCAGCTTCGGCCCTGCGGACCCCCACCGCATGTCCAGCAGACGCGGCACCCGGGGACTGGCCCGTCCCACGGCATGGATCATCGGGAAGCCCTGGGTCAGAAGATCCTCGCCCCGGATCACCTCGGTCGTGGCGCCGAACCCGGCCGCCAGGTCAAGGAATGCGGTTTCCAGCTCGGCCGGTCCCATGTCTTCGGCCGGGGTGTTGATCAGGTCGCGGGTCAGCGCCTCGGCCTCGGCCATCGCGATCAGGCGTTCCGGGTCGACATGCTCGGGACACACCAGACGCGTCTCAGCGGCAGGTTTTCGACCCGGACGGTAGCGGTCGAAGCGGTAGGCCGACAGAAGCCAGGCCAGAGCGGCTTCGGTCCGCTCGCCCTGATCCAGCGTTCCCTGCAAAGCCCAGTCGCCCGCGGGCAGGCCAGCCACCGCCTTTGCCAGGCCAAATCGTGTCCGCCGCCGCGCCTGGGCCGAGCCATAGCCCAACACGGCCCCGGCCACGCCACCATCCTTGCCCGGAAGCAGTCGCACCTCACCCAGTCCGGCCTCGAAGTCGGTGGCCGTCAGCCATTCCGCCCAGGCAGCACCCTGTTCGGTCCGGAAGGTCGCGACTTCATCCGGGCGCAGGACATACAGCGGCCGCGTGCTCGGTGACGCAGTGGCAAAGGCAAAAATCAAGCTCTTGGACATATGGCGGTCGGGGTCCCGTTTCCTGCCATCAGTTGCCGGATTTTTGGGCCAGTTAGCAAGCGTTTCCAGAGGATTGCGCCGAATTGCCGTGATTTCTCCCCCAATCTGCGCCACCCGGTGCCGACTGTCGCAGGTGCGGGTTGGCCGTTCTCGCCAAGGAATTGTAGCGTCAATCGTATTCTCAACCCGTCATTGAGCGATTCCAGCCAGACTTGCGGTTCATCCGCTACACCGACTGGTCCGCCAGCCCGGTTTCGGCCGCAAGGGAGCGCTCTGCCACCCGCAGAAGCCGCGCCCAGACCGCCGCAAACGCGGTGCTGTCCGCCTTTTCCAGACAGGCTCCGGCGTCGCTCGCCACAGCGGCCAGGCTCAGCAGTCCCAGATCGGCAGCAAGCCGCCCGAACCGCGCCAGCTGCCGCGCCAGGTCCCGCAACTCCTGCGTGCGGACCTGCTCGGCGATCCCGGCCATGGTCAGCGCCAGTTGCCCAAGTGCCCGCGTCACCATCTGTTCGGCGACCGGCGCGCCGAGGTTTCGGTAGATCACGGCAATGGCCTCGACATCCTGGCGCACGACCTCTCGTGGCCTGAGAGTCGCAATCTCTCCCATCATAGACACCCAAGTTTCATCACACCCGCCGCCAGCCTGGACCCGCATGCTGAAGAATTGGTTGCCTGCCTCGGCCTCAGCCCGGATTTTGCCCCTCGAATTTTCCGCAAATGCAGCATAGGGAGGGTGCGACAACAGAGGACGATGCCCATGAATTTCATCCGCCCCCTGCCTGCCTATCTGGTCCAGCGCTTCCATGGCTGGCGCGCGACCACCTACCAGGACAACCGCGCCTGGTATCGCCGCCTGGCCGAAAGCGGCCAGCATCCCCGCGCCATGGTGATTTCCTGCTGCGACAGCCGGGTGCATGTCACCTCGATCTTCGGTGCGGACGAGGGCGAGTTCTTCATCCACCGCAACATCGCCAACCTCGTCCCGCCCTATACTCCGGACGGCGAACGCCACGGCACCTCGGCTGCGGTGGAATATGCCGTCACCAGCCTTGGTGTGGCGCATATCGTGGTCCTCGGTCATTCCAACTGCGGCGGGGTCAAGGGCTGCCACGACATGTGCCGCGGCCATGCTCCCGCGCTGGAGGAAAAGACCAGCTTCGTCGGCCGCTGGATGGACATCCTGCGCCCCGGCTTCGACAAGGTCGCGCATCTGCCCGACGCCGAGATCCTGCAGGCGCTGGAGAAAGAGGCCGTGCTGACCAGCCTGGAGAACCTCCTCACCTTCCCCTTCGTGAAATCCGCGGTCGAGGATGACCGGCTGACCCTGCACGGCCTTTGGAACAATACCGGCGAGGGGCTGCTGGAAAACTACGATCCGGCGCGGGGCGGCTTCTTCCCGGTCTGAAAGCCGACTTTGGTCGGATACGCGCGGGGCCGTCACGCGCCTATCCTTGACGCATGCGCGTGGTCCTTGCCCTGCTGTGGCTCTGCCTGACGGTTGCGGTTGCGGCTGCCGACCCCAGCCCGCGTGACCGCATCGCGCCCCTGATCCTTCCACCCTACGCGCTGGGCGAGGCGCTGGACGACAAGGGGGTCTACAGCCTTCTGAACTCCGGCGGGGCCGAGGCGGGCTATGTGTTCGAGACCGGCCCGCTTGCCCCCTTGCCCGGCTTTTCGGGCGGGCCGATCAACATGCTCGTGGTGCTCGACCTGCAGGGCACCTTCATCGACGTGCGCCTCCTGGATCACAACGAGCCAATCTTCGTTTCGGGTCTGGGCGAGGCGCCGTTCCTGAAGTTTCTCGAACAGTACCGGGGGCATTCGATCAACGAACCCCTCGTCGTCGGCAACCCCTACGGCGAAGGCTCGGGCACCGATCTGGTCTACCTCGACGGGGTGACGAAGGCGACCGCCTCGGTCCGCATCGCGCATGAATCGATCCTGGCTGCGACGCTGGCCGTGGCGCGGGAACGGATGCAGGGCATCCAGTCCGCGCCACCCGCCCGGCCCGACCCTGCCGTGGACGAAGCCCTCAACTGGGACGACCTCGTCACCCAAGGCATCGCCCGCAACCTCCGCGTCACCAATGCCGAGGCAGATGCCGCCTTTGCCGGGACGCTCTGGACCCATGACGACCCCGAGGCGCAGGCCGACCCGCAGGGCCTTTACCTTGATCTCTGGGCCGTCGACCTTGGCCCGCCTTCCATTGCCCGCGCGGTCCTGACCCCGGAAAGCCTGTCCGACCTCAACCGCTTCCTGACCGTCTCGCCGCAGGACGAACCGATCCTGGTGATCGACACCGCCCGCCATGGCCTCGTCTCGCCGGATTTTGTCCGCAACACCGAACCCGACCTCCTGTCCGCCACGCAAGGCGGCCTGCCGTTGGCGCTCCGCGATGCCGATCTCCTGTTCGAAACCCTGCCCGGGGTCCCGCAGGGCACGGCGATGATCCTGCGCACCGACCGTCGTCTTGGCTTCGATCCCGCCGCCGACTGGGAGCTGTCCGCCACCGCGCTGCGCGCGCACGGCCAGTTCCAGCCGCAGGTCGGCAGCGCCCATTTCCGCCTGACACTCGCGACGCCCGAACGTTTCTTCCTGCGCGAGGTCCCGCCGGAAAAATTGGCGCCGTGGCGCGAGGCGATCCTGAACCGGCAGGCCGACCTGCTGCTGCTGGCTTGCGTCCTCGCCCTGCTTCTGGCTGCCCTTGGCCCCGGCATCAACCGTCTGTCCGATCACCCGTTCTACACGCCGATCCGGCTCGCGGCCCTCGCCTTCGTCACCGGCTTCATCGGCTTCTGGGGGCAGGGCCAGCTTTCCATCGTCACTCCCCTCGCCACCCTGCGCACCGCGCTAGACGATGGCTCGCTCGCCTTCCTCCTCTACGACCCGTTTTCGCTCCTGATCTGGGCCGTCACCATCCTCGGCTTCGTGCTCTGGGGCAGGGGGCTCTTCTGCGGCTGGCTCTGCCCGTTCGGAGCGCTCCAGGAATTCGCCCACCACGCAGGCCGCTTCTTCCGCCTTCCGGAATGGGAGCCACCGGCCCGCTGGGATGCCCGCTTCAAGAGCCTGAAATACTTCCTCCTCGGCGCCCTGATCTGCGTCGCCCTGTTTTCCCCGACCCACCTCGACACCGCCGCCGAAATCGAGCCGTTCAAGACGGCCATCACGACGGTCTTCCTGCGCGATTGGCCTTACGTCGCCTATGCCGCCCTCTGGCTGGTCCTTGGCCTTTTCACCTTCAAGGGCTTCTGCCGCTGGGTCTGCCCCTTGGGCGCACTCATGGCCATCGGCGGGGTGATCCGGGGCCGCGACTGGATCGCCCGGCGCCGGGAATGCGGATCGCCCTGCCAGCTTTGCCGGGTGCGCTGCAAGTACGGGGCGATCAAGGCCAGCGGCCAGATCCAGTACTCCGAATGCTTCCAGTGCCTCGATTGCGTGACGATCCACAACTCGCCCGCCGCCTGCGTGCCATTGGTCCTTGCCGCCAGGGGCCGCCCATTGGCCCCGCCCGTCCTGCGCGAGGCCCGGACATGAACCGCCGCCGCTTCCTCGCCCTCTCCGTCGCCGCCCTTGCGACGCCTGCCGAAGCAGAAACCCGCTGGCAGGGCCGGGCCTTCGGTGCCGATTGCGCCCTCAGCCTCCGCGGCCCCATTCATGCCGCCGAGGCCGCCCTCGCCAGCCTTCCTACCCTGATCGAGGCCATCGAGGCCGACTTCTCGCTCCACCGCCCCTCGGCCCTGACCGACCTTAACGCGACCGGACGGCTGGCCACCCCATCCCCCGCCTTTCGCGCCATGCTAGACCTTGCCGACGCCATCCATCGCCTGACCGACGGAGCCTTCGATCCGACCGTCCAGCCCCTCTGGCAGGCCGCAGCCGAGGGTCGGGCCAACACCTCCCCAATCGGCTGGCGGCACGTCCAGCGCGTCACTGGCATTACCCTGCGACCCGGCATGGCGCTGACCTTCAACAGCATCGCCCAAGGCTTCGGCGCCGATG
>ERZ724516.2410-NODE-2410-length-10558-cov-4.981053_pt1 | contig 10558 bp, 11 predicted proteins | sample MGYA00376049_ERZ724516 | MGnify/ENA primary metagenome ERZ724516 (study PRJEB28724, sample SAMN07190886) | activated sludge metagenome | isolation source: activated sludge of sewage treatment plant in Hong Hong | place: USA: Christiansburg, Virginia | collected... | reverse complement strand
TTGTTCCCGGCATTTGATGTGTATGTATCTGCATCCGATCGCGAACCATTCGGTATTGTGTTGACGGAAGCAATGCTCGCACGCATTCCTGTAATCAGCACCGACTGCGGTGGCGCGCCAGAAGTGCTGGGCACACACGCCCTGTATTTTTCGCGCGGCGATGCGCCCGCACTTGCACGGCAGATGACGCATATGCTCAACCAGACCGCTGGACAACGGGCCGCTGCGGGAGAGCAGCTGTTTGCAAGGCTGCAACAACACTTTTCATTCCCGCCTTTTTGCCAGCGTTTGCTGACGCTGGTCCGATCACTGGTGAACCCGTCATGAAACTGCTTTTTCTGGTGCAGAAAGAACAGCGCGTCATCCTCGACCGTTTTTATGACAGCATCGGTCGCCACGCGGGTGAATGCGATATCCGCTGGCTGGATTCAGCCGAACAGGCCGACCTGAAACGCTATTTCCGTGAACAGGTGAATCCCGGACACTACGACAGGATTCTGTTTTTCCTGCGCTTCAAGAAAGAAATGCGCCAGTGGCGCTTCATTCGCACACTGCCGAATCTTGCCATTCTTGAACACGATGCTTACCAGAACTACATTCCGAACAAATACGCTGGCAAGTATGCGCGCCACTACCATCGCATGCCGTGGGTAAGGGTGCTGTCATCGGGCGCCCATGTCACGCAACGCTTGCAACAGGAAAATATTGATGCCGTATTCATACCCAAGGGATACGACCAGGCACTGATCCAGAACCAGCACAAACCACGCACTATCGAACTCGGATTTGTCGGCAGCCTGAAGAGTGGCGTTTACCAGCAGCGCAAGGCGTTCCTTGAGTCACTGGCCGAGACTGAAAAGATGGAAATCGTGCGCACGAAATCCGGGCAGGATTATGTCGACAAGCTGAACAGCATCCGGTTCTTTATCAGTGCTGATATCGGCATGGGCGAATACATGATCAAGAATTTCGAAGCAATGGCTGCAGGCTGCGTGCTATTCGGCTGGCGGCAAGGCAACGGCGAGGAAGAAACACTCGGCTTTCATGACATGGAAAATATTGTGCTGTATTCCAGTATGGAAGAGTGTCGGGAGAAAATCCACCAACTTCGCGAGAATCCTGCACTGGCTGATAACATTGCCTTGGCCGGGCAAACCCTGGTCGAACAACAATACAGTTTTGAAGCACTGGGCAGGAAAACAGCGGAAGCACTACAAGCACCCCTGCGTCGGCCTGAAGATTTTCCGCTTACAGTCTGGCAGCGATTATTTGGCTGAGATACTGCCTGGCATTTTCCAGACACTCTGATCCAAGGAGTGTTTTTGCAAACCGATTGCTGAACAACTGATCGTCGAACAGCCTGCAGTCCGCTGCAGATCGCGGCTTCACTTTTTCCAGGTAGTTTTCTACTGCTTTCTGCTGCCATACATCACAGCAAGCCCGATCAAACGGATTGCGATACGGATAGCGCCCGTAAAGTAACTCCAGCAGCAATTGCCTGTCGCGCCTTGTCACCAGCAGGCATGCCAGTTTTGCCAGTGTGCGCACAAACGCAGGAGGTTTTGGCAATACCGGTGTTACGCGAAGAAAATCGTTACGTGCGGCCGCTGTGTCCCAGTGATTGCCGTGGCGTTTGATAAACGCAAACGCCTTTGCGCGGAACAATTGCTTACGGCTCCAGTAGTGTTTGATGACGCCTGAATCTTCTACCAGCATTGCTCTGGTCGACGCAGCCATGCCCAATACAAGCTGCTCCGTTGTCAGGCTGCGGCCGGATGCCGGGTACACCACATCATTCAATGCCAACGCAATATCCAGCACGTCACTGTTACTGCGAGAAATGCCGAAAAGCCCGGAATTGATGACCGGAATTTTTTTCGGGTCGATGCCGAATTGCGCAAGCAGCGCCGCAACAGCAGGATCGTTAGCTGTGACGGCTGGCAACTGGCCGTCATACAGCTCATCTGCCAGACAGGTCTTGTCATCCACCGCATCAAACAACATTGCGGGATCACGCAGGAAAAATGTATCTGTGTCGATAAAAACTGTTTTTTCCGCCAATGGCACAGCATGCTGTAACAGACACAATTTTGCGCGATGGTGATAACGCAACGGGCCATACCATTGCTGCAGTGTTTCTTCTGGCAGGGCATGCACCTGTACCGGCAATCCTTCGTAGTAAAGCGGTGCATCGGTGTATACGCTGATCATGAAGCCGGGTTCTGTCGAGCCCCGATACAGTGCGGATAAAATGCTGAACCGCGCCTCGGCGTGATAGGCCTCGTCTGGCCCATACACCAGATACAACAACTGGTTCGTGCTGGCAGTTATGTTTGTCATGGCTTTAACAGGTGTAACAGTCCGCGCCAGACTTTCTTGTTGAATGATGCGAAAGGGATATCCGCCAGAATTTCCCTGGCCAGTTTTTTATCGTGCTTGGCGGCTGTGAGAAAATAGCCGCGCAACAAATCGAGATGCACTTGCGGGTACAACGGATGTTCACGGTAATCTGCAATCGTCTTCATCATGGACTCATACATGTAACGCACATTCTTGTAGGAATTGCTCGCATGTTTGCGGTAATGCATCAGCACTTCACCCAGGCCAACCATACGGTAGCCCCTTGAGGTCAGTTTGAACCACATATACATATCTTCCAGTGGAATCGCAGGGTTCCAGCCGCCTTCGCGGTCGAGTACGTCCTTCCGGATCATGCAGGTGGATGCCACAATGCCAGGGCCGGTATTGGCAAACAAATGTTCAAAGGTGATTTCACGTTGTGGCGGTGATTTCTGGCGGCCAGTGATGACAGCGCCATTACTGTCAATATTGATGGCATTGCCACCGCATACCGCCACATCCGGGTTGGCCTCCATAAATGCCACTTGTTTTGCTGTTTTCTCTGGCAGCATGATGTCATCCGAACCAAACTGGCAGATGTATTTTCCCGTAGCCAGAGCGAGTGCCTGGTTCAATGTATCCGACAATCCTGAATTCTGCTTCGCAATAAATATGAATGGCTTGCCGCTTGCCGCTGCTTCGCTGTGCAGTTTTTCCAGCACACCGGCAGTGCCATCGGGCGAGCCATCATCCAGCACAATCAATTCAATATTCGGGTAGGTTTGCGCCAATACACTGCGCACACACGCTTCGATATAGCGCTCGTGTTTATACGCAGAAATCAATACAGAGACTAACGGTGTCATCGCCTTCTCCAGCGTGCGCCTTTTGCCAGCGTGAAACAGCGCGTGAGTCGGAGCTTGCGGCAATAGCGGTGTTTGCTACCCAGTTTACGCAGCAGATTGAATAGGCGCAGGTTAAAAAACACCTGGTCATAACGTGCCATTTCTGCAGGTATTTCTGCGATATCCTGTAATAAACCCTCATCACATACGCCGTGTGCTTTCAGTGCTTCACTCGCACGGGGTGCGCGATCCAGCACATACCGGATACGTTGCTGCTGCTGGAACCGGTGTGTTCGCCGCTCGGCATTGCGATCAACAATCGCTTGCTTGCGCGCGGATTCCCCAGCAAGCCCCGCATTGGTATGGTTGCCGCCGTGGATGCGGTGATATACCAATGGCTCATCACAAAACTGTAAGCCACCAAAACAGGATGCCGCCAGCGCCAACTGATGATCAAAAATAAAATCGTCGGTGAATGGCAAAACCATTGATAGCAGTGAACGGTGAAACAGCAATGCATGACCCGATACGGCGTTCTTGAAAAATAATGGTACGGTTTTAGTGATGTCGGGGCCTGGCTTGATATTGAGTGATTCGAATAGCGTAAAGCCGATACTGTTACCTGCTGCATCAATAAGTGCGCTATCCGAGTAGACGCCAACGGCACAGCCCAGCAGTGACAGCTGCTTTTCGATTTTATCACTGCGCCAGATATCATCCTGATCGGAAATAGCGATGTACATGCCGGTAGCGCGCTCAAGCGCACCGCCGAGGTTAGCGTGCAGCCCGACATTTTTTTCGTGCCGAATCAGTACAATGCGAGGATCCTTCGCTGCGTATCGTTGCGCAATTGCCCAAGTATCATCGGTGGATGCGTCATCACTCAAGATAATCTCAAGCCCGGTATACGTCTGCGCTAGGATTGAATCGAGCTGCGCGGCAAGGTATTTCGCGCCGTTGTAGGTGGTTACTATTATTGAAATCATTGCAACCTCCGCATTCGATCACGATTTATTGGCTGATCGAAATCCGGCGCCCAAAGAGGCATTAATTTTTTTCGCAAATCCAGAGAATTCGGCCAGCTGCTTCTCGCTCATCATGCGCTGAGAAGCTGAGTCGACCAATCTCTCTTATATCTTTGAAAAGACCAGAATCGAAGAATGCTGCGTAGTTTTCACGAAGACCGTGCGGATGCCCTTCAAAAATTACATATTTGGAAACATGGTCTCTGGCAATGTCTATCAATTTTTCGGGATGTTTCAAATGATCATGGATTGAGAACATAAAAGCAGTTGTCGCTTTAAAATTTTGTTCCAGTTGATCTTTATCAAGATCGAAAGCACGAAATTTCACATCCGGATAAACGCCATTGAACATTGCAAACCGGTTGGCGTAATCCACTATGTCAGGCGCTTGTTCAATACCCAGACAGGATTTGGCACCCATATGTTTTGCGATAATAGAGCTCATGCCAAAGTTGCTGGCAACATCAAGAATTGTTGCGCCCTGAAGCGCTTCAGCAGGAATCATTTGCAGGCGTTTAATTGCATCATCCCGTCGTCCCTGCAGGATGTTCTCAAATTGCAGGTAAATGCTCTGGTAGGGCATATTCCTATGGCCAGAGCCGTAAAAACGCGAACTGTAGGAGAAATACAGGAAGGCCAGATCCAGCGGCCATTTATCGCATTTCAGTGGCCGCTGAAGCGCCGCAGAAAAAGAAGTCCTGTGGTTTCCATCGACGACAAAAAGGTCGCCCGCCTTACCAAGCTGGGTTAGTACAGGTGTTGACGGCGGAATCTTTCCGTCTCTAAAAAGCTCAAAATGCTCGCGGAACTCATCGATTCGCTTGGAGATTTTGTCATTGTCGTCAGTTTGCCAGCTACAAGCAATATAGTCACGATAGTATTGCTCTGCTTCAGATGTTTTTCCCAGATCGTTTTCTGCCAGTGCGCGTGCGAACTGATAGTGCGGGGTATCCACGACACGAATATCTGTCTTTTTCAACCGGTTATAAAAAAATTGTGCCGTTGTGGTTTTAAACTGGTAAAACCTTAATTGTTCGATACTTTTTGGCTCAAGAACCAGATGGGTTGCCTCTGTTTTCCTGCGAAACCAGATATAAAGATCACGCTTTCTTTTTGCAAATGACATTATTACGATCCTGAATTTGAGAGCTTCGTATAAAATCCCTGGCGGCGGCAACCCGTCATTGATGCGCCCCTGGTAAGTAACCGCGCTTTGAGCACATATTGCGGGATATATAGTGTCCAAGTGTAATGCCTAATGTGGCTGATTGGAAAGCATTTTGGGCTGCGTCGCACAGGATGGAGCCTGACTCCTGAATGGGAATGCCTCGACAAGTACATCCTGGACTTGTTTTACCTGATCTGGCGTAATTCTGTATTGATCGGGTATAGACAGGATATTTTCCACAGTTATGGTTTTGTTTCGCACGTTCCATGCGATTGGAACAATATCAAACACAGAGTAATAGTCATTAAATTTAAATGTTCCGCCCGTCAATTTATCTGAAAACTGTATCCACTGGTTAGGGATATTAAGACTGTCTGCAGCAATCAGGCCGTGCATGGCCGAGGAAAGCACTATTTCGCATTGCGCAATTTTATTAAGTGTTTCAACAGGATCTCCCAAAACAGGAATTACGGTGCTAGAAGGGTGAAGTGATTTCAGGGTCTGGACAGCCGGGTCATACTGATCCACATAATGCGGAATAATGCCCACTTTAAAACGCTTTTCTGGCAGAGTTGTCAGCAGCCTTGATGCCAGCAGGCCGGGGTCCCCCAGAGGGATTCCGGATAAATCCTGCTTCGTGTGTCGCGCCAATTCTGCTCGCGTGTATTTTCCACGTAAAGCATGGATGCTCATTGCGCGGCGCAAGAATGCTCCGGTCTCCAGCGGGGAAATCAGGCCGGTTCCCCAAACGTGGATTTTTTTCTGGAAGTTTTTCTTGATCCTGTCTTTAAGGCGCGGATTTTCCTTGACAAGACACTGCAAAATGCTTCCTATAGCGAGAAGTTGCGCCTTCTTAATGCTTTCTTTAACAACCGGGCGAAAAGAAATTTTTGAAACAATCAGCGGATTAATAACGTCGCCAAAATTCTGTATATTGTCTGTATCAAAATAGTAAACAGAGATTGAATCTTTCATATCGGTAATTTTCCTTACACCTGGTCGGTTTTTTTTTGTAGCAGGTATACTCCGGCCACACGTATAATTTTTTCACTTTTTTTCAGGCGTATATGTATTATCCATTTTCTTATGTTTTTTATCCTTCTTTTCACTTTTTTTAGCGTATATCTCCTTAGATGGGCATTTGAAAGGTGCGCCTTGAATCCAAATATTTTAGGGTGATTTTTCCGGATTTGTTTTATTAATGCAGAATAATTTTTCTGCGCAGATTCTGACCGGGATTCTCCATGCTTTCTATAAAAAAACAATGTTTCATTTATTTGAAGGAAGCGCTTGCTGTCTTCCGTAAAATGCAGCCAGAAATCCCAGTCTTCCAGGCCCGTACGCATATTTTCGTTATATCCGTTGTATTGTACCCAGTCAGATTTTTTGAAAAATGCAGTCGCAAAAACCAGATTTCGCACAGCCATTTCCCCGGCGTCATATGGCGGGAAATCATACGGGGAGACATCGTTGCCAATGGTTGTCGCCTTACAATAGACAACATCGATAGCAGGGTCGGCAATAAAGCAGTTAATGGCCTTTTGCATATAACACTGATCGATTTTGTCATCCGCATCCAAGGGAAGTATGTAAATGCCTTTTGCCGCAGCAATGCCCTTGTTTCTGGCTACGGATGGGCCTGAGTTTTCACTTAATTGAATCAGGCTTAGTTGCTGTGCATTGGGGCTTGTCTCTATGTATTGTCGGATAATCTCGACAGAATCATCTGTCGAGCAATCGTCGACACACACAACATCAAAATTTTCATATGTTTGCGCAAATGCGGAATCGAGTGTTTCTGCTATATATCTTGCTGCGTTATAGACAGGAATGACGATTGTTACATGCGGGGGAGCTGTTAGGCCTTGCTCTGGGGTCATGTGATTGGCTCCACTGATCGCTCATGCAATACCCCCCGGGGGGGCGGTATTAGCGCAAATCCGGGATTGCTGTTAAATCATGGTTTCATGGCCCTTGGGTCGGGGGCCAATTTATTCCTGCAACGTTTCAATGGCATCCGTTACAGCAGCTTGTACGCTTTCGTCATTGTTTTTTTCAGCCAGCGTTTTTAGCGCGGGGATATCCTTTGCTGAACCAAGCTCTGCCAATACTTCAACGGCCTTGACAGCCACTTCGGGATCCGCTGCCCCCAATGCGGTTTTGATACCGGTAACGCTATTCTCGTACTCCCCGTTGGAAAGACTATCCAGCATTTCAATTTTTACTTCGCTTGACACTTCTTCTTTTTGCATCAATTGCGCCATCAATTCTGAATCCTGCGCGGTTGGCTCCATGTCAAATATGATTGAGACCTGATCTTCAGAGGATTGCCTCATGAAATAGGCTATCTGTTCATCAGGCTGCATGGTGGACAGATCAGGGGCTGCCGGCTCCTCTGCAGCGGGCTGCGCCACAATACCCGACGGAACGGCGGCTACCGGTTGGCGCATGGCGCCATGGGGCGGCTTCTGCGGTTGCCCTTGCTGCAGCGCACCGACACGGCCGGCCTGGTACTTGCCTACCGTGACGCTGGCTGGAAAACTGTCCTGCAGGTTGGTGTATGTCATGGTTGTGGAATAGGGTGCATCCGCGATAGCCATACTCAACACCTTGCGCAAGCTGACATCCACAGCATGCACTGTCACCAATTGGTTATTGTCGCCCTCTGCGGTGATTTTGGTACCCGTCAACTCTGTCAGTTTGGCCATAAAAGCCTGTCTCGGCATGCCGTCCACATTGACAGTCAACATCTCACCATTGCGCTGGAACGGGTTCTGGGCTGCTGGCGCAGCTGCTGTCGACTTCTCCGACAATGGCTCGGCTTCTTGCTTGCCACAGGCCGGCAACAGGGCAACGGCGGCGACCAGCAAAGATACTTGTGTAAAAGAACGCATGTTGGTTATCTCCTTGGATAATGGGCGGCACCCGCTAACAGCTGGCCATTCTAATGCATGTCAGCCGGGTGTGGACCAGTCACCCTTGAATGTCACCGAGCCGGAAAACTTGTCGGCGCTGCACTGTGTGCCTGTCTGCCTGACCTGGCAGACTTCGTCTTCGAAGCCGCTGAAATTGGCTTTGACTTGCACGCGATCCTTGCCCTTGAACGTATCCCATTTGATGGTAGTGCGGGAGTTGGTATTCGGCACGATGCTCCGGATGCTGCAGCCGGAAAGGTCTGTGATGAAGGTAGCCAGCTCTGGCCCGACCATATCGGTATAACTGATGTCTTTGCCCACACCAATGCCGGTGTTTTCCGAGTATTTGATGCGCGCGTACCCCTCTTCCAATACCAGCAGATCCCCGCTGGCGGTGATCACGCCCCAGCCCACCGGGGTATCGGTACTGTCCAGCACTGCGCCCAGCCAGGCATTCTTGTAGGTGACGGGCCGGAAGCCACAACTGCCACTGGCACTGATGGTCACGCTGCCAAAATACCCCTCGTCCACATGGTAGGGCGGTGTGGCCGCTTGCGCGGTGGTGGTGGCGACCGTGGCAGCGATGGCGAGTGTAAGCGCTGTAAATGAGGGCTGGATTTTTTTCATCGTAGGCTCCGGCAAGGTATTCAAAACGGCTTTGATGTTAGCACTTTCTTTCTGTGCTTCTCTGTTCCGCAGGCACAAAAAAACCTGCCGGAACAGGTTTTTTTGCAGTGCCGGAAAATCAGGGGCCTACCGGATAACTGCCTTTGAAAGTGATTTTTCCTGAAAAGGTCTGCGCCTTATAAGTGCTCTTTGTTCCAACTGTTGTATCCAGGGTCGGGCTGATACCGTTGAAGGGATATACTAGTGAAAAGCTGTCGGCTTTGGGAGGATTATATGTATACGTTCCCTTGGTCTTGGCGCTCGATATCAGTTCATAAACTGTACAGCCACCCAGAGACTGGATTTTTGCTATTGTTTCGCTGCTGTCCATATCTTCGAAATACACGTCATTGCCCTTGCTTGTAGCGCTATCGTAAGCGCCGGAAATGGTTTCATAATCCGACAACACCGCCAGCAGATCACCATCGGCAGAAATGATGCCGTAACCTACATCGGCATCAGTGGAATCTTTCACGACACCCCACTGCGCGCCTTCATAGGTTTGCTTGATTTTGCAGCTACCAGAAGACTGGATAGTGGCTTTGCCCGTGGCTGGGAAGTCTATGTGATAAGGAGGCGTAAATGCCTGTGCAGCAGAGGCAGAAAATGCAATCAGCGCGGCCAGAAGGCCTGTTTTTACCATGTTCATCGTGGTGCTCCTTGAATAAGGGTGAAGGTGTTACAGCGGGTTGATCATAGCACCAAAGGACTGCCAAAAAAAACCTGCCGGAGCAGGTTTTTCTGGGGCAAGCCCACGCCAAAGCGATATTACACCAGTGGCCGTGTACCCTTGAATGTTATCTTTCCAGAGAAGGTCTTGGTTTTTTCATAGCTTTTTGTGCCTTTTACTACGGTCGGTTCAAACACCGTAAAACCGCTGAAGATGTACTGGAGGCTAATTTGACCCAGGCCTTTGGAGGTTGTCACTGTGTACGTTTCATTCGATTTAGCGCCAGGGACAATAGTGTCGATCGTACAACCCGCTGGTTTCGCAAAGGATTGTATGGCCTGAACTGTATGCTCAGTTGTCATGTCTTCGTAGTAAACGGCAACAGAATTATTGGTTGCACTATCGTAAAAATAGTACGACTTGCTGTAATCGTTTTCCACCACCAGAATCTGGCCATTGGCAGATACCATGCCCCAGCCAACATAGGTATTGGTATCGTCAAGAATATCACCGTACTGGGCATCCACGAATGTCTCTTTGACGCTACAGCTGCCAGAAGACTGGATAGTGGCTTTGCCCGTATAGGCAGCGCCGCTGATATGGTATGGCGGGGTGAATGCCAGGGCCTGGGCTGAAACCAGAACCAGCGAAGCCGCGGCGATTATAATCTTTAGCATTTTCATATATTGCTCCTTGAGCGCTTAGAGAGGGGGCATTACAGCGGGTAGATCATATCACCAATGCGCTACCACACGCCCTTGAAACGGATCACCCCGCGGATTTTCTGTGCGAGGCAACGCTCCTGATTTAACCCCTCAAAACAGCGGGTTTTTTCATGGCCGCCAAACCCGGCTTTGAGGTTGAGCTTGCCGCCATTCTCGTTCCACTGGTAAACCGCTTTTGAATCCACATCCGGCTCCAGCGTTTCA
>ERZ724516.2409-NODE-2409-length-10559-cov-8.994193_pt1 | contig 10559 bp, 12 predicted proteins | sample MGYA00376049_ERZ724516 | MGnify/ENA primary metagenome ERZ724516 (study PRJEB28724, sample SAMN07190886) | activated sludge metagenome | isolation source: activated sludge of sewage treatment plant in Hong Hong | place: USA: Christiansburg, Virginia | collected... | reverse complement strand
AATGTCATTGATTTTATAATAACCAACCACGACATTATTTTCTAGTTCTTTATTTACATAAACCAATGCTTTTTTATTTCCATTGACTTTAATCGAAAAATGCTCCAACAAGTATTTGTTCATCAAGACAACATCTTCGGTCGTTTCTGCTGATTCGCCAACATGTGTAGTAACCGCATATTTGGCTTTTAAAGCTTTATTCAAATCGTCGATGAAAATCCGCGTTGTAATTTCAACCCTTTTCTTTTGCAGGCTATGATTGATTTGATAAATCGAAATGTAGAATTTATGCGCTGTAAAAGCACTTAATGTGATCAACAAAAGAAAGCTTAAAACCAACGTTTTTTTCATGGCTCAAAAGTACTTATTTCTCTTCAACCGATAGCGTTTCCTTATATTTTATAGCCAATCCTTTGATTAAAAACTGGGTTAAGGTTTTGTTTTTGGCTTTCAATGCTCGGACAAAATCGGTATCTTCAATCAAAAAATAATGAAATCCTTTGATGTAATCGGTTGGAATTTTTAAGGTGTGAACATAAAATTTCTCCTGAAACCAGCCATCTAATTGCAAAAGCAACCTTTCTTTTTTCTCTACCTGCACTTCTTTTTTAAGCATCGTTGTTCGTCCTGAAATGGCATTCAATATTGGATTTAATGGTACTAATCCGCTACCGGTTGTGGCTTCACGAACCCTACGTTCTGCTGGTGTGTATTTCTTCTGACCGTGTGGAATGATTCCGAGATTTTCTGCCGTAATATTAGGGTTTTCATTGATGATGACTTCTTTTAACGGTGTCATTTTCTCGCTCATTTTGATGAGAAGTTGCTCTGTTAGAATATCTTCTTCTGAAATGATTCTGCGTTTGATTTCTAAATTGACAGCCGAAAATACTAACGCGTCGCCTAATTTCACTGGAATACTGAAAATGCCCAACTCATTTGAAACCGTGGCTTTTCCTGTTGTTGCATTCTGAATATTGACTTTCTCTACTGCAACATCAGCAACCGTAATTTTCCCAACCAAGTGTTTTTCATTGGAAATTTGCGCCAAAATAATTTGTGTCAACAATAAGAAAAATAAAATATGTGGTTTTTTTGTTGGCACAGACAATTCTCGGTTTATAAAATTATTTCTTAAGCGCTGTTATGGTCTTAAACTCATTGTTTTTGCCTACTAGAAAATCCATCAATTCGAAATCGGTACTTGATTTTAACATCGGTGTGGCTTTGGAATCATTTTCACAGAAAACCAGAAAAAGCTTAATTTCATCATCTCGAAGTTTTAAAGTATTGCTAAAAAACGGATAATTGATTCGCTGCATTACGACTTCTGTGAAGCTAACGTTCGAAGTAAAATCGTTTTTCTTTGGATTTTTCTTTTTAAGAATTTTTAAAACGTCTTTGTACATACGGACAAAGTTGAGTCCGTTTTCTGTGACATTATAATTGGGCATCACCGTATTTTTTGGCGAAGATTTCTCGTCATCGAAGTACTTTTTATCTACAACTTCCTGCGAATTTTTGATTGGACTTTTGATTTTATTCTTTTCAACCAAAACTTCAGCCAATTGATTTGGGAAGGCTTGTAATGTAATTTTAAGCACATCTTTTTCTAAATCATCTTTGGTTACGACCATTTTTTTTGACTTAAAAAGCAAACTTGAAAAAACCAGCGTATCATTTTCTCTTGCGGCAATCACAAAAGCACCTTCATATTTGACTAAGGTTCCTGTTCTGGCATTGCTATTAAAAATGATGACATTCTCTACTTTAATAGAATCATTCACTAGTTGTCCGTGAAGCATCTTTCTGGGTGCTTGGCTGAAAACCAATTGACTAACGAGAAAAAAAACGAGTGTTACAATCTTACTTTTCATAGGAATTAATCTTACTATTAAACCGTTTATCTACTAACAAAGCTAGTGTTTTCTATGCGATTTTTTCATGATAAACCGACTTAATATGGCATTTATTCGCTTGCTTTTCGGAAAAATAAAAATACTTGAAAACTTCCCAAAAGTTTGCCAACACAATGGTAACAGTATGTTAATTTAAAAAGGGAATCTGGTCGTGAATATCAACAAAGGTTTTTATCTTTAACCCAAATTTATCGCGTCTCGACATGAAAAACCTTATTATTGCGAGTACCTCAACTTTACATGGTGGTGACTATCTAGACTATATTTTGCCCGAATTGAAAATGCATTTTGGCAATTGTAAAACCGTTCTTTTCATTCCGTTTGCCAGACCAAGCGGTATTTCTCATGAAGCATACACCATGAAAGTAGCGGATGCTTTTTCGAAAATCAGCATTCAAGTCAAAGGCATTCACGAATTTGAAAATCCAATTACAGCTATTGAAAATGCGGAAGGAATTTTTACAGGCGGCGGCAATACTTTTTTACTGGTTTTTCAATTGTATAAAAACAAACTCATGACCGTTTTGTCAGATGTCGTAAAAAACGGAACACCTTATTTAGGCACTAGCGCTGGTAGTAATATTACAGGTTTGACGATGCAGACAACGAATGATATGCCGATTATTTATCCGCCAAGTTTTCAGACTTTGGGATTGATTCCGTTTAATTTGAATCCGCATTATTTAGATCCCGATTTGCAATCGAAACATATGGGTGAAACTCGCGAAACTAGAATCAAGGAATTTCATGCGTTCAATACCGTTCCTGTTTTAGGCTTAAGAGAAGGCAGTTGGCTTGACGTAAAAGGTGAAAAGATCACTTTAAAAGGAAATTTGCCTGCGCGGTTGTTTAGACAAAATCAAATGCCTGAAGAATTAGAAAGTGGAAGCGATTTGAGTTTTTTGGGAAGCATGTAAAAGAGGAAAGAAGAAAGACCACTGTGTTGCAAGACCGTTGCACTGAAAGAAAAAAGACACAAGCCTATTGATAACCTATTTCTTGCAGCGAAGCGATCTTGCTTCTTGCAGCGCAGCGGTCTTTTTTCTAAAAAATTATGACAAAAAAAGTCGCCCAATATAGACGACTTATTTTATTAGTAAAGTAAAAATTATACTTCCAATACGCTGTTTTCAGCACCTGCAAATTCGTTCCATTTGTATGAATCTGCTTCTACTTCGTTAACGAAAGCGCCATCAATTACGTATCTGAATTCGTAAGAAGCATCTTTGGTAACATCAAAAACACCTTTGAAAGTTCCGTTTTTTAATTTGCTCAATTCACCTTCTTTTGGGTTCCAGTTGTTAAAATCTCCAACAACTGCTGCTGAGTTTGCTTCTTTTGCATCAACTGTAAAAGTTACTTTGCAAACTGGTTTCGTTTTTATAAATTGTTTCTTAACTGACATAACTATTTCATTTTTAGAATTATGGAGCAAAGTAAATAAATTCAAAGCAACAAACCATAACCCGAAATACGATTTAAGAAAATGACAGAAATGCTACAAAAAAACCATTGTATTCTTAATTTTTGCACTTGTATATTCTGAATCTGAAATAAGAAAACGTTTTCACTCTGCGTATTCATTAACATAAAAAAAGTCAATTTTTGAATAAAACCGAAACAGTTTCGTTCAAAAATTGACATTGATAATCTATTGACAAACAATTTACTACAATTGCGGACCAGCTTTCACTAAGTTTTGACCTTCCGTATTGTCTGTATACTGTGCAAAGTTTTTAATGAATCTAGCTGCTAAATCTTCAGCTTTGGTATTCCATTCTGAAGCGTCGGCATAAGTATTTCTCGGGTCAAGAATTGTAGCATCTACATCGTGAAGTGCTGTTGGAATTTCGAAATTGAACATCGGAACCATTGTCGTTTCCGCTTTTTCAATCGAACCGTCTAAAATCGCATCGATAATGGCGCGCGTGTCTTTGATAGAAATTCTTTTACCAGTTCCATTCCAGCCTGTGTTGACCATGTAGGCTTTGGCTTGGTGTTGCTCCATTTTTTTTACCAATTCTTGACCATATTGGGTCGGATGCAATGATAAAAATGCTTTTCCAAAACAAGCTGAAAAAGTAGGTTGTGGTTCTGTTACGCCTCTTTCAGTTCCTGCTAATTTGGCTGTAAATCCAGAAAGGAAATAATATTTTGTTTGCTCTGGAGTCAGTTTAGAAACGGGTGGCATCACTCCAAAAGCATCTGCTGTTAAGAAGATTACTTTGGTTGCGTGACCTGCTTTAGAAACTGGCTTAACAATATTGTGTATGTGATTGATTGGATAAGAAACACGCGTATTTTGAGTTACAGAACCATCTTTAAAATCGATTTTGCCATTTGCATCAACAGTTACATTTTCTAATAATGCATCTCTTTTGATGGCTTCGTAAATATCGGGCTCGTTTTCTTTGCTTAAGTCGATGGTTTTTGCGTAACAACCGCCTTCAAAATTGAAGACACCATCATCATCCCAACCGTGTTCGTCGTCTCCGATCAATTCTCTTTTCGGATCGGTAGACAAAGTGGTTTTTCCTGTGCCCGACAATCCGAAGAAAACAGCCACATCACCGTCTTTACCTTTGTTTGCAGAACAGTGCATCGAGGCAATTCCTTTGAGTGGCAAATAGTAGTTCATCATCGAGAACAATCCTTTTTTCATTTCGCCACCATACCAAGTGCCACCAATTAATTGGATTTTCTCGGTCAGGTTGAAAGCTACATATACTTCAGAATTTAATCCGTGAGATGCATAATCTTTGAAACTGGTTTTAGAACCATTCATGACGATGAAATCAGGCTCGCCAAAGTTTTCCAATTCTTCTTCCGTTGGTCGGATGAACATGTTTTTAACAAAATGGGCTTGCCAAGCTACTTCCATGATAAAACGAACTTTCAATCGGGTATTTTCATTGGCGCCACAAAAAGCGTCTACAACGAACAATCTTTTTCCTGAAAGTTGATTTACGGTAGTTTCTTTTAAAGCATTCCAAGTCTCTTGTGTAATGGGTTTGTTATCGTTGACCGCTTTTTCAGAATTCCACCAAATGGTATTTTCAGTGATGCTGTCTTTTACGATGTATTTATCTTTTGGAGAACGTCCGGTAAAATCTCCGGTCATCACATTTACGGCTCCTAATTCAGTTAGTTGTCCTTTTTCGAAACCTTGTAAAGACGTTTTTAATTCTTCCTGATATAAAAAATCAAAGGAAGGATTGTAAATAACTTCTGCTGCATCTTTGATTCCGTACTTTTCTAACGAAATCGATTTCGTAATTTGAGCGTAATTATCCATAGAAATGAGTTTGTATTGTGTTTTAAATAAAGCACAAAAGTAAAAATAATATTTTAGGTAGATTTATATTCTCGAAATATTATCGTTTTTTCTTATAAAAATCGATGAAAAGCCAGATCCACCCGACGATTAATAAGAGTCCACCTATGGGTGTGATGAATCCAATCTTTCTGAAATCGAAAGCAGTCAAATTATTGGTGGCAAGCAAGTAGATCGAACCTGAGAAAAAAAACACACCCACAACAATAAAATAGAAAATGATTTTTTTAGTTTTCTCAGCGATGCTTTGTGAAAGGCCTACAAACAACAAAAACAAGGCGTGATACATTTGATACTTTACACCGGTTTCAAAAGTATTCAGTTGATCGAGGTTCAAAACTTTTTTTAGGGCATGCGCTCCAAAGGCACCTAAGATGATAGCAGTCATTCCTAGAAATGCCGCTGTGGTTATTATTTTTCTGTCCATTTTTGGTATTTATACTAAACGGTAAAATTATCAGTTATACCAGAAACATCAAAGGAATTTCGGATTTTTTAGCCCCGATTACTTCACTTGACTTATATTTGTCAGTTGTGTTCAGTGAATGCTGCGCATTTGCAACGGCATCTCCCGATTATTAGAAAATAAGGCTTTAGCCTTAACTTTTCTTAATCGGGAATACAGTGGAAAGCGGGATCAAGCTCCTAGAAAAATCGAAACACCTACAAACAAAAAAATATTACATTTGCATTTTAAAAACCACAACAGTATGAGAAAGTTATTTTTTATTGCCTCCATTTTATTGACAACGCTAGTCAGTGCGCAAACCAACAAAGCGGTTAAATCTGGAGAAAAATTCACTTATGCCGCATCGTATTATATGAGCGGATTGATGACACAGTTGGCGCAAGTTACGATGGAAACTGAAACCGTAAAAACATCAAAAAGCACTTTGCTCCATTTAAACTGTGAGGCCAAAACCTTTAGCAAATGGGATACTTTTTTTAAGATTCGTGACAGTTACGAAGCCTATGTCAATCCAACTACATTAAAACCTAGTTTATACAAAAGAGACATTCTTGAAGGAACTTACACCAAAAAAGAAAAATACATTTTCAAAGGCAATACAATTCAGAGTACTGTAAAAAGAAAAAATATGCCTGAAGCAACCAACTCATTTAAAACTAGTGGTTCGGCCAATGATATAGTTTCTACGATATACTTATTGCGCAACGTAGATTTCAGCAAAATGAAACCAGGTCAAATCAAATCATTTACCGTTGTTTTCGACGAGAAAGAAATGGGCGTTTCTGCTAAATATATGGGAAAAGAAACCGTGAATGCCGGTAATTTAGGTAAAAAAGTTTGCTACAAAATATCTATTGGAGCCAAAACCAACAAACTCAAAGGAACCGATAAAAACATCATTTACCTTACTGCTGATGCTGCGAAAGTGCCTGCTTTAATTCAATTTAGCATTCCAGTAGGAACGGGTCAATTAACATTAACTAACGCAACTGGATTATAATTATGAGAAAAGTATTAATCGTTTTAGCCTTTTTATTTGCAATTCTTGGAATTGTATTTGCCATTTTACCGATGGGAACCTTAGGTGTTTTGCCTGTTGGATTGTCTTTAATTTTTGGCGGTTTGGCCTATTACAAATCTGAAGCTAATGACAAAGCCGTTCCAAAATGGTTATTGATTGTAGCCGTTTTAACCCTGATAGTAATCATTGCCAGAAGCATGATGCCCGATGAAGTAGAACAAGACGCGCAATTCGAACAACAAAAAATCGAATCCCAACAAGAAGATTTAAAAGACTTGGAAGGATTGGAATAAATATTACACGGATTTATTCTGTAAAAATCTGCGACCCGAGCGACAGCGAATCGACGAAGTAAATCCGTGTTACAATTCAAGCTCACTTATGTGGGCTTTTTTTATATCAACAAATTCATACCTTTGGGAACTATTTGCAAAAAACCATGAGAAACATTCTAATTATCGGTGCCGGTCGCTCGGCTTCTTCCCTAATTCAATACTTATTAAATAAATCTGAAGCCGAAAATCTTCATCTTACCATTGGCGATTTATCACTAGAACTTGCTCAAAGGAAAACCAACAACCACAAAAATGCCACAGCCATAGCGTTTGATATTTTTGATGAAACCCAACGTAATATCGAAATTAGAAAAGCCGATATCGTTATTTCCATGCTACCTGCACACATGCATATCGAAGTAGCCAAAGACTGCATCCGATATAAAAAACACATGGTTACCGCTTCTTATGTTAGCGATGCCATGCAAGCACTCGACGCGCAAGCCAAAGAAAATAATTTGGTTTTTATGAATGAAATCGGACTTGATCCAGGAATCGACCACATGAGCGCCATGAAAATCATTGACGAAATTCGAGATCAAGGCGGAAAAGTCATCTTATTCGAATCGTTCTGCGGTGGTTTGGTCGCTCCAGAATCTGACAACAATCTGTGGAATTACAAATTCACTTGGGCTCCAAGAAATGTAGTATTAGCAGGCCAAGGTGGCGCCGCAAAATTCATTCAAGAAGGCACTTATAAATACATTCCATACCACAAATTATTCCGCCGTACCGAATTTCTAGAAGTTGAAGGTTACGGAAGATTCGAAGGCTATGCCAACCGCGATTCGCTTAAATACCGATCAGTCTATGGTCTTGATGACGCACTGACATTATACCGCGGCACCATTCGTCGTGTCGGTTTCTCGAAAGCGTGGAATATGTTCGTGCAACTAGGCATGACCGACGATAGTTATGTGGTTGATGATTCCCAAACCATAAGCTACCGCGAATTTGTAAACTTGTTTTTACCTTATCATCCGACAGATTCTGTCGAAATCAAATTGCGCTTGCAACTCGGCATTGAGCAAGATGATATTATGTGGGACAAGCTTATGGAACTCGACATTTTCAATGCAAAAAAAATCGTTGGACTCAAAAATGCCACACCAGCACAAATCTTAGAAAAAATTCTCACCGACAGTTGGACGCTCGAACCGCATGACAAAGACATGATTGTGATGTACCACAAATTCGGCTACGAAATCAACGGCGAGCAAAAACAAATCGATTCTAAAATGGTCTGCATCGGCGACGATCAAACCTATACCGCGATGGCAAAAACAGTGGGTTTACCAGTAGCTATGGCGACATTACAAATCCTCAATGGCAACATCAAAACACCAGGCGTGCAACTGCCGATTAACCGCGAAGTCTATTTACCCATTCTGAAAGAACTCGAGCAATACGGCGTACTTTTCAAGGAAAAAGAAATGGATTATGTAGGTTACAATCCCGATCGCATTAAGGTTTAATTTTAGAAGCTGTTTCCCGCTATACGCTAAATCTTTTATGCCGAACAACGGCACAAAAGGATACCGCTGCTATCGGGGCTAGGGCTTTGGTTCATCAAGATGAATTCGTGTAAAATCGTGTTCGTTTTACTTTATTCACTTTCATTTTAAAATCAAAATTGTATTTTTGGTTTAAATACAAAACCAAATGAAAATCAATTCCCTACAAATAGAGATAGATGGAATAGACAAAGAAATCCTGCGCGACCTCATGGAAGATGCGCGAAAACCCATTCTTCAAATCGCCAATAAAATCGGGATTTCAGGCGCAGCCATTCACCAACGTTTACGGAAACTAGAGCAAGCCGGAGTAATTTCAGGTTCCAAGTTTATTGTAAACACCAAAGTTTTAGGCTACAGCACCATGGCGTTTGTAGGCGTTTATCTCGACAAAGCAGCGCGAAATTCGGAAGCTGTGCGGGAACTCAAAAAAATTCCTGAAGTGTTAGAATGTCATTATACTACCGGAAACTGGTCGATACTCATTAAAATCATTTGCCGCGACAACGAGCATTTGATGCAATTGCTCAACTCAAAAATCCAAGCCATTGAAGGGGTTTCCAGAACAGAAACTTTTATTTCTTTGGATCAGCAAATCAATCGGCAAATACAATTATAAACACGGATTGCACGGATTAGCACGGATTAAAAAAGCGTGTCAATTCGTTCTAAAAAACCACCCCACCCTACGGGCACCCCTCCAAAGGAGGGGAATAAAAAAATCCGCAACTTTCATTGCGGATTTTCAATTTATAATTTTTGTTGATTACCTTCTATTCATATAAATCATCACGTAATACAACAACGTGGCTATCGAACCAATCGCAGCAACTACATAAGTTCTTGCTGCCCATTTCAATGCATCTTTGGCACCGGCTTGCTCTTCTTGGTTTAGCATGTGTTTGTTTTCTAACCAAGCTAAAGCCCTGTTACTAGCATCATATTCTACGGGCAAAGTAATGATTGAAAACAAAGTAGTTGCGGCAAAGATTACAATCCCAACCAACAACAATTGCGGAAACGTTCTGATCATCAAAATACCTGCAATCAATATCCATTGCACATAATTGGAAGCTACGGAAACTACCGGAACCAATTTCGAACGCATCTCTAACCAACTGTAAGCGGTTGCATGTTGCACTGCGTGTCCGCATTCGTGAGCCGCTACTGCTGCAGCTGCTGCATTTCTTTGGTTGTAAACCGCTTCACTCAAATTGACCGTTTTGTCTGCCGGATTGTAGTGGTCTGTCAGTTGCCCTTCTACAGAAATGACTTGCACATCTCTAATGCCGTGATCGGCCAACATTTTCTCGGCAATTTCTTTTCCAGACATGCCGTTTTGTAATTGTAATTTCGAATACAATTCGAACTTGCTCTTGAGTCGGTTGCTGACCAACCAACTTACCAACATAATGAAACCTGCTAATATTAAATACATAGTTTTTTTGTTTTAAAATTTAAAAGTACAAATTCGCTGTCAATTTACAAGCCATTTTGCTTTGCGTTAACTTTTGTGCAATTTTGTCAGGTTTTCTTTGCGCCTTCGCGTCTTTGCGAGAGATAAAAATTGGCTCGCAAAGACGCAAAGCATATTATCCTACTAGATTAATAATCTTTCCCGGAACGATAATCACTTTATTAGGCGTTCTGCCTTCTAGTTGTTTGATCGTGCGCTCGTCTTTCATAACAATTTCCTCGATTTGTGCTGCGGTTAAATCGAGTGGCAACTCTAAAGTAAAACGCATTTTCCCGTTGAAGGATACTGGGTATCCTTTGCTGCTTTCAATCAAATGTTTTGCATCAAATTCAGGAAACGCGACAGTTGAAATCGAACCAGAATTTCCTAACTGACTCCACAATTCTTCTGCAATATGAGGCGCGTAAGGTGAAATCAAAATTGCTAAAGGTTCGAGTATTGCGCGTTCATGACAATTTTGCGTAGACAACTCGTTGACACAAATCATAAA
>ERZ724516.2407-NODE-2407-length-10570-cov-6.572515_pt1 | contig 10570 bp, 8 predicted proteins | sample MGYA00376049_ERZ724516 | MGnify/ENA primary metagenome ERZ724516 (study PRJEB28724, sample SAMN07190886) | activated sludge metagenome | isolation source: activated sludge of sewage treatment plant in Hong Hong | place: USA: Christiansburg, Virginia | collected... | reverse complement strand
TGTCCATCAAAAGTGGTAATGCCTGCATTCTGCGCGGCGGCTCCGAGGCGATTGAGTCCAACAAGGCGCTGGCCAGGCTGGTGCAGCAGGCCCTGACGGAAAGCGGCCTGCCCGCCGATGCGGTGCAACTGGTGCAAACCACCGACCGCGAGGTGGTGGGCCAGTTGATCACCATGCCGCAGTACGTGGACGTCATCATTCCGCGCGGAGGCAAGGGCCTGATCGAGCGCATCAGCCGCGACGCCAAGGTGCCGGTCATCAAACACCTGGACGGCAACTGCCACACCTATGTCGACGACCCCTGCGACATCGCCATGGCCGTCAAGGTGGCCGATAACGCCAAGACCAGCAAATACAGCCCCTGCAACGCCACCGAAGGCCTGCTGGTGGCGCGCGGCGTGGCGGTGGAGTTTTTGCCACTGATTGGCGCCATTTATGCGGCCAAGGGTGTGGAGATGCGTTGTGATGCCCAGGCTTTGCAAATCCTCAAGGAAAATCTGCCGCTAGCCCCCGTGGAATCTGCGCAAGATGCTATCAATTCAGGAGTAAATTCCGTCCACATCGGTGCCGCTCGATTGTCCTTGGCGACCGAGCAGGACTGGTTTGAGGAATACCTGGCCCCCATCATCAGCATCAAGATCGTGCAGGGCCTGGACGAAGCCATTAGCCACATCAACCGCTACTCCAGCCACCACACCGACGCCATCCTGACCCGCGACCACCAACACGCCCAGCGTTTCCTGCGCGAGGTCGATTCCGCCAGCGTCATGGTCAACACCAGCACGCGTTTTGCCGATGGTTTTGAATACGGGTTGGGCGCGGAAATCGGCATCAGCACCGACAAGTTTCACGCCCGTGGCCCGGTGGGTATCGAGGGACTGACCTCGTTGAAGTACGTGGTCTTGGGGGATGGGGAAGTGCGGGTTTGAGCGCTTGAAGCCTCCATTTTCATGCCGCATGATGGCATGACGCAAAACCCAGCAACGTATCAGGAGATCCCGCGCTTAAGGAAGTCGGTGCCAGCGGCCAGATATCGCTGGGTAAAAAGTATGCTGGCCAATTTTGAAGTCGAAACACAGATCGACGGCTGCATCCTCATGCGGCCCATGAGGGTCGTTCCAGCCACCCTGGGCGTTCAGGAGTCCGTGGCCAGTTATGGCCAAGCCTCCACCGCGCCAAAGGAAACCACCCGGGCCTGGGTGCAAGCGCACGCGGCAGACATCGACCGCTATAACGCCTGGGCCAGTCTGCGCGAGCCTTACTCGCAACGTTGTCCGGCGTTGGCGTGCTCGAACCGATGGCGCGCTTTGACATCTACCGAACCCGATTGGGGAGGATCGTTTGGACTTCCCGTTTGTGATGGAAATCCAGAGTGACCTGCTTTACCGCTTTGCCGAGCGGGTGTGTGCCCCTCTGGTGCGCGAAGGGGCCATCCCGGGGTTGACCGAACGCTTTTACCCCACGGTTGTTGTTGTTGATCAGGCCTTGCGCCTGCATCCTTTGGGGGTTGCGGTTTTCCTCACCCAAGAACTGCGCGATTGCGCCGGGTCAGCCAAGGCTGCTGCCTTGCCGATCGAACAGGCGCTGGACATGCTGTTCCGCGGTTATTGAGTCCGTAAGAGTTCAAACCCACCCTGTGTCGGACCGGCTTGGCCCACCATCGCGTGCAGAAGCTGGAGCGCGGCGTGATCATTCCAGCCGAACGTTCGGAGTCAAATCGGCCTGTAGCCCGCGCAAAATATGCGCAAACAGCTACTAAAAACGTAGCGGATGCAACATCCAATGGCAACCACATTCACCAGCCATCCCGAGGCGCAGAGGGCCGGGGTGGGAGTGGGGCAGGGGTTGAGGCCGATTTCGGAACCGCAGGTTCATGAGGCCACGGCCCCTGCCCCAACTCCCACCCCTGACCCCCGACGCTTGCGCCCGGCGTTCGCTGGTAGGCTTCTAGCCACAAGTCACTGCCGTTAACGTGAAGATTCGGTGCCTTTTGTCGACGGAAGCGGGAAATTTGGGCACAAAATGGTGGACATGGGGTAGCATCACGGTTCATTTTGGAGGTTAGGCATGTTCGGTGGGTTTCTTGGAAAAGGCAAAAAATCGGGGAAATCGCCGACCAAGGATGCCGTGGATTCGCGTGGCCTGGAAGTGGTCGAGGACGACCCTGACACCACCTGGGGATTATGGGAAGACGCGGTTGCGGAACAGGATTCCCGCATGAGCCCGCTGGATGTCCCACAGCCGCGCCCTGATGCTGCGGGTGCGTTTTTGCATACAGTGCCCTTGCCCATCATGGAAGAAGGCGGCCTGACCCATGAACTGACTTCGCAGGACTTGACACCCGCTCAACGTCGTGACATCGCCTTGCAAATTGTCGAACTTCACCACCATCGCATCGCCAAGTCGATTCGTAGCTTGTGGGGATACAAAGAATGTAGCGATTACATCTCCAAGCTCATCATGGACGGCGGGGATCGCCAGGGCCACAAGCGTTTGGGGTTCAATCAAGACGCTGCGCAAGCCATGATGGTGTTGTCCGATTTGCATGACGCGGAGGTCGGCATGCTTGGCAGTGACAAAGAGTTGGGTTTCGCCGATCCAACGGTGCGCACCGGTCTCGACGGTTCGCGTTGATCGCGCAGGTCAGCGGCTTTGCGCCGCTGCCGCCGCACTGAGCAGCGCCTTTTGCGCAAACTCAGCCCGTAAAGCCCTCAGTTTTTCCCGAGGATCTTCGCGCGTGGTGGTCTGGTCCAGACCCATTTCGGCAATAAAACGGCTGGGCAAGGCGGCCACCATTTCCCGGCCTTTTTTGCGCCGCCGCGTCCAGCTCACGGCCAGGCTACGTTGGGCCCGGGTAATGCCCACATACATCAGGCGCCGTTCTTCTTGCAGGCGCTGGGCCATTGCTTCATTGGCGGACTCGTGTGCTTTTTCGGACCCACCCAGCGAATCGGCACCGTCGGCCAGCTTGAAGGGCAGCATGCCCTCGGTTACGCCCACCAACAGTACGTGCGGCCATTCCAGGCCCTTGGAGGCGTGCAGCGTCGATAACGTGACCACGTCCTGGTCTTTCTCACGTTCGCTGATGGTGGACAGCAGGGCAATGGTCTGCGCAACTTCCAGAAGCGACTTGACTTCGCGTTCAGATATACCCGCCACATCGTCCAACTGCCCGCCGCAGCGCTGGGCCATCCAGTCGCAAAACTCCAGCACATTGGACCATTTAGCGGCGGCCACCTTTTCGCTGTCTTCGCCGTCCAGCAGGTGTTTTTCGTAGCCGATGTCCCTCAGCCAATCCATCATGAAAGCCTTGGCCGCCTCTGCGCCCTCAGTCTGGCCAGCGCGGAACTGCAGGTCGTTGACATAACGGCCAAACTCGTGCAGGCTGCCCACTGCCTTGGCTGCGAGCACCGCACTGAGCGAACTGGCGAACAGCGCCTCGAACAGGCTAAGTTTGTATTGGCTGGCAAACACGCCCAGTGTGCCCAGCGTTTGATGGCCGATTCCGCGCTTGGGGGTGGTCACAGCACGCAAGAACGCCGGGTCGTCATCGTTGTTGGCCCACAGGCGGAACCAGGCGCACAGGTCACGGATCTCGGCCCGGTCAAAAAAGCTCTGGCCACCCGATACCTTGTACGGAATACCAGCCTTGCGCAGGGCCTTCTCGAACGGCTTGGCCTGGTGGTTGGCGCGGTACAGCACGGCAAAGTCACGGAACTCTTTGTACTGCTTGCCGGCCTGTGCCAAGGTTCCCTCGGCGCGCAGGCTCTGGATGCGGGCCACCGCGCGCTCGGCCTCGTGCTCCTCGTTGTCGGCATCCACCACGCGCACCGGTTCGCCCTCGCCCAGGTCGCTCCACAGGTTCTTGGGAAACAGCTTAGGGTTGGGACCAATCACGTTGTTGGCGGCACGCAAAATGGCACTGGTGGAGCGGTAGTTTTGCTCCAGCTTGATGACTTTGAGCGCCGGGAAATCCACCGGCAGTTTGCGCAGGTTGTCCAGCGTGGCGCCGCGCCAGCCATAGATCGACTGGTCGTCGTCGCCCACGGCAGTAAAACGCGCACCATCGGCCGGGTTGCCGCCCACCAACAGCTTCAGAACTTCATATTGCGTCGCGTTGGTGTCCTGGTATTCGTCGACCAGTACATGGCCCATCATGCCCTGCCACTTCTGGCGCACGGCATCATGGTCGCGCAGCAGCTTGAGCGGCAGGCTGATCAAGTCGTCAAAATCAACACTCTGGTAGGCGGTCAGCCGCTCTTCATAGCGCCCCATGACGATAGCCGTGACACGGGCGTTGTCATCGGCCGCCTGGGCCAGGGCCTGCTCGGCATTCAGGCCGGCGCTTTTCCAGGCGCTGATGGTCCAGGCCCACTGGCGTGCCGTGGCTATGTCCGTGCTGCCGCCGGCGTCTTTCAGGATGCTGGTCACGTCGTCGCTGTCCAGGATGCTGAACTGGGGTTTCAGACCCAACACGGCGCCGTCTGAACGCAGCATGCGCACGCCCAGCGCGTGGAAGGTACACACCAACACGTCTTTGGCCGCCTTGCCGATCAGGCCCTTGGCACGCTCGCGCATTTCTGCCGCCGCCTTGTTGGTGAAGGTGATGGCGGCAATCTTCTGCGGCGCCATGCCGGCTTGGATCAGCCGACCGATCTTGTGCGTGATGACCCGGGTTTTGCCGGAACCGGCACCGGCCAGCACTAAACAGGGGCCGTGCATGTAGTTCACGGCTTCTTGCTGGGCCAGGTTCAGGCCATGGGCCATGGGAGCGGAATCGTGCGCAGGGGAGGGCGAAGACATGCAGACTTTGGTGGCAAACGAGCGCGCCATCTTACCGGTTGTGACCCATTGCCCTGACCCGAGCCTGTTCCGTTTAACGCGACAATGCACAGGTGCTGCAAATTCTTTCCGTCACCTTCCCTTTCTTTGCCCTGGTGCTGTGTGGTTTCATCGCTGCGCGCCGGGGCATGTTGCCCATGCCGGCGATTCCCGGTTTGAACGCCTTTGTGCTGTTTTTTGCGCTGCCGTGTATGTTGTACCGCTTTGGCGCCAGCACACCGATTGCGCAATTGCTCGATCCCAGTGTGGCTTTGACCTATTTGTTGTGCGCGCTGGTCATGGTGGGTTTTGTCATCGCCGTGACGCGGCATGGGCGTATTGGCTGGAATGACTCCGCATTTGGGGCCCTGGTGGGGGCTTTTCCCAATACCGGTTTTATGGGGGTGCCGCTGCTGGTGGCGTTGTTGGGGCCTAAGGCTGCCGGGCCAGCCATTGTCACCATTCTTGTTGACATGGTGATTACCACTTCCCTGTGTATCGCCCTGTCCCGTCTTGGGGGTGATGGTGGCTCAGGTGCGTCAGCCGGGCAAGCAGCCAAGAATGCATTAAAAGGGGTGGCCACCAACCCCATGCCGTGGGCCATTCTGCTGGGTGCCGTGGTGTCGGCTCTGGGAATTGAATTTCCCAAACCCGTGTCGCAAACCATTGGCTTGTTGGCCGATGCGGCGTCTCCAGTGGCCTTGTTCACCATTGGTGCCGTGTTGGCGCGTTCCCAGTTGATGGCACAGTCCGGCGAAGCCAACCCAGTGCACTGGATGGAGGTTGTGCCAGTGGCAGTGATCAAGCTGTTTTTGCACCCGTTGTTGGTGCTGCTGGTGGGCGCCGGAGCGATTCAGATGGGGGTGCCCATGGACCGTTTTGCACTGACCGTGTTGGTGTTGTTGGCGGCTTTGCCCAGCGCCAGCAACGTGTCTTTGCTGGCCGAGCGTTTTGGGGCTGACAACGGACGTATTGCCCGGATTATTCTGGTCTCCACGGCTGCGGCGTTTTTTACCTTTTCAGGGGCGGTGGCATTGATCACCTGACCGCTTGGTAGCTGAGGCTGGCTTTTCGGGCATGGCCGGGGCGTGATTGAACATGTCTCCGCATGGTGCTGCCTAGCATGTCCTCCATAATGGTATGTCGATTCACGCAAAAAAGGAGATCGCCATGGGTCTACCCGCACAAAAACCCCACTTCAGCGCTGAAGACTACCTGGCGTGGGAGCCTGCGCAGTTGGATCGCCACGAATTTGTCGATGGCGAGGTATTTGCCATGGCGGGTGCCGAAGACCGGCATGTCACGGTGGCAGGCAATGTCTATATTGCCCTTCGCCAGCACCTCAGTGGCAGCCCGTGCCGGACTTATATGAGCGATATGCGCCTGCAAGTCGCCGCCGCCAACAGCTACTTTTACCCCGACGTGTTGGTGACCTGCAGTTCGCTCGATCTTGCCAGCCCCCTGGTCAAGGCCGAGCCCAAACTGATCATCGAAGTGCTCTCCCCCAGCACCGCAGCGTTCGACCGTGGCCTCAAATTTAGCCACTACCGCAGCCTTGCCAGCCTGGAGGAATACGCACTCATAGATCTGGACACCCGCGCCACCGATTGCTACCGCAAAGGCCCTGACGGGTTGTGGGTACTGCACCCGTTTGCCCGGGGTGAGGCCCTTATGCTAGCCAGCGTTGCGCTGGTGATAGATACGGCGCAGTTGTTTGCGGAAGTGCCGGAGGGCTACTCTGCCCACGCTTAGTTTCTTGCAATTTTTTCGCGGTAGTTCCCCGGACTTTCCCGCGTCCATTCTTTAAAGGCGTGGCTAAAGGCGCTCTGGTCCTGAAACCCCAGCAAGAACGCGATATCACTGAGGCTCAAGTCGCGCTGTCGCAGGTAGGTCTGGGCCAGGGCTTTGCGGGTCTGGTCCAACACCTGTTGAAAGCTGGTGCCCGCTTCGCTGAGTTTGCGCTGCATGGTACGTGTGGACTGGTTCAGCTCCTGTGCCACGGTCGCTAGGCGCGCCCGGTCATGGGACAGGTTGTTGGCGATGCGCGTACGTACCTGGGTCACGATGTCCGCCTCGGCATTGACCCGCATCTTCTCCTTCAGCAGCGCTTCGGCATGTTGCTGCAAGACCGGGTACAGCCCAACATCGGCATTGGGCACTGGCAGACCCAAGAGTGCGGCGTCAAAGCGGGCGCTGTGAGCGGCTGCGCCAAAACGGACATCGGGGCCAAAAATCCTCAGGTGTTCGCTGCAGTCTTGCGGTGCGGCATGGGTAAACGTGAGCTGGGCTGCGGGCAGTTCACGACCCGCCAGCCAGTTGCTGAATACCCGCACTCCGGCGAACACACTCTCGGCCAGGTGGCGGCTGGCGTGCGGGTACTGGCTATGCCATTGGTATTCGGCGATGTCTCCCGTGATCTGGAGTGTTGAGTGGCCGAGGTCATGGGCCAGGCTCTCAAACCGCAGGGTTTGCCGCAGTACCTCACCAAAATCGCGGCAACTCAGCAAAATCAGGCCGTAGACGCTGTAGGTCCCCAGCTTGACCCGCTCACCCACCATGAGTCCAAAGTGGGGCAGTTGGGTCAGGGCTGCGCCAGCGTCCAATAGACGGACATAGGCGTCTGCATCCAGTGTGTCTGGCAGCGGCGATAACGCCTGTGTCGACAGCCCTGCCGCAACCGCAAGTGACGGTAGCGTGATGCCGTGAGCGGCGGCCACCTCCAGCAAGGGCTGAACATAGGCTGCAGCCACCCGCCCATTGGAGCGGGTTGGTGTGGCATCAACGGGTACTTTTCTCAGACCTTGCATTCAACCCGAGCCAGTGAAAACAACCGAAAGTTGTTGTATTGGAGAAACTACTTCAAAAGCCTTACCGACATCAGTTCAGGCTTGAGATCAGGAAACAGAGTTTTCATTTCTTCAAAGTCCCTTGATCGGGTGTCGCGTGCAATCGGCTCGAAGGCAATTTTGCGCTGGCCATCAATCACCACCGTCCCAATTCTGGCTGAGGCAACCCCCGTGTCGCCCTGAAAACGCATTAACAAATTACCCAGGTATGCCGTCTCCCCGGATTGAACACGAAACGGGATTGAGAAATTCTTCTCTGGACTGACGGTGCGCGGGCTTCCCCACGCACTGGCAGTTGCAACAAAGGAGTAGATCTCATAGTCTCCGCTGGGCAGCGAAAAAGCGACCAACTCTCCCTTTTCAACCTCATCGTAGTAGGTACTCCAGTACCCTTTGCTTCCCATTCCCCAGCCCTGGATTTTCACGGTTTCCCCACCCTTGATGGGGCGTATCAGCAATGAAAAGCTGTTGAGGTATTTCAGACCCTGCGCCGAAACCCGCAGCAACACTTTTTCGCCTGGCCGTCCACCGTCACTGGAAGCCGATGGGGCGACCGGGGCGGTGGCGACACATCCACTCAAGTGCGGTAAGGCAGAGACTGCGGTCGCGCACACTAGCAGCTTGCAAAACAGTTGACGGCGAGATGTCATGGTGACGCTCCGTTCAGATTGGAAATCGGGTGTGACTATCTTAATATCCCTGGCCTGTTTGGCACGATTGAACATAGCCGCTGGCACGATAGCGCAATACAAATGGCGCTGCGGTGACTACAGTGGCTACCAGTGTCGCAGCGGCCTGCCACACATTCAATTGAAGGAACTGTCATGAAACGTTGGAACGGATGGGGTGACGATTCAATCGAGCTGGTGGTGAATCCGGATGCACTGCAGTTTCTGGAGCAACGCATCGGCGCCGGGGTGTCGCCCGTGGACGCGACGCTGGCACAGGCTTGTTCGGGCATTCCACCCAGCCGCCTGCCCCAGCACAAGCTGGTAGACACCAGCCCGGAAGCACGCCTGCGCTGCAGCCTGGGCCACAGCCTGCCGGACTGGCTGAAGATGCGCAGCGGCAAGGTGGGAACCGTGACCGACGGTGTGGCTTATCCCGAAAGCAGCGAACAGGTGCGTGAACTGCTGGATTACGCCCAAGCCTGCGGCGCGGCCGTTATTCCGATGGGCGGCGGCACCAGCGTGGTGGGGCATCTGACGGTTCCTGAAGGTGCGCAAGCGGTGCTGACCATCAATATGTCGCGGCTTTGCAGCCTGATCAACCTGGACCGCGAAGCCCAGTTGGCAACCTTTGGTGCCGGTGTCTTGGGCCCGGATCTGGAAGCCCAATTGCGGGCGCACGGTTACACGCTGGGGCACTTTCCGCAGTCGTTTGAATATTCCACATTGGGTGGCTGGGTGGTAACACGGTCCAGCGGCCAGCAATCGCTGCGCTACGGGCGCATTGAACAACTGTTTGCCGGTGGCCGGGTCGAAACACCGACCGGCACCTTAAACGTTGTCACCTTTCCGGCATCCGCCGCTGGCACCGATTTGCGTGAAATGGTGCTGGGCTCGGAGGGTCGCATCGGCATCCTGACCGAGGCCACGGTGCGCGTAACGCCAATGCCCGAGCAAGAAGAATTTCACACCATTTTCTTCCCGGACTGGGACCAGGCGCAGGAGGCGGTGCGCGCCATGGTGCAGGCCAAAGTGCCCTTGTCCATGCTGCGTCTGGCCAACCCGGTGGAGACCTTGACCACGCTCACGATGGCCGGCCACAAATCCCTGATTGGTGCGCTGGAAACCTATCTGGGTTGGCGCGGCTGCAAAGAGCAGAAATGTCTGTTGATGCTGGGTGCCAGCGGCCAACCGGCCGGTGTGCGCCATGCGCTGAAAGAGGCGCACCGCATTGCGCGGCGTCACCAGGGGGTGGCCATCGGCCAGGCCATGGGCAAGAAATGGAAAGAAAACCGCTTTCGCAACGTTTACCTGCGCAACGCGCTGTGGCTCAAGGGTTATGCCATCGACACGGTAGAGACCGCCTGCGACTGGACCCGGGTCAAACCCATGATGTTGGCGCTGGAAAGTGCGGCCACCCACGCGCTGGCGCAAGACGGTGAGAAGGTGCACACCTACACCCACCTGTCCCACATTTATGCACAGGGCGCCAGCGTGTACACCACGTTTGCTTACAGAATAGCGGGTGACTATGCCAAAGACCTGGCCCGCTGGCGGCGTCTCAAAACCGCGGTATCCGAGGCCATCGTGGCCAACGGTGGCACCATCAGCCACCAGCACGGCGTGGGTGTGGACCACGCGCCCTATCTGGAGGCTGAAAAAGGTGCCTCGGGCATTGCTGCCATGCGCAGCCTGTTCCACCATTTCGACCCCAGTGGCATGATGAATCCGGGCAAGTTGCTGCCTGCAGAAAAGCCATGAGTGAGGGGCAGAACATCGCCCAAAAGGCCGACCGTGCGGGCCTGATCGCCCAATGTGCCCAAGCTGATTGGGACATCGTGGTGATTGGCGGCGGCATCACCGGTGCGGGCATCCTGCTGGAGGCGGCGCGCCGGGGCTTGAAAGTGCTGTTGGTCGAGCAGCGCGACTTTGCCTGGGGCACCTCCAGCCGTTCCTCCAAGCTGGTGCACGGGGGCCTGCGCTACCTGAAAGAAGGCCAACTGGGCCTGACCCGCGACTCGGTGCGTGCGCGCCAGAATTTGCTGCGTGAAGCCCGTGGCCTGGTGGAGCCGCAAAGTTTTGCCTTTGCCGACTACAAGGGCCGCAAGCCGGGGCGTTGGCTGTTTCAGTTGGGGTTGGCCATTTACGACCGGCTGGCTGGCACACGGGCGCGACACTACTTCCCGGCCGGTGATTTCTTGATGCTGGCGCCCCACATCGACTCCATCGATCTGC
>ERZ724516.2406-NODE-2406-length-10572-cov-4.747742_pt1 | contig 10572 bp, 9 predicted proteins | sample MGYA00376049_ERZ724516 | MGnify/ENA primary metagenome ERZ724516 (study PRJEB28724, sample SAMN07190886) | activated sludge metagenome | isolation source: activated sludge of sewage treatment plant in Hong Hong | place: USA: Christiansburg, Virginia | collected... | reverse complement strand
CACGGGCCTCCGGCAAACGACCCCGATTCGGCAGGGTCATGCGTCAGGGCTGAGCGGCGGCTTGCCCATTTGCCGATTTTGCGACAGACTGGCTAGTGGGAGGTTCTTATAGCCATGACGTCCATTCCTCTTCTTTCACAGTTGCGTGGATCGTTAGCTGCTCCGTTTTCCCTCGAGGGAATGCGCTTGATCTATGGCGATCAACGAGAAGCTTGATCGGGCGGTCGGCGGCCTTTTCGAGGCGAGCATGGGCGAAAGGCCTTGGTCCGCCGCCCTGGCCGCTCTCGGAGAATGTTTCACCAGTGGCGTTTATCTGACGACCTTTGATGCCGTCAGGCAGACTCCAGTGCTGGCGTTGACCTGCAATCGTATCAGCCCGGCGGCCGATGCCGATTACGAGCAGCACTACGGCGCCATTGATCCGAGACGGGCGTTGGTTATGCAGTCGCCGATCGGTGAGGTTCTCGTCTGCCACGAGCACTTCGATGCCAGTTTCGTGCGCGGCAACGAGTTCTACAATGATTTTCTCCTACGCTATGGCTTTCGTTACGCGATGGGTGTCAGCCTGCCGGGCGGCGGCAATGAGGTCGCCATGCTGGGGTTCCAGCGGCGACGATCCGAAGGCTATTTTTCCGCCAAGGATCAGCATGCTCTGCGTATGGCTTTACCTCATTTGGGACGGGCGCTACGCGTTCGTCACGTTTTTTCGGCGGCGGCCGAGTCTGGCGCTCGTCGGCAGGCGATGCTGGATGCGCTACCGGTAGCCGCTTTCCTGGTTGACGCCAAGTGCCGAATTCTTGAACGCAATCGACCGGCCGAAGAACTGGCGAGCAAGGGCCGTCTTGTCCATGGTGAACATCTTAGGCCACCGCGATTGTGCGAGGCAACACAACTGGATCAGCTGGTCCAGGATGCCGTGGCCGCTACCACGAGACAAGGTGCCGGAGGCGGCGTCTGTCGCCTTTCTGGCGCTGGTGGCCATTGCCTCTACCTCTCGGTCATGCCGGTAGCGGCGGAGAGCGCTGGGGGGTTGGGCGTTCCGGCTGCTCTTGTCGTCGTTGCTGATCCCGAGCGTCGACAGTTGCCGGGGCCTGGCGCTCTACGGACCGTCTTGGGGTTAACCGCTGCGGAACAGGCGGTGGCGGAACATCTGCTTGCGGGCTTGCGGGTGGAAGAAATCGCGATGCGGCGTGGCGTGAGCCAAGAAACGATCCGTACTCAGATCAAGGAGATACTCGGCAAAGCTGGCTGCGCGAGGCAGGTGGACCTGGTTCGCAAGCTGGCACAGGTCAGCGCGTGGATAGGAGATGTTCCGACCGACCAGCAGCCCTCCCCAGCGCAATGGCGGTCAGGGTCGTCGGCGGACCTTTGAGTTGTGCATCTCCTCTCGTGGCGCGCAAACGGTATCGCCGCACAAGCCATTGTTGTTGATGCGGATCCGTATCGGATCGAGGTCTTCTTGGCGAAACGCAGCGGCACTGGCCGGACGGCAAGGATGACTCCGGCCAGCGCACGTGGGGCTTTTGAGCCATCGGTGCCGGCTGGGCGAGGAGGGGCGGGTGCTTCTACGCGTCAGGGTGAGTGCCCACGGTCTGCCGACGGAGGTGGAAATCAAGCAGTCGAGCGGTTTCCCGCGTCTGGCCGAGGCCGCGCGGGTGGCGGTCGAGCGGTGGCGATTCGTCCCGGCCCGGCAGGGGACGGAAGCCGTCGAGGCTTCCGTGCTGGTGCCGCTGCACTTCTCACTGGAAAGTTGAAGCGAACCGGCGACAGCGAGTGGAGATGGGTTGATCGCGTTTCTCGACGCGGGCCGATGTTGTGCCGCATGCGACGACGATCGTTGCGATCTCCTGCGCGACGCGACGCGACGCGAAGCACGCCGCAAAGGCAGCGAAACTGCTATCTTCTCGCTGTCCAAACGAACCTGAGGATGCCCGATGGCCAACACCTCACCGATGCCTGGTGCGAGCGGCACCGTTCGTGGCGCCTGCCCGCACGATTGCCCGGATACCTGCGCGCTCGACGTGACCGTCAGCGACGGTCGCGTGATCAAGGTGGCCGGCGCCGCCGATCACGCGCCGACCGCCGGAGTGCTGTGCACCAAGGTCGCTTTCTACCCCGAGCGCATCCACCATCCCGATCGACTGCTGCACCCGCTGCGTCGCGTCGGTGCCAAGGGGCCTGGCGCGAGCTTCGAACGGATCAGCTGGGACGTGGCGCTGGCGACGATCGCCGAGCGCTTCCGGCGCATCGCTGCCAAGGGTGGCGCCGAAGCGATCGTTCCCTACAGCTACGCCGGCAATTCCGGCCTGCTCGGCTACGGTTCGATGGATCGCCGCTTCTTCCACCGCCTCGGCGCCGCGCAACTCGACCGGACGATCTGCGCCAGCGCCGGGGCGATGGGCTATCGGGCAACGATCGGCGCGAGCGTCGGCTTCGACGCCGAGAGCGTCGTCGATGCGCGGCTGATCATCCTCTGGGGAACCAACAGCGTCGTCTCCAACCTCCACTTCTGGCGCCTGGCGCAGGAAGCGCGGCGGCGCGGCGCGCGCCTGATCGCCATCGATCCGTGCCGCACGGCGACCGCCGAGAAATGTGACCAGCACGTCGCGCTGCTGCCGGGCACCGACAGCGCGCTGGCGCTCGGCCTGATGCACGTACTGATCCGCGACGAGCTGCTCGATGCGGATTACATCGCGCGCTACACGCTCGGTTTCGACGCCCTCAGGGAGCGCGCGCTGCAGTTTGCACCGGCGCGGGTGGCTGCCATCTGCGGCATCAGCGAAGGAGAAATAGAGAAGCTCGCGCACGACTACGCCAGTACCAGCCCGGCGGCAATCCGTACCAACTACGGCATCAACCGCACGGCCGGCGGCGGCATGGCGCTACGCGCGATCTCCTGCCTGCCGGCGCTCACCGGCGCCTGGCGGCACCCCGCCGGCGGCGTGCTGCTGTCGACTTCGGGCAACTATCCGGTCGACACGGCCGCCCTCGAACGTCCGGACCTGATGCCCAACCCGGCACCGCGAACGATCAACATGAGCACCATCGGCCGCGACCTCCTGCACGCGCAACCGGCGATCAAGGCGCTTTTCGTCTACAACAGCAATCCGGTTGCGATTGCCCCGCAATCGGCGGAGGTGGTACGCGGCTTCGCGCGTGAGGATCTGTTCACGGTTGTCCACGATCTGTTCCAGACCGACACCGCGGACTACGCTGACATTCTGTTGCCGGCGACCAGTCACATGGAACAGCTCGACATCCACAAGTCGTACGGGCATCTTCACATTCAGGTCAATCAGCCGGCGATTGCGCCGCTCGGCGAAGCGCTGCCAAACACCGAGCTGTTCCGTCATCTGGCCCGGCAAATGGGCTTCAGCGACGCGTGCTTCGCCGACGATGACGAGGCGCTGTGCCGCCAGGCTTTCGACTGGAGTGATCCGCGCCTCGCCGGGCTGTCATGGGAGAAACTCAAGGCCGACGGTCATGCCCGCCTGAACCTGCCGCGCGGCGCCGCGCCGTTCGCCGAGGGAGGCTTCCCGACGCCTTCCGGCAAATGCGAGTTCTACAGTCAGTCCATGCTCTCCCAGGGCCTCGACCCGTTGCCCGACTTCATCGCGCCTCGCGAGTGGCGGCAAAGCACGCTGGCCGCCGAGTTCCCGCTGGCGCTGATCACGCCGCCGGCGCGCAATTTCCTCAACACCAGTTTTGCCAACTCGGCGCGTTTCCTGGCACAGGAAAAGTCGCCGGCGGTGCATCTGCATCCCGCTGACGCCTCGACACGCGGTATTGCCGACGACAGCCCGGTTCGTATCTTCAACCGGCGTGGCGAATTCCACGCCCGTGCGATCGTCAGCGAGCGCATTCGACCAGGGGTCGCCATGGCGACGTCGATCTGGTGGCGCAAGCTGTCGCCCGACGGACGCAACTGCAACGAAGTGACCAGTCAGGCGCTCACCGACATGGGTGGCGGGGCGACGTTCTACGATTGCCTGGTCGAAGTGGCAGCCGTTTGACGTGAAACTTGCAACTTCCACGTCAAACGTTTCGGCAGAACGGGTGGGTGGTTCCGGCGGCGACCAGACTGGCCGACGGCGACGATGACGCCCGGCCGGGACGGCCGCTCTTCAGCCCGCCTCGACGGCGAGCTCGCGGCTGTCCCGGATGACGTGGTCCGAGATGACGTCGCAGGAGATGAAACCGACGAGATCACTGGCCGCCAGTTGACCGCTGAGAAACTGGTCGCGGATAGTGGCCGCCTTGGCCAGGAGTGCGCGATGGCTCGCCTGATGCTTCCTCAGGATTGGCGGCTGCGTTTCGGCCAGCACCGACTCTTCGGTGGAAAAGTGGTCGATGATGTGCTCGATCAGATCATCGAGCAGCAGCTCCACTTGCGCAGGCGGCTGCCTGATCAACACCGAATTGATCAGCTCGCTGCCCAGGCGGCACAAGCGACGACGTTGCTCGTCGATCAGCGGATGCCCGCACTCGAATGAATTGCGCCACAGGAACTGGACAAGTACGCCGGCCGGCGCCTCTTCCTTCCCGGCATTCGGCAGGTCGCTGGGTTTCTCGGGCTGATAGAGACCCCGGCGATACTGCGCACGAAGCAGCCCCACCAAACCGCCAGCCGACAGCAGTATCAAGCCGAGGACGACCGCCACCCCGTCGCGCAGCGCGATCATGGCCAGCAGGCCGGCGCTCGCGTAGAAGTAGGGCAGCGCATTGTAGAGCCCAGCCGGGATTCGCCACTTTCTCACCTTGCCACCTACCCAGGACACCTTTGGAAAAGTTGCCGTCACCGGGATTCGCATCCTCGCCAACAGCATGTGTTCGAAGCGTCGCGACGCGTACCGTGTGCACGTGTGCGGGTAGATTGGAACAGCGAAAGCGTCGGGAGCACGTGAGGCTTTTCACGATTTCCCGCAGACTCGCGCGGCGTGGTCGATTCGGCGGCCGTCGCTGATGCCTTTCGGTACATGCGTCCGGCACAATGCCGGCGCCCTGTCACTGGCGGATGTCGTCGCCTGGCCCAGTTACCGAGTCAGGAACCACGGTATCACCACCGGCAGCAGCAGCGCCGTCATCAGGCCATTGAGACCCATCGCCAGCGCGGCAAAGGCCCCCATCTGCTCGTTCTCCTGAAAAGCGCGCGCGGTACCGATGCCGTGCGCAGCAATCCCCATGGCGAAGCCGCGCTGGGCGTCGTCTTCGATGTGCAGGGCCCGATAGACATAGCGCCCGCCGATGGCGCCGACGATTCCCGTAATGATCACCAGCACCGCCGTAAGCGAGGGCAGGCCGCCGAGACGCTCGGCGATGCCCATGGCGATCGGCGTGGTCGCCGACTTCGGTGCCAGCGAGAGCAGCGTCGCCCGGCTGGCCCCGAACAAGCTGCCGATCGCGACCGCAGACAGGGCTGCGGTCAGGGAACCGACGACCAGTGCGACCAGCAAGGGCAGCGCCAGGCGCACCAGGCGTCCAATCTGGGCGTAGAGCGGAATGGCCAGCGCCACGGTGGCCGGCCCGAGCAGGAAATGCACGAACTGTGCGCCGTCGAAGTAGGTGCTGTAGGGCGTGTCGGTCAGCGACAGCAAGGCGACCAGCGCAGCGACCGCGAGCAGAACCGGGTTGGCCAATGGATGCCCGTGGCAACGCTTGTGCACCCAGGTGGCGCCCTGGTAGGCGAGCAAGGTCAGCGTCAGACCAAGCAGGGGCGACGCCGCCAGGTAGACCCAGATCTCGCTGATGCGCGGTGTCATGGCGTGTCCTGCGGGAGGTCGCGGTGGCGACTCAGGAAGCGTAGCACCAGGGCCGTCACGGCGATGGTGATCAGCGTGCTGGCCACCAGCGAGATGAGCAGCGGCAGCCACTCGTCGGACATGCGCTGGAAGTGCAGCATGACGCTGGTGCCGGCGGGAATGAAGAGCAGCGAGAGATGCTGCAACATCGCCTGCGCCGTCTTGCGCAGGTCGGCGGATGGGCCGCCACGCATGGTGAGGGCGATGAAGAGCAGGGCCATGCCGATTACCGGCCCCGGGATGGGCAAGGCCAGGCCGCGCGAGATGACTTCGCCGAGCAGTTGGAAAACGAGGAGAAGGGTGATCGCGCCGATCATGGGTTGGGCGCGGCCGGGGGCCGCGTTGGCGAGGGAAGATGGTTGAGCAGTATAGTGGAAGCGGCGAGGCGGGTGGCTCCGTGGCCAGCGCTTGGGCAGGTGCTTCACAGCGGTAGAAGCACAGCATGGTGCTGGATACATCGCTGACATATCATTGCCAGTCAAGAGTCTCGCCACCCCCGAGGACGCTTCCCTGCACCCATGCCGCGTGCCGCCGATATTCCTGAGATTTCCCAGATTTTCCTGAGCGCCACGGCCCAGGACTGCCGCGAGTACCGGGAGGCGGTGCGGGACTTCGTGCAGGCCAACGAACCGGCGGCGAAGATCTCCCTGCAGGAGGACTGGGCGGCCGGCGGCGAATTCGTCGTCGATGTCTGCCAAGGGCGAGTCACGGCGTGCGATGCCTACATGGGGCTGTTCGGCCACCGCTATGGCTGGATCCCGCCCGGCTTTACGCGATCCATCACCGAACTCGAGTTCCGCTGGGCGGTGGACCACTGGCGGCAACCCGTTCCGCCGATCTTCGTTCTGCTCCCCGAAAAAGGCAGCGAAGCTGACGGGAAATTGGCTGACTGCGCCCGGCCCTTGCTCGCGAAGGAGTTCCCCGATGAACAGGAACGTGCCGCGGCAGTGCGCGCCCAGCAGGACTTCCTGGCGTCGGTTATCAATTGGGTGGCGGACGGGCGCATCCTCGTCTACTACCGGAACCCGTTGCAACTGGTCGGCAAGGCGCTCTCGTGTATTCAGCATTGGAATCAGAAACTGCTCCGCCAAGCGTATACCGGTCGTCGACAGTCAGCCGGAGATATCCCTTTGGCAGATCTGGGCCGTATCGGCCGCGAGGAACAGCGGACAGCCTTGAGCAAGGCGTGCGAGGCCTTGGGCGAGCGCCCGGGCGAAAGGGCGATCGCCTTTCTGGTGCACGGCGCCGAAAACCACGGCCAGCGCGAGTTTGCCGAATTCCTCCACGACTCGGAGGACGAGTGGGAGGGCAACGACGAAGTCCATTGCGGCCAACCTGCCGACGCCGACAGCACGGGCTCGCTGATCTGCTGGGCGTGTGGTCAACTCCAGCAGCCGGTGGTCGGCGCCGCCGTCATCGAGGCGCTCGCCGAGGTTCTCGCCGCGCGCCTTGCGCGCAAGAGTGTCGTCTTCGTCCTGCGCACCGCCGGGCGGCAGCCGCACCGTCTGGCGACTTTCGTGAGCGACTTCTGGCAACCGCTACTGCTCGCTCTCGCCGGCTGCTCACCCGGTGGAAAGGGGCGCCTGTACTGGTTCGTGATCGACCACGAGCCACTCGCCGATGACCCGGGGCACCTTGTCCGCAGCGCTGGGCTTGACGCTGACGATGTCGATTACTGCCATCTCCTCGCCTTGCCGGCGCTGGCCGACATCACGGCTCAACAGGTGCAGCGCTGGCTCAAGGAACTCAAGAACAGCGCCGGCATCACGCTCGATGAGGACCGCCGCCGGGAGATCGCCAGGCGCGCTACCCAGCCCGACGGCAACCCTCCCAACGTCTATGATCGCCTGGCCCGGGAAGGCTTCTGGGCCAGCGCCACCTGAGGAATACACCATGCCAGACGATAGCACCTGCACGTACAAGACGTTTTCCGGCGACCAGTCCGCTTTCTACGTGGCCTCGTCGCAGACGGCGGAGATCGTCAACCTGGCGATCCGCCTCGGGCGGCCGCTACTCGTCGAAGGCGAGGCAGGTTGCGGCAAGACCCGGCTTGCGCACGCCATCGCCGCGGAACTCGAGCTCGCCGGCAGCCCGATCAGCATCACCGTCAAGAGTACCACCCAGGCCAAGGACCTGCTTTATCGCTTCGACGCCTTGCGCCGCCTGCAGGACGCACAGAACCCGACCAACACCGACGCCCGGTGGGTCTACCCCTACGTCGAACTCGAGCCGCTCGGCGACGCGATCCAGCGGGGAAAGCCCTGTGTGGTATTGATCGACGAAGTCGACAAGGCCGACATCGACTTCCCGAACGATCTGCTCGACGTTCTCGACCGCTTCGAGTTCGACATCGATGACCTGCCGCGTAGCGAAAGCGATCAGTGCGCCGGGGCCAAGGGCTTCGACCGGCATGTGACGGCGCCAGCGGGTGGCGTCAAGCCGATCGTCATCATCACCAGCAACCGCGAGAAGCCGTTGCCCGAACCCTTCCTGCGTCGCTGCCTGTATACCCGGCTCGAGTTTCCGGCGGACGGCGGCATCCTCGCGCGCATCGTCAGGAAGAACCTCGACGCCCGCCTGGACGACATCAGCGACGCCCTGATTGCCGGGTCGGTCGAACGCTTCTGCCAGATCCGCGAGCGCGGCCGGGTTCTCGGCATGCAGAAGCTCCCGGCGACCAGCGAACTCGTTGACTGGGTGCGCGTGCTCCACTGGCAGAGCCGCAAGGCCGAGGACGTTTTGCTGGACGCGCTCTCGGTCGCCGATCAGGCCGTGCTGTTCAAGCTTCACCAGGACATCGAGCGTTATCGCGCGCGCACCGCCGAAGAGTCCGCCGAATGAGCGACACCGCTCGCCTGCCGCCGCTGCTCCTGGGCCTCTTTCGGGAGTTGCTGGCCAACGGCGTCCCGCTTGGCGTGCGCGATTATCTCGACGCGCTGCGGGCGTTGCAGCTCGGCTTCGGGCAGGGCGGCCGGCAGGCCTTGCGCGGTCTCGTGCTGGCGCTCTGGGCCCGCTCCGACGCGGAGCACCGCCTGATCACGCGCTGGTTCGACGTGGTGCCCGTTCCCGCGCCGGCTTTGGTCGACGTCATCGACGAAGCACTGGCGAAGGTGCAAGCGTCCGGCGCCGACCAGGCCGTCGGCAAGCGACAGGGAGGGGCTGGGTCGGCCGGCGGAAAACTCGCCGCCCCCGCGGTGCCGACCGATCGGCCGCCACCAGACGCCGCTTCGGTCGCGGCACACGCCCGCGTTTCCTTCGCCGGCACGCACGCAGGCAGCGGCCTGCCGGTGCCGCGCCTGTCGGCCGAGCCGGTGATCGACGAGGACTACGTTCTGCATCCGCACACGCTGGTCAGCCTGCGCGAGATGGCGGTTCTCTGGCGGCGCTACCGCCGCAGCACGCGCCGTGGCCCACGCCGCGAGCTCGATCTGGCGGCGACAATCCGTGAGCGCTGCCGCCGCGGCGTGCTGGCGCAGCCTCTCTGTCGTCCCCGCCGCGCCAACAGCGCGCGCCTGCTGGTGCTCGCCGACGCCAGCGCCAGCATGGACCCCTGGCGGCCCTTCCTGGCGACTCTGGCGGACTCATTGCGCCTTGGCCGGCTGGCGAGCGCCGAGCTGCGCTATTTCAGCAATCTTCCCCGCCGGCAGCTTTTCGCCGACGTCGACCTGAGCGATCCGCAGCCGCACGACGACGTACTGCGTCGCCACGCCGGCGCCGGCCTGCTCGTGGTCAGCGACGCCGGCAGCGCGCGCGGCTATCTCAACCGGCGGCGGGCGCTGCAGACAGCGGCTTTTCTCGCCGAAGCGGCCAGCCTGTTTTCGGCCATCGTCTGGCTCAACCCGATGCCGCGGACGCGCTGGGCCGGTACCACCGCCGCGCTCGTGGCCGCCGGCTCGAACGTCAGCATGCTGCCGCTCGACGCCGCGCACCTGTTGCGTGCCGTCGACATCCTGCGCGGCAACAAGTAGCCGCTCGCCATGCCTTACCCCGCCGCCATCGGCCAACGCCCGCTCGAAGTCCGCGAAGCCTACGCCGCGCTCGAACAGTACGCCGCCGACTACGGGCGCGAAGCGCTGCTGCTCTTGATGCACGCGTCGCTCCCCGAGACGCTGCGCGCCGACCTGCTCGACCTGATCCGCGTGAACTTTCTGCCCGACCACCGCGCCGACCTGAGCCTCGATGCCGACGTCCTCTTCTCGCCGCTCGCCACCGGCCTGGGTGGCGGTTATTACCGTCTCGACGCGCAGGTGCGCTGGCACGGTCTGGCGCTGCTGCGCTCGCTGTACCGTGACGACGCGCGCCCGCGCGCGCGGCGGGTCGCCGAACTGCTCTGGCGCTACGTGCAGGCGATGGAGCGGCGAGCGAGCCGCGCCGCCGACCCACAACTCGCCGAATTCCTCGACATTCAGCGCTGGGTCGCGCTCGCCTATCTCGAACCGGCGAGCGCCGCACACGCCTTCGCCGACGCTCTGCGCCAGGCTGGCGAGGCGCCGGCCAGCGCGTTGCTGCGCCTCGGCGGACTCACTTCGGCAATCGAGATGCCGCTCGCCAACGAGCAGGAACTGCTCGCCTACGCGAAGACGATGGATGCGCTGGTCAGCGGCGACGACGAGCGGGCGAGAACGCTGGTGCAAGCGCTCGGCGAGAACGAGATCCGGGTTGGTGACGTCGTCCTCAAGGCGCCGACGACGCTGTTGGCACGGCGCCAGCAGCCGGACGTACCCAAAGGGGGTGACGAGTCGCCAGCGCAGGTGCCGCGGCGCAAGGTCTGTCT
>ERZ724516.2405-NODE-2405-length-10575-cov-3.934601_pt1 | contig 10575 bp, 12 predicted proteins | sample MGYA00376049_ERZ724516 | MGnify/ENA primary metagenome ERZ724516 (study PRJEB28724, sample SAMN07190886) | activated sludge metagenome | isolation source: activated sludge of sewage treatment plant in Hong Hong | place: USA: Christiansburg, Virginia | collected... | reverse complement strand
GCAATCGACCTGCTTGCCGTTGTACCAGTAGCCATCGACGCAGATCAGCACCTTCGGCTCGATCTGCCCGAAACGGTCGAGCACGCCCTGCACGCCGAAATCCGGCGAGGCTGACGACCACATGGCACCGAGTGCTGTCGTGGCAAGCATGGCGACCAGCGTTTCGGGCAGGTTTGGCAGGTATCCGGCAACGCGATCGCCCTCGCCAACTCCGGCGTCGATCAGCAATTGCTGGAAACGCGTGACTTCGGCGACCAGTTCGGCCCGCATCATGCGGTGCTTGACCTTGGTCTCGCCCCAGAACACGAGCGCTTCGCTGTCGTCGCGCTGTTGCAGCAGGTTTTCGGCGTAGTTCAGCTTCGCGTCGGGAAACCACCTTGCGCCGGGCATCCTGCTGCGGTCGACGACGATTTTCGTGCCTTTTTCCCCGACAGCGCCGCAGAAATCCCAGAGCTCCGACCAGAATGCCTCGGGTTCATCGACCGACCATTGCCAGAGCTCGGCATAGTTCGCCTTGCCCTTGGCCGCGATCAGTTGCGCCATGCGCGTCTGGCCGACGGTGGCAGGGTTGGGCGTCCACAAGGGAATCGGGTCGATCGTGTAGGTCATCTTGTCTCCTGAGTCTTGTTCTGTTTTGAGCCGCAAAGATAGCAGGATTTGTCCGCAGGCAACTGTCATCGACCGGACACTTCACCGCCCTGATTGACGCCGGCCCATGACACGGACAAACTCGACGCCCTGAACCATCCACCCTCCGCCACGCATGACCTTCGCCTGGACCTTGAAAATCCTGATCAGCATGCTGCTTCTGCCGCCCGCCAATGGGCTGGCGCTGCTCTGCGTGGCCGGCATTTTCCGGCGCCGGCGCTGGGCTTTCGGGCTGGCCGTGGTGGCTGCCGTGCTGACGATTGCCCAATGCCTGCCGGCCGTCGCCGGTTGGCTGATCTCCCCGCTGGAAAACCAGTCGGCAGCCATTGCGCCCAATGCGCCGAAGCCGGAAGCCGGGGCCATCGTCATTCTCGGTAGCGGCGTGGCGACCCACGCCATGGAGTACGGCAGTGATACCGCCAACGATCGCACCCTGATCCGCACTCGCTATGGCGCCATGCTGGCCCGGCGCTACGACCTGCCCGCGCTGGTCACCGGCGGCAAACTGCCGGACACCGAGGCTTCCGAAGCCGACATCATGGCCGGCATCCTGCGCAACGAATTTGGCGTCGAGGTTCGCTGGCAGGAAGCGGGATCGCTGGACACCGCCGGCAACGCCGCGCTGTCGGCGCCCATGCTGAAAGCCGCCGGCGTCCGGCGCATCGTCCTCGTCACGCACGCCTTTCACATGCCGCGCGCCAAACTACTGTTCGAGCGCGCCGGACTGGAAGTCATCCCCGCCCCCACCGCCTTTTTCAGCCACGCCACTGTCGACTGGCTGCTGACCGATTTCCTTCCGCAACCCAAAGCCCTGCAACTTTCGTATTACGCGCTGCACGAACGGCTTGGCATGGCATGGATTGCTCTGACCCACTGAATCTTTTCCGGAGAACCCACATGACCCAAGTAGTCCTCACTGAAACCATCGGCAAAGTCGGCCTCATCCGCATCAACCGGCCGGAAGCGATGAACGCCCTGAACAACGACGTCGTCGACGGCATCGGCGCCGCGATCGACATCTTCGAAGCCGATGAGAACATTGGCTGCATCGTCATCACCGGCAACGAAAAAGCCTTCGCCGCGGGAGCCGATATCGGCTTCATGAAGGATTTCGATTACATGCACGCTTACAAGACGGACTTCATCACCCGCAACTGGGAGCGCATCAAGACGACGCGCAAACCGGTCATTGCGGCGGTAGCAGGCTTTGCGCTGGGCGGGGGCTGCGAGATGGCGATGATGTGCGACATGATCTTTGCCGCCGACACCGCCAAGTTCGGCCAGCCGGAAATCAAGCTCGGCACCCTGCCCGGTGCCGGCGGCACACAACGCCTGCCGCGCGCCGTCGGCAAGGCCAAGGCGATGGACATGTGCCTGACCGGACGGATGATGGATGCTGCCGAAGCCGAAAAATCCGGCCTCGTCGCCCGCATTATCCCGGCTGAGCAACTGCTCGACGAAACCCTGAAGGCCGCTGCCACCATTGCCGACTTCTCGCTGCCCGTGGTCATGATGATCAAGGAATCGGTCAATCGCGCTTTCGAATCCTCGCTCAACGAAGGCCTGCTCTTCGAGCGCCGCGTCTTCCATTCGTCCTTCGCCCTCGAAGACCAGAAGGAAGGCATGGCGGCCTTTGTCGAGAAGCGTAAACCCGCTTTCAAGAATCGCTGAGCCACGGCTTTTCGCCGAATCCGGGCGCTGCGTAAAAGCGTCCGGATAAATCAATTTCGGCCAAATTTTCCGGTTGACCGCGGCATTGCCCGGCAACCAATTTAAGCAGCCCCCATGCACCTGTTTGTCGACATTTCCAGCCACGGCTTCGGCCATCTCGCCATCACGGCGCCGGTGCTCAACGCCGTCTCCGAAATCATCCCGGATTTCCGGCTGACGATCCGCAGTTCGCTACCCGCCGCCAAGTTGCAGCAAAGGATCAAGGCGCCCTATACGCTGATCCCGCAAGCGACAGACTTTGGCTACGTCATGATCGACGCCACCAGTATCAACTTCGCCGCCAGCGCCGCAACCTATCGTCAAGCCCATGCCAACTGGCCGGCCCGCGTCGCCGACGAAGCCCGCTTTCTGGACAACCTTAAACCTGACCTCGTCCTCAGTAACGTCAGCTATCTGCCGCTAGCCGGCGCTGCGGCCGCTGGCATTCCAGCCCTCAGCCTTTGCTCGCTGAACTGGGCCGACCTGTTCGACCACTATTTCGCCGACCAGCCCTGGGCCACCCCCATCCATGCCGAGATGCTCACCGCCTACCGCTCGGCGCAGGCCTTCGTGCGCGTCACGCCGGGCATGCGGATGGAGGCGCTCGGGAACATCCAGCCAGTCGGCCCGATTGCCGCCACCGGCACCCGGAACGACCTCGGGCTGAACGACGACAAAGCAATCCTGATCGCCATGGGCGGCATCGCCCATCGCCTGCCCGTTGAAAACTGGCCGCGCCTGCCCGACGTGCGCTGGCTGGTGCCCGGTGAGTGGAACTGCCGCCACCCTGACGCCATCGCCAGCGAATCCTTTGGCCTGAGCTTTACCGACCTGCTTTGCTCGGTTGATGCAGTCATCACCAAGCCGGGCTACGGCACCTTCACGGAAGCCGCCTGCAACGGTACGCCGGTCATCTACCAGCGACGCAAGAACTGGCCAGAGCAGGACTGCCTGATCGAATGGTTGATCAGCAACAGCCGATGCGTTGAAATCGAGGAGGAAAAGCTGCTGAGCGGCCGGCTCGCTGCTGCCATTGATTGCATTCTGAACCAGACGCCTCCTCCCGCGCCAAAGGCAGGCGGGATTGCGCAGGCGGCCAAGGCGATCATCGAGCACGCTGGCGTTCAAGTCAGCGAATGAACAGTGCGGCTGGTCGCCGCAATTGGGGCGATTAAATCGGGCGGAAGCCCAGACGCTTGAGCAATTCGCCGGTTTCGCATACCGGCAGGCCCATGACCCCGGTGTAGCTGCCGGAAAGGTGTTCGACGAACATGCCGGCGCGTCCCTGAATGCCGTAGGCGCCCGCCTTGTCCATCGGTTCGCCACTCATCACGTAGTGACGGATTTCTTCGTCGTCGATATGGCGGAAGCGGACTTCACTGGTCGACAGGAGATATTCGGTACGCCCCTGGTGATCGACTGCAACCCCCGTCAGCACGCGATGCGTCCGTCCCGACAGGCGACGCAGGATGGCCGCCGCATCGGCAATATCGACCGGCTTGCCGATGATGTCGCCATCAAGTTCCAGCGTCGTATCGGCCGAGAGTACGGGGCGCATCGGCAGGCGGCGCTCCACGACAATCTTTAGGCCATGCATCGCCTTGGCCCGTGCCACGCGCTCGACATAAGCAATGGGTGTCTCTCCCGGCAGCGGCGTTTCGTCGGTTTCGCTATCGGCGCGCAGGCCATCGCGAAAGACCACGGTATCGAAGTCGATGCCGATCTGGTGCAGCAACTCACGGCGGCGCGGACTGCGCGAGGCGAGGTAGAGACGCATCATCCCTCCCGGTGGTATGGATGGTTTTTGAGAACGCTGACGGCACGATACAACTGCTCGCACAATATCAGACGCGCCATGCCATGCGGCAGCGTCAGGCTGGACAGGCGCAGCTTGTCGTCGGCCTGTTGCTTGAATTCTTCATCGAGCCCGTCTGCCCCGCCGATGAGCAGCGCTACATCTCGACCGTCCTGCATCCACACCTCAAGCCGCTTGGCCAGCTTGAGCGTGGTCAGGTCCTCGCCCTTTTCATCGAGCACGACGATCCGGCAACTGCCCGGCAGGGCGTCGCGGATGCGGCCCTTTTCGGCGGCCAGCAGTTGTTCGCGGGTTTTCGAACCGCGCGGTTCGGGCTTGATTTCGCTAACGCTGGCCGGCAGTTCCCGCGGCATGCGTTTGAGGTACTCGGCACAACCATCGTTCACCCAGCCGGGCTGACGATGGCCGACGGCGAGTACGGCCAGCTTCATTCCGGCCGGGCCTGCTCCACGGCCTTGCGACGCTGGGCCGGCGTGGCCGACCAGAGTTCTTCAAGGTTGTAGTAGGCGCGCACGTTAGCTTGCATGACGTGCACGACGATGTCGCCGAGATCGACCAGCACCCATTCGCCGCCGTCTTCGCCTTCGGTCGAGACAACCTCGCCGCCGGCTTCCTTGACCTTTTCCACGACATTCTGGGCCAGAGATTTGACCTGACGATTGGAATCGCCAGTGGCGATGACGATGCGATCGAACATCGACGTCAGCTTCGAGGTGTTAATGACTTCGATATCCTTGCCTTTGATGTCTTCAAGGGCGGAAACGATGATTTTTTGCAGCTTGCGGATGTCCATCAGGTACTTTTGTAGAGTTGGTGAAGTTGAATATAGTCGAGAACGGCATCCGGCAGCAAATAGCGCGCCGACAGGCCGTTGGCCAGCAGCTTGCGGATCTGCGTCGCCGAGATGGCGAGCTGGGTCATGGCAAAAGTGACAATTCCCCCGGCCGGAGCCAGTTTCAGCCCGCCGACATCGGTCAGGCGGCGGTCATTGAACTCAGTCGCCAGCTCATGCGGCAGACTGCTCGTTTCGACCGGAAAACCGGGGCGGTGGGAGATGGCAACATGCGCCAGGGCAAAAATATCGCGCCAGCGATGCCACGTGGCGAGACCGGCAAAGGCATCGGCGCCGACAAGCAGGACGAGCTGCTGTTCGGCACCGAGTTCACGGCGCAGGCGTTCCAGCGTGTGGACCGTGTAGCTCGGTGCAGCCGCTTCGACTTCGCTGGCGTCGACTGAAAATTGGGCATTATTTCCGGTTGACCGCAGCACCATATCCAGACGCTGCTGCGCGGTCACCTGCGGCGTGCCACGATGCGGCGGCTGACCAGCGGGAATCCACCGCACACCTGCGAGGCCAAGATGGGCAATCGCCTCCTCGGCCAGCCGGAGATGACCAAAATGCACGGGGTCGAAAGTTCCCCCGAAGAGGCCAAGCGGCTCAGACAATTTCGGAAATACCGAAGATGTCGCGGTAGCAGGCGTAGAAGCTGGCGAAGATGGTCGGCGCAATGACCAGCACCATCGGCATGGTGACGATGGCCGTGATGAAATTGGCGGCATCGGGGAAGAGGAGCATCAACAAGCCGAGGAGAACGCCTGGTATGACGCCAGCCGCCAGCAGCAGACCGGCACCATAGACCAGGAAGGCCCGCCAGTTCATCCAGCACGCAACGAAACTGAAGAACAGCGCCCGGCCAAGCGTCAGCCGATGCCAGGCAGCCAGCACCGGGGCAAACCAGTAGGCCATCATGACCGGCGTCATCAATGCCATGACGAATAGCGCCGGCGTGATGAAGTCGGCTTCTTCGAGCGCCGCCCGTTCGGCCCGGTTACTGGACATCATGAAGCGGAACATGTCGCCGCCATCGAGCAGTGTGGACAGGCCAAGAATCCCCAAGGTGCAAGCCAGATAGAGGGCACCCAGGGCGATCAGGGTCCGACCGTTTTCCTTCATGCTGCCAAACAGCGTCTGCACGCCGATCGGCAGCCCGCGTTCAACCTGCCGTGCGGCCTGCATCAACCCAACTGACAGACCGGGAATGACCAGCGAGGCAAGCAGCGCGCCAACGTAGGGCAGGACATTGAGAAAGACCACGGTGAACCAGTAGGTCAGGACCAGCATGCCGAGTGTGATCGGATTGCGGCGAAAGATGGCGAAGCCAGTGAGAATCCAGCCCCAGCCGGCGACGGGCGATAGTGTCTGGGCGCGCATGTCAGCTCCCCACGAAAATGTCGCGGTAAGAGGCGAAGACAGCGCCGGAAGCGACGGGCAAGAGCAGGAGCATGCCCATGCCGACGGGCAGCATGGCGAAGAACAGGGCAACCACCAGGAAAATGCCGAAGATCGCCATCGGCAGGAAATTCTTGGCACCGGCGGCAAAGCTAGCCTTCATCGCATCAAGCGGCTGCATGTCGTGGAAGAACACCAGCGCCGGCGCAAACCAGGTAGCCATGATGATCGGTACCGAGAGCACCATGACCAGCAGGCCGGCAATCATGACGCCACCGAGGGCAATGCCGAAGCCGGCGACCTTGCCAGTCACCACGCCACCGAGTACACCGCCGCTGACGAGCATGAAAGCCAGAAAGGCAATGCCAAAAATACCCATCGCGAAAAATACGCCGACCATCACCAGCTGCCCGGCGTTGTGACGAAAACCGGCGAACAGGTCGGCAATTTCCGGCTCTTCACCGTCATGCAGGCGCTTGCAGAGCTTGATCATGCCGGCGCCGAAGAGGGGCAGCAGCAAATGCGCCGCGATCTGGCCGAAGAGCGGCACGATGGATATAGCCATCAACATGACCAGCACGAGCACGGTACAGCCAATCCACACACCAGGATTGACGAGAAACATGGCCCATCCCTGACGCAGCCAGTCAAAACAGGCGCCGGGATCGACTTCGCGGCATTCGCCGGTAAACCGGGTCGGGGCCATCGGAAAAACAGGAGTTTCACTCATGCGCGGATGCTAACGGGGCAGCGCTTCCGGAGCAAGGCGAAAACGTGCCAGCAGGTGCCGAAAGTCATCGGGATTCTTGATCGTTACCACTTCACCCTGACGGGGCTGGTGTCTGACCTCCAGTCGGAGCAACCAGAAACGCAAGGCTGCTGCACGCCGCATGGCTGGCCATGCCGCGTGCTCCGTTTCGGTCAGCGGCCGCTGGGCAGCATAGCCGGCAATCAGCGCGGCCAGTGAAGCGTCGTCGGCACACCAGTCGTTGGCGACAACGGCCAGATCGAAGAGCAGCGCGTCTTCGCCGGCAAAATAGAAATCGAGCACCCCGGAGAGTCGACCGCAGTCATCCCACAACACGTTGTCGCGAAACAGATCGGCATGTATAACGCCGCGCGGCAGGGTCGAATAATCCTGTGCGTCCTGAAAAGCCATTTCATCGGCCAGCAGACCGCGCTCGTCCGGCAAAACCAAGGGCAACAAGGCCTCACCGACCATTTTCCGCCAGGCAGCACCACAAGGATTGGGCAAGGGGTTCGGCAGATGTGCAGCTGCGAGGTGAAGGCGGGCCAGCATGTCGCCAACAGCGTGGCAATGCTCGGGTTTCGGCGTCTCCAGCGCGGCGCCCGGCAAGCAACTCAGCAAGGCGGCTGGTTTGCCGGCCAGCCAGCGCCAACGACGACCTTCGCCGTCCACCAGCGGCCGGGGGCTGGGAATGCCGCTTTGTGCCAAGCGGTCCTGCAAGGCGAGATAAAAATCGAGAGCGGCCGGGTCGATGCGCTCGAACAGCGTCAGGACAAAACGGCCGCTGGCCGTCGTCACGAAAAAATTAGAGTTCTGCATGCCGGCGGTAATGCCGGCATGGTCGATAAACTCACCCAGCCCGAGCGGCTGGAGCCAGGCGGCGAGTTCATCGCGCCCGACTTTGGTATAGACGGACAAGTTTTACCAGCTACGGATGATCCACATCGGCGGCTTGGTCACCGGATGGGTAATGTCAGCCTGGACGAACTGGCCGTCGCCTTGATTGTCGATCAGGTAGTAAGCCGGACCGACAGCCGGCGTGACTTTGATCATGTAGAGCTTGCCCTTGCTGCGAAACTCTTCGCGCGTTTCCGTCTCGCGCTTGACGATGGTGACCTGAGGCTCAAGCGCTTCGTCGAAAGCTTCCATACCCGGTGGCGGGGGCGGAACAGCCGGCAGCGGCTGGAGGTCGCCCTTCTGCGCCCAGGCAGGCAAGGCGGCTAGAAGCAGTATGGGAAGAAGGCGGCGCATGGTTGAGTCCTCGATGACGATGCTTTGATTTTACAGGTTGAGCAACATCTCGTGTTCGTTCGGCAAGGGTCCGAAGGGACGAGCCTCGTAGTGCTTGAAGATGGCTTCGACCACTTTTTCCGGCTCATCGATCAACTGGATCAAGTCGATGTCTTCGGGATCGACCATGCCCTCGGCGACCAGCCGCTCCTTGAACCAGGCGATCATGCCGCCCCAGAATTCGGAACAGACCAGAATGAGCGGAATCTTGCGCGCCTTGCCGGTCTGGATCAGGGTCAGGGCTTCCATGAGCTCGTCAAGCGTGCCGAAACCGCCAGGCATCACGACATAGGCGCTGGCGAAGCGGACGAACATGTATTTGCGGGCGAAGAAGTGGCGGAAGGTCTGCGAGATATCCTGATACGGATTGTTGGATTGCTCGTGCGGCAACTGGATGTTGAGACCGACCGATGGCGACTTGCCGAAGAAAGCACCCTTGTTGGCGGCCTCCATGATCCCCGGGCCGCCGCCGGAAATGACCGAAAAACCGGAATCGGAAAGCAGGCGCGCCGTCTGCTCGGTCAGCATGTAGTACGGCGAGTCCGGTCGGACGCGGGCGCTGCCGAACATCGTTACTGCCGGCTTGATCGCGGCCAGACGCTCAGTCGCCTCGACGAACTCTGACATAATGCCGAAAATCCGCCAGGACTCGCGGGCCGTCGCGTTTTTCAACAGAGCCTCGGTCTCGACGCCCATTACCAGCTTATCGCTCTCGGTCACTTTATGCCTCTCTTATTGTTGGTGGACGGTTCGTCCTATCTTTATCGCGCTTTCCACGCCCTGCCCGACCTGCGCAACAAGGCCGGCGAGCCGACAGGCGCCATCTACGGTGTTCTGAACATGCTACGTCGTCTCGAGAGCGACTACAAGGCTGACTACAAGGCCGTCGTTTTCGATGCCAAGGGCAAGACTTTCCGCGACGACTGGTATCCGGAATACAAGGCCCATCGCCCGCCGATGCCGCCCGACATGGTCGGCCAGATCGAGCCACTGCACGCCGCCATCAAGGCCGCCGGCTGGCCGCTGCTGATGGTCGATGGCGTTGAAGCCGACGACGTGATCGGCACGCTGGCGACGAATGCTGCGGTCGACGGCATAAATACGCTGATTTCCACTGGCGACAAGGATCTGACCCAACTGGTCAACCCGCTCGTCCGCTGGTACAACACGATGAGCAATGAAATGCTCGACGAAGCCGGCGTTGAGGCCAAGTTTGGCGTACCACCGGACAAGATCGTTGACTATCTGGCGCTGGTTGGCGACACCGTAGACGGCGTCCCCGGCGTCGCCAAATGCGGCCCGAAGACGGCTCTGAAGTGGCTGGCGCAATACGGCTCGCTCGATGAAATCGTCGCCCATGCCGACGAAATTGGTGGCGTCGTCGGCCAGAATCTGCGCGATCACCTCGGTTTCCTGCCGCTCGGCAAGAAACTCGTCACCGTCGCCTGCGACCTCTCCAACCTGCCGGCACCGGCCACGCTGACCGCGACGCCGCACGACACGGCCACCCTGCGCGAGCTCTATACCCGCTACCAGTTCCGCTCGTGGCTGGCCGATATCGATGGTCCCGAAGCTTCCGCCGATATCCCGGCCCGCACGGTTTCGGATGCCGCAGCGCCCACGCCCCAAGGCAAAATCGACGTCACCTACGAAACCGTCCTGACCTGGCCGCAATTCGATGCCTGGCTGGCCAAAATCGAAGCGGCCGAACTGACCGCGCTCGACACCGAAACGACCAGCCTCGATTCCTTCGACGCCCGCATCGTCGGCATTTCGCTCTCGGTCAAACCGGGTGAAGCCTGCTACATCCCGCTCGCCCACACCGCCCCCGGCGTCGCCGACCAATTACCGCGCGATGAGGTGCTGGCCAGGCTCAAACCCTGGCTTTCCATGGTCAACCGGAAAAAAGTGCTGCAAAACTCAAAGTACGACCAGCACGTTTTCGCCAACCACGGCATCACGCTGGCCGGCATCGAACACGACACCATGCTGCAAAGCTACGTCATCGAGTCCGACAAGGGCCATGACCTCGGCCAGCTCTGCACCCGGCACCTCGGTCTCGCCACCATCGCCTACGAAGACCTTTGCGGCAAGGGCGCCAAGCAGATCACGTTCGACCAGGTCGATATCGAA
>ERZ724516.2404-NODE-2404-length-10576-cov-4.793841_pt1 | contig 10576 bp, 9 predicted proteins | sample MGYA00376049_ERZ724516 | MGnify/ENA primary metagenome ERZ724516 (study PRJEB28724, sample SAMN07190886) | activated sludge metagenome | isolation source: activated sludge of sewage treatment plant in Hong Hong | place: USA: Christiansburg, Virginia | collected... | reverse complement strand
GACCAGCGCCAACCCGCACGGCGAACCGCTGGTCATCGCCAACGACGAAGCGCTGCACCGCCTCACTGGCATCGCCGACGCCTACCTGCTGCACGACCGCGACATCGTCATTCGCTGCGACGACTCGGTGGTCCGGGCGACGCCGGACGAAAACCAGGAAAACTGGGGACAGACCCCGATTTTCCTGCGCCGCGCCCGCGGCTACGTGCCGGTGCCGATTCAACTGGCCGACGACGGCCCGACCGTGCTGGCGCTCGGCGGCTATCTCAAGAACACCATCTGCGTGATCAAAGGCCGCGAAGCCTTCCTCTCGCAGCACATCGGCGGCCTCGACAACGCCGCTGCCATCGGCTTCCTCGAAGAAACAGTCACTCATTTGCTGGCCATCCTCGACGTCCGGCCCGAACTCATCGCCCACGACCTGCACCCCGATTTCCCGTCCACCCACCTCGCCCTGCGTCTGGCTGAGCAACTCGACATCCCGTCCGTCGCCGTCGCCCACCATCAGGCCCATATCGCCGCCATCTGCGCCGAACATGGCATCAACGAGCCGATTATCGGGCTGGCGCTTGATGGTGTCGGCCTCGGCCCGGACGGTGGCGCCTGGGGCGGCGAACTGCTGCGTCTCGACGGCCCCGATTGCCAGCGTCTCGGCCACCTTCAACCGCTGGCCATGCCCGGCGGCGACCGCGCCGCCAAGGAACCATGGCGGATGGCCGTCTCCGCCCTGCACGGCGCCGGCCTCGGCTACCGCGTCGGCGGCTGGATCAAGCAGTACTACCCGAGCCGCGACCCCGGCCCGCTGCTCACCATGCTCGCCCGCAACCTGCGTTGCCCGCCGACCACCAGCCTGGGTCGCTGGTTCGACGCCGCCGCCGGCCTGCTCGGCCTGCGCGACGTGATGCAGTTCGAAGGCCAGGCGGCGATGGAACTCGAAGGCCTCGCCGCCAAACACGGCCCGGTCGCACCCTTGCCCGGCGGCTACGCCCTGCGTGAAGAGTGCAAGGTGCTCGACTTTTCTCCGCTGCTGCCCGCCCTGATGGGCTGCAAGGACAACGCCGCCTACGGCGCCGCGCTGTTCCACGCCACGGTGGCAAGGGGGTTGGCGGAATGGGCAATCGCTGCGGTCAACCGGGAAAACAAGGCAAAAGTGGCCATTGGCGGGGGGTGCGCGATGAATGTCGTGCTGATGAGCGCCTTGCAGAGGCAATTCATGTCGGCCGGGATTGATCTGCTTGAAGCGCGGTTGGTACCGCCCAATGATGGTGGCTTGTCTCTCGGGCAAGCCTGGGTGGCGCGAAAATTGTACTGTTCAAGGTGATTAGTTAATTGGTCTGATAAGTAACTGATCAATTCTTTGCGTAAGTGGAAACCAATTTTCACTTATCTGCCGCGACATCGACGGCGTAAATCCCTAAGTGCTTGGATTTAATCAGTTTTCGTGGCTGGCACATGGTTTGCATTGATCCCTTCCAAAAATGCTTTCTTAAAAAATCTTCAAGGCCCTCCCAACAGAGACAGGTTGTCGATCATCGGTGATCGGTAACGCACCAACAAAGGGGAGTTAAATGGCCAACCAAAATTTGATTTCGCTGGAACAGGACGACCGTATCGAGGCTGCGGCCAAGCGTTTGTCGATGGACCGGCGCGAGTTCCTGCAATTCTGTGCTGCGCTGGCGACAACGCTGGGCCTGCCACAGGGGGCCGATGCTGCCGTCGCCGAGGCGGTCGCCGCCAAGAAGCGCCCGAGCGTGATCTGGCTGCATTTCCAGGAATGCACGGGGTGCACGGAATCCATCCTCCGTGCCGAACATCCGACGCTGGAGAAGCTGATTCTCGACGTCATCTCGCTCGATTATCACGAAACGCTGTTTGCGGCTGCCGGTCATCAGGTCGAGGCAGCACGCAAGACGGCGATGGCCGAAAACAAGGGTAAGTACATTCTGGTGGTCGAAGGGGCCATTCCGACCCGGGACAACGGTGTTTATTGCAAGATCGGTGGCAAAACGGCCATCGAGTTGCTTAAGGAATGTGCGGCCGATGCTGCCGCGGTGATTGCCATCGGCTCCTGCGCTTCCTGGGGTGGCATGCCGTCCACCGGCCCCAATCCCACCGGGTCTTCGGGGGTAGACAAAGTGCTCGGCAAACCGGTCGTCACCATCCCGGGCTGCCCACCCAACCCCTACAATTTCCTGTCGACGGTCGTGCATTTCCTGACTTTTGGCGCCTTGCCGGCGGTCGACCATCTGGGAAGGCCAAAATTCGCGTATTCCCGACTGATTCACGAGAACTGCGAGCGCCGTGCTCACTTCGATGCCGGTCGTTTTGCGATGGAATTCGGCGATACCGGACATCGCCAAGGCTATTGCCTGTACAAGCTGGGCTGCAAGGGGCCGGAAACCTACGCCAACTGTTCGGTGATCATGTTCGGCGATGCCGGAGCCGGCACCTGGCCGGTCGCCTGTGGCCATCCCTGCATCGGCTGTACCGAGCAGGGTGTCGGCTTCGAAAAACCGATTCATGCGATGGCCAAGATGAAGAACATCGAGCCCAGCGTTTTCCTGCCGCGCATTGTTGAGGAAAAGGGGGTTGGTGCAACCCTCGGTTCGGCCGCCGTGCTGGCGGCGGTTGCAGGCGCAGCAGCCGGTGCTGGCGCCATGGTGGCGAAAAACCTTGGGCTCTCGCACAAGGCGGAAGAAGCGGAACGGGCAAAGAAGGCGGGTCAAAAAGCCAACGAATCTGCGGAGGTGTGAGATGGCACTTGCCCAAAATGCGCGCCGCAATTTTCTCAAGGGATGCCTGGCCGGCGGCGCGGCTGCTGCTGTGGCCATCGTGCCGGAAACAGCCAGTGCCCGGGACACCCTGCAACGCCCACCGGAGGGCTTGGGCCTGCTCTACGACGCAACACTGTGCGTTGGCTGCCAGGCCTGCGTTGCTGCCTGCAAGCAGGCCAACGACAATCCGGCCGAATTCAATGCGATGGACAAGTTGTGGGATACGCCGCTCGACACGACCGGCCACACCTTCAACCTGATCAAGATGTACCGCAACGGCACGATGGAGGCCAAGGATAGCGAGCTGAACGGCTTCTCCTTCATGAAGACCTCGTGCATGCACTGCGCCGATCCCTCTTGTGTCTCCGCCTGTCCGGTGTCGGCGATGACAAAGGACCCGGTCACCGGAGTCGTCGCCTACGATGCCGACGCCTGCATCGGTTGCCGCTACTGCGTCGCTGCCTGCCCGTTCGGTATCCCCAAGTATCAGTACGATTCACCGACCGGCAAGATCGGCAAGTGCGAGTTGTGCCGGCATCGCCACAAGGACGGCCATTACTCGGCCTGTGCCGAGGTCTGTCCGACCGGCGCCACGCTGTTCGGCCGCACCGAAGACCTGCTGGCCGAGGCCAAGCGCCGGCTGGCGCTTAAGCCCGGTGAATGGACCAGCATGCCACGCGGCCGTCTGCCGGCCAAGGATGAAACGCCGGAAGCAGCAGCCAAATGGAAAGGCCTGCTGGATCAGCGTTACGAGGCGCAGGTCGGAAATTATCTGCAGTACGTCTATGGCGAGAAGGAATACGGCGGTACACAGGTTCTCAAGCTGTCGGCCGTCAATTTCCAAAAAGTCGGCTTGCCCGATCTGCCGCCCAAATCATCGGCGGCGACCTCGGAAACCATTCAGCACACGCTGTACGGCGGTTTGATCATGCCGCTCGCCGTACTCGCCGGGCTGACCTGGGTGGCCAAGCGCAACGTGGTTGCCGAGGACGTGGCGAATGGCAAGAGTCAGGACAAGACAGACAAGGGAGGCCAGTGACATGAGTGCCCATCCACACGCAGCGCCAGTGTTCAATACGGCGACGATGATTTGCGGCGTTCTGATCGCCGCGATGATTGCCGTCCTTTTCGTTCGCTTCATTTTCGGCTTGGGTGCCGTGACCAATCTGAACGACGGCTACCCCTGGGGCATCTGGGTCGTGGTCGATGTGCTGATCGGCTCGGCCTTCGCCTGCGGCGGCTTTTCGGTCGCCATGCTGGTCTATATCTTCAACAAGGGGGAGTACCACCCGCTGGTTCGCCCGGCGTTGCTGGCCAGTCTGTTCGGCTACACGCTGGCGGGTGTCGGGGTGATTTTCGACCTCGGTCGCTGGTGGAATTTCTGGCACATCCTGTGGCCGACCTACGCCAATCCCAATTCCGTGATGTTCGAGGTGGCGCTCTGCATTTCCTGCTACATCATCGTCATGTGGATCGAGTTTTCGCCGGTCTTCATGGAAAAGTGGGGCATGAAAGTGCAGAAGAAAAAGCTGGAGAAGGTGCTGTTCTTCTTCATCGCCCTCGGCACCCTGCTGCCCATGATGCACCAGTCCTCGCTGGGTACCTTGCTGGTTGTCATGGGGCCCCAGGTCAATCCGCTGTGGCAGACACCGATTGTTCCCCTGCTCTATCTGCTCTCGGCAATCACCATCGGTTACGGTGTCGTGCTGTTTGAGTCCTGCGTTGCCTCGTCGGCGTACCGCCGTGAAATCGAAGTTCATTTGCTCGAGCCGATGGCGAAGATCATGCTCGGCATGCTTGCCATATTCATTGCACTGCGTGCCGGCGACCTGATCTTCCGCGGAGCGCTTGGTCATGCGTTGGCCCCCAGTCTGGAAGCTTTCTTTTTCTGGCTCGAGATTGGCTGCTTCTTGCTGCCTTTCCTGCTGGTCGGTAGCACCGACGCACGGCGTCATCCAGCCCGGCTCTTCCTCGCCGGCTGCTCGATCATGCTCGGCGGCATCCTGATGCGGATCAATGGCTTTCTCATTGGCTACGACACCGGGCTCGGTGTCGACCACGGCTGGAATTACTTCCCGAGTATTGCCGAAATGCTGGTCACCATCGGCATGTTTGCCATCGAAGTGCTCGGCTACATCATCATCACCCGCCGCTTCCCCGTGCTGCCACGGGAAGCGGCTGCCCACTGAATTCGACGGATAGGAGAACAAAATGAATAAACGTGTAACCATCGACCCGGTCACCCGCATCGAGGGCCACCTCCGCGTCGACGTCGAAGTGGATGGCGGCCGCGTCAAGAAGGCCTGGGCTTCGGGCCAGATGTGGCGGGGCGTCGAGAACATCCTGATCGGCCGCGATCCGCGCGACGCCTGGGCGATCACCCAGCGCATCTGCGGCGTGTGTACCACCGTCCATGCCATCGCTTCGGTGCGCGCCGTCGAGAACGCGCTGCAGCTGGAAATCCCGGTCAACGCGCAGTACATCCGCAACATGATCATCCTGGCGCACGCCGTGCATGACCATATCGTCCATTTCTACCACCTGTCGGCGCTCGACTGGGTCGATGTTGTCTCGGCGCTGAAGGCCGATCCGGAAAAAACCGCCAGTCTGGCGCAGAGCCTGTCCAACTGGAACGGCAATTCCAAGGCCGAGTTCGTCAAGGTCCAGGAGCGCCTGAAGGGCTTCGTCGGCACCGGCCAGCTCGGCATCTTCACCAACGGTTACTGGGGCCACCCGGCGATGAGGCTGACGCCGGAAGTGAACCTGCTCGCCGTCTCGCACTATCTGCAGGCGCTGGAAGTCCAGCGCTACGCCAGCAAGATCGTCGCCGTGCTCGGCTCCAAGTCGCCGCACATCCAGAACGTCGCGGTCGGCGGCGTGGCTAATCCGCTGTCGGTCGATACGCAGTCGGTGCTGACCATTGAGCGCCTGCTGGCGATCAAGGAATGGATGTTGAAGTTGGAAGACTTCGTCAAGAACGTCTATCTGATCGACGTCGGCGCTATCGGTGGGTTTTATGCCGACTGGACCAAATACGGCAAGGGAATCACCGAATACCTGTGCGTGCCGGACATTCCGCTCGACGGCAAGGGTGAAAAATTTGCGCTGCCCGGTGGCTACATCGAAGGCGGCAAGCTGGAAAGCTACAAGCCGATCACGACCTTCAACGACAAATACTTCACTGACGGTGTCTCCGAGGCAATCAAGCATTCCTGGTACAACTACAGCGGTGGCAACGACAAGTCGCTGCATCCGTACAAGGGTGAAACGACACCGAACTACACCGATTTTCAGGATGACGGAAAGTACAGCTGGCTGAAGTCGCCGACCTTCTATGGCAAGCCGATGCAGGTCGGCCCGCTGCCGCGCGTGCTGAACATGCTGGCCGCCGGCCACGAGCCGACGAAGAAATACGCGACGGCGGCGCTCGATCTGGTCTCCAAGGTCGCCGGCGCCAAGGTCGGAGTCGACGCACTGCATTCGACCATCGGCCGCCATGCGGCGCGGGCGGTCGGTTGCGCGGTGCAGGTCGACGAGTTGATCAACCAGTGGGATCTGCTGCTGGCCAACATGGCCAAGGGCGACCTGAAGACCTTCAACCGTCCGGTCTTCCCCAAGGGCGAGCAGATGGGCGTCGGTTTCCATGAGGCTCCGCGCGGCGTGCTGTCGCACTGGGTGGTCATCGACTCCGGCAAGATCAAGAACTACCAGTGCGTCGTACCGACCACCTGGAACGCTGCTCCGCGCAACGAGAAGGACCAGCCCGGCGCCTACGAGGCCTGCCTGATCGACAACCCGGTGGCTGATCCGGAGAAGCCGCTGGAAGTGCTGCGCACCGTGCATTCCTTCGACCCCTGTCTGGCCTGTGCCGTGCATGTGGTCGACCAAGAGCACAATCCGGTGGTCACCGTGAAGGCGGTTTGATCAACCGCAAACGAACTTTGCGTTTGGGGCGCGACAATGCTCGCGCCCCCTTTTTTTGGAATTGAGCATGCGTATTGTCGTACTCGGTATCGGCAACATCCTTCTCACCGACGAAGGCGTTGGTGTGCGTGTCATCGAACGGCTGGAACAGGAATACGTCTTGCCGCCGGAGGTTGAAATCATCGATGGCGGAACCTGCGGCATGGAAATGCTGGAACAACTGGAAAATCTTGACGGTCTGGTCGTCGTTGACTGCGTGCGCTGCGGTCAACCCCCTGCGACGCCGATTTTGCTCAAGGGCGAGGATGTACCGGTCTTTTTCCGGACCAAGCTGTCGCCGCATCAGGTCAGCCTGTCGGATGTACTGGCCAGCCTCGAGTTCACCAATCGGGCGCCCAAGTCGATCGCCATTGTCGGCATGCAGCCGGTCAGCATGTCGCTCGGCATGGAATTGTCACCACAAGTCATGGCGCAGTTGCCAACACTTGTGGCGATGACCCTGGCGGAACTGCGCTTGCTTGGTATCGAAGCCGAGGCTCGCCGCTGATGTGCCTGTCGATTCCAAAACGCATCGTTGAATGGGAAGGCGAGGGCGAAAGTGCCGGGGATTTTGCCTGGGTCGAACGTGATGGCGAGCGCGAGCGCATCAACATGATGCTGATCGGCCCGCAGCCGGTGGGTACCTGGGTACTGATTTCGCTCGGTCTGGCCCGCGAGGTCGTCGAGGATGCGCAACGTTTGCTGATCGAGGACGCGCTATCGGCGCTGGCTGCATCGCTGGAAGGTGAATTTGATCCCGCGCTGCATTTCCGGGATTTGCAACCTTCGCATGACTGAACGTATCCGCACCCCTGCCCTGGCGCCGCCGCCGATTCGTCCCGCTAGCCCGCGCGATGACGATCCGACGGCCTTTCTCGAAGCTCATTACCGCCACGTCTGGCAGACGCGCATGCATGACTTGCCCTTCGTCAATGCTGCGCTGGCGGTGGAGGCGATCGGCTTTGCCCGGCATCAGGGTGATTGGCTGGGTGTGGTCATTACCCCGTGGTTTCTCAATCTCTATCTGGTATCGGGCGGCGGCGCCCTGTGGGGCGACATCCCGGCCGGTGTGCGGCGCTATCTGAACCTGCCCTGTGGCACGCTACAGTTCATTGCCGACGATGATCCGGATATTGGCCCCTATCAATATTGTCCGCTTATTGCACCGGTAAGCGCTCTGCCCGATATGGCCACCGCCCGCACGGTGGCCGCCGATGCCTTGCGTGCGGTGCACACGCCGCCGGTGCCGGTTGCCGAGGCGGAGACCGTGCAGCCTGAAGAGGCGGAGCCCGTCGTTTCAAGACGGCGTTTTTTTCGTCGTCTGGCAGGCAAGCGAAATTGAGTCGCTGCGGGTAGTATCTTTCCTGATCACGAATGGCGAGGAGCAAAGCAAATGTGTCTGGCAATTCCAGCGCAGGTCGTTGAATTACGCGATGGCGACAATGCTGTGGTCGACCTGGCCGGTGTCCGGAAAGAAGTATCGCTGGCGCTGGTCGAACAGGTCGCCGTGGGTGACTACGTGATCGTGCATGTCGGCTACGCCCTGAACAAACTCGACCCGGAAGAAGCGGCCCGGACGCTGGCCCTGTTTGCGGAGTTAGGACAACTGGGCGACGAGCAGACGGTTCATTAATGAAATATATCGACGAATTCCGCGACGGCGCGGTGGCGCAAGGACTGGCCGAGGCCATTCGCCGCGAGGTCCGGCCCGGTCGCCGTTACCATTTCATGGAATTTTGTGGTGGCCACACGCATGCCATCTCGCGTTACGGTGTCAGCGACCTGTTGCCGGACAATGTGCGGATGATCCACGGTCCGGGCTGTCCGGTCTGTGTATTGCCGATTGGCCGCGTCGATCAGGCGATTCGCTTGGCGCTTGAACAGGGCGTCACCTTATGTACCTACGGCGATTGCTTGCGGGTTCCCGCCTCCGATAGTTTGTCCTTGCTCAAGGCCAAGGCGCGCGGCGGCGACATTCGCATGGTGTACTCCAGCGCCGATGCCGTCACGCTGGCGCAAAAAAACCCGGACAAGCAGTTTGTTTTTTTCGCCATCGGCTTCGAAACGACCACGCCACCGACTGCCGTTGCCATCAAGCAGGCGGCGGCACTGGGACTAAGGAATTTTTCGGTCCTCTGCTGCCATGTGCTGACGCCATCGGCGATTTCCAGCATTCTCGAATCGCCGGAAGTGCGTCAATGGGGCACTGTGCCGCTTGACGGCTTTATCGGCCCGGCGCATGTTTCAACCATTATTGGCAGTCGACCGTATGAGTTCTTTGCCGAGGAATATCGCAAGCCGGTGGTCATCGCCGGTTTCGAACCGCTGGACGTGATGCAGGCGATCAAGATGCTGATCCGCCAGGTTAACGAGGGTCGAGCCGAGGTCGAGAACGAATTTTCACGGGCTGTCAGTCGCGATGGCAACCTGAAAGCCCAGCAACTGGTGGCCGAGGTTTTTGAAATGCGCAAGCAATTCGAGTGGCGGGGGTTGAATGTGTTGCCCTACTCGGCCTTGCGCATTCGCGGCCAGTTTGCCGAATTTGACGCTGAAAAGCGTTTTCCGCTGGGGTATCAGTCGGTGGCGGATCACAAGGCCTGCGAGTGCGGGGCGATCCTGCGCGGCGTAAAGCGGCCGCAGGATTGCAAGATTTTCGGGACGGTGTGTACGCCAGAGAACCCGGTGGGGTCGTGCATGGTGTCATCGGAAGGGGCTTGTGCGGCGCATTTTACTTATGGGCGGTATAAGGATGTCGTATGAATTGGCGCTTTCCTTTGACGAGCATGGGGTTCCGCCTGGCGGAAAGCATGGCTTGAGAAAAGCCACCATCCAAAAAATCATCCCCCCACTCCCATGACCCAAACTCGTAAAACCTACGTCCGTCCCCTCGACATCAAGCACGGTCAGGTCGACATGGCCCATGGCTCTGGTGGCCGGGCGATGGCGCAGTTGATTGAGGAGTTGTTCGCTAAACACCTCGGCAACGAATATCTCGGCCAAGGCGACGACGGCGCGCTGTTGCCGCACCCCGGCGAGGGCAAACTGGTCATGGCGACGGATTCGCACGTCGTGTCGCCGTTGTTTTTCCCCGGCGGTGATATTGGCTGCCTGTCGGTGCACGGCACAATCAATGATGTCGCTGTGATGGGCGCGACGCCACTCTATCTTTCTGCGGGCTTCATCCTTGAAGAGGGCTTTAAGCTCGCCGATCTGGCGCGTATCGTGCAGAGTATGGCATCGGCAGCGCGGGATGCCGGGGTGCCGGTGGTTACGGGGGATACCAAGGTGGTCGAGCGTGGCAAGGGTGACGGCGTGTTCATCACGACAACGGGGGTCGGGATTGTCGCGCCGGGTTGTGAGTTGTCCGGACGCAATGCCCGGCCGGGCGACCTTGTTCTAGTCTCCGGAACACTCGGCGATCACGGTATGGCCATCATGGCCGTGCGCGAAAGCCTCGGTTTCGATTCGCCCATCGTTTCCGATACGGCGGCGTTGCATGGGTTGATTGCCGCGATGCGAGCGAGTGGCGCCAGGATTCATGTCTTGCGCGACCCGACACGTGGCGGACTGGCGACGACACTAAATGAAATCGCCCGCCAATCCAGGGTGGGGATGATGCTGCAGGAAAAGGATTTGCCGGTTAATCCGGCGGTGAATGCAGCCTGCGAATTTCTCGGATTGGATCCGCTTTATGTCGCCAACGAAGGCAAACTGGTGGCGATCTGCGCTGAACAGGATGCTGATGAGCTATTGAAGGCGATGCGGGCTCATCCACTTGGTGCCAAGGCAGCAATCATTGGTCGCGTTCACGAGGACGCCCACCATTTTGTTCAGATGAC
>ERZ724516.2403-NODE-2403-length-10577-cov-9.616423_pt1 | contig 10577 bp, 10 predicted proteins | sample MGYA00376049_ERZ724516 | MGnify/ENA primary metagenome ERZ724516 (study PRJEB28724, sample SAMN07190886) | activated sludge metagenome | isolation source: activated sludge of sewage treatment plant in Hong Hong | place: USA: Christiansburg, Virginia | collected... | reverse complement strand
GCATGGGTGATGTCCTGAGCCGCATCTAAGATGCGCTCAAACAACCGCAAGGTATTACGCTCACCAGACAGGGCCGTGCTGATTTCGATAAGACGCCAGAACAGACGCTGGTCAAGCTCGGAGGACACCGCATGCGACATGATCAGTCACCCAGAAATAAGTGTCATAACTTTAGCATAAGCGACAGTCAGGGCCACCGCCGTGAAGCCCAAGTCGTCGTCGAATGAGCCAGCCGCAATGAAAAAGGCCCTTACGGGGCCTTTTAGCAATGAATAGGGACTACTTGATGTATCAGAGAATGAAGGTCAGAACTTCCTGAAAACCTACCCTTTAAGCCTAATCTGTACTATTTCGCAATACCGGCCAAGGCATCAACGATCAGGGCGGCCAACGCAGCAATATCATTACGCTCGTCTTCTTGTTTGTATCTTCCGAACATGATCCTTTGGTCATTCATGATCGACTTACGACCGCCCCCTTTCAGCAGCCCTTCCTGAGATTGATAACTCACTAGCGTTGCTGCCGAACCATCTTTCCCTGCAAATGAAAAAGAAACGTAAGGGTACATTATTCCGCTACCTGCCATGAATGATCTCCTGTAGTTCACCGAGATATCAAATAAAGCGGTGGCCGTAGCACTATCACTGGCCAGTAAATTCAAACCCCCAAGTCGCCGTTGCAGCTCCTCAGCCAATATTACCCGAACCGCTTCCTGATCAGGATAGGCAGATACGGTCGCATCCGACGTCCATAACTTCCGATTATTATCCAACGCGAGATCTACCTTGTTCAGGTAGTAATGCACCTCGCCCTTCTTGAAGTCACTTGCCGAATTAGCGTACTGATAAGGCGAATGAGAGCAAGCACTAAATAAAAATGACACAATCACCAGAACATATTTCACTTAAAACCTCCCTGTATTGTTTATCTGCATTCAAGGCTAAAGTGCCTTTCCATTGCAGTTCGCCCCTTCTCTTCAAACTCGTCATTGAGCTCATCAACATTAACCAGCACCGCGGCTAGCACTAATGCTTATATAAAAGAGAAGCGGTGATGATTCCGGGCTCTTATTCATAGTTGGTAAGAGCCCGGCCTTACATGCACCAGAGGCACTCCCCACTGCTTAGCAAAAGAGTGCGCCCTAAGATGCTTGCTTTATTTGTCGCGCAGCTCACGACGTAAGATTTTACCAACTGGCGTTTTAGGCAGATCGTCACGAAATACAATAATGCGTGGCACTTTGTAGCCGGTAAGGTTGGCGCGCATGTGCTTCATTAAATCTGCTTCGGTGAGTGCCGGGTCTTTTTTTACCACAAATAATTTTACTGCCTCACCAGACTTGGCATCTGGAATGCCGACAGCAGCGCTTTCCAACACACCATCATGATTGGCGGCAATATCTTCAATTTCATTCGGATAAACGTTGAAACCGGAGACCAAAATCATGTCTTTCTTACGATCGACAATACGAATGTAGCCATCTGGTTGAATCACACCAATATCACCTGTTTTCAGCCAGCCATCGCTATCAATCGTTTCGGCGGTGGACTCAGGACGCTGCCAATAACCCTTCATGACTTGCGGGCCCTTGACGCAAATTTCACCTGGCTCACCAATTGGCGTTTCCACGCCGTCATCATCAACCGTCTTCACCTGAGTATTGGGCACTGGCATACCAATCGTACCGATCTGCACATGGTTGGGCGGATTCATCGATACCACCGGAGAAGTCTCCGTCATACCAAAGCCTTCCGAAATACGGCAACCCGTAATGCGTTCCCACTCTTCTGCGGCGTGATGCTGCATGGCCATGCCGCCGGCCGCAGTGGTCTTAAGGAATGAGAAATTCAGCTTACGAAACTCCTCGTTATTCATCAGCGCCACAAACAAGGTATTAAGGCCCGCAAAAGAGGTAAATTTCCATTTGGATAGCTCCTTCACAAAGCCGGGGATGTCACGAGGATTGGTGATGAGCACAGCATGCCCACCCATCTCCATCATCCCCAAGCAGCACACGGTGAAAGCAAAGATGTGATAAAGCGGCAGTGGGGCAATCATGATTTCTTTGCCCTGTTCGAAGTTGGTCAGTACCGCCTTCATCTGCAGCAGATTGGCCACCAGATTACCGTGGGTCAGCATGGCGCCCTTAGCAACGCCCGTAGTGCCGCCGGTGTACTGCAGCACCGCTACATCAGCACGATGCGGAGTCGCCTCTGTGAATTTACAACGGGCACCACGCGACAAAACATGGTTAAACGGAATGGCACCCGGAATATTGAACTCCGGCACCATCTTTTTAACTTTGCGCACCACGAAGTTGGTCAGCAGGCGCTTGAAGCCAGGCAACATGTCGCCCACTTCTGTGATGATGACGTGCTTGATGCCGGTGTGTGGCACCACTTCTTGTACTAGATTGCCGAAATTAGCCAATGCCACCAGTGCCTTAGCACCAGAGTCATTAAACTGATGCGTCATTTCGCGGGTGGTGTACAACGGATTCGTATTGACCACGACCAGCCCTGCACGCATGGCGCCAAATACGGCTACCGGATACTGCAGCAGATTTGGCATCTGAACCGCAATACGATCGCCTGGCTCAAGATCCGTTTCATTCTGCAAGAATGCGGCAAAAGCAGCGGAGTACTGATCAAGTTCACGATAGGAAATCGTGCGGCCCATATTGCTGAATGCAGGCTTGTCGCCAAAACGTTTGCAGGACTCATGAAATACATCAAGTACCGAATCATAGGCCTCCACATCAATGGTAAAAGGCACATTAGACGGATATTTATCCTTCCAGAATTCAGCGTGCATTTTTCTACTCCTGCTTTATTTTTCTTTGGCGTATTACATATCCGGGAGCACCAACCGCCAACTCAGCGTCCTAGAATCCATTCTTCCACCTGCCGACAACTCTCTACGTCATCAGGCAGCTGCAACACGCAGGTATCTTTTAGGGCCTGTCCCACCGTTACCTGAAACTGCATCAGCTCATCACGACGGAACGCATGTACATCCAGCACATCTCCAGGCTGTCGCGACGCAATCACTTTCTCGATAGTCCCGCCATTCACACGGAGACCATCTACTGCTATTAAAACATCGCCTGCCGACAGCCCAGACGCACTGGCCGTGCCACCGGCAAACACGATCTGCAACTGTGCACCGCCATCGGCATTCTGTACCTTGATGCCCAGTGAAGGCTTCGGTGCCGTATCCGTTGCAGGCTTACCGCCGGTATCGGCCATATTTTCTGCTGCACGCAATATCCATTTCACACCACGTGCCGCTAGCAACTCCGCCAAGGGCAGCTCTGCCGTGCCGTATAACGCGTTCTGCCAAAAATCCTCCAGCGAATCGCCACACAACTCAGCCGCGAGTCGAGGAATATCATTCTCTCTCACACCGATACCGGTCTGACCATACTCGTGCCACAAGCGCTGCATGAGGGTATCCAGTGACACATTGTCATTGGTGCGCTGACGCAGCAGCAAGTCTAGGCACAACGCAATAAGTGCACCTTTTACGTAATAGCTGACCAGAGAGTTGGGTGAGTTCTCATCCTGTCGGTAGTACTTGCTCCACGCGTCCACACTGGACTCGCTCACACTTTGGTGAAAACGACCGGGGGTGCGTAAATGCCGAGTGATCTGTTGTGCCAGCAACTCCAGATAGCTCTGCGAGGACACTAAGCCAGCGCGAGCCAGCATAAGGTCATCGTAGTAGGAGGTAATACCCTCAAACGCCCAGAGCAGAGGGGTATGCGTTTCCGACCGTAGATCATAAGGCATGAAAACAGCTGGTTTAATGCGTTTGACGTTCCAGCTATGGAAATATTCATGACTGCAAAGTCCCAGAAAGGTCTTGTAACGGTCGCCGGGATTACCTTCGGGCTCGCCTTGCTGGGGTAAATCGTCTCGGGAACACAGCAATGCCGTAGAGGCACGATGCTCCAATCCGCCATAGCCATTGCCCACCGCCGTAACCAAAAAGACATAGCGTGAAAACGGCGCCGGCTCGCCGAAGAAGCGAATCTGCGTCGTGCAAATGCGCTCCAGATCCCGGACTAATCGATCCATATCCGTTCGGTGGCGCCCCGTAATCACCACCTCATGTTCCACACCACACGCCATAAAGGAGGCATGCGTAAAGTTGCCCATTTCCACTGGATGATCGATCAGAGCGTCATAGTTCTCGGCCTGATAGGTGCCAAATCCAAGTGCAGGAGCATCAAGACGCGGCAGGCTGGTCGCCACTCGCCACTCGCCCGTAACACCGGCTGGCAGCTCAATACTGACCTCGTGGGGCAGATGCTCCTGCCCGCTGACAGCAAGAAAGACCGAGGTGCCGTTAAAAAATCCATGGGTCTGGTCGAGATGAGCTCCGCGCACAGACAAGTCCCACGCATAAACCTCATACTTCAAGGTCAGCGGCCCTTTCACCGGATCACACTGCCATTCTGACTTGGCTAGTTTCTGGACGGACACGGGCCGACCGTCCGAATCGGTGCCGCATACAGTCCCCACATGTCGGGAGAAATCCCTGATCATATAGCTGCCCGGAATCCAGTTCGGCAGCGTAAGACGCTGTCCTTCAGGAGCAGGATTGGCGATAGTGAGCGTCACCTGAAAAAGATGGGATTCGGGTCGGCTGGCGCCGATTTGATAACAGACAGCAGCGGTCATACCGGAAAGGCTCCCCTGTTGAGCAAAAATCTGACAAGCAGAATGAAAGGCCAAGAATAATGAACAATGATGCCCCGAGCCATGCCCCAGTCTACCCCTCATCAACCGAGGAGTGGCTGAACGCCAGTGATGGCCACCAAATTCCTTTACGCTGCTGGCTTATTGAACGTCCGCGCGCAATTGTGCAAATCGTCCATGGCATGTCTGAGCACAGTGGCTGCTATGCCGATGTTGCCCTAGAGCTGAATAAGAATGGCCTGAGTGTGGTCGCTCACGATCACCGCTGCCACGGCAGGTCTGTCACACAGACCGATCTGGGCAATACCAGCACTCTGCAACACTGGGCAGGCGTACGTCAGGACATGGCGGCTGTGAATGCGGAGCTACACCGCCGCTTTCCTAGCCTGCCCCTAATAGTGCTGGGACATAGCATGGGCTCCTTTATTGCACAGGACTTTGCTCAGCATCATCCAGACCAGCTCAATGTGCTGCTGCTGGAAGGCAGCAACTTCGAGGCACCCTGGTTTACCACCACCGCCAGCTGGCTTGCCGGCTTTGAAATCTGGCGTCAGGGTGAAAATGGCCGCAGCCCATTGATTCACGCCCTGTCTTTTGGCGCATTCAACAAAACGATTCGCAATCCACGCACGGCATTCGATTGGCTGTCTCGTGAAAATATATTTGTTGATCGCTACTTGGCTGATCCATTGTGCGGGTTTCAGCTAAGCAATAATTACTGGCGTGATTTTCTCAAAGGTCTTGCAGCGCTCTACCGTCCCGACAACATTCAGCGCATGCGCAGTGACCTACCCGTGTATCTGCTTGCCGGTGATAAGGATGCCGTCGGCCACATGGGCAAAGGCGTAGAAAAACTGGCACACGCTTTTAAGAACGCGGGGATGCGGGATGTCACTTTGCGCCTGTATCCGGATGCACGTCATGATCTTTTGCACGAAACCAATCGAGAGGAAGTGCTTCAGGATATTTTAAACTGGCTGAAGCGCCACCTCGGTTAATGGCGACAGCAAAGCACCCATGTAGAATCAAAAAGCCGGCTGATCAGCCGGCTTTTTGATTAGAGAAAATCTCACTTACTGAGGTATTTCATTCCCTCTTCAATCCCCTTGACCGTCAGGGGGTACATCCGCTCCGCGACCAGTTGGCGAACCTGCTGAATAGACTGTGTGCCGCTCCATGCCCGCTGCGACTCTGGGTTCAGCCAGATCATCTTCTGGAAATGATTCGTCAGGCGCTGCATCCATACCGCCCCTGGCTCTTCATTAAAATGCTCCACAGAGCCCCCCACCGCCATAATCTCATAGGGACTCATGCTGGCATCACCAACAAAGATCACTCGATAGTCTGGGCCAAACTTGTGGATGACATCCCACACCGACAACCGCTCACCCCAGCGTCGTAAGTTGTCTTTCCACACCCCTTCATAAATGAAGTTGTGAAAATAAAAATACTCCATGTGTTTGAACTCAGTTCGCGCTGCCGAGAACAACTCCTCGCATAACTTGATATGCGGGTCCATAGAGCCGCCAACATCGAAAAACAACAGCACTTTTACCTTGTTCTTACGCTCAGGCACCATCTTGATATCAAGCAGCCCTGCCTTGTGTGCTGTAGAACGAATGGTGTCGTCAATATCCAGTTCTTCCGCCGTACCCGTACGGGTGAACTTACGCAGCCGACGCAACGCCACCTTGATATTACGAATACCAAGCTCTACGGAATCATCCAGATTACGAAACTCCCGTTTCTCCCATACCTTCACGGCCGACTTATTGCGTGATGGCCCGGTGAGGCGTACCCCTTCTGGATTAGCGCCATAGCCCCCGAACGGGGAAGTGCCGCCAGTCCCCACCATACGGTTTCCCCCTTGGTGGCGCTTGTGCTGCTCCTCAAGACGCTGGCGCAACTCTTCCATCAGCTTTTCCAGAGAGCCAGTTTTCTGCATCTCGGCAAGCTCTTCAGGCGTCAGGTTTTTTTCTAACTCCTTGCGAAGCCAATCTTCAGGGATCGACTTGGTCAGCAGGTCTGGGTCAATCGACTCGACACCTTCAAAATACTTTGCAAAGGCCTTATCAAACTTGTCGAAGTGCTTCTCGTCCTTGACCAGAATAGCGCGGGACAACAGATAAAACTCGTCGATGCTGGAATAGACAACGCCTTGCTTCAACGCCTCAAGCAGATCAAGCAGTTCGCGAATTGTCGTGGGAACACGATACTCACGCAGGGTGAAGAAAAAATTGATCAACATACACAGTATCCGGTGTAGAGCCTGATGCGCTGGGACAACGCATTAGGGATGCAACAGGTCAGCCTTCTCTGCGTGTCATAAACGCCAGACGCTCCAGCAGATGAACATCCTGTTCATTCTTTAGCAATGCTCCGTGCAAGGGCGGTATCGCCTTACGGGTATCACGGTTGCGCAGAATGTCATCGGGAATATCGTCAGCGAGCAGCAACTTGATCCAGTCAATCAGCTCAGATGTTGAAGGGCGCTTCTTGAGACCAGGCACCTTGCGCACATCGAAGAAAATCTCTAGTGCCTCTGTCACCAGTGCACCACGCAATCCCGGGTAGTGCACATCAACAATGCGCTCCATCGTTTCTTTATCCGGGAAGGTAATGTAGTGAAAAAAGCAGCGGCGCAGAAAGGCATCCGGCAAATCTTTCTCGTTATTAGACGTGATGATGACAATCGGCCGTTTTTTTGCCTTGATCACCTGCTGTGTCTCGTAGACAAAGAACTCCATTTTGTCGATTTCGGTCAGCAAGTCATTTGGAAACTCGATATCCGCCTTGTCGATTTCGTCAATCAGTAAGACGACACGCTCATCCGAATCAAAAGCCTCCCAGAGCTTGCCCTTCTTGATGTAGTTACCAATGTCATGAACACGACCATCACCCAACTGGGAGTCACGCAAGCGTGATACCGCATCGTATTCGTACAATCCTTGCTGGGCCTTGGTAGTGGACTTGATATGCCACTGGATCAGCTTTAGCCCCAGCGAACTGGCAACCTGCTCAGCCAACATGGTTTTGCCGGTCCCTGGCTCACCTTTGATAAGCAGGGGCTTTTCCAGCACGATCGCCGCATTTACGGCCATCTTAAGATCGTCGGTGGCCACATAGGCCTCGGTACCCTGAAACTGCATGAAAACCTCGTCGCAAATCAATAGCGCTGTAAGTAGCGCCCAGTGGTGAATACTGATGAAACCCGTTGGCCGGAGTATATTCAGGCGAATAGACCTTTTACAGTACTACAGCCCTGACACGCCACCCGGAAACTATTAACCATGCTGCACGAAACGCCTAATCTACCTGCTAACCTGGACTTGTCGCAGTTGCCCACCACGGCCCCTTTGGGCTTGGATAAGGCAGCCATCAAGCTGGCAACAGAGCACATGGCCAAAGAGCTAGCCAGCCTGCAGGAGCTGCTCTACGCCAATCGCACACACTCGCTTTTGGTTGTTTTGCAGGGGCTAGACACCAGCGGCAAGGACAGCAGCATCAAACAGGTATTTCGTGATGTGAATCCGATGGGCATCGACATTCATTCCTTCAAGGCACCCACCACCAGAGACTTAGCCCAAGACTTTCTCTGGCGCAGTCACAAGCGCCTACCTTCTCGTGGATTAATCGGTATTTTCAACCGCAGTCACTATGAGGCTGCCGTCACTGATCGAGTTATGGGCTTTTGTGATTACGCCACTCAGCTGGATCGCTGTCAGAGTATTCGTGATTTCGAGCGGCATCTGGTGGCGAATGGCACGCTGGTGTGCAAATTTTTCCTGCATGTTAGCAAGGCCACACAAAGGGAACGTCTGCTAGTCCGTTTACAGGACCCTCAAAAACATTGGAAGTTTACGCTTTCAGATTTGGAAACCCGTAAGCATTTTGGGGGGTTTCTGGAAGACTGGAGCCGCGTAATCGCTACCACGCATCAAGCTGAAGCTCCGTGGCAGGTCATTCCCGCCGACCAAAAATGGTACCGCGATTATGTAATGCTCAAAGTACTCACTGACAAGCTTAATTCGCTCAATATGACGTGGCCGGCACTTGCCCATTCAGTAACAGCGGCAGACATTCCGGACTGAGCGCTTAGCTATTATTTTCCGAATAATTTGCAGCCGCCTGACGTCGTGATTCTCGAAAAAGCAGAACCCCAAAGACAACTGAAGCAACCACGAGTATCGGCAGGCTGGCCTTGACCACACCTAGACCTGACTTAATCAGCACATTAAACAGAATGGCAATACAGGCAGGCACCATATAGACCGTTTCTGCTGATACGACACCCGGCGTAAACAAACCTACTGCCAACAGCGCACGAATAAAAAGTCGCGGCTGATGCGAAAGGTACTCGCTTAGGTAGCGCTCAAAGGCCACCATGATTAGGGCCGCCATCAATAAATACACAATCCAGGCCATCGCATAAGCCATAACAACTCTCCTCAGGTCCGCCGTATCCAGCGAATCACATGCTCTGGGTAATCCTCTTCTTCTACTGCCGTTTCTGGCAGCACACGACCGATTACTGACATTTTTGCTTTGACCACCGATTCTGCTGTGCCCGTAAGCAGAGGGTGCCAGCGTGGCAGGCCTCGCCCTTCATTCAGGCGACGATATGCACAGGTGCTCGGCAACCAGTCGATTTCAGCCACATTCTCTGGTGTCAGCTGCACGCAGTCCGGCACATGCTTGTGTCGCCCCGCATAATCACTGCAGCGCGCAGTCGACACGTCCAATAAACGGCAAGCAATACGGGTGAAATCAATCTCTGCGGAGTCCTCATACTCCAGCTTGTGCAGACAACAGCGGCCACAGCCATCACACAAAGACTCCCACTCCGCTGCACTCAACTGATCAAGGGGATAACGCTCCCAAAAGCGTTCGCGTAGCTCACTCACCGATTAATGTCCCGATATTTGCTGTCATCCGGATTATAAAGATCAAGCAGATAGTCCTCCTTTGGTGGTGGCATCTGCAAATAGAACCCTTTCTCTGATATTTCACTGCGCAGTTTTTCATCTGTAATACGGGCAAGGTTACGGCCCGCCTTATGCGGCATATCCATCACATGCACCGGCGTACCAAAAACCTGAAGCAACGCCTCAGGAATATTCTTCAAGCCGTCCGTCTTGGGAACGTACAGGTACATCTCATCTTTTTTGCTGCTTTTGTAAATACTCAGAAGCAAGAGGGACATGGCAAGTTACCGCAAATCAATAAAAAGGAGATGGCTTAGCGATGGCGCACCGCAACAGCGCGCTGGCGTTCCTGACCCCAAAGCAGAAGTGTATTCTCCACTTTCTGCAGCACGGGCTCCAGCACGGGCAATAGCAACTCACCGCGCCAGCCATTGAAGGCCCGTGGCAACAGCGCTTGATCACCCGCATCCACACGACCCAGCACAAGCGCCTCGATATGCTTCTTGCGTAACAACACCTCAATTGGTACGCCGACACTGTCTGCCACACCAGAAGCCGCTTTGCGCAGATCGTCATAAAGATCACGAACTTCGCGTGGCAGCGGCGTAGGCAGAGGGGCCGGCCACGTTTCAGGTGCGCGTTCCTGAGCCGCACGAATCACTGCAAGGATGGACTCGCCTTCCTTGCGCAAGATTTTCGGGGTAACATCCTCTATGCCTGACAGCACTTGCAAGCTAGCCGGCTGCTTGCGGGCCAACTCAAACATGCTGCCATTCTTGATTAAGAATCCGCGCGGAACATCGCGTGAACGCGCCTGTTGCTCGCGCCAGATCAGCAAGTCCTGCAACACCGCCAACTCTTGCGGGCGTAATCGCCAGGCATTATTAACGTCACGATAGAGCAGAACAGGATCTGATACTTGACTCAACTCATCCAACATTAGACGGCA
>ERZ724516.2400-NODE-2400-length-10582-cov-4.305215_pt1 | contig 10582 bp, 6 predicted proteins | sample MGYA00376049_ERZ724516 | MGnify/ENA primary metagenome ERZ724516 (study PRJEB28724, sample SAMN07190886) | activated sludge metagenome | isolation source: activated sludge of sewage treatment plant in Hong Hong | place: USA: Christiansburg, Virginia | collected... | reverse complement strand
AGATGTTCGGCCTTCTGGGTCAGCCCGCCGAAGTCACCGATGCGCCGGACGCCAAACCTTTGCAGGTCTCGGGCGGCGAGATCGTCTTCGACCACGTCCAGTTCCGCTATGAGGCCGAGCGCGAAATCCTCAAGGGCATCAGTTTCCGTGTCGGGCCGGGTGAGCGGATCGCTCTGGTCGGCACCTCTGGCTCGGGCAAATCGACCATCGGTCGGCTTCTGTTCCGGTTCTACGACATCCAGGACGGGTCGATCCGCATCGACGGGCAGGACGTCCGCGCGGTCACGCAAAGCAGCCTGCATCAGGCCATCGGCGTTGTGCCGCAGGACACGGTCCTGTTCAACGACACCATCCTGTACAACATCGCCTATGGCCGCGCCGGAGCCACCCGCGAGGATATCGAAGCAGCGGCGAAGGCAGCGAAGATCCACGACTTTGTCCAGCGCCTGCCGCAGGGCTATGACACGGTTGTGGGCGAACGGGGACTGAAGCTGTCAGGCGGCGAAAAGCAGCGGGTCGGCATCGCGCGGACGCTCCTCAAGAACCCGCCGATCCTGATCCTGGACGAAGCGACCAGCGCCCTGGACACCCAGACCGAACGCTCGATCCAGGAATCGCTGCGCGACATGGGGCAGGGCCGCAGCGTGATCACCATCGCGCACCGGCTGTCCACCATCGCGGACGCTGACCAGATCATCGTGCTGGAAGAGGGCCGCATCGTCGAACAGGGCCGACATGAGGAACTGCTTGCCCGCCGGGGCCGCTATGCGCAGATGTGGGAACGCCAGTCCGCCGAAGAAGAAACCGCCCAGCCTGAAGAAGCGGCATGACCCAGGCCGCCTGCGGCCGCAGACTCTCGGTGTCGTGATCGTCAAGTGGGGGAAGCCGTGACGGTGACAGGCTTTTTCCTTTGACCATCCGGTCAGGGTTCCGCATTCTTGCCCCCAACGCAAACGGGGTGCGGGCGATGCTGCGGCGCGCGGTTCTGGGACTGATGGTCTGGCTGGGGCTGGTGACGGCTGCGCTGGCTGAACGGCGCGTGGCGCTGGTCCTGGCCGTGGACGACTATCAATTCATCCGCCCGCTGACCAATCCGGCGAACGACGCCCGCGCGATGGAAGACCTGCTGGAAAAGCTGGACTTCGAGGTTGTCGTCGAAACCAACCGCGACTTGCGCCGGATGCGCCGCGCGCTGGAGGACTTCCAGACCGATGCCGCCGGGGCTGACGTGGCGCTGTTGTTCTTTGCCGGACACGGAGTGGCGCTGGACGGGGTGAACTACCTTTTGCCGACCGATGCCGATGCCTCCTCGGCGCAGGCGCTGGCCGCGACCGCCCTGCCTTTGGCCGAAGCGCAGGCCGTGCTGAACAAGGTGGCCCCGGTGTCCATCGTTCTTCTGGACGCCTGCCGCGACGATCCGTTCTCGGCCAGTGCCGGGACCGACGGGCGCACGGCGGCCCCGTTGGAGGACGATCCCCCGATGGTGGCAAGCGACGGCAAGCCGATCCCCGGTCTGGGCCGGATCGGGCGTGCCGATGGCGTGCTGTTTGCTTTTGCCGCGGCACCCAATGAAACGGCCTCGGACGGGGACGACGGCAATTCGCCGTTCACGGCGGCGCTGGTCCGCCACTTTTCCACCGCCGGGGTCGAGGTGAAGACCGCGCTGACCCTGGTGCAGCAGGACGTCTACGACCGCAGCCGTGGCAAGCAGTTGCCCTACATCGAAAGCGGTGTGCCGGAACCGATCTTCGTCACCGGGCCGGGGGCCTTGCCGGAACGCGACCAGCTTCTGATTGCGATGGCCGACCTTACGCCGGAAATCCGGGCCGAGGTCGAAACCCTGTCCGCCAGCCGCAACCTGCCGCTGGCCCCGCTTTATGCAGCACTCCTGTCTGCCGATCTGGACAGCCAGTCGCCCGACGAACGCAGCCGCCTGCTGCTCGAGGCCGCAGCGTCCTATGAACAGTTCCAGTCCGAGCTGCAGAAGTTCCAGTCCGATGATCCCCGCGTGGCCGATCTGCGCGCCAAGGCCGATGAACAGCTGACGCTGGGGGCCTTTGACACGGCCCGCGCGCTGCTGACCGAAGCGGCCGAGATCGATTCGAACGCCCGCACGACGATCCGCGAAACCTATATCTCGCGCACAGTGTCCGAAGCCGCGACTCACCTGCTGAACGCCAACGCCGCGCGGACCGATCTGCGCTATGATCTGGCGATTTCCGACCTGGACAAGGTTGTCGCGCTTTATGGCGAGGTGCAGCCCGACATGCTGGACCGCGAGACACAGTTCACCTACATGCTGGCGCTCAGTGATCTGGGCGATCTGAACCTGATTGCCGGGAACACGCAGGCCGCGCTGTCGGCCTATACCCGCCGCAGCCAGTTCGCCCAGGCCCGGGTCGAGGCCGATCCGACGGACGTGGACTGGGTGCGCGAGCTGATCTGGTCGCTGAACAGTGTCGGCAGCGTGCTGATGCAGCAGGGCTACCCGCGCGAGGCCGAGGCCGCCTATTCCAGTGCGCTGGAGTTTTCCCAGTGGCAGGCCGACCAGATGCCGGACGACACCGACCTGATGCGCGATCGTCAGGTCGCCTACAACCGGGTCGGCGAAGTGCGCTTTACCCGCAACGACTTTCCCGGCGCGCTGGAGGCCCATCAAAAGGCGCTGACCCTGTCCGAGGCGCTTTTGGCCATCGACCCCACCAGCTATACCTACCGCCGCGACTATTCCTTTACCCAGGAACGGCTGGGCGACGTCATGGTGGCGATGGGCGACAAGGCCGGCGCGCGCGAGGCGTTCCGGATTTCGCTGGAAGTGACCGAGGCGCTGTTGCTCGACTATCCCGGCAGCGACGAGATCCGTCGTGACCTGTCGGTCAGCTATGAACGGATCGGCGACACGCTGGTGGCGGACCGCGACTACGAAGGCGGGCTGGAATCCTACGGCAAGGCGCTGACCATCCGCGAAGAACTGGCCGCGCTGGACCCCGACAACACCCCGCGCCAGCGGGACCTGTCGGTGACGTTTGAACGGATCGGCGACATCAACAACCTGCGCGGCGACCCGGATTCCGCGCTTCTGGGCCATCAGGCCGCGCTGGCGATCCGCACGCGGTTGACCGCGCTGGACCCGACCAACATGCTGTGGCAACGCGACCTTTCGGTCACCTACGAACGGCTGGGCGACATCTTCTACACCCAGAACGACCTGACCGCAGCGCTGGAGGCCCATCAAAGCGGGCAGGCGATCCGCGAGGGCATCGTGTCGCTGGACCCCGAAAACCTGCCACGCCAGCGCGATCTTGGCGTGTCGCTGGAAAAGGTCGGGGACGTCAAGCTGGCCATGGGCGACATGGCGGGCGCGCAAGAGGCGCAAGAGTCCGCGCTTCAGTTGCGCCAGTCGATGACCGCCGCCGATCCGACCGTGCTGCAATACAAGCGCGACGTGACCTATTCGCTGATGCGGCTGGGGGATCTGTATGTCGCGAACGGCGACCATGCCTCGGCCGAACCCTACTATGCCGAGGCGGTGGCGCTGCGGGTGCAACTGGTCGGCGCGGCCCCAGAAGACGCCTACACCACGCGGGACCTGACGATTGCGCAGACCTACCTCGCCTCGACCTACCTTGCGCTGGGTCGCAACTCCGAGGCGCTGACGGCCGCGCAGGATTCGCTCGCCTCGGTCGACCGGCTGCTGCAACTGGCGCCGGATATCCCCGAACATATCCAGGACCGGCTGATCAGCCTGAACCGGCTGGGCGATGCCCAGGTGGCGCTGGGCGACAACCGGTCGGCGGCCGAAACCTTCCGCGCCATGGTGACTCAGGGCAACCTTTTGCTGGACATCAACGCCTACAATGTCGAATGGGCCGACAACGTGGCCTTGGCGCTGGAACGGCAAGGCGATGCGCTGACCGCAAATGGGGACCTGCAGGGCGCGCTGAAAAGCCATCAGGACTGCCTCGCGCTGCGGGAATGGCTGGTCGGGCAGGACACCAGCGATCCCGGCTGGTATCGCAACCTTGCGATCAGCAATGCCCGGATTGCCGCCTTGCTGCGCGACATGGGCGACTACGACACCGCCTTGCAGTTTCAGGACATCAGCCTGTCCTACATGCGTGACCTGGCGGCGGCCTTCCCGGATGACCCGTGGTTCCGCATCGACCTCGTGCGTGCGCTGGATGAACGGGCGATCCTGCTGACGGACCCCACCGCCGAGAACCAGGAGGCGCTGGCCATTCTGGAAGAGATGTATGCCGCGGGCACCTTGCCGGCCGGGTATGAGGAATGGATCGTGGGCTTTCGGCGCAATCTGGGCATGCCCACGGATTTCTGACGGCCTTGCGAAACCGACCGGGCTTGGCAACGCGCGGGCTTTGCCTGTAAGACGATGAAAACCGAAGACAGCGGCCGCAAGGCCAAGGGGCAGCGCGTTGAGCAATCCGGATAGCTTCATCGAAGAGGTCACCGAAGAGGTGCGCCGGGACCGGCTGTTCAACCTGTTCCGCAAATACGGCTGGATCGGCGCTGTGGTCGTTGTCGGCATCGTCGGCGGGGCGGCTTGGAATGAATGGTCAAAGTCTCAGGCCGCGGCGCGGGCCCAGGGGTTCGGTGACGCCCTTGTCGATGCGCTGGACCATGGCACGCCCGAAGAACGCCGCGCGGCCCTGGCCGCGGTGCCCGTGGATGGCCAGCAGGCCGCGATCCTGAACCTGATCCTCGCCTCGGACCCGGCCGAGGACAAGGCCGCGACGCTGGCGGCACTGGATGTCGTGGCGGCTGATGCCACGCTGCCCCCCGCCTACCGTGATCTTGCGACCTTGCGCCGGGTGCTGGTCGCCGGGGCTGACATGGCCCTTGCCGACCGCCGCAGCGCGCTGCAGGGCATTGCCGGTCCGGGGCGGCCGTACCGCGCACTGGCCGAAGAACACCTGGCCTATCTTCTGGTCGAAGAGGGCAAGACCGACGAGGCGATTGCCGCCATGCTGGTGCTGGTCCAGGACCAGGAAGCCTCGGGGGCGCTGCGGGCCCGGGTGTCGCAAATGGTGACGGCGCTGGGTGGCACGCTGCCCGAAGCTTCGGCAGGCTAAGCCGATGATCGCAAGGGAAGGGTCGTTTCAAGTGGCAGGCATGATGATCAGGCTGATGGCGGGTGTGGCGGGGCTGTCGCTTCTGGCGGCCTGCGGCGACCGCGAAGTGATCCTGCAGGGGGAACGCTTTCCTGTCCGGGCCGACCTTGACGCCAGTATCCCGGTCGAAGGCCAACCCGCCCCGACCGCCCCGCCCGAGGCTGAAAACCTAAGCCCGCCAATCGTGCTGCCCGGCCAGACAAACCTTGGCGAATGCACCCATAGGGCCGGCAACGCCCGCCACCTGATGCCGCATTCCGCGCTGTCGGCCACGCCGCAGCGGGTGTGGACCGCCAGCATCGGCGCAGGCTCCAGCCGCAAGAACCGGATTTCCGCAGCTCCCGTCGTCTCCTCGGGCCGCGTCTTCACCATGGACGCCGACGTCACGGTCACCGCCACCTCGACCGGCGGCGGCACGATCTGGTCAACCGACCTGACCGCGACCTTCGACCGGGGCGGTGGCGTGTCGGGCGGCGGGCTTGCCGTTGGTGGTGACCGGCTGTTTGCCGCCACGACCTACGGAGAGGTTGTCGCGCTGGACGCGACCTCGGGCGCGGTCCTGTGGCGGCAACGCGTGGATGCGCCGGTCACGGGTGCGCCTGCGACGGACGGCAGCGTGGTCTATGTCAGCGGCAAGGACGGCTCGGCCTGGGCGATCGACGCGACGGACGGCAAAGTGATCTGGCAGGTTGTCGGCACGCCGGGTCTTGCGGGCTATGTCGGCACCTCGGCCCCGACCGTGGGCGACCGTGCGGTGATCTTCCCCTCGGCGGGCGGCGACCTGATGGCGGTGCTGAAGATCGGCGGCGGCACCAAGATCTGGCAGAAGTCGCTGGCGGGCAAACGGCTGGGCGCGGCCTATGCGCTGACCCCGGAGGTGACGGCCGATGCGGTGATCGAGGGCGGGGTGATCTACGCGGGCACCGGATCGGGCCGGACCGTGGCGATGTCGTCGTCGTCGGGCGAACGGATCTGGTCGGCGGACGAAGGCGCCCTGGGTCCGGTCGCGCTGGGCGGCGGATCGCTGTTCCTGGTCAGCGACCAGGCGGAACTCGTGCGTCTGGACGCGGCCACCGGCGAAGTGATCTGGTCGGTCGAGATGCCCTATTTCACCAAGGACAAGGTCAAGAAACGCAAGGGCATCTACGCCCATTACGGGCCGGTCCTGGCGGGCGGGCGGGTGATGGTCGTGTCCTCCGACGGGCTGTTGCGCGCCTTTGATCCCACCGATGGCAGCCTGACCCATACCGCCGAAATCCCCGGCGGGGCGGCGGCGCAGCCGGCCGTTGCCGGGGGCACGCTGTATGTTGTGGGCGGCAACGGGCAACTTCACGCTTTCCGCTAGGGGCTAACCCGTGTATGGCGGGCGCTTCGTCATTGCCGGACCTGAACCATGAGCTTTACCCTCGCCATCGTGGGCCGCCCCAATGTGGGCAAGTCGACCCTTTTCAACCGCCTTGTCGGGCGCAGGCTGGCGCTGGTCGATGACCAGCCCGGCGTGACGCGGGATTTGCGCGAGGGCGATGCCAAGCTGTTCGACCTGCGCTTTACCGTGATCGACACGGCTGGCCTGGAAGAGGTGACCGACAACAGCCTGCAGGGCCGGATGCGCCGCCTGACGGAACGCGCGGTGGAAATGGCCGATGCCTGCCTGTTCGTCATCGACGGGCGGGTCGGCGTGACCCCCACGGACGAGGTTTTCGCCGACATCCTGCGCAAGAAGAACGCCCGCGTGTTTCTGGCCGTGAACAAGGCCGAGGGCAAGGCAGGCGATGCCGGCGCGCTGGAAGCCTGGTCCCTGGGTCTGGGCGACCCGATCCGCATTTCCGCCGAACACGGCGAGGGGATGGATGACCTTTACACCGCGCTTCTGCCCCTGGAAGGCGAATTTGCCGAGCGTGAGGCCGAGAACGCCCCCGAGGTCGACATCGACCTGACCGAGGCCGAGGCGGACCTGGATGCCGATGAAACCGCGCATCACCCGACGCCCAAAAAACCGCTGCAGATCGCGGTCATCGGCCGCCCCAACGCCGGAAAGTCCACGCTGATCAACAAGATCCTGGGATATGACCGGCTTTTGACCGGACCCGAGGCGGGGATCACCCGCGATGCGATCTCGGTCCGCGCCGACTGGCAGGGCACGCCGATCCGCATCTGGGACACCGCCGGCATGCGCAAGAAGGCCCGGATCACCGAGAAGCTGGAAAAGCTGTCCGTCTCGGACGGGATCCGCGCCGTGCGCTTTGCCGAAGTGGTCGTCGTGTTGCTGGATGTCGAGATTCCGTTCGAAGTGCAGGACCTGCGCATCGCCGATTTTGCCGAGACTGAAGGCCGGGCGGTCGTCGTGGCGGTGAACAAGTGGGACCTGGAAGACGAAAAACAGGACAAGCTGGCCGAGCTGAAAGAGATGTTCGACCGCCTGCTGCCGCAGTTGCGCGGCGCACCCCTGGTCACCGTTTCGGCCAAGACCGGCAGGGGACTGGACCGCCTGCACGATGCGATCCGCAAGGCGCATGACGTCTGGAACCGCCGTATTCCGACCGCGCGGCTGAACACCTGGCTGGGCGCGATGACCGAGGCGCACCCGCCACCGGCCCCGGGCGGCCACCGGATCAAGCTGCGCTACATGACGCAGGCCAAGACCCGGCCCCCTGGCTTTGTCATCATGTGCTCGCGCCCTGATGAGCTGGCGGACAGCTACAAACGCTATCTTGTCAACGGCTTGCGCGACCATTTCGACATGCCAGGCACGCCGATCCGGCTGTTTTTCCGCAGCCAGTCGACGAAGAACCCGTTCAAGGACCAGAAATTCCACACGCCCAGCCGGTTGCGCAAGCACATGGACGGCAAGGCCGGGGTCAGCCCGAAGCGCTAAGGCCCCGAAGCGCTGGTGCCCCGGGCCTTGGCCAGGACCGCGCCGCCGCCAGCATCCGGGCATGGTCGGCGGTGTCCTCGTCGGCCCTGCGGTAGTCCCTGGGATGCAGCTCGATCACCGGCGCGCGGACCGACGACAGGTCGATCCCGTCGAAAAGGCCCAACTCGCCGCCATCGATGTCGCAGATGATCACCGTCGGGCGCAGCTTTTCCACCAGCGCACGGATGCCGATCTGGGGCAGCATCGCCGCACTGTCATAGGGGAAAGCCGGGTTCCAGCGACGAGGCCCAGAAATCTGGCCGCAGCTAAAAGGCACTGTCCGGCCCGTCCTCGGCCACAGCGACCCCGTTCATTACGGTCACATCGGTCGCAGCGTGCAGTCGGTGCGTCCTGCGGATCAGCGGGATCAGGCGGGGGTCGCCTCCACGGCCGTGACGCTTTCGACACCGGCGACCGGGGCCGCACCCGTGGACAACAGCCCTACACCCGCGCTTCATAGAGGTTGCCTTGCAGCGGCGGTTCGGTCTTGAGAGAGATGATGCTTGCGACAACCGGCATCAACACGCCGCTGGAGGGGATGGCCTCGTCGCAGGACAGGGCAGCCGCGACCCTGGCCCTTTTCGACCGGGTAGGGCCTCCGGTCGAAGTGGCCTTGGTCCTTCCCGTCCGGCGTCAACCCCTGCGCAAGGCAACGACCGCCAGCATCAGCACCCCGCCTGCCGCAGCGGCGTAGGCAACCACGGCATTGTCGGGCCAGTTCGCAGCTATCACCCCGGCCAGTGCCCAGACGATCGTCAGCCCATAGACCGGCATCCGGGGTTTGCGGGCCTGAACACCCAGCGCGACCAAGAGCACCAGCGCCAGCATCGCCAGGGCGGACGCGGTGTCGCCCAGGATGCCGTACCCCCCCAGCAGGATGCCGGTCGACACCGCCGTCGCCGCCGTCAGCCAGCCGGCAAACATTGCCAGGGGCGCGGACAGCAGCCAGCGGTCGGGCTCGGTCGGGGCCAGCAGGAAGGCCGCCACCGCCGCCGCAGCCATCACCCAGATCACCCCGGCGGCCAGCTCGGGGCTGGCCCCGGCAATCGCCAGCCACACGGCCCCCAGCACGGTCGCGACGATCAGCGGTGGGCGCACCCGGCTAAAGCCAAGGTCATGCACCCGACGGGCCAGCCCGAACCCGGCGTGCAGCAGCAGCCACAGATAGATCACCCCCCAGATCGAAAAGGCATAGGGCGCGGGCTGGACGGCGGGGTCCGGGATCGCCACCGGAAACGCTCCCGGGTCATAGCCGGCGAAGGGCGGCGTGAAAAGCGGCGCGGTCACAAAGACGATCGTGGCCAGAACCAGCACAAATGCAAGGATACGGGGCATCGGGGACTCCTACAGGACGGCAAGGGGCAACCCGCCGCCGTCCAACGGGTTCCGAAAGATCAGACCAGCGTGCCGTCGGCCGTGATCCGGGTCTTGCCCTGAAGATAGGGCACCAGGGCCGCAGGCAAGGTCACCGACCCATCGGCCTGTTGCCCGTTCTCCAGCACCGCGATCAGGCAGCGCCCCACCGCCAGACCCGAGCCATTGAGCGTCGCCACGAAATCGGGCTTGCCCCCAGCGGGACGATAACGCGCATTCATCCGCCGCGCCTGGAACTGGCCGCAGGTGGACACCGACGAAATCTCGCGGAAGGTGTTCTGCCCCGGCAGCCAGACCTCCAGGTCATGCGTCTTCTGCGCGCCGAATCCCATGTCGCCGGTGCATAGGACGATGGTCCGGTAGGGCAGCTCCAGCCGCTCCAGCACGGCCTGCGCACAGGCCGTCATGCGGTTGTGTTCGTCCAGCGCGGTTTCGGGCGTGCAGATCGTCACCATCTCGACCTTCTCGAACTGGTGCTGGCGCAGCATGCCCGTCGTGTCCTTGCCCGCCGACCCGGCCTCGGACCGGAAGCAATGCGTGTGCGCGGTCAGCCGCAGGGGCAGGGCGCCCTCGTCCAGAATGTCGCCCGCGACCGAATTGGTCAGCGTCACCTCGGACGTCGGGATCAGCCACCAGCCGTTCGTGGTCTGATAGCTGTCCTCGGCAAATTTCGGCAGCTGGTTGGTGCCGTACATCGCCTCTTCCTTGACCAGAACCGGGGTCCAGGTCTCGGCCAGCCCATGCTCGGTCGTGTGCAGGTCCAGCATGAATTGCGCCAGCGCCCGATGCACCCGCGCCACCGCGCCGCGCAAGACGACAAAGCGGCTGCCGGAAAGCTTGGCCGCCGTCTGGAAGTCGAGCCCCGCCTTCGCCGCCGGAATGTCGAAATGTTCCAAGGGCTTGAAGTCCAGCGCGCGGGGCGTGCCCCAGCGCCGGATTTCCAGGTTCGCGGTTTCGTCCGGGCCGTCAGGCATTTCGGCCAGGGGCAGGTTCGCGATCCGCATCAACGCGTCGCGCAGCCGCGTATCCTCGGCCCCCGCCTCTTCGGTCAGGCGCGCGGCTTCGGCCTTCTTTTCGGCCACCAACGCCCGCAGGCGTTCGAACTCGGCATCATCCCCGCGCGCCTTGGCCGCACCCACGTCCTTGGACGCCGCATTCTGCGCCG
>ERZ724516.2399-NODE-2399-length-10584-cov-3.662741_pt1 | contig 10584 bp, 6 predicted proteins | sample MGYA00376049_ERZ724516 | MGnify/ENA primary metagenome ERZ724516 (study PRJEB28724, sample SAMN07190886) | activated sludge metagenome | isolation source: activated sludge of sewage treatment plant in Hong Hong | place: USA: Christiansburg, Virginia | collected... | reverse complement strand
CACGCTCGGCGTGGACCGAACGAAGGCCGAACGGACCCTGCAAGGCATCCTGAACGATCGGAAGGCGGACCCACCGGAACTGGAAGAACTCATCCGACTGACGCTGAAGAACCTGTGAGGAAGGAGATCGCGCGAACGGAAGCGGAACGATCCGCAAGGCAGGCCTTTGGTCTGTTGCTACGCCTTGCAGCCTTGGTGCTGGTGGTGTGCGTGCTCGATGTGGCCGTCGCTGAGGGTGCCATGTATGAGGAACTGTTCCTCCAACAGGTCGATTCCCCCCAGATCGACCTGCCCTATCCGATCGTGGACCCCCCCAACCCTGGTGACCAGAACACCGGCACCATCGATCTGCAGAACCCGGCCAACATCCAGAACAATGTGGTGTACGATCCGGCCACCGGCCAGTACATCATGCAGAGCACCGTGGGCGAGGATGGCTTCGACTACCGCCCGCCCATGAGCATGTCGCTTGAGGAGTACCTCAACTACGACATGGAGAAGAACATGAAGACCTACTGGCTGGACAAGAAGGACAAGGACAGCGAGCGGGCCACCAAGAACCTGATCCCCACCCTGAAGGTGCGCAGCGAGGCCTTCAACCGGATCTTCGGTGGGGACCAGATCGAGATCCGCCCCAACGGCTCCGCGGAGGTCACCTTCGGCCTCAACATCAGCAAGACCGAGAACCCGCGGATCCCGATCCAGCAGCGCAAGATCACCACCTTCAACTTCGATCAGCGCATCCAGTTGAACCTCGTGGGTAACATCGGCGACAAGCTGAAGATCAACACCAACTACAACACCGAGGCCACCTTCGATTTCGAGAACCAGGTGAAGCTGGACTACACCGGCCATGAGGACGAGATCATCCAGAAGATCGAGGCCGGTAACGTGAGCCTACCGCTGCAGGGCCAGCTGATCCAAGGAAGCCAGAGCTTGTTCGGCCTCAAGACCCAGTTGCGCTTCGGCAAGCTCACGGCCACGGCCATCTTCAGCCAGGAGAAGGGGCAGCGCAAGAACGTGGCGGTGGCCGGTGGCGCGCAGACCACCAACTACGAGATCAAGTCCGATGAGTACGAGGCGAACAAGTACTACTTCCTGAGCCACTACTACCGCGACCGCTACGAAGGGGCCTTGGAACCCATGCCCACCGTGGCCAGTGGTGTGCAGATCACGCGTATCGAGGTCTGGGTCACCAACACCCGCTTCGATTTCGAGCAGAACAGGAACATCGTCGCCTTCACCGACCTGGGCGAGGATGCCAGCGCGGCCGCTGCGGCGGCCAACAAGGTGAGCCCGGACCTGGTGGCCAATGGGTTCCTGGTGGATGGCACCGGTACCGAAGCTTCCAACGGGGCGAACAACCTGTTCAACTTCATGGTGAACAATGGCGGGGTCACAGGCTTCACCAGCGCTACACAGACCCTGCAGAACCTCGGACTGGTCGCCGCCCGCCACTACGAGAAGTTGGAGAGCGCGCGCCTGCTGCAGCCCAACGAGTACACTTATAACCAGCGCCTCGGCTTCATCGGCCTCAACCAGAACCTCAACAACGACGAGGTGCTGGCCGTGGCTTACCAGTACACGCTCAACGGACAGACCTATCAGGTGGGTCAGTTCAGCACGGACGTGGCCGCTCCTACCGCATTGGTCCTTCGCTTGCTGAAGCCCACCATCACCAACCCGCGCCTGCCGCTGTGGGACCTGATGATGAAGAACGTGTACTCGCTCGGCGCGTTCCAGGTGAACCCCGACAACTTCCGCTTGAACCTGTTGTACAACAACCCCACGACAGGTGTTGATATCAACTATGTGCCGCGCGCTCCGATCGATCAGATCCCCTTGATCCAAGCCTTGGGCCTTGACCGTCTCGACCCGCAGAACGCACGCAACCCGGATGGCGCTTTCGACTTTGTGGACAACGCCGCCACGGTGGGCGGCACCATCAACAGCCAGAACGGCCGCATCTTCTTCCCGGTGCTGGAACCTTTCGGAAGCTACCTGGACAGACAACTTCAACAGGACCCGGCGAACACGCCCGCTGTTCGAAGCAACATCGTGTTCCAAGTGCTTTACGATAGCACGAAGACCGCCGCGCAGAACCAGCCGGAGCTGAACCGCTTCAAACTGAAAGGCAGCTACCGCAGCGCCAGCAGCGACGTGATCAGCCTGAACTCCGTGAACATTCCGCAGGGCTCCGTGAGCGTGACCGCCGGTGGCGTGAAGCTGGTGGAGAACCAGGACTACACGGTGGATTACAACCTGGGCCGCGTGAAGATCCTGAACCAGGGTATCCTGGAGAGCGGCACACCCATCAACGTTTCCCTGGAGAGCAACTCCCTGTTCAGCATCCAGACCAAGACGCTCGCAGGTGCCCGCTTCGACTACCGCGTGAACAAGGACATCTCCCTCGGCGGTACGATCATGAACCTCTACGAGCGCCCGCTTACGCAGAAGGTGAACGTGGGGGATGAGCCGATCCGCAACACCATCCTGGGCTTGGACGGTACGTGGAAGACCGAGAGCAACTTCGTGACCAACCTGGTGGACAAGCTGCCGTTCTACGCCACCAAGCAGGCCAGCGCCGTGGATGCCAGCATGGAGGCCGCCTACCTGATCCCCGGCCACAGCAGGGCCATCGGCGACGCGGGCACCAGCTACATCGATGACTTCGAGGGCAGCGTGAACACCATCGACATGCGCCAGCAGAGCCTGTGGTTCCACTCTTCCATACCGCAGGGACAGGATGACCTCTTCCCGGAGGGCAGTTTGATCAACGACCGCGATGCCGGACGCCGCCGTGCAATGCTCGCCTGGTATGTGATCGATCCGCTCTTCTTCCGCGACAACAACATCAAGCCACCCAACATCACCGCTGACATTCAGAGCGACCACCGCATGCGGCAGGTGTTGGAGCAGGAGGTGTTCCCCAACAGGCAGCTCGCCTCCGGAACGCCACCCAACATCCCCGTGTTGGACCTGGCCTATTACCCCAGCGAGCGCGGACCCTACAACTTCGCCACCACCGGACTGGAACCCGACGGCCGCATCTCCGATCCCAACGGCAGCTGGGCGGGCATCACGCGGCGCGTGAACACCACCGACTTCGAGGCCAGCAACATCGAGACCATCCAGTTCTGGATGATGGACCCCTTCAACCCGACCGTGGGCAACAGCGAAGGGGTGCCGGCCAGCAACGAGGACAGCCAGAACAGCACGGGCGGTGAGTTCCTCATCAACCTTGGTAACATCAGCGAGGATGTGATGCGCGACAGCCGCAAGTTCTTCGAGAACGGCCTGCCCAAGGACCTCAACGATGCCGCACAGGCCACCGCCACCACCGATTGGGGTGTGGTGCCCACCACCCAGAGCGTGGTGAACGCCTTCGCCATCAACCCCGATGCCAACAGCTACAAGTTCCAGGACGTCGGTATCGATGGCTTGAGCAGTGTGCAGGCCGACCTCAGCGGTCGTACCGAGCAGCTCTTCTACGCGGACTACCTCACCAACGTGGCCGCCGCAGTGACCGATCCCGCCGCCTACGCCGCCATCCAGACCGACCCGAGCGCGGACGATTACCGCTTCTTCCGCGGAGACTTCGCCGACAACAACGACCTCGACATTCTGGAGCGGTACAAGTACTTCAACGGCATGGAGGGCAACAGTGTCACCGATGAGGACAACTCGGAGGACTACCCCACGCAGAGCACCACCTTGCCCAACACCGAGGACATCAATCAGGACCAGAACCTGGCCGAGACCGAGAGCTACTTCCAGTACAAGATCTCCCTGAAGCCACAGGACATGGTGGTGGGCCGCAACTTCATCGTGGACCGCGTGGAAGGCACCGCCAACACCCCGAACGGTCCCAAGTCCGTCTACTGGTACCAGTTCAAGGTGCCCATCCGCCAGCCGGAGAAAGTGGTGAACGGCATCCAGGACTTCCGCAGCATCCGCTTCATGCGATTGGTCATGACCGGCTGGGCCCAGGAGGCTGTGCTACGCTTCGCTCGTATGGAGTTCATCCGAGGCGAATGGCGCAAGTACAACTTCAGCCTCGAGACACCGGGCGAGAGCATTGGCGGTGACCCTGATCAGACCACCTTCAGCGTGGCCGCCGTGAACATCGAAGAGAACGGACGTCGCGTGCCGGTGAACTACGTGCTGCCCCCGGACATCAACCGGCAGATCGACGTGAGCAGCGCCAACCTGCGCAACCTCAACGAGCAGAGCCTGCAGCTGCGCACCTGCAACCTTCGCGATGGCGATGCACGCGCGGCCTTCCGCAACGTGAGCTTCGACATCCGTAGCTACAAGAAGCTCCGCATGTACATCCACGCGGAGAGCGCCGACATCACCGACCCCATCGCCTTCGGTGATGTGAGCGTGTTCGTGCGCTTGGGCAACGACTACGAGAACAACTACTACGAGTACGAGGTGCCTGTTGTGCCTTCCACCTTCTACAACAACGACCCCTACAACGTTTGGCCCGAGGCGAACAACATGATCATTGAGTTCGCCAAGCTCAACGACACCAAGATCCAGCGGGACCAGGCGGGCTGGCCGGTGAACGAACGCTACGCCCAGTTCGATGGCGACCGTCGTGTGTTCGTGAAGGGTAACCCGAACCTGAGCCAGATGCGGACCATTATGATCGGCATCCGCAACCCGAAGAAGGACGGTGCTGAATCCAATCCATGGAACACGGACAACGGTGTGAACCAATGCACCGAAGTGTGGGTGAACGAACTGCGCCTTACCGACTTCGACCAGAGCGGCGGCTGGGCGGCCCTGGCGCGCTTGAACACCCAGCTCGCCGACCTCGGCAACCTGAGCGTGGCCGGCAACTACAGCACGCCTTACTGGGGCAGCATCGACAAGCGCGTGAGCGAGCGCCAGCGGGACACCCGCTACGGGGTGGACGTGAGCGCCAACCTGGAACTGGGTAAGTTCCTGCCGGAGGCCAGCGGGGTGAAAGTGCCGATGTACGTGGGCTACCAAGAGCAGATCATCAACCCGCAATATGATCCGCTCAGCCCCGACATTGAGTGGAGCGACGCCACGCGCGCGCTGACCAAAGAGGAACGCAAAGCCAAGCTCAAGGAGCTTCGGACCTACACGCGAAGGCGGAGCATCAACTTCACCAACGTGCACAAGGAGCGCGACCAGAAGGAGGGAGGCAAGGAGCACTTCTGGGATGTGGAGAACCTGGCCCTGACCTATGCCTATGGCGATCAGGAGTACCACGATGTGAACACCCAGTACGAGAACCTGCGCACCTACCGCGGCAGTCTCGCCTGGCAGCACAACCCAAAGCCCATCGCCGTGAAGCCCTTCGAAGGCATCGGCTTCATCGGCAAGAGCAACTGGCTGAAGCTCATCAAGGACTTCAACTTCAACATCGGCTTCAAGCAGCTCACCGCGCGCACCAGCATTGACCGGTCGTACATGGAGCGCCTTGTGCGGCCCAACCCCGACATCGTTTCGCTGGCGCCGCGTCCCACCTACACCAAGACCTTCAACTGGACCAGTCAGTGGGGCTTCCGCTACGAGCTGACCAAGAGCCTCAAGCTTGACTTCAGCGCGAACAACGGTGCCATCATCGGTGAACCCACCGGCCGTGTGAACAGCAAATCAGGCTACGACTACGAAGTGTGGAAGGATAGCGTGCTCAACAGCCTGCAGACCTGGGGTGAGACCATGCACTACGACCACACCGCCAACCTCACCTACCAGCTGCCCTTCGACAAGTTGCCCATCACCGACTGGATCAACTCCAACGCCACCTACGGCGCAGGCTACCAGTGGGACCGCTCACCGCTGGGCCAGGACACCTTGGGCAACACCATCCAGAACTCACGCACCCTCAGCCTCAACGGCCAGCTGAACTTCGTGAACCTCTACAACAAGATCCCCTACTTCAAGAAGATCAACGACAAGGCCAAGGGCAAGGGGGGCAAGAAGAGCACCAGCGCCGGCAAGAAGGATCCGGCGAAGGAGGGTGAGAAGAAGGACGACAAGGGAGGCACGGCCAAGCCCGAAGCCACCGGCACCAAGATCGATCCGCTGGAGGGTCTTGCCCGCTTGCTGATGACCGTGCGGACAGGCAACATCACCTACAGCCAGAACAGTGGCATGCTGCTGCCGGGCTACACCCGCGGCACCAACATCATGGGCATGGACCCCGGCTTCGACGCGCCCGGCTTCGGCTTCGTGTTCGGCCAACAGAACACCAACCTCGCCGGTGATGTGGTGCGCGATTTCGCCGGTGAGGCCGCCAGCAAGGATTGGCTGACCAAGAACCCGAACATCTTCAACCCGTACACCAACACCCGCACCGAGAACATCAACGGCAGGCTCAGCCTGGAGCCCTTCAAAGGCTTCCGCGTGGAACTGATGGGCACACGGACCTTCAGCCAGAACAGCCGCTCCTTCTACCGCTACAACACCACCGAGGGACGCTACGTGAACGATAGCCCGCAGGAGTTCGGCAATTTCAGCGTCAGCACCATCACCTGGGGTACCACCTTCAGCAAGGACAACGACAACTACGTGAACCCCACCTTCCAGGCCTTGCTGGACAACCGACAGATCATTTCCGGCCGTCTGGCCGATGCGAGCGGGATCACGGAGATCGTCGACTCCACAGGCTACTACGAAGGATTCGGCGGAACCAACCAGGATGTCGTGATCCCGTCGTTCATCGCTGCCTACACCGGTCGCGATGCCGCCACGGTGAAGCTGAACCCCTTCAAGCAGGTGCCGTTGCCCAACTGGGACATCACCTACGATGGCCTCACCAAGTTGGAGATGTTCAAGAAGCTGTTCCGCACCTTCACGTTGAACCACAGCTACCGCAGCACCTTCAGCGTGGGCAACTACCAGACGAACATGCTTTATCGTCCGGATACCATCGACGCCAGCGGCAACTTCCTGCCGCAGAAGGTGATCACGGTGGTCACCATCAGCGAGCAGATGCGCCCCTTCATCAACTTCGACGCCACCCTGCAGAACAGCCTGCTCGCCAAGTTCGAGTACAACCGCGATCGTAGCCTCAGCCTCAGCCTCACCAACTACCAGGTCACCGAGGTTCGCGGACAGGAGTTCGTGATCGGTAGCGGCTACCGTTTCAAGGGCGTGAAGTTCCCCTTCGAGATCGGCGGCAAGACCCCGAAGAGCGACCTGAACCTCCGCGTGGACCTCAGCTGGCGGCGCAACAACACGGTGATCCGCAAGATGGAGGAAGGCCAGAATCAGGTGACCGCCGGGCAGGACATCCTCTCCATCAAGACGAGCGCCGACTACGTGATCGATCAGCGCCTCAACGTCCGCGCCTTCTACGAGCGGGTGATCAACAACCCCGTCATCAGCTCCAGCTTCCCCAGCGCCAACACCAACCTTGGCGTCAGCCTCCGCTTCACACTGGCTCAGTGATGAGACCGGTCATGCCCTGATGACCCGGAACGGCTATTTTCGCCACCCAAGAAACCCTCTTCCCGACCATGAACTTCCCCGCAGAACTGAAGTACACGAAAGACCACGAGTGGATCCGCATCGAGGGCGATGAGGCCGTGATCGGCATCACTGAGTTCGCCCAGAGCGAGCTGGGGGACATCGTGTTCGTGGACATCAACACCGTGGGGCAGAGCGTGGACAAGGAGGCCGTGTTCGGTACCGTGGAAGCGGTGAAGACCGTGAGCGACCTCTTCATGCCCGTGAGCGGCACCGTGCTGGCCGTGAACGAAGGTCTTGCGGACAACCCGGCTGCGGTGAACACCGATCCCTATGGCGCTGGTTGGATGGTGCGCATCAAGCTGGCGAACCCCGCCGATGCCGCCGAGCTGCTCACCGCCGAGCAGTACACCGCCCTCATCGGTCACTGAGCCCTCCATGCTGCGGTCGTTCCGCTGGGCGCTCGCGTGGGCGCTGTGCATCCTTGTGCTCTGCCTGATGCCCGGCAGGGCCTTGCCCAGCTGGGATTGGTTCGATCTGCTGAGCCTGGACAAGTTGGTGCATGCGGGCATGTTCGGCACGTTGACCGTGTTGCTCGCCGGAGCCTTCCAGAAGCAAGGCATGCACGGTCCGTTCCTTACGCTGGCGGTCGGTATCAGCGCTGCTTACGGCCTGGGCACCGAGTTCCTGCAAGGCCTTGAAGCACTGGGTCGCCGAACGGACATCAACGACATGATCGCGAACACCGTCGGGGCCATCCTTGGCGCGCTGTTCTGTGCGTCGCGCATCCGCAAGGGCAAGGCCTTCCTGCCGGCGTTGCTGCGGTAAGGGTGTACCGGATCAGCGGCTCGCTGTCAGCCTGATATCTTTGGTCACATGGCCACCAAGAGCACTGCCACACCACACATGCCCGATCCGCGCACCACGCCCACCATCGACCAGGTCGGCATCGAAGAGCGCGTGGCCCGCATCAAGACGCGGAGCATCAAGAAGGAAACGAAGGTGCAGGGCATGCACCTCGCCCTCAGCATGATCGACCTCACCACCTTGGAAGGGGCCGACACGCCGAGCAAAGTGAAACAACTTTGCTACAAGGCCATGCACCCGCATGACGCGCTGCCGGGCCTTCCGACCTGCGCCGCGATCTGTGTGTACCCGTCACTCGTGAAGGTCGCGAAGAAGGCGCTCGGCGATAGCGGCGTGAAGGTGGCGTCGGTGTCAACGGCTTTTCCCAGCGGACAAGCACCGAAGAGCGTGAAGATCGCCGACACCAGGTTCGCCGTGAACGAGGGTGCGGATGAGATCGACATGGTGATAAGCCGTGGCCACTTTCACAGCGGCGACTACAACTTCGTGTTCGATGAGATCGCAGCCATCAAGGAAGCCTGTGGTGATGCGCGCCTGAAAGTGATCCTGGAGACCGGCGAGCTTGGCACCTACGACAAGGTCCGCCTGGCCAGCGACATCGCCATTGCTGCAGGTGCCGACTTCATCAAGACGAGCACCGGCAAGATCAATCCTGCCGCCACCATGGAGGTGACGCTGGTGATGCTGCACGCCATCCGCGACCATTACTTGAAGACCGGGCAGATGATCGCCATGAAGCCTGCCGGTGGCATCCGCAAAAGCAAGGAGGCCTTGCACTACCTGATGATGGTGAAGGAGGAGCTCGGCCCCGAATGGCTGAGCAACCACTGGTTCCGTTTCGGCGCCAGCAGCCTCGCCAACGACATCCTGATGCAGCTGCAGAAGGAGACCGACGGGCATTACCAGAGCGCGGATTACTTCAGCAACGACTAGTTACCCCGGCTTGTCACGCTGAGCGCGCCGAAGCGCAAGCCCCCACTCCGATGAACGACCAACAAGCACGCTTCGTCCGCATGACGCTGGACGCGTGGACCGAACGCGTGAACGCCACGGGCGCACTCCTGGACAAGCTCACCGACGAGCAACTGATGCAGGAGGTGGCTCCGGGGCGCAACCGCGGCATCTACTTGATGGGCCAGCTGATCGTGGTGCACGACATGATGCTTCCGTTGCTTCGCTTCCAGGAGCCACTGTATCCGGAACTGAAGCTTGCCTTCCTTGAAGAAGCCGACAACGCGGCCTCAAGGATGCCTTCCGTACAGCAGCTGCGGGAGCACTGGCAGAGCGTGCATGGGACCTTGCTGGGACATATGCAGCAACTGCCGGTGAACGAGTGGTTCACGCGTCATGCCAGTATCTCTGAGGCGGACTTCGCTATGGAGCCGCACCGCAATCGCTTGAATCTGGTGATCAACCGCACCGGTCACCTGAGCTACCACCGCGGGCAGCTGGCCTTGCTGCCGAACAGGTAGCCGCTCCCCACGACCAGGGCATGGAACACGCACCCTCTCCCAAGTTCGTCGCCTACCGACCGGCGCGCTTGTCACCTGCGGATACTTCGAGCAGAGCAGAAGCCTTCTTCGCGCTGTTGGACGGCCGCCGCAGTGTGCGGCATTTCAGCAATGAGCCTGTCGCCACGGAGGTCATCGACAACCTGGTGCGAACGGCCAGCACCGCCCCAAGCGGAGCGCACAAACAACCGTGGACCTTCTGCGTGGTCACGGATCCGGCGCTGAAACACGTCATCCGCGAAGCGGCGGAAGAGGAAGAGCGCGCGAGCTACGGCGGACGCATGCCACCCGAATGGCTCGAAGACCTCGCCCCCTTAGGGACCGACTGGCGTAAGGAATTCCTCGATGTGGCACCCTGCCTGATCGTGGTCTTCAAGCAGCCGTATGAAGTGATGCCCGATGGATCGAAGCGCAAGAACTACTACGTGGAAGAGAGCGTCGGCATCGCGTGCGGCTTTCTGCTCGCGGCTGCGCGGAACGCGGGACTCGCGACGCTCACGCACACGCCGAGCCCCATGAATTTCCTGGCGCGGATCCTCGAACGGCCCGAGAACGAACGGGCCTTTCTGCTGATCCCGGTCGGTCACCCTGCGGACCATTGCGAAGTGCCGGACCTGCAACGCAAGACCCTTCATCAAGTGCTGGTGCGGTACGGTGGTTGAGCGGTTGGATCGCCGCGCCATGCGATCTTCGTCACCATGAGCACCTCGTTCAAACCCGCTGGCTACAACTCCGTGTCGCCCTACTTCATCGT
>ERZ724516.2397-NODE-2397-length-10584-cov-26.162883_pt1 | contig 10584 bp, 9 predicted proteins | sample MGYA00376049_ERZ724516 | MGnify/ENA primary metagenome ERZ724516 (study PRJEB28724, sample SAMN07190886) | activated sludge metagenome | isolation source: activated sludge of sewage treatment plant in Hong Hong | place: USA: Christiansburg, Virginia | collected... | reverse complement strand
CACGGCGACGACCAAAAGCACGAGCGCGACGAGCACGGGCACGGTCAAGGTCACGACGATGAGCACGGGCATGTGGGCGGCATCCGTCGGCGATTCGGGCAGGGGCACGGCCATGGTCACGGGCATCACGACGCCGCAGTGACCGACGACCTGGCCATGACGACCGCTGCGGGTATTCGCGCGTCGATCATCGGCTTGATCGGCCTGCTCGCCACTGCTCTCGTGCAACTCGCCCTCGTTGGGCTCACCGGATCGGTCGCGCTCCTCTCCGACACGGTTCACAACCTCGGCGACTGCCTCACGGCCCTGCCCATCTGGCTCGCCTTCCGCCTCGCTCGGCGCCCTCCCTCGGCCCGGTTCACCTACGGTCTCGGCCGGGTTGAGGACCTCGCGGGGTTGCTGGTGGTCTTCGCGATCGGCGCCTCCGGGGTGTATGCCGTGTTCGTCTCGATCGAGCGGCTCCTGCACCCCTCGCCGGTGGAGCAGCCGTGGATCGTCGTGGCCGCGGGGCTCATCGGGGTCATCGGGAACGAGGCCGTCGCCCGGTTCCGGATCAACGCCGGCAAGCGGATCGGTTCACTGGCGCTCGTCGCTGACGGTGAGCATGCCCGCTCCGACGGCCTCTCCTCGCTGGCGGTCGTAGGTTCCGGGTTGGCCAGCCTGGCCGGCTGGGCCTGGGCCGACCCGATCGTCGGGCTCGTCATCGCGGCCCTCATCGGCGCCCTGTTCGTCCGGACCGGACGAGCGATCCTGGCCCGACTCCTCGACGCCGTCGATCCCGAACTCGTGGACCGAGTCCGATCCGCCGCCGCCGAACCGGGCGGTGTCATCACGGTCGACGACGTCCGCGTCCGTTGGCTCGGCCATCGTGCACGAGCCGAGATCGACGTGACAGTCGACAGCTCGCTGTCCGTGGTCGAGGCCCGGGCGGTCGCGGATGCGGTGACCAATGAGATCCGCCAGGACTCCCCCGAGGTCAAAGACGTTGCCGTCCAAATCCTCCCCGCGCTGACGCACTAGCCCCGGGCCAGCCTCAGCGCTCCTGATGGTTGGGTCGATGCCCGGCTGGGTGCGTGACGGTGTGCGTTCAAGGGGGCGATCACCCCATCAAACGGACTCCGTCACGCACTCCGTGCGCACGCACGACGAACGCAGCCCAATCCAGACCTGAGCCGGGATCAGAGCGCGCCACGGTGTGCGATCACTGGGGTGCCGCCGACCGCCGACCGCCGACCTCAGCGCTCAGCCAAGCGCCGTCGCCGCCGACCGTCCAGCAACTCGCCCGGAATACAGGCACCCGCCGAGGAAGGTGCCCTCCAACGCCCGGTACCCATGCACCCCACCGCCGCCGAACCCGGCAACCTCTCCCGCGGCATACAGGGCAGGGACCGCCGTGCCGTCCATCCGCAGCACCCGCCCCGCCAAGTCGGTCTGCACTCCCCCGAGCGTCTTGCGGGTCAGCACCGACAGCCGCACCGCGATGAGCGGCCCAGCCGCCGGGTCGAGGATCGGATGCGGCGGCACCGTCCGGGTCATCCGGTCGCCCCGGAAGGCCCGCGCCGCCCGGATCGCCATGATCTGGAAGTCCTTGCCGAACTCGTTGTCCACCTGCAGATCGCGCTCACGCAGGATCCGCTCCACCTTGTCGGGGTCCAGCGGCGCCTCAGGAACCAAGGCGTTCATCCCGGCAACGAGCTCGCGCACGGTTGGCGCCACGACGAAATCCTCGCCGTGATCGAGGAACGCCTGCACCGACGCCGGCACGCCCCCACGCGCCCGCCCGATGACGTCGCGCACCGACCGATTGGTCAGGTCGAGGTTCTGCTCGGAGCCCGACAGGACGAACTCCTTCTCGATGATCCGCTGGTTGAGCACGAACCAGGAGTGATCGAACCCCGACTGCCGCAGATACTCCAGCGTGCCGAGCGTGTCGAAACCGGGGTAGAGCGGCGCGGGCAGCCGGTCGCCGGCCCCGTCCAGCCACACGGACGACGGCCCAGGAATGATCCGTATGCCGTGGTGTGCCCACACCGGGTCCCAGTTGCGGACCCCCTCGACGTAGTGCCACATCCGGTCGCCGTTGACGATCCGCCCACCGGCGCGAGCGGTGATGCCCACCATCCGCCCGTCGACATGGGCGGGGACCCCGACGACCGCCTCGCCGGGTGGCAATCCAAGACGCGGCGGCCAGGCCGCCCGCACGAGGTCGAGGTTGCCGCCGATGCCGCCGCTGGCCACGATGATCGCCCCGGCCGACAACTCGAACTCGCCCGCCGGCTCTCGCGAGGTCGCGACGCCTCGGGCCACGTGGGTCGGCGCGAGCCGGGTCCCGCGGACGCCGCTGACGACTCCTCGGGTGAAGACGAGGTCGTCGACCCGGTGCCGGAACGCATAGCGCAGCCGCCCGGCCACCTCGGCCTCTTTGGCGAGGCGCACGAACGGCTCACAGATCCCCGGCCCAGTGCCCCACGTCACGTGGAAACGCGGCACCGAGTTGCCGTGCCCGCCCGCGGAGCCGTCGCCGCGCTCGGCCCACCCGACGAGGGGGAAGAACTTGACGTCCAGCCCGGACAACCAGGCGCGCATCTCGCCCGCAGCGAACTCGACATAGGCCCGGGCCCACTGCTTGCCCCAGTAGTCCTCGCCGCCGGACCCCAACCGGTCCCAGCCGGCCGTGCCCTTCCAGTCCGACCACGCCAACTCGTGCGAGTCCTTGATCCCCATCCGGCGTTGCTCAGGGGTGTCGACGAGGAACAGCCCGCCCAAGGACCAGAACGCCTGGCCGCCGAGGTTCTCCCGAGACTCCTGGTCGACGACGACCACCCGCTTGCCGGCAGCGACGGCTTCGGTGGCGGCGACCAGGCCGGCGAGGCCGGCTCCGATGACGATGACGTCGGTGTCGGGCATGGGCCGATCGTACGCACCCGCGCGCGGCGTCTACGGTAGGAACGTGAGCACTTCGCAAAGCCCGCAACCCGGCATACCCCTTGCAGTGCCGACCGAGGAGGCGCTGGCGCCGGTCCCTGCGTGGGGCGTGCTCAGCGCGGCCGCCGCTCCCGTCGTGCTTGCAGCGGGTTATCTGTATGCCGCGTCGCTCACCCCCGGCTTCCAACCTGTGAGCCAGCCGCTGTCGGACCTCGGTGCCGCCAACGCGGGGACCCGCTGGCTCATGGCGGTCACGCTCATGCTCGTCGGCGTTTCCTACATCGTCACCGCGCTCGGACTGCGGCCGGCCGACACCGCCGGGCGCTGGCTGCTCGGCGGGGCCGGCGTGATGATGTTCTGGGTGGCGTTGATCCCCAACAACGTCGTCGGGAAGTGGACGCTGCGGCACATCCTCGGGTCGGCGTTCGTCTTCGGGCTGCTCGCCTTGTGGCCGGCGATGAGCGGCCACCTCGGTCCGCGCGTGCCGTGGCCGCTGCGCCGGCGGGTCGGCGTGATGATCTCGATCGTCGCGTTCGTTCTCATCGAGCTCACCTTGTGGGGGATCATCCTGCGCGCGGACACCGACGGGGCGCGCGAGGTGCTCCTGTATGCCGTGACCGCCCTCTGGCCGCTCGTGGTCGTCGTGTGGACGAAGGTCCGCGGCGCGGGCTGGGCCTATCCGGCGGTTCAGCGCCGGGTGTAGACCTTGCCCGGTTGGGGGTTGCCCAGCAACACGGGGACGGTCACCAACGTGAACCCACGCGCCTTGAGCCCGGCGATGATGGCGGGCACGGCCTCGATGGTGCTCGCGTGAATGTCGTGCATGAGGATGATCGACCCCGGGCGCACGGTTGCCAGAGCCCGGGAGGTGGTGATCGAGGCGTCCCTGTTCTTCCAGTCCTCGGTGTCGACGTCCCAAAGGATGATGGCCTGCCCAAGCGTGGCCGTCTGCGGTGACATCGAGCCGTAGGGCGGGCGCAACAAGGTCGTGGACACACCCGTGACCCGAGCGATCTCGGCCGAGGTCCGATCGACCTCGGAGCGCGCCTCATCGAGAGAGAGTCGTTTCATGTCGCGGTGGTCCCAGGTGTGGTTGCCCACGACCATGCCGCTGCGAACCATCCGGGTCACCAGGTCGGGATGGATCCGCACCTTCTGACCCAGGACGAAGAAGGTGGCCACGACTCCGGCAGCCTCGAGCCGATCGAGCAGGGTCCCGGTCAGTGAGCCCGGGCCGTCGTCGAAGGTCAACGCGACGCATTTGAGCTTGGTGCAGTCGACAGCGGCGGCCGGCGGCGGTGCCACGGCGGGAGTGGCCGGCGGCACCGGAGCAGGAGTGACCGGGGTAGCCGGCGCGACTGGGGTGGGCGCCGCCGAGGTCGGGACGGACACGGCATACGGCAGGCCGGATCGCACGGCGTCGGCCACCCGTCGGCCCCGCTCGGACAACAACGGCTCCGCGGTCGCCTGGGGGACGGTCACGGTGAGGTTCCCCGCAGAGAACGGCGCGACCGTGCCCTGATCCAGCAGGAGCACCAGGTCACCCGCGGCCGAGAAGGTGAGGTCGGTGAGCAACGCGTCGACCCCGGCTGCGCCGACCTCGTCGGGGTCGAGCGTGGCGTGACCCGACGCGCGCACCGCCGACCGAACGAGAGCCGCGACCTCAGCGCGCCCCGCCGTGGTCACGAGGTCCATGCCGGTCCACGTCGTCGACCCGTCACCGTAGAAGACCCGGTGGGTGGTCTGCCCGCTGGCACCACCGAACTCGAACGTCTCCATCCGGATGCCGAGCACCGGACCGGACGCCGTGATGACCTGCCACCCGACGTTGAGCTCAGCCGGCGCCTGCTCACTGGGCGCGTTGTCGGCCCGGAAACTCGATTCGGTGGCGTTGGCCCAGGCCGCGATCGCGTCGGTCATCGACCCCTGCCCTGGGGCGACGGGGCGGCGCACCGCCACCGGCAGCAACGGGTCGTTGCCCATGCTCTGCACCACGGTGATCCCCGCCACTGAGAGCTCGGTGGGCGGCATACCTGAGACTCCGGGGACGCCTGCGCTGCCAGTCGGGGCTGCTGACGCGGTCGGAGCGCCGGGTGGGGTCGGTGACCCCGTGCACGCGGTGGCCAACAGCGCGGCGGCCAGGGGGAGCACCCATCGCCTCGACCGTCGACCAACCGTCATCGCGAACCGTCCGCGCATCATCTTCTGTCCAGCTCTTCGTCAAGCGAGATCGACATCAGTCGATCAGGGAGAGATAGGGCAACGCAGCCCACGCTAGGCGGTGGAAGCGCTTACGTGAGGTAGGCGGTGAGCCGATCCATCGCGTCGTCCAGATCCGCGGTCGTCCCCGCGAAACACAGCCGCACGAAGGCCCGGCCATCCAGGGCCGGGTCCCCTCCCGGCGTCGCCGGCGCAAAGTCGACGCCCGGCGTCAAGGCCACTCCCGTTGCGTCGAGCACCTCCTGACACCAGCGCGTCGAGTCGTCGGTGAGGTGGCTGACGTCGAAGTAGAGGTAGAACGCGCCGTCCGGTGGCGCCAGTTTGGCCACGCCGATCTCGGGGAGGCGCCGCAGCAGCAGGTCACGGTTGACGGCATACCGGCGCACGTGTCCGTCGAGCTCCTCGCGCGCCGACGCGGAGAAGGCGGCGACGCCGGCGGCCTGCGAGACCGCGGGCGGGCAGATGTTGAGGTTGCCGATAAGCACCTCGACCGGGCGGACCAGGGCCGGCGGCAGGACCATCCAGCCGACCCGCCAGCCGGTCATCGAGAAGTACTTCGACAGCGACCCGACGAGCACGGCCGAGCGCGAGGACTCCCACGCACTGGCGCACTGCCGCCCGAACGAGATGCCGTGATAGATCTCGTCGCTCACCAGCAGCGTCCCGTGCGCCTCGCACCAGCGGGCGATCGCGGCGAGCTCGTCGGGGTCGATGATCGTCCCCGTCGGGTTGCTCGGGCTCGCGACGACGAGCCCGGCGGGCGGCTCGGGCAGGGCCTCGAGCATGGCGACGGTCGGCTGGAAGCGTGTGTCGGGACCGCAGTCGAACTCCACGACGCGAGCACCCAACGCCTGCAACGTGTTTCGGTATGCCGGGTAGCCGGGTCGGCTCATCGCCACCGTGTCGCCGACATCGAACGCGGCGAGGAACAACGCGGTGAAGGCGGCCGACGAGCCGGTCGTCACGACCACCTGGGCGGGGTCGACGGCGAGCCCGTAGGAGTCGGCATAGTGCCGCGCAATCGCCTCACGCAGCGGGCGTATGCCGGTCGCTTCGGTATAGCCGAGCACCTCACCTTCCAGCGCGCGCACCGCTGCCACGCGAGCGGCGACCGGAGCCGGGGTCGAGGGTTGGCCGGCGCACAACGCGATGACATCGCCGTGGCTGGCCTGGCGCAGGCTGGCTGCCTTGATGACCTCCATGACATGGAACGGTTCGACCGCTCCGCGCGCCGACAGTCGGACCGGCGGGGACGCGGGGACGGGGGCGGACGGCATACCGAAAAACCTAGCCGACCGTCGCGGTGGTGACCCTAGACCGGGTCCGGCGCCGAGGTGCTCTCGACGAGACCGACCGACCCGTCGGCCCGGTGGGCGGTGTCCTCGAACTTGACGAGGGTGATCCGGTGGTTGTCCATCTCCAGGACGGTGAGCCGTCCCGATTCGAGCGTGACGACGTCGCCGACCGACGGCACCCCGCCGAAGGCCTTGTAGAACAGGCCAGCGAGGGTGACGTAGTCGTCGTCCTCGGGGAACGGGAAGCTCACCAGATCGACGAGGTCGGAAATCCGCATCGAGGCGTCGATCTCGTAGGCACTGCCGGTGAGCTTCTTGACCCGCCGCGTCCCCCGGGTGAACTCGTCCTCGTAATCGCCGACGATCTCTTCGAGGATGTCCTCGAGGGTGATGATCCCCTCGGTGCCGCCGTATTCGTCGATGACGATGGCCATTTGCTGGCGCTTGCGCTTGAAGTCGGCGAGCAGGTCGTTGAGCGGTTTGCTGTCGGGCACGAGGAAGGGCGGCTTCGCGAAGTCCTTGACCGGCTTCTTGCTCGCCTTGCTGAAGCTGTCGGAACCACTGTGTTCGGCGACGTAGGTGAGCAGTTCTTTGATGGCGACGACGCCGGTGATCCGGTCGAGGCTGTCGACATAGACCGGGAACCGGGCGTGCGGGATGTCGCGGAAGTAGCGCAGGGCGTCGCCGAGAGTGGCGTCTTGTTCGAGGGCGCGGATCTGGGTGCGCGGCACCATCGCGTCGCGGACCGTCTGCTCGTCCAACTCGAAGACGCCGCGGATCATCTCGGTCTCCTCGGGATCGAGCATCCCGTCCTTCTCGCTCGCCTCGAGGATCATCCGGATCTCCTCGACGCTCATCGTGAAGTGGCTCTCGCCGTGGCCCCCGAGGTTGCCCTGACCCGAAAGGCGCAGCAACAGGTCGGAGGCCCACTTCATCACCGCGATGAGCGGACGGAAGGTGAGGTACATGACGTTGATGAGGCGCCCGACCCGCAGGCTCAGCGGCTCGGCGCGGTGGAAGGCGAGGACCTTCGGGGCCAACTCACCGCCGACGATGTGGATGAACGACACCACGGTGAACCCGATGACGTAGCTGACCGTGTGGGCAGCGGCGTGCAGCGCGTCGTGGTCGCCCAAAGCGGTGAAGATCGCCACCACCCAGGGGTCGACGACCGTATGCAGCGTCTCCATGCCGACGGCGCCCAACCCGAGCGAGACGAGGGTGATGCCGATCTGGGTGACCGAGTAGAACCGTTCGGGCTCCTCGTGGAGCAACTTGACGGTCTTGGCCCGGCTGTTACCCTCCTCCGCGAGTTGCCGGATGCGACTTCGGCGGGCGGAGGAGATGGCGATCTCTGACCCCACGAAGAAGGCGTTCCCGGCAACGAGCAAGAGGATGATCGCCAGCCGCAGCCATAACGGCAGGTCCTCCATGAAAGACCACTCCTCGGGGTCTTCGCAGGGTCGCGGACCGACACCTGCACCCGTGGGCGAGTGTACGAGAAGCGAACGGCGCTACACCGGGGGATGAACGTCCCGAATCCGCGAGCGGACGCGCCGACGCCGCCACCGGTGCGGAACGCCGCCGCCACCGGCGGTCGGCCGTCAGGAGTGGCCGGAGCGGCGCTTGGCGTCCTCGTCGATGAGCCGGTTGATGAGCTGCTGGATCTCATCGCTACGGGGAATGTTGCGCAGGAGCTCGTCGGCCGAGTCGCCGGCCGACTCGATGCTCAAGGTGCCTGACCGGATGATCCGGTCGAAGAAGGTCTGGCGGAAGGACACATCGGTGATCTTCGACAAGGTGATGTCCTTGCCCGACTTGCTGAGGATGCCCTTGCGCACCATGACCCGGTGGCTGGTGATGACGTAGTGCGTGGTGCGCCAGCGCAGATACGGCACGACGACCAACGCGAGGGCGAGCACGACCAGGACGGAGATGGCGCCCCACTGCAGACGGTTGCCGGTCGCATCGTCGGGCGTCACCCACGACGTGACGACAGCCAGGGCGATGAGGACCACCCCGAGCAGGGTCGGCCCGAACACCGTCAACGGGTGCGGGTGCAGGCTGCGTTCGACCTTCTCGCCTTGGGCGAGCACGTTCTCGGGAAACCCCATGGCCCCCACGATAACGGGGTGGCAGGCTGGCAGCATGGGCCAACGGATGTTCCTCGCCGTCGTGCCTCCCGAGCCGGTTCGTGAGGATCTCGAGGCCTTCCTCGACGTCCGGCCCGGGATGAGGTGGACGCACCCCCTGCACTGGCACGTCACCCTCGCCTTCTTCGCGTCGGTGCCTGAGCACCGGCTCGACGAGCTCATCGAGCGGCTGGCGACGAAGGCGAGCAAGCGGCATACCTTCACGACCGGACTCGCAGGAGCGGGCGCCTTCCCCAACCCGGCCCGCGCCAACGTCCTGTGGCTCGGATTAGACTGTGGCACCGACGAATTGACGCACCTGGCGGCTTCGGGACGCGCCGCGGGCGCCAAGGTCGGAGCTCCGCCGGACGCGCAGAAGTTCAGGCCGCATCTCACCCTGGCCCGACCGCGCCCGCCCATCGAGGCCACCCGCTGGCTGCGGGTCCTCGACTCCTACCGGAGCCCGGTGTGGGAGGTGGTCGACATCGCCCTCATCGCGTCCTACCTCGGCGAGGGGTCAGGTGGCGGCTCCCGCTACGAGACCGTCGCGCAGTTCGCGCTCGGTCGGCCGGGCGCGGGCACGCCATGACCGAACCGCTCCTTCGCGGGCTCCTCGACCCGACCCGCGCCGACGCTCTCGTGCGGGTGGCGGACACGACCCTCTCGTATGCCGCGCTGCTCACCTCCGCCACGGCCGTCGCCGAGGCGATGGCTCGGGAGTCGTTGTCCCGCATAGCTATTGACGCCACACCGACGATGGACACGGTCATCAGCGTGGTCGGTGCCATCTTGGCCGGGGTCGAGGTCGTTCCCATTCCGGCCGATGCCGGGCCCGGCGAGCGAGCCCACATCCTGAACGACTCGGGGGCCGACCTCTGGCCCGCGACGGCTCCGAATGGGGGCGCGACGGAGGGTGCGGCCGAGCGCGCGGCGGAGAGCGGGAGGGCGGCATACCGGCTGCCGGAAGTCTCCCCCGACGCAGGCGCGTTCGTCCTCTACACGTCAGGGACGACGGGGCTGCCCAAGGGCGTGCGACTGTCTCGTCGAGCGGTGGCCGCGGGGCTCGACGCGCTCGCCGACGCCTGGGCCTGGACCGCCGATGACGTTCTCGCGCACGGGCTTCCGTTGTTCCACGTCCACGGGCTCGTGCTGGGGGTGCTCGGCCCACTGCGGATCGGGGGCGGGTTGCGGCACGTGGGCCGACCGACCCCCAGCGCGTATGCCGCCGCCGCCCACGCAGGCGCGACGATGTTCTTCGCCGTGCCGACGATCTGGTCCCGGGTCGTCGCCGAGCCGGAGAGCGCCCGCGCACTGCGCTCGGCTCGGCTGCTCGTGTCGGGCTCGGCGGCGCTGCCGGTCCCGGTGTTCGAGGGCCTGCGGGAGTTGACCGGGCACGAGGTGTGCGAGCGCTACGGCATGACCGAGACGCTGATCACCGTGGCGACCCGGGCCGACGGGGTGCGGCGAGCCGGGTGTGTCGGGGTGCCGGTGGCCGGGGTGAAGACCCGCGTGGTCGACGACGACGGGGCGCCGGTGCCGGCCGACGGGACGAGCCTCGGCGAGCTACAGGTCTGTGGCCCAACGCTGTTCGACGGCTACCTCGGGCTGCCGGAAGCGACGGCCGCGGCGTTCACCGCGGACGGGTGGTTCCACACCGGCGACGTCGCGACGATCGCTGCCGACGGCACCCACCGGATCGTCGGGCGGGCGTCGGTCGACCTCATCAAGTCCGGCGGCTATCGCATCGGAGCGGGCGAGATCGAGAGCGTCCTCCTCGGTCATCCCGCCGTCGCCGAGTGCGCCGTGATCGGGGTGCCGGACGACGACCTGGGGCAGCGGATCGTCGCGGTCGTCGTGCCCGCAGGCCCGGCGCCCGATGAGTTGGCGACCAAACTCATCGACCTCGTCGTCGCACAGTTGTCGGTGCACAAGCGCCCGCGTGAGGTCCGTTTCGTCGCCGCCCTCCCCCGCAACGAGATGGGCAAGGTCCAGAAGACCCGGCTCACCTGAGG
>ERZ724516.2396-NODE-2396-length-10594-cov-3.449473_pt1 | contig 10594 bp, 4 predicted proteins | sample MGYA00376049_ERZ724516 | MGnify/ENA primary metagenome ERZ724516 (study PRJEB28724, sample SAMN07190886) | activated sludge metagenome | isolation source: activated sludge of sewage treatment plant in Hong Hong | place: USA: Christiansburg, Virginia | collected... | reverse complement strand
CCGGCGCTGGTGCGAATTCTTCATCGAGGAAATGCTCGATATCCGGGCGCGGCGCCGCAACGCCCGCCTCAAATTGCGGAATCGCGGCAAGCGGCAGGGCGACCAGTGCCGCGGCGTCGACGATACCGGGTCCATAGGCTGTTTCATCCCACACTGCTGGAACACGCGCTGTCGCCGCGAGCGCGGCGCGGAACAGCTCCTGGACAGAGGTACCGCGTAGCCGCGCTTCGGCGGTGACCGAGGGCCGCCCATGCGTCCCCAGCCAAAGCGCGGCGATCCCGGCAACGAGCGCTGTCGCAAACGAGGTTCCCTGGCCCGGGGCGACGCCGCTTAAGGGGTCTGATTGCCGGTTGCGCTCTGCCCGCCAGACCAATTCGGCAGGGGCGGCGATGTCGATCGTGGCGCCATGGCTGCTCCCTTTCCAAGGGGCGTCCGTTATGTTCGTTCCGGCAACCGCGATTACTTCAGCATAGCGCGCCGGCCAGACGACGATGCCGACACAATTGCCGGCGGCGGCGACGATGATCATGTCGCGCGCGATTGCCGCCTGGATCGCCCGGTGGAGCGCCCGGCCCGGCACGCCGCCCAGGCTCATTGTCACGACGTGACAGCCGACGGTCATGGCATGGAGCACGGCTGCTGTGACCGGTGCGGTGTTGAAGACCTTGACGTCTTCGAGGCACCGTATCGGCACCAACTCAGCGGCAGGAGCGGCACCGGTGATGGCGCCCGCCTCGCGACTTGCGGCGACGCTCGCCGTGCCCGTGCCATGGCCGGGATTAGCGGCGCGCGGATTGAGCGGATCGGTCGGGTCGTCGTCGCCGTCGAGGACATCCCAGGCAAGGTCCAATCGAAGCATTGTCGCGTCGAGTTCGTCGTGCGGCGCAATGCCGCTGTCGGGCTGGCCGATCAGGATTCCTTCGCCGCGCGAATGGCGCCAGGCCTCGATCACGCGCGCGGTGCGGAGCGCCCAGTCATGTCCGACGGGAGGCGGCGTGGTGACCCAGCACAACGGGCCGACGACTTGCGCGGATTCTGTCTCTTGCATTGGAGCTTGCGCGTGCGGGTCACCGAAAAAAGGCGTACCTAGGTCAGGCTCGGCGCTGGTGAGATCGAGTGCTTCGCCCAACGCATAGGCAATCGAGAACAGATCGCGCGGCGGCAAAGTCCGCTCGACCGCTGGAAAGCGCAGCACCAGGAACTTGTCGAGCTCTTTGTTGCCAAATGTCTGAATCTGAAAAGCGTCGGTCGCAAGAATTGCCGATAGTCGCGCCTGTTCGGTTGGCAGATCGGGTGGCTGCGCATATTCGAGAGTGAAGCGTAGTTCGTTTGCCGGCAGGGCGATATGCCCTGTCGCCACGGAGGTTGGCGCGCCGGCGAGGAGTGTCCTCAGCAGGTCAAGCGCTGTCATAGCAAAGCTGGCGTTGGCTTCGCGCCGGAAAGGACATTGCGACAGACAGGATCGCCATCACGGCCGAGTCGCATCGAATCCCCCCAGCACCATACTGACCCGAACCTAGCAAAATACTCGATCAGTGCAATGTCGTTGCCCGAATTTGATCTAATTCGGCTGTAAGCGTGAATGGGGATGCGCGGGATCTTATATGTGAATTTGCAGTATTCGAAGGTTGTAGGTTCCCCGGCGCAGTCCAAGGCGTGCATTCGTCGTTGATTGCATATTGGCAAATCGGATCGATCCGGGCAGACATGTGTGCGAGCTAGTTGGCCCGGGGGATAACACAAGACAACGATGCCGGCCGGTCGCCCGTTTTATACATACGGTTTGCAGTCAAATCACTCGATAGCGCCGCTGCGCGGCTTGATCGACATGGCAAAGAATTGAGTGAGGAGTAGGGGTGGCACAATCTTCATCGCAACCAGACCGGCGACGGTCCGGGGCACAGCTTCTCGACATGCTGCCTACCGCACTGGTTCCCTCGTTGCTCGAGTTTGCCGAGTATGTCGCATCGCTCGACGTTGACTATGTGATTTTCATGGCGCGCAAGGCGGCGCGACTGCACGATCTGCTGATCGCGGCAGGGTGTCGTCTGCCGCGCGGCATAATGGTCACCGATCACGTGCTTGACCAGTCGCTCAACATATTACGCGGCAAACGGTGTGCGCTTGTCGATGACACCATGATTCTCGGCACAACGCTTGCCGACGCCGAGACCAAGTTGCGCGCCGGCGGAGTCGACGAAATCGTTAAGGTCGTGTTCGCGGTCGACGAGGATAATTGGTCCAGCGAGATCTGTGAGGTCGATCGCTATTTTGTCCGTTTGAACCAGAAGGCCATGCTCAACTTCTGCGCAGCCGAGGTCGAGGCGCTGGCACTCGCCGGCATTCCCTATCTGACCGACTTTCCCGTATCGTCACGGATCCGTGTCAGTCGTAGCCAGCTCAGCGTACTTTACTCGCTGCCGGGCTGGGACAGCTATGCCCTAACCAGCGAACTACAGGAAGAAGCACAGGTCTATTATTATACCCATCTGCCGACTGCCACCAACCTTGAACAGATGTCGGCGACGATCGGGGAATTGTGGCGCATCATCGAGATCGCCAAAGTGCGCAGCTTCATTTTTACGACCGACACCTCGCATCTCGGACGAGTGATCCCGATCATCACACTCAAGCCGTTGACACATGCGCGGATCGGCCAGTTATTCAGCGCACTTCTCGGCGAGCTCGATACACTGGAAACCGACCAGCGCGATCGGCTCGCAACCTGCTTAACCAGTCCTCGTGCGCAGCTGCGGTTCCTGCAATATTTTCTCGGCCTGATTGTCGGCGAGCAGTTCCTGACGGGCCTAATCGGCGCGCTGGGTTACGAGCGCGACAGCGGTTTCGACGCCGGCGAAGCGACGCGGCTGTTCGGTCCGTGGCTACGGCCCGAAATAGATGCGGTGCACCTCGCCGCTGCCGCGGTCGCCCGCGGGAGTGCTAGTCCGAAGATCGCAAGGGTGGCAACGACGCCCGCGCCGCTTCCCGATGAGGTCAAGCAGGTCGAGCGGATCGATCTCGATACGCTCTTCCATGATCGCCGCGGGATCGACGCGACGCTCGATGAACCGCGCAATCTATTTTCCGATCTGTTGAGAGTTTTCGTCGAGCTGCATACGCAATATGAAATCCCAGCGCGCGAGGAAGTGCGCCGGCTGGGCCGCCGGATTGGCGAAGCCGATCCCAGCGAATCGCCGCGCCGCGACAGGTTAAAAATGGGCATTACCTGGTCGACGCTTAGCGAATTTCTCGCCCGTCGCGCCAAGCTGCCGCTTCGCAAACTGCGATCGATGCAGATGAGCCTGATGCTCGATGCCTTGATCGACATCGGCATCGCCGTGCCGATCATCGCCGAGCGCGATGGCGTGCTATTTCGCGCCTATCGTCACGGCGAGGACGCTCTGTTCGCGGAACAGGAAAATGCGCTGGCCTATCAGATCGCCAAAGGATTTCTTGAAGGCGCGAGCCGCAACAACATTCCCAGGCTGACGATGGAAAAGCTGCTCGTCGCACTCATGCGGGTCGGTGTCTCGCGCAAGTTTCTCGCGCCGCATTTCGGCACTAACGGGTCACAGCGTGTGGCTAGGATCGCTTTCCATCGCCATGGTGCAGTGGCGACCATCGCGGACGAGCCCGCAGTCTTCGCAGATAGCCAGGATAGCTGGCTATCGCGGCATCTGGTCAATGTCGGTGTGATGAAACGGGAGGGCGAACACTATGCGCTTGGCACCGAACCTGATGCCGGGCTGATAGCGTCTTCTGCGATCCAGGAGGCACATCAGCTCGGCTGGATGCTCGGCACGCTCAACGCTACGCGAGAGGGTGGCGCAACATTATCGCAAAACGACCTGACCTTGCTGACGACCTGTCCTCAGGCACGCGACGCAGCAGGAGCGGTGCTCGCCGAATACCGAATTTTCGACCGCTGGTTCGTCTCTCGCAGTCCGCATCTCGGCCGTCTGGACTTTTCCAGCGAGCGTGCGTGCGAAAAAGCACTAACTGACCTTGCCCAGAGCGGTGGTTATGCCGCGTTCAATTCTGCCCGCTTTAAGCTTGCAGGCTATCTGCGACATCGTCCGTCTGAGATCGTCGAGATTTGTGCCGCAGCTTTGCGCAGTGGTGGCGGCATGGGCAGTTTCGTTGCCACGAGCTGGGAGGGTATCTGGCAACCGATCGTTGGCGCCGAACATGAGCGCCAACGCGTGGCGTTCGAAGAGCAGCTCGGCCATCTTGCCAACGCCATGCTGACGATCGCCGTTGGCATGTTCACGATGGAACTCGCCATCGCCTCGGCCTTGCTCGCGCGCAACCGGATGATGCCAAAGCGTTACAGTGATATCTGCGCCAAGGTGGCGGGTTATCTCGAGGCGATGGAAGAGTTTTTGCCAGCCCGCCGGGACCTATCGCTCTCGCGCCTGAAAACGCGAGCGGTGGCCACCGAACCCATGCCAGACCCAGCGCGGGCCTATGAATTTGGCCTTTCGATCCTCGCCCGCAACGAGCAGGGTGCCCGAACCGTCGCGGCGAAGGTGGCTGAGGACGTGCGTAAATATGCGCGCATCGCGCCAAGCGTTTCGTTTCGATATGCGCTGTGGTTCGACGTAATCGATGCGATGGGCAGGCGCCAAGGTCTGGAGGGCGCGCCGCTTAACGCATATCGTGCGCGCGTCTCGAATTTCTTGACCCGCGTCAATGAAACGATCACCGGGATCATGCGCGACGCGAGGCGCGACCGCGGCAAGGTAACTGTCGTCCCAAGTAATTTAGAATCGAAGGATGACGAGAAACATATCCTGTTCGCTGGCACTCGCAGCCACGCGCGCCTGAAGCAAGTCGCAGTTGAGGTGCTGGAAATTGCGCGCGCGGAAGGCGTGACGGTCCGGATGTTACTGATCAACGCCGATTTCGCCGGTACCGCGCCTTATGAATATCATGGCGAGCCTGCGATCCAGGGCCAGGATTTTTGGGAATTCGGGCGAAGTGTTCGCTCATATCTACGCACGCTCGAAGGCGAGTTAGCTGGCGACGACAACATGGCTGATTCACTTGTATGGTTAGGTGATCAACTGAGCGGAGCGGCCGCGGAAATGGGCTTCTTCAATCCCAAGCAGCAACTAACGAACGCGGTGGCCAAGGTCAGCATTGACGAGCGTCCGCTTCGCGTCTCGTTGACCGGAGGGCGCGCCTCGATCGCGAATATCTAGCGCCCTACTTAGAATATCCACTCTTTTGGTCAGGCTACATGGCCGAGACCTCCGAAATTTCGAAGCAATTGACTTGACCCCCTGATTTTCCTCCACGATGGACTAGAGCCCGGCCCTTGGAGAAGACGGACGATAAAGAGATCACGGCTTACGGAAGAACAGATCATCTCGATGCTGCACAAGCTTTGTCTAATCTCTGGTAATCCAGTCTGCAGCAAATCTTGCCAGGCTCAGAGTACACAACAGAGTCTTAGGTTTACCTGGAGAGACCCGCCAGCAGTGCCACTTCACGACTATCTGTCGGTGCCGCGACCCGATTTCGTGCCATTGCGACCACCGCAGATTTAACCCCTTCAAGATCATCAGACTCGATGGATTTCTGCCCAGCTTTTACGAGGCTATCGTGAAGGGCCTTGTCTAGCGCCGCAAACCGCTCCTCAGCAAAGCGATCGAATAGTGCCAACCAGTAGCGTGGATCCTCGCCATAGGCGCGGCGCAAAAGGGCGCGCATTTCTTCGATAATCTGACGTGCACGATCCCAATCCTCACGGGCGAGCGCCTCCCGCGCAGCTTTGCCAAGCATGATCATCCGTTCAACCGCGGTTTCACTAACTACGTCGGCTAATTCAGAAAAATCATCCTCGATTTCAATTGTTTCTGCGAGTAGTGCCGGACGCCGATGTTCCGGCTGGGACCGAAGTTTTGCCAATTCCTGCAGGATATGACGCGCTTCTTCGCTGATGGCGCGGCGCGCTTCTGCGTCTGCTGAATTCGCCAATAGCTCGCGATGTCGATCCAGACGTCGACGTAGTTGAGCGACATCTGTGGCAGCCTCAGGTCCGAGAGTGTCTGCGGTTTCCGTCAGAGCACGGTCCGCGGCATCGAGGGATGATGCAGCCAAGGCCTGTCCATCATCGCCGTCAAAATTCTTGTGTCCGATATCCGGCACATAGAAATTTTTCTGCGCCAACGTAACGCCGAGGCGCTCGATTTCCATTTCGCAGCTGATGAGACCGTTATCGTCCATAGCCCAGTGAATAAGAACGGGAGTGCCCGAGGGCAGACGTTGCCCCTCATCCAAATCTCGCTCGGCCGAGACCATGAAGCTGCCTATCCACAGGTTCAGATTCGGATCGTCGACACCCTCAACATGATTGAAAAATTCAGCTGTGATGTGTCCTGGCGTGCCGGCGATGAGCTCGCGGGTAGTCTTGAAATCTGTGACACCTTTGGCAGGCAGAGGGTCGCCCTTCTTGATCAGGGGCCATAACCGGTTGTAGGGCGCCGTCGATGGTCCCGCCACGATCTTGACAGAGACGGTCGCTGCAGCAGTCGCCGCAGCAGCGCTAGCGTGCACGCGGGTAATCACCAAAGTTTGGTCTGCCGATGCGTCGGTGCCATCGGGTCGTTTTAACTTCGCGGTGAATTGGTTTTCACCAATCGACGGCAAGCGAACACTCTCGTCACGATCTCCGGTCAATTCAAGTTCGCCGCTGTCAAAGCCATCCGCGCCGACGATCCTCAACCGAATGCCGGCTTCAATTGCGGATGCACCGACCTTTACACGGATGCGACCGGTATCATCGGCGACGCGGGCAGTGTATTCGAACCGTACATCGACAGACCCAGTAGCCTTGGTTGTGGCCCTCTGAGGTTTGCGTCGACTGACACTATCGGTCCAGTCACGGCTCTCTGCGAAAATCGCGGCACCACGAGCCACGGCTGTCATTGGGTCAGCGGTCAGGTCCGCCGGTATTCCAAGTTCCGATGGCACGCGTTCGCGTACATATGGAATGTTCGAAGGACCGCCGATGAAAACGATTCGATCGATGTCGTCGTGAGTGACATGGTTGTCAGACAAGAGCTTGCGACAAAGGGAAATGCTATCGTCAATACGGTCTTTGATCAGGGCCTGAAATTCGGATCGAGAAATCGCCGCCTCGATATAAATCGGTTTGCCGTCGAGATCATTCACCCGCGCTTCGTCATCGCTGACAAAGACGGTAGCCTCATTTCGCGTTGATAGCTCTATTTTGGCGAGTTCGGCGTTAGCCCGAGCGATGTCGAATAGCCGTTTGTATGCCGGGTCGGATAAAGGATTAGCGGGCAACGCAAAATTTTCGGAAAGCCACCGACGAACTATCGAATCGAGAATGACGCGATCAAAGTCTCGGCCGCCGAGCATGTTGACGCCTTCGTGCGCCAATACCGACACGCTACCACCCAGGCTTTCAACAAGCGCCACATCGAAGGTTCCGCCGCCAAGGTCGTAAACCAAAAAGCGGCCATCGCGTCGCGTTGCTCCTTCAAGCGCCGACATAGCGGCCGCAACCGGCTCTTGAATAAGCCCAACACGATCAAGCCCAGCGAGCCCAGCTGCTCGGATTGTCGCCTCTGACTGCATCTGATTGAAAGCAGCGGGAATCGTCACGACCGCTCCGGCGATTTCGATCTCTCCCATCGCTGCATAAACCTGCCCAACCAACGTGCGGAGCACCTCCGCGCTTGCCTCCTCGGGGCTGAGCGAGATGCCGGCAGCTGCAAGGTTCAGTTTGCTGTCAGTGCCCATCAATCGCTTGAAACCCTGTGCGACGTCACCTGGCGAACTTTTAAGCCTTTCATATGCGCGCGTTCCGACAAATCGAGCACCGCGCTTGTCGGCGTAGATCACACTCGGCAGCACATCCCGTCCATCAGAGGTCTTGAACAGCCGCAGTCCACCGGGGCCATTTCCAACGATGGCAGAGTTTGAAGTGCCGAGATCAATTCCCAGATACATTGCTTGCGCCCCCAACAACTCGTCCCATTCTTACAACGCGGTCACCGGCTAAAACAGCAGGGTCGATCGTCTCGACAACGATTGGATCAATGATCGCACCGAGTTCGTCCGAATTGATAGCCTGTACCGGAATCGTCGGTCCAATGATCTGGGAATCAAAAACAACGATACGCAAACCGATACCCGAAAGCACAGCTTCGAGCTTTCCCGCTGCAAACCGGGCCTGAGCAGCGGCGCGATGAGCCCTGTTTTCGTCAAGATGGCCGATCGCACGTTCAAAAGCTCGGTGAAGTTTCCAATACTCGACCGCAAGATCCGCTACTGCGGATTCATCAATGTTAGTCATCAATGCCAGCTTTCCACAAGCAATCTACCCTCTTCACGTAATTTTAGTCCATCAGTGGCGATTTCTTCGTTCACGACCGTCATGTCACTTGGCAAGTACCGGAAACTACCGCAACGACTATTAAAGTCTTCAACCGCTGCGTTAAATCCGTCGATTTCTGAAGAACTTGTATTAGAAACGGCGGCTTCTGCTGCGTTGAGCCGTTCCTTTTGACGAAGACAATATCTCAGAGACGATATCGAAAGAGATTGCGAATAACCAGGGTCAGGCTTGACCTCGGTAGCATCAACAACATTTTCCGCGGCTGTCGCGGCAGAATCGATTGCCGCTGCATCGGCGGCGGGTGCCATTGCGTCTGCAGCTGTGGCATCTTCTGCGGGCGCCGCCTCTGTAGTTGATAAGCTATCATCAAATTCTGTTGAGGCCGTTGCAGAGGGATTGTAATCATATCTATTATTTGTTGAGGATTTTCTATCCACATTTGCAACGATCACAATTAATGCAATTATGCCAGTCACCCACCAGCCGACACTGCTGCCTTGGCCTTGTATCCGATCTTCAAGTGATTTCCGCACATTATATAGAGTTGAGCGCTCCCCTGAGTCGTTCGTATTATCGAGCATTCTATCGATAAGCGTTACGGCTTTCTTGAATTCCTTTGCTTCAATCAGTCTTTGAAGCTCGTTTTCATTTTGTATGCGTATAAGGGTATGCTGATCTGATAAAATCCTAGCATACAAATCTGGTGACATTTTTTCTTTATATGCAATTAACCATGACGTTATCGTTTGCGCAGCTGATGTTTCTGAGTGTTCGTTGTGAAGCTCGAGCGCCAGATTACGGACGATAATAGTTGGCACATCGCTATTTCCGCCTGCACTACATGCATCCAGCGCTGCTTCGTAAACGGGTGTCCAATTTTCTGGACGGGCGCCGCCAGATGGCTTTGCTGTACCCGCCGCAACGATAGATTTTGCGTTCTTCGGGTTTGCGCGCACCTTGTTCATCATCGCCACAAGTGGCTCGCAAGCCTGTTCGAGCCTTGCCTCTTCCGCCAATTCCTCAAGGGTATCGATATCTTTCGCGAAAACATCGCGCATGCCGGCCAGTTCGCCGAACGCATCGTGCAGCGCTCTCGAAACGATCAACGCAGCGTTGTAAGCCCCGCGTTCGTTGGCGAGCGAGATGCACAAATCTCTGATCATGTCGCCAAGCTGTTTCGTCTCCGGCTCGTCAATCCCATGGGCTTCGTCCCAATTTTGCACAGGCTGTCGAACAGCGTCCCAAGTGCTGATCGATGCGGCGAGAGTTTGCGCATCTGACGGTTTGGCTGTGGTCCGCAGCGCTTCGGCTTGCGCTTCGATTTTCTCCGTCAGGCTGCGTAACAATGGCGCTGTACGTCTGGCATAGGCTTGCACGAAGGCGGCCAACATGACGCGACTGCTGATCTCGCCGATGCACATTTCAACGATAGTCGCCGCTAGCGATCGACCGCTTTCGTTGGCCGCAAGACGCTCCGCAAGCACGTCAGCATATTTTGCAAGCTGCGTGTTTATCGCATCCCGAACCGCTGCTTCAGTGACATTGCCGAAACCGGATACCTGTCGGGCAGCATTGATGTCCGCGGTTACCGCAGGTGCATGGTCGGCATCACCCTTTTGCAAAAGAGCCAAGCTTCGGCCGATATCACCGTCATTGCCGATCAGATGCGCGATTACATTCACGCCATCCCAGCCATCACCGCAATCGCTGCCGTCGTCCGGCCCTTTGAGTTTTGCAATAATGCTCCGGGCCTGTGCCGGCGTCTTGCCCGGCAAGAATGCAACTTCGGCGCGAAGCCGGTCCCGCGGCGCGGTCAGCGTTGCCAGCATGCGATCGAGATCGCGCTCCTCGATATCGCCATCGAGCACGGCCTTTTGCTGCGCTTTGATAATCTCGGCACGCGTCGCACGCATGCTGACGTCGAGCTGTACAAATGGACTCGTTAGTAGATTAAACGCCACTATGCCCCCAAATAAGTCCGAAATCGCTGCTCACTCGCCCCGAAATCAGCTTAGGCAAATCGCAATAGTCGGGCAACGCCTGATAAGGCGATCACTCCCTCCCGACGACCGTATCGTAGAGCCCATAATGCGTCAGGCCCTCATGGCTTTCGATGCCGGTGTAGCGCAGCGAGGCATCCTCATAGCGGCGGAAGGCGAAGACCGCCTGGTTCATTTGCTCGGTGTTGAACACCTTCAGGCGGACGAGGAGGTGGAAATCCTT
>ERZ724516.2387-NODE-2387-length-10613-cov-3.312180_pt1 | contig 10613 bp, 9 predicted proteins | sample MGYA00376049_ERZ724516 | MGnify/ENA primary metagenome ERZ724516 (study PRJEB28724, sample SAMN07190886) | activated sludge metagenome | isolation source: activated sludge of sewage treatment plant in Hong Hong | place: USA: Christiansburg, Virginia | collected... | reverse complement strand
TTTTTGAGCTGGCTGACAGCGTTTCCGGAGCCTTGCAGTTCCTGCGCATCCTTGCGGACAACAAGTTCGCCAACGTGGCCACCTACGCGGAGAAGAAGCGCCAAAACGAGTTTTATCTGGAGCGCGTCAGAAAAATCAGCGATGCGCTTGTTGCCATCCAGACAAGCGGCCTGATCGAATCCCTGGAATCCTCTCCAGAGGGGGAGCGTCTGCTGCTCTCCTACCGGTCCCAGATCGCCGATCACTTGCCTGAGTGGCGAGCGAACCTTCTGGACATTACCGCGATTCTTCGGGAGTACTTGTTTCGGACTCGCCAAATCGAGGCAACAGCACGTCGCTTTCGTGCCTTTGCGCTGTTTCTCAAACGAACACCAGAGTATGTCCCGCCGGACATCGATGCTTTGGCAGATCTGCCGGATTGGGCCTACAGAGCCCCAGGCTTTTCGCTTCGCAGCCGGGCATCCGTCAATGATCCGGCGCTGGACGATTCCTTGCTGGAAATCGCCAAGTCAATTCCGGCAGCCAAACCGATTTCAGTGCCGGTACCAAAGGCAGGCACGCTGAAAGATGAGCCACCTGCGGCCCCCGGAGATGAGGGAGGCAAACCAAAACCATGGCAAGATGCCGTTCAGAGCTTGCTCACAACGGTCGGCAAGCAACCGGTTTCCGCAATGTCATGGAAGCGCCGAACACCATCAATTTCAGACCTACCGAACGACATCTGGCTACTATGCTTGCTACATGAGGAATCCTTGCGCCGCCGGCGCACAGAAGGCATTCGCTTTGAGCAGATACTTGAAGCGGCCGAGCCGCTGTCCGGAATGCTGAAGGTCCGAGATATTCTGGTGTCGAGAGCAGACCAATGATGACCAAGCTGCTGGCCCAGAGTCTACTGCGCGTCGTGCAGAGCCCTGAGGACAAGGAAGCCTTCAACGCATCGAAGATATTGTGTGACTTCGTGCGGGAAAGCGGCATTGGAATAGTGCGCGGCTCCCAGATTCTTTTCCCGATTGCCCAGAAGGAGCGCATCCGCGCGTGGCTCCGAGCTGACAACATCGATCCTTCGTCAGCACTCGACGCGTGGGATGGCATAGCGCGTAGCGCCGCCCTGAATCTCGGACCCGACGAAAAATGGGCGCAGAGCCCTGTGCGGGCAAACCGCGTTGCTTTCAAGACGCTTCATGGAAAAGCTCTGTTCATCGATGGGCGGCCGACGTTCTTGCCGAGACGGGCAAACCTCGAGTGGCTCTTTGATGATGCGGCACGTAGCCTCAACCATGATTCAGTAATTGTTGTCGAAAACTGGGAAACCTTCGACCGCGTAGATGACCTTCAGGTAGATTTCTCCCGTGCTGGCCCCAATCCGCTTGTCGTTTGGCGCGGAGGAGGGCTGCGCTCGAGCACCGGCGCGGCGATGTCTTTTCTGGAGATGTTCAAGAGACCAGTCTGGTCCGCCCCCGATTATGACCCGGAGGGTTTGGCAATTGCCTCTCGTCTGCCGTACCTAGCTGGCATTCTTTACCCGTCCCTTGAACTGCTACGGGCACTACTGCAGGATTCGAAGTTATCGGATCGCTACCGTCAGCAGTTACCTGGGGCCATTCCGACATTGGAGGCTGCCGCACATCCGGATATCGTTGTGCTGTGGGCACTTGTCCGACAAAGTGGCAAGGCGCTACCTCAGGAGAGGCTTTGCTAATCTCCCACCATTCCGCTTTATACAACTCAGCATACGTGCTGAGTATGATGCCAGAAGGCGAGAGCGTAGAATCATCACGCCACCTGATGCAGCAGACATCCTACGGGCGGCGATGTGGCAGTTGCCTGCCGCTCCGCTGCTGGCAATGGTTAAGACCGCTTTGTCTGTGACTTAGATCTGCCACACGCTGCATGACAGCGAAGCGCTAAAATCTGTCCTTCCACATCGCACCGTAGATCAATATGACCCCGATGTACCACGCAATCCTCCAGCTGTTTGCGAATCTTGCAGAGGATCTGGCCGCACTCAACCTCCCTGAGCATTCAGTGCATGCGTATGTTTTCGGTGGTTGTGCTGTGCATATGCACACACAGTCCAGGGCGAGTTCCGATGTCGATGTGGAGTTTAACTATGATGACATGGTTAAAGTATCTGAGGTTCGCTTAGTACTCGAGCAGCTACCACCGGTGGATTACGACGACCCTGCCACCGGGCCATCCCAGCTAATCTGGGATGCTAACTTCAACACCACGTTCGGTCCGCTGCACGAGGACTACCAGGACCGTGCCCAAGTGATCGAACGGGCGCCCGGTTCTCCGGTCGTCGTGTGGCTTCCAAGTGCCGAAGACCTGGCCCTGTCGAAACTTGGTCGCTTTGAGGATGTCGACCAAATTGACATTCTCGAGTTACTGTCGCTGCCCAAATCAAGCTGGGAACTGTTCGAATCGCTGGCACGGGAAGTCAGTGGCTACTATGTCGGCCCACCACTTGACTCTAAAATCGCCTATATTCAGAAACGCCTTGAGAAACACAGGAAGAAGCCGTGACCGTCCGTAAATCCGAATTCGAAAAGCTCCTTGGCCGAGTCGTGAGCCAAGGTGTTGCTCGTGCTGATTCCGGACTGCTGCGCGAGGTTGCCGAAAAGCTCTGGTATGGTCGCAGCGTACCCAATCTTTCGAAGTTTCCCGAGCCCGAGCGCCGTGAAGCTGGCTATCTGGTCGATCGCCTGGCGCGCGTGAATGTGATGGCGGTGGCACGCAAGCAGAAAGTATTAGCCGCTTTGACCCCATACAAGCCATCCACTCCGGATTCGCAGGTCCGTCACAGAGACGTATTAGCCGTCACGTGGGGCGCCCTCGAAGAGCTGACGCCTCGTATGGCCGAACTTTTGCCGTACCAGACGCGAACCTACGAAGCTGAGAGAAAGGCGCGAGCAAAGAAGTTGCGGGAGCAGGTGGCTAAAACGGTCTCTCGGGGCAAGAAAACGTATCACTCGAGCTGACCCGCCCGAACCCACAGCGCCGATAGGAGCTGTGTCGCTAGTAAAAAGCCTTCAGCGATTTGCTGTAACGGTGGCGGATCCCGGATGAGAAGAATCCACCGCATTCATGCGTGCGCTTGCACGGTTCGCACTCAGGTGGAAATTCATTCTTCTATTCTGAGATTGAGCGCACGTAGGCGGGCTCGACACCCAGGTTCACGAGGCATAACTAGAGTATTGCCGTCCGATTCCGAACGCTGGCCCAAGGCCGGCTTTGGCCGATCATCGCTCAAAAGCTCGGCGGATATATGGCATTAAACATATCGGAATCTCGGTCCAGATTAGCGATTTTTTACCAAGAAAAAAATTTCACCTGAACAAGCGAAGGGGCATCTGCCCCTTCGCTATTTCTCAGTGACTATGCCGTCCCTGTGCCTTCATCCATCGTCCATAGGCCGAAACCAGAACGACAGAAGTCGCTCCGACGGCAAAGGCGATGGCATACGAGAACAATGTTTCCAGCGGTGATTGATTGAGCATAATGATCTCCTCGGATTTAAGCCCTTGATCCGTCATCCTGTCGTAGCAGCGACGGCCTTAGCATCCAGCTTGGCCTGCAAACTCGAACGCTCTCGGTCCTGTTGAGGCGGAATATCAGCCCCGGTCGCACTTTCCTCGCCATCCCGCGCAAAGAACTCCTCGATCATGGACTCGCCTTCTTCCTCGCTGTCCTCGAACGCCCCATTGCCAAAGCCCTGACGTGCCGCCGCGTCCAGCGCCGCCTGATCGAACCCGGCCAGTTGTCGCGATTCATGCCGCTGTTTGGCTTCGTTCAGCACATCTTCGACGGACATCTCACTTCGTGTACAGAGATCCACGTAATAAATTGGCGTGCCGTGACTCAGCCGAGTCGATTTCCCCCGAAGCCTCAGTTCCAGTGGCAGACAGGACAACCGATCCCCTGAAACGGCCTGAAAATAGTGCAAGCGAGCCGTCAGGGTTCGGATGCTGTTGAACCCTGTCGTCCGGAAGACGAAGCTCCCCAACGGGTCATCGTCGCCAATACTGACGTTCAGACGACCATACGGTTTGCAGGCACCGCCCTTGGCAATCGGACAGCTATCCGGCGACGGACAGGGGAAGCTCTGCAGTCCGTTTTCAGTTTGTCGCTTGCAGGTTTCTCCGTTCCCAACACACAAAGGTCGCCCCGTCGTTCGGTCGAACAGGCTGTAGTCCGCACGGAAATTCAGTGCAGGGTCGTTAAACATCAGGCGGATCGGAATGCTGCGAATCTTGCCGCCCTGTTCCTTGCGCAGCCCCTCGTCGAGAGGATGCGGCAGCCAACCGTCCTTGCCTTGGACTTGGGATGTGATGGTGAATTGGTCATCCTTCTCCGGCAGACGCTTGCCGTTCTTTTCAACGACCTTGCCGATGGAAATCCGGCCGAGAACGGGCGGGGTAATTGCGAGGCCTTTCAACATGATGCGTGACTCCTGAAAAAATGCCGCCTTCCCCTTCTCCTGTTTGGGAGAAGAGGGAAGGCGTTTATGGGGGAGGGGATTGTCAGGCGACGAGAAAGCGCCGGCTGCCCAGTTTGGTCTGGCTGTAGCGTTGCTGATACTCAGGGTGGTCCTTCAGGAGCTGGGTGACATCGAAGACGACACTGTCCTTGGCCTTCTTCCAGCTGACTGTCCCGGTTTCGAAAGTCGCCCGTGTGGCGCTGCCCATGGCTTGCTGGAGCGTCTGCTTTAACTGGGCTTCCAGCTTCTCCTGCTCAGCGATAGTTTGCCGAACCGAGAGCCAATCAGCGAAGGTTGCGGACAAGTTGCGCTCGGACGAGAAATCAACACTCTGCCCTTCGTCCTCTGGATACAGACAACGCAAAGCCAGATCGGCTGAGGCCGACCCGTCGGCCGGTGGTGGCGAATCCGTTTCGACGTAGTGCCAGAAATGCCGTTCCAGTTCGATCAGTCGGGTAATCAGCGTATCGTTACGTTCAATGCGGTGGATCTCCAGATGCTGCCCACAGAGCAGCACCGCGACATCGGCCGCTTGTTTGCCTGTAACCGCGAGCTGGTGCATCACTTGGAGCTGCACGTATTCTGGAACGCCTTCCTTCCAAAGGCGCGCACCGTTAATCCCGGCCGTCTTGCATTCCAGAATCTGGACTTCATTGGACCCGGTTACCTCCCGGTCGATATTGGCCAGCATCCAAGGCAGGCTGGGGTCAGGATGCTGGAGAACGGCATTGATCCGCCGCACCCGGTGGCCAGTGCGCTTGGTGTAGTGCGCCGCCACAATCGGTTCGAGGATGTTGCCCCAGTACATTGGGCTTAATTCGTCATGCGGATCAGCCTTAGGCAGGCTGCCATCGCGACCCGTCTTCTCCATCCAGAGCTCCAGTTGCGACTTGTAAGGATTTAGACCGACGGCGGTAGCGGCGTCGGAACTGCCAATGCCTTGCTTGCGGATCGCCAGCCAGTCTTCACGTGGAAGTTCCTTGGTATTGACCAGACGAAGTGCCGGACGAGGTTTCCCGGCGGGCTGTGTCATCAGTGGTTGGGTTTGCATAACGCCTCCAGAAAAGACAAAAACCCCAGCCGGCAAAAGCCGCTGGGGGTCTCAATTGGTCGAGAAAATGAAGCGTGGTAAGGATTGCGAGGATTCAGGCCGCCAGTAACAGCGCGGCATCCAGAGCGCGTTGCTTGAGCAGCGCCCCTTGACCGAACCAAGCGGAGTCCAGGCGGTTCTCGGTACTGCGTGCCCTGCGTTCGTGATCGACGAATTCCGTCACCGCGTTGAGCAAGCCCCACGCGGTTTGCTTGGCGGATTCGAGTTCGGCACCTTTGCCTTGACCGTCGTACAGGCCCTGCACTTTCTTCAAGGCCCGTTCGTTGGTCAGCGATTCGTTCGGAGAACCTTGCTCGCAAAGCACGTTGAGGAAGTAGGCCATTGCCTCATGCGTTTTGACCTTCCGCTCGGAGAGGATGCGCATGCGATACATGAAGTGGTCCCATTGCGACACGGCAATCCCCAACTGGTGCTTGACGGCTTGGGCATCGAACTTCGTGCGGTGACCGACCTTGATCGCCTGCGGCGCCCCATTTACTGCGATGGCGAGGGTGTTATTACAGACGACGCGAACGGTGGTGGGCGTTGCCGTGGTGGCCAGCGTTCCATCGCATGAGGTGGCCAGCAGCAGGTAGCCATTGACCAGATCGTTACCCTTGAGCGACAACGACTGACCGGTCTTGGCCAAGGCCCAGAACTTCTTGCCGCCTTTCAGTACCCCAGCCGTTTCCAGTTCATAGCCAGAGATCTCGGTGAGGTCGCGGTAGAACTCCAGGACTTCACGCGGTTGAACGACCTGATAACGCTGCGAAACTACTGACAGGGCTTGCTTGGTATCGGAACGGTAGAGGACTTTCTGTTCGTCGAAGCTGTGGATGCTGCCGAGACTGCCAATGCTGTCGGCCAGAAAGCGGACCGGTGTTTCCTGAATGGTCCAATCCATACCGGCAGACTTCTGCCAAACATCGATAGGTTGTTGAGAGGGAAGGCGGTTGCCAAGGCCGTGCCACGGTTCGGCGCCGACGTAGGCCATTTGTTGGACGAGATGAGCCATGAGGATCTCCTGAAAGATGAGCGCATAAAGCCCGGCCGAAGCCGAGCAAGTGAAAAGTCATGGGAAAAGGGAAGTAGAGAAGCGCAGCCCGACGAGAAGGGCTAGGAATGCTTCAGGCTGAAGGTGTGACCGCAGCTATGACAGAGGTAGTTGTTAAGAATTTTCTCGTCAATAACTTCGCCAAGCTTCACTCCGGTCGCGCTGCTTGCGGCACCGCTAATTAGCGCAGCGAGAACCGAGCTGGTGATGATGCTGAAGGCCGCACCAGGGCCGCCAGCCAGACCAGCAACCGCTCTGGCTTTGGCGCTTGCTGCGAGCATTGCGCTGGCTGCGCCCGACAAGGCACCAATTGCGCCACCGAGCCTGCGCGCGCTGTTGCGGGTTTCAATTCGCAACGAATGGCACTTGGGGCAAACCGGAATTGGCGCTTGGCCATGGAATGACTGAGCGTCATTGGGAGGGATGTAGTCCTCTTCGTCATTAAAGGACTGGGAACGATTGAGCGACATCGACAATTCCTCCTCTTCATACCGTGCAGGAACGTTTCGACAGAAGCAGTGTGGATAGTGCAACCGTCAGGAAGAGGAGGGTGAAAACGGCGAGGTATTCGAATGGAGAAGAAGTGCTGGTCACGGGAGCCTCCTAAAGCAAGATCAATCATCAATCAGGGCGGGATTGCGCTGATGGAGCCAGCTCTGTGCTGCTCCAGGGGGTGATATGTGATTGAAAAAACTTGGCTTTGCGGAGGCGCTGCGGATTCTGATAGTGTTGATCAGGCAGTCTGGCGACGTGGCTACTCTGAGCGGCGATCATGACCACGAGCCGCAGCCGGCAGTATTCGGGCCATCAAGAGTCATTCGGTAAGGCGTCAGCCAGCTTCGCCTCATCGGCCTTTCCGGCCATTCGCATGCCAGCCGCTCACGGTCTGTAATCTGTCGCTTACCTGCAGCTCGGCCGATATCCGAACCTTCAAAATGTACTCAGAGCGTTCTGCCGAAAAACCGTGTCAGTTTTTCCAATGCCTGATTGACATACATCGGCACCCAATAGGTTTCAATATGGGTGGCCCCTTCGATTTGGAATAGCTCTTTGTCCTTTGTGCCAGAAGCCTTGGCGAAAGCGTCCTCGGTCATGTACAGGCTGTCGGCCTTGCTGCCTGCGATCATCAGCAAGGGCTGGTCGATCAGTTCGATCTGGTGGGTAGCATCCCAGCGCATCAGATCCAGCAAACTGCTCGTGGTGTACTTGAAGGTCGAGTTGGGGTGCGCATGCGTCTTCCAATAGTACTCGTAACCCTGCCGATACAGATCGAACGGCAACTTGGCGATCTGCTCATCGGTTAGGTTGGCATCGCCGGAATAGAGAATCGTGCCGCCCGCCGCTTCTTGGGCGCGGGCGGCCGAGGCCTGCTTCATACGTGTCTGAATCGTGTTCAGTGCCGAATCCACGTAGCCATTGCGGCGAACACGCCCAGAGTTGAACATGCTTACCGTCGCGATGGACTTGAAGCGTTTGTCCGTCTGTGCGGCAGCTAACGAGTAACCGCCACCACCGCAGATGCCAAGCAGACCCAGGCGCTGTCCGTCCGCGCCTGCGTACTGGCTGATGAAGTCGGCCATACCATGAATGTCTTCAATGCGATGGGATGGCTTGTCCATATTGCGCGGCATTCCCCCGCTGGCGCCTTGATACGCCGCATCCGCCGCGATGGTGATATAGCCTTGCTCGGCCAGACGCTGGGCATACAAACCAGCAACTTGTTCCTTCACGCCACCATTCGGGTGGGCAACCACGATCGTCGGGTATTTCTTGTTGGGATCGTAGTTCGCTGGGGTGTAAACGTTGGCTGAGATATCAAGACCATTCAGCTTGGAATTCACAGGATGAATATTGACTTTGCCTTTGACGTTTTCAGTAATCGCGCCGTCGTAGGCCAGCGTAAACGGATTTTGTTTGTAGTCTGCAGCCATGATGGCTCCTGATATGGTGCTGATGATTGCGCTGACTGCTGCTGCTCGAATCAATGTCGATTTCATGGTGAAACCTCCTGAAAGCTTGAGTTGAATGTCGAATCAGTCCAGATGTTTTTCGGCAAGGAATTGCGACATCAGGTCAGCAATCTGGACATTGTTGAGATCGGAAAACGGAAAGTGCGTATTGCCCTTAATGCCGATCTCCGGCAGGTGGACGACCTTCGCATCTCCGCCATGGCGATTGATCGCATCTGCCCACTGTCTCGCCATGGCGAGGCGTACACGCCAGCCATCCTGACCGGGATTGGCGACCGGTTCCTTGAGGATGAAATCGCCGTAGTAGATAACAATGGGGATTCGGGTCAGCTTCATGAACTCCGCCAGCGGGATACTGGTACCTTCCAACTGGCCGGCGGCACTGGGCATCGCTGCCGGCACTTCGCCTTCCGGGAAAACAAAGCCGCTCCCCGGTTCGTAGGAAACGATGGCGCGGATACGCGGATTCTTGATGGCGGCCAGCCAGCCCATGCCGCCACTGTGCGAATGGGTCACCAGAATGCCGGCGCCAATCTTGTCGAACAAGGCCGATACGGCATTACTGGTCAGGTTGGTGTCGATGGAGCCGGTATCCGGCGTCATGGCCCGGAAATACTGATCCAGTGCCTCCGGTGAGCGGGAAAATTGGACGCCCGGGAAGTACTTCGGCCAGATACCCACCCGGAAGGTATCAAACCAGCGCTGGTCATCCGGCGTGGCGCTGATTGTCCCGGCCACACTGCTTCGCCCCGCAGAACCGCGACGAGGCTGATCAAGTACGTAGGTGGCAAAGCCGCGGCGCAGAAAGATGTTCTGGTAGCCCTCCCGGCCGTCTGCTGTCGACTCCCAGGTTTTGGTGGATTGGCCAAAGCCATGCCACATCACCAAGGGCAATTTCCGAGCCTTGACCGGAACCTGGTAGAACACGCGAGCATGGTCGCCATGGAGTGTCTGACCACCGGAAGTCAGATTGAGCGGGTCGTAGCTGCCGGGGCTCTGAACAACTGTTCCACCCACGGCGAAACTGCCTTGTTCCTGGATCACCAGCGGTGTAACAGGCTTCTGTGGCGCCGCCACGGAGAGTCCGGCCGCAAACAGCATGCAGCCTGCCAAGGCGAGCACGGTCTTTCGCAAGTTTGAAGTCATGGTCGAAACTCCTTCAGTTGAATGGTTCACTTGGCTGGCAGCACTTCTTTGGCAGCCGAAACCGCCGAAACCGCCGAGACAGCACTAGGCCAACCTGAATAAAAGGCCAGATGGGTGATTGCTTCGGCGAGTTCTTCACGCGTCAGGCCATTCTGGATTGCCAGCGCGAGATGCGAGCGCAGTTGGTCAGGACGATTCATTGCAATCAGCGCACTGACTGTCGCAAGGCTTCGGTCCCGTTTTGACAATCCAGGACGTTCCCAGATGTCGGCATACAGCACGTTGTCGGTCAGTTCGGCCAGCTTCGGGGCAAAATCACCCATCAACTGCTGGGCCCGGGACGGCTGCGCGGTGGGTTCAGCGCTCTCCTTGGCCGAGGGCTTATTGCGGTACTGGGTATCACTGACCTTCTCCAGCCAGGCCACCGATTTGCCATCGACTTGCTCCTGGATGGCCAGGTGGGTCATAGCCGCTGTCGCCGACGCCCCATGCCAATGCTTTTGGCCAGGCGGGATCGATACCACATCCCCGCGCTCGATGCGCTGAATGGGGCCATCCCAGAACTGGATCAGTCCGCTGCCTTCGGTGACAACCAGCGTCTGCCCCAACGGATGGGTATGCCAATCGGTGCGTGCGCCAGGCGTAAAGGTGACATAGGCAGCCGAGGCCCTGGCCGGTGCAATCGGCGAAAAGAGCGGTGCGACGCGGGCTTTGCCGGTGAAATGCTCGGGTGGCGCGTCGTAGGGTGTTCGCGTCGCGCTCCGCGAAATAGTGGCCGAAACAGCAAGCCCCGATGTGGTGGCAGAAGTATTCGCCTGATTGCCGGCGGTTTCGGCAAAAGAGGACGAAAAGACCAGCATCAATGGCAGCAGG
>ERZ724516.2385-NODE-2385-length-10619-cov-4.344850_pt1 | contig 10619 bp, 11 predicted proteins | sample MGYA00376049_ERZ724516 | MGnify/ENA primary metagenome ERZ724516 (study PRJEB28724, sample SAMN07190886) | activated sludge metagenome | isolation source: activated sludge of sewage treatment plant in Hong Hong | place: USA: Christiansburg, Virginia | collected... | reverse complement strand
CAGAAATTCTTTGAGGAAGTGGCCTTGCAGGTCCGCCGCGCCTTCGAACACGCCAACCGCCATGCAGAAGGCTGGCTCAAGGCCATCATGGCCCCGATGGAAACACAGGTTCGTGAGCACCAGATTCAGCTCAAGCGCCGCCTGGAGAGCATCAAGCGCATCCATCAGGCGACCGACACGCTGGAAGACCGCATTGGCGAACTGACTCACGTCGAAACCGCCCTGGTCAGCCAGATTCAGGCGCTGGAAACCATTTCCCAGCAAATTCGCCGGGCGCTTTTCACCCAGGTCGACCCGCGTGACCAGATGATAGTAAACCTCTGACTTAAGTAATATTTTCCGATCCGCTGGCTGGAGCTATGATGGTCCTTTAATCGCCATCACCTCCGCCATCCCGGATGTCTCCTTCGCCGTTCAAACCGCTGGCAGCATCCAAACAGACCATCTGCCTGCCGTGGCGGCATCTGCTGGCCTTGATCGCCTGGCTGGCCATTACGGTGGGGGCGCTGGCACTGGTCGTTCAGAACAGCCTCGGCACGACCGCACAGGAATTCGCCGAGTACGGCGAACATTTTCACGCCCAGATTCGCGACAAGCTGCGCGCCAATGAAGCCGTTCTTTACGGATTTTCCAGTTTCCTTGGCGCCATCAATCGAGATGACCGCAAGACGGCGAGTCAATACGCCCGCTCGATGCTGGAGCGCTACCCACACATCTACATGCTTGAGGTGGTTCGCCGGGTGCCACACAACGAACTGGCGAGTTTTACGGAAAACATCCGGCGTAAATGGTACAAGGACTTTCAGGTAAAGCGCTTCGATTACCGGGGCGAACGCCAGTGGCAGGCAGCCCCACCAAAGGATGCCTACTATCCGATCATCCTGGCCGAACCGGACCTGCCCCAGGCCCAGGACATTCTTGGCCTCGACATCGATTCGCTGGAGGGGCTGCGGGCCGCTCTTGTTCGTTCTGAAAAACTCGGAGAGCCTGCCGCCAGTGAGTCATTCCAACTGGTCGAGGGGAATACGGCCTACGTCATGTTCAGGCCGGTTCCCTTGCTGCAGGAGCGCTCGGCGGCCAGAAGCAGCATCGTCGGGGGTGTCGCCTACGCACTGCTGGTTGTGCGTGCCCGTGACCTGTTGCCACCACCAAGGGAGCTTGATCCGAATATTCTGCACACAGCCTCCATGCAGATCGGCCAAGGTTCAGGAGATCTTTTCACGATTCAGCCAGCGCAACGGCATCTCGTTGGGAGCGGACTCTTTGCACCACTGCGAATCGACCGCAATATTGAAGGCGCGTCCCAACCGATTCGCCTCATGCTTGAGCGCCGCCTCAGTCTTGCCGACATCTCCGGCAGCGGCCTTGCTACGGTTTCACTGGCTTCGATTCTGAGCCTCGCGCTGCTTCTCGCCTACGCCGGCGCCAGCGAGCGCCGCGAGCACTCTCAAGCCGCCGGGTTGCGCGCGATGGAGCACATGGCGCTGCACGACTCGCTGACCGGACTACCCAACCGTTTCATGATGCTCGGCCGACTCGAACAAACGCTGACAACAGCGCAGCGCCACGGCTCCCGACTGGCAGTGCTCTTCCTCGATCTTGATGGCTTCAAGCCGGTTAACGATGTCTACGGCCACCATATTGGCGATCGGCTGCTCAAGGAAATCGGGGTCCGGCTGCGGAACTGCATTCGTGACAATGACACCGTCGCACGCCTTGGCGGCGATGAGTTCGTTGTTACCTTGAGCGACATCCGGGAAGCCGACGATGTTGCTGCTGTAGCCGAGAAAATCCTGCAGGCCGTCGCCATACCGGTACTGATCGATGGCCAGGAAGTACAGGTCACCACCAGCATCGGCATCGCTGTCTATCCGGATAGCGGCACTGATTCAGAATCCCTGCTTCGCGCTGCCGATGCCGCGATGTATGAAGCCAAGGCCGAAGGGCGAAGAATCTATCGTTTCGCGGCCCCGATCGCCGCTATACGGACCTCGGCTACCCACCCGACTGCGCCATAGAAAACGCCGCCCTTCGACGGGAAGGACGGCGTTTCGGTAAAACAGAACAGCGATCAGGCAGGGCGCTTATTGCCAGTCAGCTGCTCGTACTTCACCCACAACTGGTCCGAGGATTCCACCACGTCCGGGTTCTTCGGGATGCAATCGACCGGACAAACTTCCACGCACTGGGGGGTATCGTAGTGGCCGACGCATTCGGTGCACTTCGCCGGATCGATCTCATAGATCTCAGCGCCCTGAGTAATGGCCTCGTTCGGGCACTCCGGTTCGCACACGTCACAGTTGATGCATTCGTCGGTAATAATCAAAGCCATGGCTGCTCTTCCTTCAATTGTTGAAAGTCTCTGAAACTCTTGCCGCCAGCCGTTCCTGCACCAGCGGGTGAACAAAATTGCTGACATCGCCGCCCAGTACGGCGATCTCGCGAACCATTGTTGCCGAGATGAACATGTACTGTTCTCCCGGCGTCAGGAATACCGTTTCGACTTCGGGATAGAGGTTGCGGTTCATTCCCGCCATCTGGAATTCGTATTCAAAATCGGAGACGGCGCGCAGACCCCGCAGAATGACCTTGGCTCCTTGTTCATGCAGAAAATCCATGAGCAGGTTGGAAAAGCCGACGATTTGGACATTCTTGTACGGCGCCAGCACCTCTCGCGCCAGATCCACCCGTTCGTCAATACTGAAGAACGGGCGCTTGGAACGACTCTGGGCAACGCCAACCACCACGCGCTCGAAGAGCAACGAAGCGCGGCGCACGAGATCCTCGTGGCCACGCGTCATCGGGTCAAAGGTGCCCGGGTAGATCGCTACTCGATGATCCAGCATCCTGAGGATTCCCTCGCCGCATGAGATGAAAATATACCTGCCCCGCCCGCCCGCTGCGCGCTGTCCGCCATTCGCCGCAGCCTTCCAGCGGCACCTCGGCTTCAGCGTAAATCACTGCATCCTCATGGAGCAGACGCGGCAATAGCGGACAAAGCTTTTCTATCCAGCCCTGCCGGTACGGTGGATCCAGAAAGATCACATCGAACTTCAGCGGGGTCGAGGAGGCGAATTTTAACGCATCCTGCCGTACAAGCTCCACCCTGCCACTGACGGCCAGCAAACGGATGTTTGAACCCAATGCCTCGGCAACTCGCGGATTAGCCTCCACCATCACCACTTTTTCAGCACCGCGCGACGCTGCTTCAAGGCCGAGCGCCCCGCTTCCAGCAAACAGATCGAGGCACGACAACCCGGTCAGATCCTGCCCCAGCCAGTTGAAGAGCGTCTCGCGCACACGGTCCGGCGTTGGCCGCAGGCCTTCCGCATCCGGAAACCGCAGCACGCGGCGGCGCCATTCACCGCCGACAATTCGCAGGCTACCGCTACCCGCCGCGTTGCCTGCCGCTTTCCTGGCCGCACTCAATCGCCGGCCACCACCACCGTGACCAGATGCTCGGCTTGCACGTGCCGCGCAAACGCGGCGCGAACATCAGCCGCCGTCACCTTCTGAATGTTGCCAGCATAGGTATCGAGGTAATCCAGCGGCAATCCGTAGAATCCGATCGCAGCAACGTTGTCGAGAATCTTGCGGTTGGAATCCAGACGCAACGGAAAACTACCGACGATATTGGCCTTGGCCGCCTTAAGCTCGTTCTCACTCGGCCCTTCGGCAAGGAACTGCTGCAACACGTCGCGCGTCACCTTCAGCGCATCATTGGCCTGTGCTCGTTTGGTCTGCAACCCGATCTGGAAAGGGCCCGATTCCTTCATCGGTGCAAAGTAGCTGTAAACGCTGTAGGCAAAACCGCGCTTGTCGCGTACTTCCTTCATCAGGCGGGAAACGAAACCGCCACCACCGAGGCTGTAGTTACCGACCATCAGTGTGTAGAAATCCGGATCGCCGCGCTTCAATGCCGGCAAACCGACATGGATATGCGCCTGGGCAGCAGGGTGAGGCAAGCGTAATTCGGCTGCTTTTGGCAGGATGACGGCCGGAGTCGCTACCGCTTCACCGCCTGCAGGCAAGGACTCTGTCAATTGAAGCGCCAGCGCTTCAGCTTCGCCTCGACTGAGCGCGCCGACGATGCTGACCACGGCCGAACGAGCGGTGTAGTTGGCCGCATGAAATTCACGCAGATCGTCGAGCTTCATCGCACCAAGGCTTTCGACACTTGGCTGTCGGCCATACGGGTGGTCGCCATAGAGCCCGGCCCAGAAGGCGCGCGAAGCAATCGTTTCGGGGCGAGTCAACGACTCGCGCAGGGCAGACAGGCTGCGCGCCCGTTCCCGCTCGAAGACCGGCTCCGGGAAGCGAGGCTTGGCGATGATGAGGCGCATGATCTCGAATGCTGCGATACGCTTGTCCTGATCGGCCAAGGTACGGAGGCTGACACTGGCACGATCGGTCTCGGCGCCACCACCAAGGCGCGCCCCCAGATCGGCCAGTTTCATCGCCACGGCGCTCTCGTCCATCTCGCCTGCACCTAGATCCATCAGGCCGCGCGTGAGCTGGGCCAAGCCCGGCTTGTCCGCAGGGTCGCGGGCAGAACCGGCGGCGAAGTCGACCTGCACGTCAATGATCGGCAAGGCTCGTGTTTCAACGAAATAGACCTTGGCGCCATTAGCCGCAGTCCAGTGTTCAATCTTCACGCCAGCCACCGATAGTTGGGCCGCCAGCAACAGGCCGCAGGCCAACAGGACTGTCATCATCTTATGGTTGATCGTATTCACGAATCGGCTCCGCATCAGTGGCGAACGTTGGCCGCAGGGCGGCGGGGGACGCCTTCCAGCGGCTGGGGATCCAGCACGCCAACCGTCAGGCTGTCATCGCCAAAATAGCGTTTCGCAACATCCTGTACCTGCTCGGTCGTGACCGCCTTGAGCTTCTCGATAATCCGCTCGCCACTGCGATAAGGCAGCCCGACCGAATCAAGCTGGCCGATCTCCATGGCCTGGGCAAACATCGAATCCAGCTTGTAGATTTCGGCCGCCACGAGTTGCGTTCTGGCCCGGCTCAACTCTTCGGCCGTCACCCCCTCCGCCTGAACACGCACGACTTCAGCTCGTAGCCCGGCCTCCATCTCGACTACCGTCTTGCCCTCGGAAGGCGTGCCTATGAGGTAGAACATGCCGGGACCGCGTGCCGTGGCGTCGTACTCCGCGCCAGCGGAAATCGCCAGACGCTGCTCGCGCACCAGATTTTTGGAGAAGCGTGCTGCACCGTGGCCGGAAAAAATGGCGCTCAGCATTTCCAGCGCATAGGGATCAATATCCTTCTCCACATCGCGAATGATCGGGGCCCGATAACCCATCATCACCACCGGCAGCTCGGCAGGTGCCTTGACGGTGAGGCGGCGAACACCTTTCTGTAGCGGCTCATCCTGCGGTTTGCGCAAGGGCAAGGGACGTGACTTGAGTGGCCCGTAGTATTTCTCCGCCATGCGGAAAACCTCCTTGTGGTCGACATCGCCAACCACCACGACATAGGCGTTGTTCGGCACATACCAGCGCTCATACCAGTCGCGGGCATCCTTTACCGTCATGTTCTCCAGGTCATTCATCCAGCCAATGATGGGCCGGCGGTAGGGGTGCGTCTGGAAGGCCATCGCATTCATGGCTTCGAACAGCAGGGACTGTGGCTGGTCGTCGGTGCGCAGGCGGCGCTCTTCCATGACGACCTTGATCTCCTGCTCGAACTCGCTTTTTGCGAGGTTCAGGTGGCGCATGCGATCCGCTTCCAGCGCCATCATCTCGCCCAGTTTCTCTCTTGGCACCTGCTGGAAATAGGCGGTGTAGTCGCGGCTGGTGAAGGCATTGTCGCGCCCGCCTGCTGCGGCTACCAGGCGATTGAACTCACCCGGCCCCACCTTGGGGGTACCCTTGAACATCATGTGCTCAAGCACATGGGCAACGCCGGTGGTTCCATTGGTCTCATCCACCGAACCGGCGTGGTACCAGACCATATGTACTGCGGTTGGTGCTCGGTGATCTTCCTTGACGATCACCGACAGGCCATTGGCCAGCTTGTGCTCAAAGGGATTGGCCTGAACAAGAGGCGCCAGCAACGCGCAGATTAGGCCGGCAAGCGGGGCAATTACGTGCGCTTTTACGTGTCTTCGCATGGTCATGAGTGGCTTCTGATAAAATTTTGCGCTGGATCGCGACATACAATACCCATCGGGCAGCAATCTTAACATCCGCGCCCGTCCTTGCAGCCCTGAACACAGCCTCTAAGACCCGGACCCCTCATGTTTGGTTTCCTGAAAAAACCACCCACCGAAGACGACACCGTCCCGACTTCCGCCACCGCACCCTCCTGGCGCGAACGTCTCAAGGCAGGGCTCTCGCGAACCCGCGCCCAGTTCGGTGGCAAGCTGAAGTCGATCTTTGCCCGCGGCAAGGTCGACGACGAACTACTGGAAGACCTAGAAGCCCTGCTGCTGACAAGCGATGTCGGCATGGAAGCGACCAGCCACCTGCTGCGTGAGTTGAAGCTGCGCGCCAAGCAAAACAAGCTGGACACTCCGGAGACCATTCAGCAAGCGCTGGCGGATGCGCTTCATGATCTGCTGAAGCCGCTGGAGCAGCCGCTGGATGTTTCCAGCCACCACCCCTTCATCATCATGATTGCCGGCATCAACGGCGCCGGCAAAACCACCTCGATCGGCAAACTGGCCAAGTATTTCCAGGCGCACGGCAAATCGGTGCTGCTCGCCGCCGGCGACACTTTCCGTGCTGCAGCCCGAGAGCAGCTCATGACCTGGGGCGAGCGCAACAACGTGACCGTCGTGGCGCAGGACGGCGGCGACCCCGGCGCCGTCATCTTTGACGCCATCGGCGCAGCCAGGGCCCGGGGCATTGATATCGTGCTGGCCGATACTGCTGGCCGGCTGCCGACACAGCTCCACCTGATGGAAGAAATCGCCAAGGTGCGCCGCGTCATCCAGAAGGCCGAACCCTCCGGCCCGCATGAAACCCTGCTGGTACTGGATGCCAACATCGGCCAGAACGCGCTGATGCAAGTAAAGGCTTTCGACAAGGCCATTCACATCACCGGGCTGGTTGTCACCAAACTGGACGGTACCGCCAAGGGCGGCGTGCTCGCCGCGATTGCCCGTCAGTGCCCGAAGCCCGTCCGCTTCATCGGTGTCGGCGAGGGCATCGACGACCTGCGCCCCTTTGCCGCGCGCGATTTTGTGGATGCACTGTTCGAATGATCAGCTGTTCCGGCGTCGGCAAGCGTTACCCCGGCGGCCTGACGGCCCTGGCAGACGTCAATTGCGAAATTGGCGCGGGCGAAATGGTGTTCGTCACTGGCCATTCCGGCGCCGGGAAATCGACCCTGGTCAAACTCATCGCAGCCATTGAACGCCCGACTTCCGGCAGCGTCGTGGTCAACGGCCAGAATCTCGCAGCCCTGCGCGGCAGCGCCCTGCCTTACTTGCGGCGCAGCTTCGGCCTCGTCTTTCAGGATCAGAAACTGCTGTTCGATCGCAATGCCCTGGAAAACGTGCTGTTGCCGCTGGCCATCATCGGCACCCCGGTTGGGGAAGCCTCCCGGCGCGCGCAGGCGGCGCTGGACAAGGTCGGCCTGCTGGATCGCGCCAAAGCCAACCCGATTGCGCTGTCCGGTGGAGAGCAGCAGCGCCTGGCAATCGCCCGCGCCGTCGTCAATCGGCCGGCCGTCCTGCTCGCCGACGAACCGACGGCCAATCTGGATGCTCAGTCCGCGGCCGGCATTCTCGACATCTTCGGGGCCTTTCATCAGGTGGGCGTCACCGTGATCATCGCCACTCATGATCCGCAATGGTCCGGCAAGCAGAATGCCCGCGAGTTGCGCCTCGACCACGGAACGCTAGCCTCATGAACGCCTGGCTGAATCAGCACCTGACCGCCCTGCGTGACGCCCTGCGCCGACTGGCTGGCGCCCCCTTGAACACCACCCTGTCGTTGTTCGTGATCGGTATTGCCCTCACCTTGCCGGCGGCGGGTTGGCTGCTGATGGACAACGTTCAGCTTGCTGCCAACAATGCTTCCGGCGTGCAGCAGATCAGCCTGTTCATGACCCTGGATGCCGACCGCAAGGCAGTGGAGGAGATTGAGTCCCGGCTGAAACTGAATGCCGCTGGCCGCTGGCGCTTCGTTTCCCGCGAAACGGCGCTGAAAGGCTTGCAAAACAATGCCGGCATGGGTGACCTGATCGCCAGCCTGCCCAGAAACCCCCTCCCGGACGCCTTTGTTGTTGAGCCTGTGGACACGTCTCCCGAAGCGATGGACAAACTGGCGAAGGCAATGGCCGGCTGGCCCAAGGTGGCCCATGTGCAACTTGACTCGGCCTGGGTCAAGCGTTTTGATGCCTTGTTGCGTATCGGCCGGCTGGCCGTCATGCTGCTTGCCACCGTATTTTCTGCGGCACTGGTCGTTGTGACCTTCAATACCATTCGTCTGCAGATCCTGGCTCACGGGGCCGAAATCGAACTGGCGCGACTGATTGGCGCCACCGACGCCTGGATCCGACGCCCCTTCACCTATTTCGGTGCCCTGCAGGGAGCACTCGGCGGCCTGCTGGCGGCGCTGCTGATGCTTGTCGCCAGCCAGCTGCTGACCCAGCCAGTAGCCGAACTGGCGCAGCTCTATGGTGCCAGCTTCATGCTCAGGGGGCCGTCGGCCAGTCTCGCGGCTATCCTCACCCTGGCCGGCGCCCTGCTGGGTTGGGTCGGCGCCCTGCTCTCGGTCAGCCTCAGTTTAAGGCGTTTCACCTAGAACTTTTCGAGGCATTAGCACTCTATGTCAGCGAGTGCTAAAATGAATCGAACCCTTAACAGGAGGACAACGCCACATGACGCACGCTCTTGCACTCTCGATGCCCAGCGCGGTCGGGAACCTGGATGCCTACATCCAGGCGGCAAACCGTTTTCCGATGCTGAGCGAAGCAGAAGAAGGGGCGCTCGCGCGCCGCTTCCGTGACGAAGAAGATCTCGATGCAGCCCGCCAGATGGTGCTTTCGCACTTGCGGCTGGTGGTATCCATTGCTCGCGGCTACCTGGGCTACGGGTTGCCGCACGCCGACCTGATTCAGGAAGGTAACATCGGCCTGATGAAGGCCGTCAAGCGCTACGACCCGGATCGCGGCGTGCGGCTGGTGTCGTTTGCGATGCACTGGATCAAGGCCGAAATTCACGAATATGTGCTGCGCAACTGGCGCCTGGTCAAAGTGGCGACCACCAAGGCCCAGCGCAAACTGTTCTTCAACCTGCGCAGCATGAAGCCGGGCAGCGAATCGCTGACGCCGGGGCAAACATTGGAAGTTGCCCGGAAGCTGGGGGTTAAGCCGGAAGAAGTTACCGAGATGGAAACCCGCCTCTCCGGTCACGACTTGGCGCTGGAAGGCAATGACGACGAGGACGAGAATTTCGCGCCGATCGCCTGGCTGGCCGACAGCCACAGCGAGCCAACCCGCGTCCTGGAGGCCCGCCAATATGACCGTCTGCAAAGTGATGGCCTGAAAGCTGCGCTCGAAGGGCTGGATGAACGCAGCCGCCGCATCATCGAAGCACGCTGGCTGGCCGAGGGCGAATCGGCAACCCTGCACGACCTCGCCGCCGAGTTCGGTGTTTCGGCTGAGCGGATTCGCCAGATTGAAGCCAAGGCCCTGCAGAAAATGAAGGGGCTGTTGAGCGCCTGATCCCCGCTTTCCTGCTGCAGTCCGAACGCGGCCACCCGGCCGCGTTTTTTATTGGGCACAACATGATGGATTGTTCACTGCAACAATCTGAACTCATCGCCGCCCGTCAATTAAAGCCCCTACGCGACCGAGGCTCACTCGTTCAATTATTGCGCCGCAACAATTGAACCTAATATTCTCTTTTGCAATCATAAACTTGCAGCTTGTTTTTGTTGCATTGAGCCGGGGAGCTGTTTACACTGCGCCGACTGTCTTTGATCTGGATCAAAATCCGAAAGGGTCAGGTAGCAGCCCGATTTCCGCGAGGGGAACATCATGGCCTTGCTTGTCACAGAATCCCTGACGGGACAAGCCTGGGTAGCACGACCCAATCATCTTCTCACCCCCAGGCTGGCTCGCCGTCTGGTTTTCGCTGCTGCCGCCGCCAGCGGGGGAATCGCGCTGGCTTTTGCCGCTTTTGGCGCCTGGCCGGTTCTCCCCTTTGCCGGACTGGAAGTGGGCGTGCTCTGGTTGGCGCTCAGGCACCTGCAACGTCATGCCGGCGATGAGGAGCGGATCGAGATCAGTTCAAGCAGCATCACGGTTTCCTGCTGCAACGCAGGTCGCCGCGAGCAACATGAGTTTTCCCGCTACTGGGCACGACTGCATGTCGAGACAGTGTCCGGTCGCGGCGATAGCCGCCTTTTTCTGCGATCGCACGGACGAGAGGTAGAAATCGGGCAGCTACTGATGGAAGAGCAAAAACGCGCGCTCGCAATGGTGCTTCGGAATCAGCGCGACGCATAACAACATGGCAACAATGCAGTACCGATATTCAATGGAGGAGGGAACTTGAAGACGACGTATCGCTTCGTCCGGCACCGGCTACCCCAGGCCTTGCTGACACTTCTTGCAGCGCTCACAACCCTGACGCTACCGACAACCGCCCA
>ERZ724516.2384-NODE-2384-length-10620-cov-4.203881_pt1 | contig 10620 bp, 6 predicted proteins | sample MGYA00376049_ERZ724516 | MGnify/ENA primary metagenome ERZ724516 (study PRJEB28724, sample SAMN07190886) | activated sludge metagenome | isolation source: activated sludge of sewage treatment plant in Hong Hong | place: USA: Christiansburg, Virginia | collected... | reverse complement strand
TTTCATTTTGTTAGCCCTGATATTGATTCTTGTTCTGGGACTCTACCGCAAGGCTGCGGAGGTTCACACTAGCGGTTTGCCTGTAAGCGTTTGCGCTGAGGGGCATCCGCCACAAACAGGCGATCAATAATTACAGCGCTATATCGACATCAAACAGGGCTGCGGTTTCTGCACCCACCGCATTGCCGCGGCGGGCTTTGCCCACAATGTCATCCAGTTCATAGCTTGCATGCAATACAAGGCACGACAGGCGATAACGCACGGTACGCACCTTGGCCCACGGAATAAACAGCCCGATGCTCAATACAATGGCAACTGCATTGCTGAGGTATATCCACAACAACGGCCACGCACGCACACGGCAGGACAGGGTGCTTTTTCCCAGCGCCATACCGTTGTAGCGCAGGTTAAACAGGCTAGCCCTGATAAACACAGCTATCCAGGCAGCACCAATAGCGGGCAACAACAACAGCGCACCCAGTGCAGCGCGGTCAGGTGTGATGGACACACCGGTGTGCCCCGCGCGCCACAACGTTGTCAGCGCCGGCAATTGCTCGACGATGCCATGCCCCATCGTGACAACCCCTGCCACACCAAGCGGAAGCAACCACAACAACACCAGCGCCGGCACCTTGAAAAAATACAGCCAGTAGTAATTGCCGGCGCGCGCAGGAAAATCAAAATGTTCACCTCCAAACGTGGCACGGCTGACCAGAAAATGGTTCAGCGAATACTGCCAGTAGGGAAAACCCAGCAACAATATCCCACCCACCAAACCCCACACCGGCAAGGCACTCTCACTGCTAATGCCAGCAAACTGCGCACCCGCCGTCGCAAAAACACCCAGCAACACAACCGGCAGCAGCGCTATTTTGTAGGCGCCTGCAAAATCACGTACAAAATCAAATCCGGTATTGCGCCAGGCGGTGAACCGGAAACGTCCGGACAACGCCAGTACCAGCAGCGCAGGCAACAATAACAACAGCACTAACAGCGACACCGCAGCCGACAGCCCGGAGAGTTCCTGTGACCCCATATACAAACCCAGAAGCGCTACACCAATAATGCGCCCCTGTAGAATCTGTAAGGGCTTAGCCAGGTACTGGAATGGCGCATCCGCCACACGGGTGTTGCTGTAAAAATACTGTTGCGTACGGACTTTAGCCCACGCCGAATAAATACCCAGCGTCAGTACCGTCAGAAAAATATTGACGATCCAGATGCGAAAATAATCAAAACCATTGGCCTGAAAATCAATATCCAGCATACGGTTGCCGTGATAACCCACAGCTGAAGGCTGATCGTCGCCTGATAACGGAGCGAGCTCCAGCACAGGTTTCTGCATATCCATACCAGAGGCAAGTGAAGGCATAGCGATTGTTGCAGCTGGGGATTTCATTGACATGTCGCGCACATCAACGTCCAGGCCAATGGCCATCAGTTTTTCCCGGTAAACCTCTGCCGTTTCACCGTCGAGATCCCTGCGAAGCACCGTCTGGGGTTTGGCAAGAATGGCTGCCGCTTTTTCAGGTGACAGTTTGAACAAGCGCGCAAACGCATCCTCCACTTCCCGCTTGTCCATCGCCAGCATGATGCTGTTGTATACAATCTGGTAGTTGCCCATATTGATATCAGCGATCTGTCACATCGATGCGGTCAACATTCTGGAACCCGCGCGGCAACTTGTTACCGCGTCGACCCCGTTCACCGCGGTATTCATCAAAATCACTGCCTTTCAGCACGGTATGGCGCTTGCCTGAATACACCAGCAATTGCTGGCCTTTGGACACAACAGCCACACTCGCAAGATATTCTTCCCGCGCCAGCAATCGCGCTGTCGGAATATTCATGATCTTGTTGCCTTTGCCTTTTGCCAGTTCCGGCAACTCGGACAACGGAAATACCAGTAAACGGCCTTCGTTACTGATGGCAATCAACAGATCCGTGCCGATGTCACGCACCAGACACGGTGGAAGCACATTCGCTTTTTCAGGCACAGACAACAGGGTTTTTCCGCTTTTATTCTTGCTCTGCAAATCAGACATGCGTGCCACAAAGCCATAGCCCGCATCCGTCGCCAGCAACACGCGTTCATCATCGTTGCCCATCAGCATGGCCACAAACGTTGCAGTAGGCGGCGGGCTCAATTTGCCGGTCAATGGCTCGCCCTGTCCGCGCGCCGACGGCAATGTATGCGCGGCCAGTGAATAACTGCGGCCTGTTGAGTCCAGCAACAATACCGGTTGGTTACTGCGTCCACGCACGGCTTGCATGAAACCATCACCGGATTTGTAGCTCAGCGCTGCGGGATCAATCTCATGCCCCTTGGCCGCACGGATCCAGCCTTTTTCCGACAACACGACTGTCACTGGATCAACGCTGAGCAATTCCGCTTCCGTAAATGCTTGCGCTTCTGCACGCTGAACCAGTGGCGAACGCCGTGCATCACCATGCTTCAGCGCCACTTCCAGCAATTCTTTTCGCAACAGGTTTTTCAGTTTGCGGGGCGATTCCAGGATGGCCTGCAACTCAGCGCGCTCTTTTGCCAATTCATCCTGCTCACCGCGGATCTTCATTTCTTCAAGACGTGCCAACTGGCGCAAGCGGGTATCAAGGATGTAATCGGTCTGGTCTTCACTGAGAGCAAAGCGCTCCATCAGGATTTTTTTAGGCTCATCTTCCGTGCGTATGATGTGGATGACTTCGTCAAGGTTCAGGAAAGCAATCAGCAAACCTTCCAACAGGTGCAGGCGCTGCTCGACTTTATCCAGACGGAACTGCAAACGACGGCGCACTGTGTCCTGACGGAATACCAGCCACTCTGCCAGCATCTGCTGCAGGTTTTTTACTGCAGGCCGGCCGTCCAGACCAATCATATTCATGTTGACGCGATAGTTTCTTTCCAGATCGGTTGTTGCGAACAAATGGTTCATCAACGCATCGACATCAATACGGTTGGAGCGCGGGATAATCACCAGCCTTGTCGGGTTTTCGTGGTCAGACTCATCGCGCAGGTCTTCCACCATGGGCAGTTTTTTCGCCTGCATCTGCTGCGCAATCTGTTCCATGACCTTGTTGCCGGATACCTGATGCGGCAACGCAGTGATGATGATGTCGCCATCTTCTTTTTTCCACAATGCGCGCATTTTCAGCGAGCCGCGGCCGGTGGCATACATGGACACCAGATCAGAGCGTGAAGTGATGATCTCGGCTTCTGTCGGGAAATCCGGCCCCAGTACATGCTCACACAGTTCAGCAATGCTCGCGCCGGGGTTATCCATCAAATGGATACAGGCATTCACCACTTCACGCAAATTATGCGGGGGAATATCCGTAGCCATACCCACCGCAATACCGGTAGTGCCGTTCAACAACAACGCAGGCACGCGCGCAGGCAACACCGCTGGTTCATCCAGCGTGCCATCAAAGTTCGGCACCCAGTCAACGGTGCCCTGCTCAAGTTCCGAGAGCAACAGATCAGAAAATGCCGTGAGTTTGGATTCGGTATAACGCATTGCAGCAAAGGATTTCGGATCATCCGGCGAACCCCAGTTACCCTGGCCATCCACCAGCGTGTAACGGAATGAAAACGGCTGCGCCATCAACACCATGGCTTCATACGCAGCACTGTCGCCGTGCGGATGAAACTTACCGAGCACATCACCAATTGTGCGCGCCGATTTTTTATATTTCGCGCCAGCCTTCAGACCCAGCTCACTCATCGCATAGATAATGCGGCGCTGCACAGGCTTCAAACCGTCGCCGATATGCGGCAATGCACGATCCAGAATCACGTACATGGAATAATTCAGGTATGCCTGCTCGGTAAAATCCGCCAGCGCGCGTTGTTCAATATCGCCAAACATGTTTTGTTGTATTGTCATATCACTTCACTTCTATTAGATGACTTCCGCCAGGTTGCCTTTCGTTTCCAGCCAGTCCTTACGGTCACCGGCGCGCTTCTTGGCCAGCAGCATGTCCATCAACTCGTCGGTATTGTCTGCAGCATCCAGCGTCAACTGCACCAACCGGCGCGTATCGGGATTCATGACAGTTTCACGCAATTGCAACGGATTCATTTCACCCAACCCTTTGAAGCGCTGCACATTGGGTTTGCCGCGTTTGTTTTCGGCAGCGATACGATCCAGCACGCCCTGTTTCTCGGACTCATCCAGTGCGTAGTAAACATCCTTGCCAATATCGATACGGTATAACGGTGGCATCGCCACAAACACATGCCCCGCATTGACCAGCGGCCGGAAATGCCGCACAAATAATGCGCACAGCAATGTTGCGATGTGCAAGCCGTCTGAATCCGCATCGGCAAGGATACAGATCTTGTGGTAACGCAATCCGCTGATGTCGGTTGAGCCGGGATCAACACCGACAGCGATGGCAATGTTATGCACTTCTTCACTGGCTAATACGGTATCAACATCCACTTCCCACGTGTTCAGGATTTTCCCGCGCAGCGGCATGATCGCCTGGAATTCTCGGTCACGCGCCTGCTTGGCGGAACCGCCTGCTGAATCACCTTCCACCAGAAACAGTTCACCGCGCGTCACATCGCTGCCGGAACAGTCTGCCAGTTTTCCAGGTAATGCAGGCCCTTGTGTGATTTTCTTGCGCTCGATTTTTTTACCTGCACGCAACCGTTTACCCGCATTGCTGATGCAGAACAGGGCCAGTTTTTCCGCATCTTCCACATGCTGGTTCAGCCACAAACTGAACGAATCCTTTGCAACACCTGACACAAACGCTGCCGCTTCACGTGATGACAGGCGCTCCTTGGTCTGGCCGGAAAATTGCGGGTCGGCCAATTTGGATGACAACACATAGGCGCAGCGATCCCACAAATCTTCGGGTGCCAGTTTGATGCCGCGTGGCAGTAAATTGCGGAACTCACAGAAATCACGCAACGCTTCCAGCAAACCCGTGCGCAAACCATTCACGTGTGTGCCACCCTGAGGCGTAGGGATCAGGTTGACATAGGATTCCGTGAGTAACTCGCCACCTTCAGGCAACCACAGCACAGCCCAGTCCACCGCTTCGGTTGTACCCACAAAACTGCCGACAAAAGGTTCTGCAGGCAACAACTCCCATCCCGCACACGCCGATGCCAGATAATCTTTCAGCCCGTCTTCGTAATACCACTCGTCGCGCTCGCCCGATTGCTCATCAAAAAATGTCACGCGCAACCCGGGACACAACACCGCCTTGGCACGCAACACATGGCGCAGGCGCGGCACGGAAAATTTCACTGAATCAAAATATTGTGCGTCCGGATAAAAACGCACAGACGTGCCGTTCTGCTTTTTCGGCACGGTTTCCAGTAACTCCAGATCACTGGCACGGTTACCATCCTTGAACGCCATACGGTATTTCTGGCCATCGCGCTTGATGGTCACTTCCAGATGCGTGGACAAGGCATTGACCACGGATACACCCACGCCGTGCAAGCCGCCGGAAAACTGGTAATTCTTGTTAGAGAACTTGCCGCCTGCGTGCAAGGTGGTGAGGATGACTTCAACACCGGGCTTCTTCTGCTCCGGATGGATATCCACCGGCATCCCGCGACCGTCATCCGCGCAGGACAGCGAGCCATCCTTGAACAACACCACGTCGATCTGCCTGGCGTGGCCGGCCAGCGCTTCATCCACCGAATTGTCGATGATTTCCTGTGCAAGGTGGTTAGGGCGGGTGGTGTCGGTGTACATCCCCGGACGCTTGCGCACCGGGTCAAGCCCCGTCAGGACTTCAATGGATTCAGCGTTGTAGCTGTTATTGGCGCTAGTTGGCAAAGCAGTATTGCTCATGTGATCCCCCATAGAACGACAGCTATTCTACGGGGATTCACGCGAGACTCCAGCCTCTTACTGTTTTTTCTTACAGTATCGGCTGGATACGCGCCAGTTTACTCAGGCGTGATATCCGTGTTGGTTACCCGACCAGAACGCGCCCGCTGCGATTTACGCTCCTGGGTTGGTTGGCTGGTACTGACACCAGCTGGCTGGGAGCGCTGCACGGGCTCCGCGCGCTGTTGGCGCTGCACAGGCTCGTCTCGCTGTACAGGTTGCTGGCGATAGCGTTGTACGTGGCCGCCTTTACTATCCTGCCTGATGACAGGCTCCTGTCTGGTAAGGGGTTCTTGCCGAGTAACTGGCGCATGCGACGGGTAGGGCCTGGAGCCGGAAGACTTGTCATCCCGCGAAGGAGTAGAACGGGGGTGGGGCTGGCGCGGCTTTTGGTCCGGATGGATCTGGTCCGGATAGACGGTCGCTGCACCATCCTTTTCAACCCGTGGCTGCAGTGGGCGGCCTTGCGCATCTGTCGTGCCATAGCGCCCATCACGGCCATAGTCATTGTCATGGCCACGGCTGCAATCGTGCTCATTGCACCAGTTCTTGCGCTTTTTATGCCAGTTATCGTCATAACCATGGCTACGATCCCAGGCAATGGCTCGCTGGTAATCGTCGCGGTAGAGATAGCAGTAGCCCTGGTATGCGTAACCATTGCAAGGGCGATAATGATCCATCACATAAATACGGTTGCGCGGGTAACTGGCATTCCCGTAAGGGTAGTAGTTGCCATAACCGCCATAACCGCGGCTATCGCCATAGTAGCGGTCATCATTGTCATTACCGCCATAATAGTTATCGCCGTCGGCACAAGCCGTTACCAGGAACAGGCATGTCAACAAGAACAGTGCAGTGCGCATGATTCCCCTCCCAGGGATTCACAAAGTGTGCAATCAACACTAGCAGTAAGCGCGCTATTTACAAGCGGTCACATAAAAAATATTCAGGGCATTCAGCGCTGAACTTTTTCTGTCATCGCCTTTCTGAGCAGATCCCCCATGGAGCCAACCGCAGCAGGTTTTTCCTGCTTGCCGCCCATATAGCGCTGCTCCATTTTGCGATCAGCCCTCGGCGCCACTTTGCCACTGCCTGTTTTGGGCACCACTTCATCTTCAAGACGCATAGTGAGTGCTATACGCTTGCGCACCACATCCACTTCCAGCACTTTAACTTTCACAATATCGCCGGTTTTTACTGCTTCGCGCGGATCCTTGATAAAACGATTCGTGATCGCAGAAATATGCACAAGTCCATCCTGATGCACACCGATATCCACAAACGCACCAAAATTGGCAACGTTCGTAACCACCCCCTCCAACACCATGCCAGGCGTGAGATCACCCGGTTTTTCAACACCTTCCTTGAATGTCGCTGTCTTGAATTCAGGGCGCGGGTCGCGGCCGGGCTTGTCCAGCTCCTTGATAATGTCTGCGACTGTTGGCAAGCCAAATTTTTCACAGATAAAATCTTTTGCATTGAGTGTGCGAAGAAAAGCACCGTCGCCAATCAGGCTATCAATATTGCGCCCGGATTTTTGGGCAATCCTTTCAACCACTTCGTAAGATTCAGGGTGAACAGCCGAGCGATCCAGTGGATTTTTACCTTGGTTGATTCGCAGGAAACCGGCAGCCTGTTCAAATGTCTTGTCACCCATACGCGCTACAGATTTCAATGCCTCACGGCTGTCAAATGCGCCATTCTTGTCGCGAAACTCTACAATATTCGAGGCCAGTGTCTGACTCAAACCGGATACGTGTTTCAGCAATGCCACGGATGCCGTGTTCACATCCACGCCAACACCATTCACACAATCTTCCACTACTGCATCCAGCGTACGCGCCAGTTGTGACTGGTTAACATCGTGCTGGTACTGGCCAACACCAATCGCTTTCGGGTCAATTTTTACCAATTCCGCCAATGGGTCCTGCAATCGCCTCGCAATGGATACTGCGCCACGGATAGTGACATCCAGATCCGGAAACTCTTTTGCCGCCAGCTCTGATGCCGAATACACAGAAGCACCCGCTTCACTCACCACCACAGTTTTTGCGTGCAGTTCTGCATGTTTCTTCAACATATCCGCCACAAACTTTTCTGTTTCGCGTGAGGCAGTGCCATTGCCAATACTGATCAGGTCAACGTTGTACTGCTTGCATAATGCGAACAGGATTTTCTCTGCTTCTGCCACTTTGTTAGAGGGCTGGTGTGGAAAAATGGCACCGTGTTGTACGACTTTTCCTGTGCTATCCACCAACGCCACTTTAACGCCCGTGCGGAAACCCGGATCAAGCCCCAATGTCACTTTTTGCCCGGCCGGTGCGGCAAGCAGCAAATCCTTGAGGTTGCTGGCAAATACACGGATTGCCTCTTCTTCTGCCCTGTCGCGCAACTGCCCGAACAGGTCGGTTTCCAGATGCGTCAGCAGTTTTATACGCCATGTCCAGCGCACCACTTCCGCCAACCATGCATCCGCTTTCCTGCCATCATTCCTGATGCCGAAGCGCGCAGCTATCCGGCGCTCACAAAGGTGATCAGGCGTCGTCATCTCTTCCGGAAGTGTGAGAACAACATTCAACACGCCTTCTTTCCTGCCGCGGAAAACAGCCAGAGCACGATGCGACGGCATCACAGACACTTTTTCGGAAAAATCAAAATAGTCGCGGAATTTCTCACCTTCAACCTGCTTGCCGTCTACAACCTGCGATTTGACCAGCCCATGCTCAACCAGTGATTCACGCAAATCACCCAACAGCTTTGCATCTTCACTGAAATTTTCCATCAGGATTTGTTTGGCACCATCCAGTGCTGCTTGCGCGTCATGAATGGCATGTTCGGCATTCAGGTATTGTTGCGCTGTTTCCGCGGGATCAAGCGAAGGATTTTCAAGCAACGCCAGCGCCAGCGGCTCCAAACCCGCCTCACGCGCAATTTGTGCCTTGGTGCGGCGCTTGGGTTTGTAGGGGAGATAAAGATCCTCGAGACGGTTTTTGGTGTCGGCGGCGAGCACATCCTGTTCGAGTTCCGGCGTTAGCTTTCCCTGCTCCGTAATGCTCGCCAGTACAGTCTTGCGGCGCTCTTCCAGTTCCCGCAAATACACCAGCCGCTCTTCCAGCGTACGCAGCTGCGTGTCATCCAGCGCACCTGTCATTTCCTTGCGGTAGCGTGAGATAAACGGCACAGTCGCCCCTTCATCAAGCAATTGCACTGCTGCAATTACCTGCTCGGTCTTGACTGATAATTCGTTGGCAATTCGCTGTTCGATGCTGATGCGGGTTCTGATAATGGCCATACTGTCTCCCCAAACCGAGGAGACATTATCTGGAAACCGGCGTCAAAAAAGCAGACTTGTGTTTCTCTTTTTTTTGATTTTTATTTCTGGCTATTTATTCAAGAATTGCTGGCAATTCTTTCGCGAGTTTCATTTTTTCTTCCGCACACTTTCCAGTCAATGCAAAACCCAGCAGTTTACCTTCCGGATCCTGGAACAGTGCGCGCACGCTGTCACCTTCCACTACTTCCTCGTGCCACTCACCGGTCGCGCCACGTGCTGGTGGTGATACCTGGATCGGGCATACAGTCACTTTCACGCCCACAGGCATCGGGCCATACACAACAGCCGTGCGGTCGCCATGCAAGGTTTTTGCCAGCGCCCTTGCGCATGCCATCAATGGCAGCACGTAATACAGCACATGCCCTTCCACTTCAGCGCAATCACCAAAGGCATAAACATCCGGCGCAGATGTTTCAAGATGACGGTTCACTGTGATGCCGCGATTGACAGCGATACCGGACTGGCGCGCCAATCCGATGCGTGGGCGCATACCGATGGCAGACAGGGCGATATCGGCTTCCACTTTCTGGCCGTTCGCCAGCGTGGCAATAATCCCGTCACCCTTTTTATCAATCGCTTCTACCACCGTACCAAAGTGATAATGCACACCACATTCGCGCTCCAGCGCATGCTGTACTGCAGCAGACGCTTTCGGCGGTAACAGCGTGGCAATAGGGCCGGAGAGCGGGTCTACGGCTTCAATGGCGAATCCACCAGCGGCCAGATCGTTGGCGTATTCACTGCCGATCAGGCCAGCACCGATGATCAACACTTTTTTCTTGCCGGCAACGGCTTTGCGAAATTCGGCGTAATCCAGCAGATCATTCACGGAACAGACGCGATCCTGCCCGTCGCCATTCAACGGCGCCTGGATGCACTCGGCACCCCAGGCAATAACCAGTTTGCTATAGCGCAGTTTTTCGTCACCGATATTAATTTCATGGTTCGCTGCATCAATCGCTGTGACTTTGGCAAACGTACGCACAGAAGCTTTCAGCTGTTCTGCCATCGCACCGGCATCTGCCATCGCCAGATCGTCAGCACCCTTGTTCTTGCCAAAACCCGTTGACAGCATGGGTTTGGAATAACTGCGGCCATCATCGGCTGTTACAAACAACAACGGGGTTTCCTGATCGTACTTACGGAATTCCTTACCGAGTGTATAGCCAGACAAGCCGGTGCCGATGATGATGATAGGGTCTGCCATGAGGATGCCTCTTTACCTGTGATGACCAGAATTGCGAGGCGGCAATTCTACACAGTTTGCCCTGATCTGCCATTGATCAAGGCCAAGGATCCATTGCACTGGAGCTTGCTACAGCCTTTGCTACAACGCAGCACCCGATAGCACTTCCACCCTGCCGGCATCTTTCAGCAACACGGTTGTGACGCCCGCTGATTTGCGCTTCCCGACGCTGGTACTCACGTCAA
>ERZ724516.2383-NODE-2383-length-10622-cov-4.329233_pt1 | contig 10622 bp, 8 predicted proteins | sample MGYA00376049_ERZ724516 | MGnify/ENA primary metagenome ERZ724516 (study PRJEB28724, sample SAMN07190886) | activated sludge metagenome | isolation source: activated sludge of sewage treatment plant in Hong Hong | place: USA: Christiansburg, Virginia | collected... | reverse complement strand
ATTGTAATTACAGTTGAATCGGTGTTTAGTCAAACGTATTTTGAAGGAAAAATAACTCAAGAGAGTGTTTACACCAGTAAGAGTGCAAATAACTTGATTATGAATTTTTATTATAAAAACAATAAAGTAAGAACAGATTACGACTTATTAACTGGGGCTAGTCAATTTACAAGTATTTCAATTGTTGATTTAGATAAACGAGAAAGAGTAATGTTAATGAATATGCCTAAATTAAAATCAAAGTCAGCTACTCTTTCAGATGTAGACTTAATCGAAAGACCAAATGAAAGAATAGAAAAATTTGAGGATTATAAAACTATTTTTAACCATAAATGCCAAAAAATAGTTTTAACATCAACCATAAATGGAAAAGAAACAAAAGTAACAGGTTACGCTGATTTAAATTATTTATTAAAAACACTAGTAGATTTTAACGGAAAAACAATTGATTATCCTCTATTTTTTGAATCAGAAACTGTTACTCCAACTATGGGAACTATCATAACTACCGTCTTAAATATTACAGAAGAGACACTTGATGAAGACATTTTTAACACAAGTATACCATCAGATTATAGCTTAATTGACACTCGAAAAAAAAAGGGGCAAACAATCGTATCTTCTAACAATGTGTTGAACTCTTCACTAAATAATGGAAAAACAGAAGACTATAGTCAGTTCACAAATTCAGAATTAGATTCAAAATTGCAAGCAGCTCTAAAAATCGAAGATTTTGACACAGCCGCAAAGCTAAAAGAAGTCATTGAAAAACGAAGCGGGCCTATATTAAAATATAAATCAAAATCATTACTCGAATTGCAAGATCTGCTTAAAATTGCTGTAAGTAAAGAAGAATTTGAAACAGCTAATTTAATACAAGAAGAGATAAAGAAAAGATCGAACTAAAGAAACAACAAAACCATGAAATTTATCCCCACTACATTTACAATTTTATTTTGTTTTTTTTCCACTATCATTTGTGCGCAAACCTCTCCAACTATTGCTGAATTAGAACAGCAAAAAGCTAAGGCTGCGCAAGAGGAAAACTTTAAGTTGGCCAGTGAGTTGAAATTAAAAATTCAGGAATTAAAAGATAAAGAACAAGCAGCCGAAGAAGAACGCAAAAAGGCAGAAGTAGAAGAGTTTAAAAAAGAAATTGAAGAATCAGTAAAAAGAAAAAAAGAAGAAGAAGCAGCAAAAAAAACTGCAGAACAAATTCAGAAAGAAGAAGCTCAATCAAAATTAGCTAATGAAGCAAAACAAAAAGCTGAACAACAAGCACTTCTTAAAGAGAAGCAAGAGGCTGAACAAAAAAGAAAATCGGAAGAATTAGCTTTATTAAAAGAAAGACAAGCTGCGGAACAAAAACAAAAAGCTGAACAACAAGCACTTCTTAAAGAGAAGCAAGAGGCTGAACAAAAAAGAAAATCGGAAGAATTAGCTTTATTAAAAGAAAGACAAGCTGCGGAACAAAAACAAAAAGCTGAACAACAAGCATTACTAAAAGAGAAACAAGCCGCAGAACAAAAACAGAAGGCTGAAGAATTAGCTTTACTGAAAGAAAAACAAGCAGCAGAGCAAAGGCAAAAAGCTGAGGAACAAGCTCTTTTAAAAGAGAAATTAGCCGCCGAGCAAAAGCAAAAAGCTGAAGAATTAGCACTTCTTAAAGAACAACAAGCAGCTGAACAAAAACAAAAAGCAGAAGAACAAGCACTTTTAAAAGCTAAGTTAGATGAAGATTTAAAACAAAGAGCAGAAGAACAATTGCTAGAAAAAGAAATTGCATTAGCAGAACAAAATGTAAAAAAAGAAACGGATATTGAAGTAAAAGCCATTGAAGCTCAAATTACAAAAGCGGTTGCTTCCGAAAATTATTTGTTAGCAGAAGAGTTAAAAGGTAAAATAAAATCAGCTAAAGAAAACGGAGAGATACGATTAGCAAATGTAGCAACAGATATTAAAAGAAAAAGAGAAGAGAAAAAAGCTCAAGAAGCATTAGAAAAAGAAAACGCGGAGAAACAAAGACTTCAACTGGCAGCGGAACTTGAAAGAAAAAAGGAAAATGCAAGATTAATTGAAAATTTAGAAAAAGAAAAAGCTAAAGCAGTCGCTGACGCAAATTTTATTCTTGCAGAAGAGCTTAAAGTTAAGATTAATGCCTTAAAAGAAAATAAAGAAGGTGCCGCGTCTGCTAAACCAGTGGTAAGTAACACTACAGAATCTGAATTAGAGAAATTGGAAAAAGCCAAAGCGAAGGCGGTTGCTGAATCTGATTTTAAACTAGCTGAAGAGCTGAAAGTAAAAATTAATGCTTTAAAAAATAACTCTTCATCTTCAAATACAGCCGCTTCTGCAAAATCTTCGGAAACTAAATCTAATAATCCAGAAATAGCAGCACTTGAAAAGCAAAAAGCAAAAGCAGTTGCCGACGGAGATTTTAAATTAGCTGGTGAGTTGAAAAACAAAATAGCTACTTTAAAAGAAGATGCTGATAAAAATGCTGTTCTTAATGCGCAAATTAGTGAAATAGAAAAACAAAAAACAAAAGCCGTTGCAGATGCTGATTACAAATTAGCTGGGGAAATTAGTACAAAAATCAAGACATTAAAAGACCCAAACTATAATAAACCTGCATCAAATTCAGTTGCGAAAACAACAACAAATACTCGAACAAGTAGTGCAAATTTATCACAAACTAAGCAATCTACATCCCAAAGCACGACTGTATCAAAAATTGAAAATGCTTCAACTAGAATTTCAAGATCAAGTGAAAACGATGCCACTGGAATTAAATACAGAAGAAGTTCGTTATATACGGTAATGATAAATAATACTAGCCGTGAAAGAGCTGAAGTTATTAAAGATGCTTTTGAAAAATCACCATTACCAGAAAAATTTAATGATCATAATTTAACAGTAGCTTCAATAGATGTCACATACAATTCGAATGCTAACGATTTGGTAAATAATTTAAATTCCTATTTTCTAACAAAAAAAATAGCAAAAGAATTAGTTGCTAAATGGTTTAATAGAAATGAAAAGGGGTGCTTTAATATGGATCTAATTAAAGAAAGAGGAGAATATAATGCTAGTAATATTGACTTAAATTTGGCGAAGAGTTCGGCTAGGGGATTAGCATTGTTAGCAGATGCTGGAGAAGAGTTGATATCTAATACTTATGTGGTAATTAATGATTTTAGATTTACAAACAAAGAAGAGGTTGCTAATAAAGCAAAGGCAGGTTTAGGTTTATTAAATGTTGTTTCAACCTTAGCGGGTGGACCAGATTTAAGTGCTGCAACTACGATAGCATCAGCTGGGGCAACTATTGCTGGAAAAGGATATACAGTAAGAACCAACTCATACTTATTTCAATTGGTTTGGAACGCAGAAGTGGCAGCTACTTTTTATCAAAACTATTGGATGGATGAAAGCAGTTATAACGAAAGTAAAAAGCAAGCATTTGATGAGTCGGATTTGTTTACACTAAAATATATTGGAACGGAAACAGGATTAGCCGACTTACAATCGACAATATTTACAAATAAAACAGAAGATGAACTAATCTATAAAGCAACTTCTAAGGCAGTTGATAATGGAATTGCTAAGTTGCAAAGAAAATTTGAGGAGTTTAGAGTAAAAGTGCCACTTTATTCAACTAATCCTTTATCTGCCAAAATTGGTAAAAAAGAAGGGCTAGAAGCTGGCGATCGTTTTGAAGTGTTAGAACAAGTTCAAGATGCAGAAGGTAAATTAAGCTATGTAAGAAAAGGAGTTATTACTGTTGATGGAAAAAATATTTGGGATAACACTAATACAATTGAAGAGCTAGAAGAAGCTGGAAAAAACACTAATATTAATCAATACACTATTTTTAACGGATCAGGGGATTATGCTCCAGGAATGTTAATCAGACAAATTAGATAATATAATTAAAGACAAAAAACAATGAAAACAGTTAAGCAAATCATTTTTGGTATTTTTTTACTTTCACTAGTAAGCTCTTGTAATGATAAGGATATTTTAGAGCCAACAATAAATCCTACTTCATCTGCGCCAACTCCAACCGTTCCATTAACAATTGGTCAAAGCTACCAAGGTGGCACCATATTTTATCTTGATGGAACTGGACAACATGGATTAATAGCTGCTCCTAAAGACGATTATAATTTTATATTACCTGGTGTAACAAGATCATTTGATTTTTATGTTTCGGGGTTATCTAGTCCAGTTGGAACACAACTCCAAAAAGTTAATTTTACTATCACACATCAGGATGTTTATGATGTAGAAGTAGATTTGGTAGCACCAAATGGTGTAATTATTGAATTAGCATACAGTAGTGTATCTGTTCATGGTGCTAACTTTACAAACACAACTATTCAAACCGGAGGTCAATCAATTAATGGTGTTTCTCCGCCGTTTACAGGAACTTACTCGCCATACGATCCATTTTCAAATTTAAGTTCCTCCACTGCAAATGGAAAATGGTCTTTAATTGTAAAAAATCATTCAACAACTTATAACGCGGAATTAATTAATGCAACTGTAACTCTCAATACGACTAATTTTCCTGTAATTATGAAAACGTGGAATAATGGTTCAAATATGTTAACAACGGCTACTGGTACTGTTATTGGAACCGGACAAGCAAATACAACATCAATTATTTCTTATCAAGGAAACGGTGGATATGCTGCAAAAGAGTGTAATGACTTAGATATTGGTGGATATACAGATTGGTATTTACCATCGATAAATGAATTAACGGAAATGTATAATCAAAGAGCATATATTACTGGTATAAATACTTCGGTTTATTATTGGAGTTCATCACAAGTTAATAGCACAAATGCTTATAGAAAACTTTTTAGTTCCGGAACCACCTCTAGTTCCGCAAAATCTACTATGTGCTGTGTGAGAGCAATAAGATCTTTTTAATCCTTTTATATAATTTAAGAATTTTTACAATGAAAAAAATAACCATACTAATTACGCTGTTGATGCTAAGTTTTTCTTTTAACTATGCGCAATCAACCTTATTGATAGATAGGTCAAAGGAAGGGCAAAGCACAACTAGTCCAAAAGCAGAATCAACTAAGACGGTAACTCCTGAAAAAACACAAGCCAAAAAAAATGATTATGAAGGTAAAGTTCTTTCTAATGGTTTTGTAATTACAGCAATTACTGGCGGTAATTTGGCATTAACTAGTGGTAATTACGGTTTGGCATACCGTTACTCATCATATTCTGGAACTACAAATTTTAACTCCTCCAATACCTATGAATTAAAAAACGCAATTGGTTATAGAGCAGGCCTTGGGATTGGTTTTCAAACCAGAGGTTATGGTTTTGAAATTCCAGTTACCTATAATGTGGATCGTTTTAAAGTACCGTCATTATATTCTGATGGTGGTTTAAAAGTAGCATCATTAGAATTTGGAATAAATAATTATTTCAAGTTTATAAAACAAAAACATTTTATTGTATTCGGACCATACATGGCAATTGATCTTGGTAGCTTTGAAGGCGACGTACATTCACTTGGATTAAATATTGGCTATGGCTATAATTTTACAAAACGATTAAATTTAAGCCTAAGGTATAAGTATAATGCAAGATCTTTAGGCGTTTTAAAAAGTGACGACTTAGGTTCAAATACGGCTGTTGGTTTTGTTGAAGACTATGGCATTAAATATAGATACTCTCAATATAGTTCTTTACAATTAGTATTAAGGTTTGACTTAATAAACACCAGACGTTGGAAAGATCCCAAAACAAAAAATGAACCTAAACAAAAACCAGTTGTAAAAAATGAACCTAAAGCTCCTATAAAAAAAGTGATAATTGATTATTCAACATATACGGACGCCGCTTTATTAGATGCGAAAAAAGACGCGAAAAATTTAAATGATATTATTGCTATCGATAAAGAATTAGAAAAACGGAAATCGTCTGTTAGCGAGTTCGATAAATATACAGATACTGAGTTAAAAGAACTTTTGAATACAACGATTGCTAAAGAAGATTACGACAAAGCTGAAGTTATAAAAAACGAAATTAAAAAACGTGAGGTTGTAGAAAAAAGCAAGCCTATTGACCCTAACTCTTTAGATAGTAAAACATTAGAGGAGTTAACTGCATTATTAGATGCAGCGGTTGCTAAAGAAGATTATGATCGAGCGGCCGAGATTAAGGAAGCTATTAATAAAAAGAAAAAATAGAACTAATATATATGTATAGCCATCCGCCAACTTGCGGATGGCTTTTTTATTGACTTTAAATTTTTAAAAACTATTGCATATTTTTACTTTAAAGTCATAAAATAGTATTTACCTTGAACCAACATTAAAATTATAATTATGAAATATATTTTCTTATCCATATTTACAATCACTTTTATTGGCCAAACTTTTGCTCAAAAATCTCCATGCGAAACAGATTCTATTTATCGTCAGTTTGATTTTTGGATTGGAAATTGGGAAGTATATGATTTAAAAAATAATAAAGCAGGTGATAGTAAAATTACATCTGTTTTAAATAGTTGCACTATTTTAGAAGAATGGACCAGTGCTAATAAACAAAATGGTGTTTATTATGCTGGCAAAAGTTTTAATACCTACAATGCAGCAACAAAGCAATGGCAACAGACTTGGGTGGATAATATGGGTGGTTCAAATGAATATTTAACTGGAAAATTGACGGAAAAAAAAATTGAATTTTTGACAACGCCTTTCTCACTATCCAAAGATACAACAGCTGTAAGACGATTAACGTTTTACAATTTAAGTTCAGAAAAAGTAAGGCAACACGGAGAGATTTCTAAGAATAATGGAAAATGGCAAACTGAATATGATTTAGATTATAGAAGAAAGAAAAATCCAAATATTGACTTTGAAATAGCTTTAAAAGCACAAAACGATTTAATGTTAACTCATTTCAAAAATAATGAAATGGAAAAAATCGCTGAAGTATATGCAGACACTGCAAGAATAGTTGGATCGAAAGTTGAAGTGAATGGGAAAGAAGCTATTAAAAAATACTGGCGCCAATTGCAAGATAATGGTATGACTTGGGATAATGAAATAACCTCATTAGTTATTAATGATGGTATGGCAGTACAAACTGGCATTTCTAGATTAGTGTATTTGCAAAAACGCCAAAGAATGGTATCCAATGTCAAATACACGCTATTTTGGAAAAAAGATAGAAAAGGTGTTTGGAAAATAAATATCTACCATTATTCTCCGTTATAGATTATGCTTGAAGTAAATTTTAATCCATTTCCAGTATTAGAAACTGAACGTTTAGTTTTGCGAAGAACAACGTTAGATGACGCTGAACATTACTTTGAATTAAGAAGTAATGTAGATGCAATGAAACATATTTGTAAACCTCTACAAAAATCAGTGGAAGAAACAAAAGAATTGATATACAAGATTAATGAAATGATTGCCTTTAATAATGGTATTTCTTGGTCTGTTTGTCTTAAATCGGATAATAAAATGATTGGAACAGTTTCTTTTCATCGAATAATGAAAGAACATTACCGTGCAGAAATTGGCTATATGTTACATCCTTCTTTTTGGAAACAAGGAATAATTAGTGAAGCCGCTGGTGTTGTTATTAAATATGGCTTTGAAAACATGAAATTACATTCGATTGAAGCAAATATTGATCCTACAAATATTGGTTCTGAAAAATTACTAAAGAAATTTAATTTTGTAAAAGAAGCATATTATAAAGAAAATTATTTTTATGAAGGGCAATTTTTAGACTCAGCCGTTTTTTCTCTTTTAAATCCTTCTTCTAAAAATAAATAGTTGAAGAGTCATTCAAATAGTTTATCTGAAGAAAAAAGTGGATTGCATCTTCGAAACAAACACCGTTCTCGTTACGATTTCGATCAATTAATTACTATTTGTCCCGAATTAAAGCAATATGTATCCATCAATCAATTTAAGATTGAAACCATTGATTTTACAAATCCTCAAGCGGTTAAATTATTAAATCAAGCTTTATTAATTCAGTTTTATAATATCCAACATTGGGATATTCCTGCAAACTATTTATGTCCGCCAATACCAGGGCGTGTCGATTACATTCATTATATAGCCGATGTGTTAAGTTTGAGTAATGGTGGTTCAATACCTAAAGGAAAATCAGTAACCGTTTTAGATATTGGAGTAGGGGCAAATTGCATCTATCCATTACTTGGTCATCAAGAATATGCTTGGCAATTTATTGGTTCAGAGATTGATCCGATTGCTTTTAAAGTAGCAAAGCAAATTGTAGAGTCAAACTCCTTTTCGAATTATATAGAAATAAGACATCAAACTAATGCTTCATATATTTTTAAAGGCATTGTTAAACCTACCGAATTAATTGATATAACGGTATGCAATCCTCCATTTCATTCTTCGGCTGCTGAAGCTAGCGAAGGAAGTCATAAAAAGTGGAAGAACTTAGGTCATAAAAAAACAAATAAACCAGTTTTAAATTTCGGTGGGCATACAAACGAGCTTTGGTGTAAAGGTGGAGAAGTAGCTTTTATTACAAAAATGATTGAAGAAAGTTTTCTTCTAAAAGAGCAATGTTTATGGTTTACGAGTTTAGTTTCTAAAAGCGAAAATTTACCAGCTATTTATAATGCCTTAAAAAAAGTAGGAGCTATTTCATTTAAAACAATTAATATGTCGCAAGGTAACAAAATCAGCAGGTTGGTAGCGTGGACTTTTTTATCTGAAACTCAACACATACAATGGAGTTTAAAACGCTGGAAGGCATCGTAACATAAAATGGCTAACACATTAACATTAACAGATGAATTTAATATAGACAGTAAATTGTTATATGAACTATTTTTAGATTTAAGAAAATATGGAAAATACCATCCGGTGATGACGGATGTAAAAATCGTTTTAGATAAGTCGCCTGAGTATATTGAATATGAAATAGATGAAATAGTAAAGTTATTTGGATTCATTAAAATGAATCCAAATTATAAAGCCAAAGTTTATGAGATAGAAAAAGGAAAACATCTTCGATATACATCACAAGTAAAACCAACTGTATTTTTAACTATTGATCTTTATTTTTCTGAAAATTATGGTAAAACAAAAGTTGACGAACATATTTCTGTGACAGGAAATATAATAATTACCACCATATTTTTAGGGATTCTTAAAAAAGCACATTTAGGTCTTTTTCAAAATATTAAAACTAATTTACAAAAGGTATAAATTCTGTAATTAACAAATGCCTTTTGAATACTAAGTTTCTTGACTCTTTCTTTTTTTATGTTTTTTTACTAAGATTGTAGGAAGTACTAAACCTGACACTCTTGAACGCATTAAAATATATAATCCCACTTCTTCTTTTTTCTTTTTTAATTGTTAATTGCAACGAAACCGAAGGCTCAGAGAAAACGAATAACTATAATACTCCCGAAAAGCCTGTCGTTCAATCTAAAATTGACTCCGTAAAATACAAAGCAGAGATTTATAGATTAGATACCTTATTTACAAAACTATACAAAGCAGATGCTTTTAATGGTAATGTTTTAATTGCTAAAGGAAAAAATATCATCTATCAAAAATCATTTGGATATGGTATTAAAGAAAAAAATGTTCTATTAAACGATTCATCTATCTTTCAATTAGCCTCCGTTTCGAAAGTAATTACGGGCGTTGCTACGTTATTATTATACGAACAAGGAAAACTGAAATTAGAAACTAAAGTATCAGATATTTTAGCTGACTTCCCTTACAAAGATGTAACGGTAAAACACTTATTATCTCATCGCTCGGGTTTACCTAACTACACCTATTTTTGCGGAGAATTCTTATCTGACTCCATCTGTAGCTTAAGTAACCAAAACATGTTGGATATTATGATAAAACACAAACCTAAAGCATGGTTAAATCCAGGCTTACGTTTTAACTATTGTAATACCAACTATGCGCTATTAGCTTTAATTGTAGAAAAAATTTCTCAAAAAAGTTACGCTACATTTTTAAAAGAAGAATTATTTAAACCCTTAGGTATGAACCATAGTTATACCGCTTTAAATATTGATAGCACCAAAGAACATATTACTAGAGGTTATACCATGAAGTATGGTTGTGTAGCTAATGATAGATATGATGGAGTAGTTGGTGATAAAGGGATTTACACAACGACTTATGATTTATTTTTATTGAGCACCGCTTTATATCAACATAAACTATTAGCAAATACAACCCAAGAACTTGCTTTTTCTCCCCATAGTAAAGAGGTGAAAACACATAATTATGGTTACGGATGGAGAATGAGAAACATGAACGATTCTGCTAAAGAAGTATTTCATAATGGTTGGTGGCATGGCTATCGCACCTCATTTCATCGTCGTTTAAAAGATAGTTTAACAGTCATTGTACTAAGTAATCGTTTAAATAAAAGTGTGTACTCAACTTGGCGTATCTACGCTGCTATTGATGGGCCAAAAGCCGCTGGTGTAAAACCGGAAGCAGAAGAGGAATAATTATTATTATAATTTGGGCGTGTCCCTGCGGGTCAGGCTTTTCGCTACAATCTTTTTTATTCGTACCTCATAAAAAATGATTTCCACTTCAATCCCTCAC
>ERZ724516.2381-NODE-2381-length-10625-cov-4.366225_pt1 | contig 10625 bp, 14 predicted proteins | sample MGYA00376049_ERZ724516 | MGnify/ENA primary metagenome ERZ724516 (study PRJEB28724, sample SAMN07190886) | activated sludge metagenome | isolation source: activated sludge of sewage treatment plant in Hong Hong | place: USA: Christiansburg, Virginia | collected... | reverse complement strand
CATCGCAGCGAAATCACCGCCGCCGAGGCGCTGGCCGTCGCCACCGCCGCAATCCCCGAGGTCGAAACCGCCGTCGATGCCGCCTCAGGCTTCACCGCCGGCCAATTGGTCACCGTGCGCACCGAAGACCCCGGCGCCAATGTCATCACCGGCCGGCTGGCGCGCCTGTCAGCCGCCGGCATCACCATCCTGCGCGACGATGCGCAGGTCGGCACGGTAGCGGTGCACTTCCCGCGGCTGGGGCAGATTGTGTTGCCGGCTTAAGAGCCCTCTTCCACCTCTCCCTTCAGGGGAGAGGTAGAAAATTGGGTGCAGGGGTCACCCCTGCCCGCCGGAGGCTCTTTACGTCATCTCGCTCGGATCAAAATTCAGCTCGAACGACTTCCACGCCTCGAACATTTCCGGCGGCAGTTTGAGCGGCGAGCAGCGCAGCACCGCACGGCGCGCGGTTTCGGCGAACGCCCGGGCGTAGTCGGCATTGCCCGCGGTCGCGCCGGTCTGGCTGACCACGGTCGGGCGGCCGATGACGCTGCCGTCGCGTTGCAGTTCGATGCGCAGGACGACGGTCATCTTCTTGACGTCGGCGCCGCCGATCGGCGGGTTCCAGCATGGCGCGATTTGTGACCGGATTGCCGCTTCAAGGCTGGCAGTGGCGCGGGCATCGAGCCGCGCGCCCTTGGGGATGGCGAGTTCGATCGACTTGGCGAAATCGGCGGTGTTGCGCGGTTTGACCTTGGCCTTGGGCAGGCTCTTGTCGATCAGGTTCGACAGTTCCTGCGCATCGAGCCGCGCGGCGGGTTGCTTGGGCGGCTCGGCCTTGGTCACTGGCTTGGGGTCGGGCGACGGGGTGTCGGGGTTGACCGGTTCGGGCGCGGCGTCGGGAACGGGGGCCGGTTCGGGTGACGGCGCGATGTTTTCCTGCGGTGCGGCTTCCATCGACGGCTTGGGCAATTCGGTGACGCGCGTCATCTCGGCGACCGCGACCACTTCGACCGGCACGGCTTCCTCGAACTGCGGTAGCTCGCGGAACGCCATCTGCCAGCTCAGCGACAGGATACCGAGCAGCGCGAGATGCGCCACCCCGACACCGACCAGCGTGATGCGTTCGCTATTCACGAGGACTTACTGCGTGACGGCGTCGGTCGCCGCCGGTACTGCCACAGCGCGCGCGACTTCCGGCTGGCTGACCAGCGCGACCTTGCTGAACCCCGCTGCCGAAATCTCGCCGACAACGCCAATGACGCTGCCGTAATCGAGCTTGCGGTCGGCGCGCACATAGACGCGCATGTCGCTGCCGCGCGCTTCACGGATCGCCGCCAGTTTCGTGGTCAGCGCGCCCGGCGCGAGCTTGAGGTCGTCGATGAACACGCCGCCCTTGGCATCGAGCGACACCTGCACCGGCGTGTCGTCGGCCTTGAGCGCGCCGGCCTTGCTGTCGGGCAGGTCGACGGGCACGCCGGTCACCAGCAGCGGCGCGGTAACCATGAAGATGATCAGCAGCACCAGCATGACATCGACCATCGGCGTCACGTTGATTTCGGCCATCGGCATCTTGCGGCCACGGCGGCCGCCGCCCGCGCCGCCCATCATGCTCATTATTTTTCGTCCATATTGTCGAGCTGGCGCGACAACAGGCCGTGGAATTCCTCAGCAAACGCCGACAGCCGCGCCTCGAGCTTGGCCAGCCCATGCAGCAGCCGGTTGTAGCCGATGACCGCAGGAATGGCGGCGAACAGCCCGATCGCGGTGGCGAACAGCGCCTCGGCAATGCCCGGCGCCACCACCGCGAGCGTCGTGTTCTGCGACGCGGCGATCGAGGTGAAGCTGCGCATGATGCCCCAGACGGTGCCAAACAGCCCGACGAACGGCGCGACGGCACCGATGGTTGCGAGCACGTTCAAGCGGTCGCCGAGGTCATCGATTTCGCGCGCGATCGCCACGCCCATGATCGAGGTCAGCCGGGCGCGCACGCCTTCGCGGTCGATGCGGCCCTTGGCCAGGCTGCGGCGCCATTCGTTGAGGCCGGCGACGAACAGCTTCGCCGACGGGTGCGATGATTTCACCGCGGGCTCGTACATGCCGTCGAGCGATTCGGCCTTCCAGAACATCGCCTCGAAGCGCTTGGCCTCGTTGTTGATTTCGCGCAGCCGGCGCGACCGGTCGATGATGATCGCCCAGGACCAGACGCTCGCGGCGAGCAGCCCGAGCATGACGGCTTTGACGACAATGTCCGACTGCAGAAACAGCGCGAACGGCGAAAGATCGGTGGCGGCCTTGGCGGCGACGGAAAGCGGTGCTTGCATGTGGGTGTCCTAGCCGTTCGCGGCCGTCCCGGCCAGTAGCGCCTTGAAGCGGGCGTCCCAGTCGCGCGGCTGGCGCTGCGGCCGGCCGTTGGCGCCGAGCCACGCGGCAGTGACGACGCCACTGGTGAGTTTCGTCGGCCCGCGCCAGATGTCCTGTGCGATGACCGTCGCTGCGGCGCGGACCTGCACGACGCGACTGTGGACGACCAGCGCATCGTCGAGCCGCGCCGGCGCATGCCAGGTCATTTGCATGTCGTGGACGGCGTAATAGCCATCGCCCGCCGCCATCACCGCCTGCTGCTCGATGCCGATGCAGCGCAGCATGTCCGACCGGCCGCGCTCCATGAAGCGCAGATAGTTGGCGTGATAGACGATGCCGGTGAGGTCGGTGTCTTCGAAATAGACGCGCACGGCGAAGCGGTGCACGCCGGCTTCGAAGCGGCCCTGATAGGGAAGGTCGGTCATTGGCGCGATTCTAGGCGCTGCGGGGGCGTGCGGCTAGGGCAAGGGGGATTCGGTTGGGCGCGCCGGGGGAACCGGTGGGCGCGACTCTACCCTCTCCCCTTGCGGGAGAGGGCGAGAGACGCGCGAAGGCGCGGCCCGGGGTGAGGGGGCTGCGGGCATCGCCAGAAAGAAAGTAAGAGCGTCGTGGCAAAGCCACGCCGTCGGACGGGTTCGACGGGGATTTCCCGCCGCCCCGCCGGCCGGGCTTGCGCGAGTCCGCGCGTAAGTCGAAATTTGCGAAGAGCAAATTTGGCCTTACGCGCTGGCCGCGCTTTACGCCTCGCGCTTCGGATCCCGCAATTCAGCAATACGCGCCGACTTGCCCGAACGGCCACGCAGATAATACAGCTTGGCACGACGCACGACACCGCGGCGCACGACTTCGATCGACTCGATGTTCGGCGAATACAGCGGGAAGACGCGCTCGACGCCTTCCCCGAAGCTGATCTTGCGGACGGTGAAGTTGCTGCCCATCGCCTTGTTCGAACGCGCGATGCACACGCCTTCGTAGTTCTGGACGCGCGAACGCTCGCCTTCGACGACCTTCACGCCGACGCGCAACGTGTCACCGGCGCGGAACGTCGGGATCTTCTTGGCTTCGAGAAACTTCGCAATCTGCTCGGCTTCGATCTGTTGAATGAGATTCATCTCATTTTTCCTTCTTCTTGTGCGCGCCAGAGGGCGACTGGACCCGAGCACCGAGATGGCGCTCCCACAGGTCCGGCCGCCGTAGCCGTGTGTCCGCTTCGGACTGCGCCAATCGCCAGGCGGCGATTTTCGCATGATCCCCCGATCGCAACACTTCGGGGATCAATAAGCCTTCCCATTCGGGAGGGCGGGTATAATGCGGATATTCGAGAAGGCCGCTTTCGAAGCTCTCGTCATGTCCGCTGGAAGCCGCGCCCATTACACCGGGAAGTAGCCGGACGCAAGCATCGAGCAGAACCAGCGCCGCCGGCTCGCCGCCCGACAATATATAGTCGCCGATGCTGACGGGTTCGATAAAGCTGCCGTCGGGCAACGGCGCGTCGAACAACCGTTCGTCGAAACCTTCGAAACGCCCGCACAGCAAGGTGACCCCCGGCCCTGCCGCGAGCTCGCGCACGCGCGCCTGCGTCAGCGTTTTGCCGCGCGGACTCATCGCCAGCACCGGCCCTGTGCCGCCCGAACCGGCAAGCGCTGCAGACAGCACATCTGCGCGCAGCACCATACCCGGCCCACCACCTGCCGGCGTATCGTCGACTGTGCGGTGCTTGTCGGTGGCAAAGTCGCGGATGTTGCGCGCGGCGAGCGTCCACACGCCGTCTTCCATCGCCCGGCCTGCCAGACTCACGCCGAGCGACCCGGGGAACATCTCGGGGTAGAGCGTCAGGACGGTGGCGGCCCAGGGTGCCGGGCGGGTCATGCGACCATCCAGTTTTCGACGCGCAGGTCGGGTACATCGGCAAAATCCACCACGTTAGCGGTGACGACCGTCAGGTCGAGCGCCAGCGCATGTGCCGCGATCAGCCGGTCGAACCCGCGACGCTTGAACGGCAATGCCGCATAACGATGCGCGGCTGTGTCATCGAACGGCATTACCGCAATCTGTTCCAGCAGGCTTTCCAGCGCACGCTGTTCGGCAGCGCGCAGCCCGATGAGCATTTCAGACAAGCAAATCGACGAGGTCACAACGCTGCCAAGTTCGCTGGCCTGCAGCCGTGCGGCGGCGGCCGGCGCGTTGCCCTGCAAAATGTAGATGCCGATGTTCGAATCGAGCAGAAACCGCGCGTCAGCCACCGCGCGAATTTCGCTCAAACGCTTCCCGCGCCAGCCGTTCGGATGGCCGCTCGTCGAAGCTGCGGTCAGTGATCGGCTTCAGGTCGGGGCACGATCCGTAGATCCCCGTCAGATCAATAAGCTTCGGCTTCGCCGGCACCGGCTCGAGCACCCAGCGCCCGGCCTCCTCGCGCACCTCGACAACTGTGCCTGGCACCGCGCCGAACGATGCCGGCAGGCGTACCGCCGCCGAATTGCCCGATTTGAAAACCTTGGTCGTCGCCATTATCCGCATCCTGTATATACGTGCTGTATATACTATTCGACGAACCGCGAGTCGAGTGTAATCACGTCGCCGGCATTTGGGCCGACTTCGGGCACCGCCTGCGGGTTGAACGGCACCATGAATGTCTTGCCGTCGGCCTTCTGGATTTCGAGGATGTCACCGGCGCCAAAGTTTTCGACGGCGATGACGCTGCCGATCTCGACACCCTCGGTCGACACCACGGCGCGGCCGATCAAGTCAGTGTGATAATACTCGCCGTCAGCCAGCGGCGGCAGCGCCTCGCGCGGCACCGCCAGCGTCATGCCGCGCATCCCCTCGGCGGCGGTGCGGTCGGCGATTTCGGCAAAGCGCGCGATCGCGCCGGCCTTGTCGGGGCGCATCGATTGCAAGGTCAACGTGCACGCCTCAGCGCCGCGCGTCGCCACGAACGCCTTGTGGCGCTTCAGGCTGTCGAGGCTTTCGGCAAACAGCTTCAACCGCACCTCGCCCTTGATGCCATGGGCACCCGCAATCGCGGCGAGGATGACGGTGTCGTTCATAGGTCGAATGCCGCGCCGCCCGATGTCGGGCAGCGCGGCAGTCAAGCTCAGGCCTGCGCGTCTTCGGCAGGTGCTTCGTCAGCGGCAGGTGCTTCTTCAGCGACCACTTCGGCAGCAACTTCTTCAGCCGCGACTTCGGCGACTTCTTCGACAGCCGGCGCAGCAGCAGCTTCGGCAGCCGCAGCAGCAGCGGCGACCGCAGCTTCAGCCTTGGCGACTTCGGCGGCTTCAGCCGCTTCAATGGCTTCGGCAGCCTTCATCGCAGCGGCTTCGACGCGTTCCTTGGCCTTGTCGCCCGGCAGACCCTTGTTCGGGTTGTTCTTGGCAGCGCGGGTGCGCAGGCCAGCGGCATCGAGGAAACGTGCAACGCGGTCCGACGGCTGTGCGCCGACCGACAGCCAATACGCCGCACGCTCGCCGTCGAGCTTGACGCGCTCGGCGTTGTCCTTCGGCAGCAACGGGTTGTACGTGCCGATCTTTTCGAGGAACTTGCCGTCGCGCGCGTTGCGCGAATCCGACACCACGATGCGGTAGTAGGGACGCTTCTTCATGCCGCCACGGGCGAGGCGAATTGCAATGGCCATTTTCAGTTTTCCTTCGTGCTAAACAGTTGAAAGTTAATGTCTTAAGAGCCTCCGGCGGGCAGGCCTGAGGCCTGCACCCGATTATTGGGCCGGTGCATCCCACAAGCGCGGTGCCTGTTGCGAGGCACTGTAACAATTGGGTGCAGGCGTCACGCCTACCCGCCGGAGGCTCTGTCGTTCGTAATTCCTATCGCTTCATCAGCTTGTCGAGGCCCGGCGGCATGCCGCCAGCGCCGCCAAGCATCCCGCCAAGACCGCCGGCGCCACCGCCGCCCATCTTGCCGAGCATTGCCATCATGCCTTTCATGCCGCCCATCTTGCGCAGGCGTTTCATCGCGGTTTCCATTTCCTGATGCATCTTCATCAGCTTGTTGACTTCTTGAACGGTCGTGCCGGCGCCCTTGGCGATGCGGATCTTGCGCTTGGCGTTGATCAGGTCGGGCTTGGCGCGCTCTTTCGGCGTCATCGAGCAGATGACGGCTTCCATGCGCCCGAGCGTCTTGTCATCGGGGCCGCCGTTCGCCATCGCTGCCTTGGCCTTGGCAAGGCCGGGGATCATGCCGGCGAGCGCGCCGAGGCCGCCCATCTTCTGCATCTGGCTGAGCTGCGAGCGCAGGTCGTTCATGTCGAACTGACCCTTGGCGAGCCGCGCGGCCATTTTCTCCGAAGCTTCGGCCTCGAAGGTTTCGGCGGCGCGTTCGACCAGCCCGACAACGTCGCCCATGCCGAGGATGCGGCCGGCAACGCGGCTCGGCGAGAATTCCTCGAGCGCGTCGAGCTTTTCGCCGGTACCGGCGAACTTGATCGGTTTGCCGGTGACCGAGCGCATGCTGAGTGCCGCACCGCCACGGGCATCGCCGTCCATGCGGGTCAGCACGACGCCGGTCAGCTCGACCTGCCCCGCGAACGACGACGCGACATTGACCGCGTCCTGGCCGGTCAGGCTGTCGACCACCAGCAGGATTTCGTCAGGCGCACCGACACCGGCGACGGCGCGCATTTCGTCCATCAGCGCGGTATCGACATGCAGGCGCCCGGCGGTGTCGAGCAGCAGCACGTCGAAGCCCTGCAGCTTCGCCGCCGACTTGGCACGCTGGGCGATTTCAACCGGCCCCTGCCCGGCGATGATCGGCAAGGTCGCCACCGAAATCTGCTCGCCAAGCACGCGCAGCTGTTCCTGGGCTGCCGGGCGCGCGACGTCGAGCGACGCCATCAGCACCTTTTTGCCGAACTTCTCGTTGAGGCGCTTGGCGATCTTCGCGGTGGTGGTGGTTTTACCCGAACCCTGCAGACCGACCATCATGATGACGGCAGGCGGGGTGACATCGACGTTGAGCGGGGCCGCATCGCCGCCGAGCATATCGACCAGCGCATCGTTGACGATCTTGACGACCATCTGCCCCGGCGTGATCGAACGGATGACGTCCGAACCGATCGCGTCGGCAGTGACCTGGTCGATGAAGGTCTTGACGACGGGCAGCGCCACATCGGCTTCGAGCAGCGCAATCCGCACCTCGCGCATCGCCGCGCGCACGTCGAGCTCGGTCAGCGCACCGCGCCCCCGAAGCTTGTCGAACACGCCGCCAAGGCGGTCGGAAAGGCTTTCAAACATCTTCTACTTTGCTCCAAACGAACTTGCGCCGGCGTGCGAGTCTTCGCAGGCCGGCGTACGTCCGTGGACGTTGAATCTCATGCTTTCCCGAAGGTCAGCACCAGCGCCCCTACGCGCAAAGGCGCCTTGGGTCAAGCTTGCGCCCCGACGGACAGGCCCGCCGGGGCAGTTGTGTCAGCCGCTCGCCATCGCGCGGGCGCGCAGCGACTTATATTCGTCGTCGCTGATCGAGCCGGCCTTCTTCAGCGCTTCGAGCTTGGTCAGTTCATCGGCCACGCTGTAGCCGACAACCTGGCGCAGTTCCTCGCGGGCCTTGTTGGCGCGCTCGATGTTGCGGGCGCCCATGCCGTGCCCGTGGAAAATCAGATACGCGAACACGCCGATATACGGCGCGACGCCGAAAAAGATGATCCACAACACCTTCTTGAAGCCCGAAATGTCGTCGTGGCGGAACAGGTCGGCGATGACGGTGATCATCAGCCAGAACCACGTCACCAGCATGAAGATGATGAACGCGTCGCGCAGGAATTCGCTGAGACTCATGGCAGTTACCCCTCAAAATGGCGCCCCGCGCCGAACTTCGACACGATGCACCGGCGCCCATGCGAGGTCAACTGCGGGGTAGTTCTAAGGGCCTCCGGCGGGCAGGCCTGAGGCCTGCACCCATTTGTTTGGCGCTCTTAATCGGGTGCAGGGGTCACCCCTGCCCGCCGGAGGCTCTTCTAGCCTGCCAAAGCCTTGGCAAACTCGCCCGCATCGAACGGCCGCAAGTCGCCCATGCCTTCGCCGACGCCGACCGCATGGATCGGCAGCTTGAACTTTTCGGCCGCCGCCACCAGCACGCCGCCGCGCGCGGTGCCGTCGAGCTTGGTCATCACCAGCCCGGTAACGCCGGCGACTTCCTGGAAGACCTCAATCTGGTTGAGCGCGTTCTGTCCGGTCGTGGCGTCGAGCACGAGCACCACATCATGCGGCGCGGCGGGCATGGCTTTCTTGAGCACGCGCTTGATCTTGGCGAGCTCATCCATCAGCCCCGACTTGTTCTGCAGACGGCCGGCGGTGTCGATGATCAGCACGTCGACGCCCTCGGCACGGGCGCGTTCGAGCGCGGTGAAGGCCAGCCCCGCCGCATCGGCGCCCTGTTCGCCCGAAACGACCTTGGCGCCTGCGCGTTCGCCCCAGATCTTGAGCTGCGCGATCGCGGCGGCGCGGAAGGTGTCACCGGCCGCCAGCATGACGCGGTAGTCCTGTTCGATGAACAGGTGTGCGAGCTTGGCGATGGTGGTGGTCTTGCCCGAGCCGTTGACGCCGACGACGAGGATGACCTGCGGACGCGGGAAGGCGATGACTTCGAGCGGCTTCGCCACCTGGCCAAGCACGCTGCCGATTTCGGCGGCAACGGTATCGCGCACGCCGGCGAGGTCGATGTCGCGGTCGAACTTCTCGTCGCGCAGCCGCGCGGTGACGCGCGCCGCCATCGCCGGGCCGAGGTCTGAGGCGATCAGCGCTTCCTCGATATCGTCGAGCATCGCGTCGTCGAGCTTGGCGCGGACGAACAGCCCGGCGAGATTGTCGCCGAGCTTGTCGGTCGAGCGCGACAGCCCCGCCTTGAGTTTCGCCAGCCAGCCGGTCTTTTCGGTCATGCGCACTCCAACAGGTCACCGGCGACATGGTGCGCGGTTACATCGACGATTGCGCCACGCGGGTGCGCACGGTCAAGCCGGACACGCGCGAAGTTTTCGGCATGGCCGGTCAGCCCGCCGGCTTCGACGAGCACGCGCTGCGGTCTGCCGACTTGGCTCCCCAGCCAATCGCGCTGACGCTCCGCCCCAAGCGCGCGCAGCCGCGCGGCACGGTCGCGGCGGACACTGACCGGCAGTTGCGGCATGCGTGCGGCGGGCGTGCCGTCGCGTTCGGAATAGGCAAAGACATGCAGCCGCGTCAGCCAGCAGTCATCGACCAGCGCCAGCGTGTTTTCGAACGCCGCATCGGTTTCGGTCGGGAAGCCGGCGATCAGATCGGCACCGAACACCATTTCGGGGCGGCGGGCGCGCAACGACTGGCAGAACTCGACCGCCTGCGCGCGGGCATGACGGCGCTTCATGCGTTTGAGGATCAGATCGTCGCCCGATTGCAGCGACAGGTGTAGTTGCGGCATCAGGCGCGCTTCTGTCGCCAGCGCGTCGAAAAGTGCCGCATCGACTTCGATGCTGTCGATCGACGACAGCCGCAGCCGCGGCAGGTCGGGGACATGCTGCAGGATGCGCTGCACCAGCAGGCCGAGTGTGGGCGCGCCGGGCAAGTCGGGGCCGTAAGAAGTCAGGTCGACGCCGGTCAGCACGATTTCGTTGACGCCCTGCCCGACCAGTTGCTTGATGCGCTCGATCACCGCGCCGGCGGGCACCGAGCGCGACACCCCGCGCGCCAGCGGAATCACGCAGAAGGTGCAGCGGTGGTCGCAGCCGTTCTGCACCGCGACGAAGCCGCGCGTGTGGCTGACGCTGTCGGATACCGCGAGCGGCGCGTCACGCACGCTGAAAATGTCGCCGACGCGGGCGCGGTCATTGGCGCCGGCCAGATCGTAGCGCGCCGCATCGAGCTTTTCGCGGTTGCCGAGCACCATCGCCACGCCGGGCAGCGCCGCGAACCCCGCCGGGTCGAGCTGTGCCGCGCAGCCCGTGACGATGATGTTCGCATCGGGCTGCTCGCGGTGCGCGCGTCGCACCGCCTGCCGCGCCTGGCGCACTGCCTCGGCGGTCACCGCGCAGCTGTTGACGACGATGCTGCCCGCCGGTGCGGCGGCATGCGCGGTCGCGGCCTCGGCGATGTTGAGGCGGCAGCCAAAGTTGATGATTTCAGGCTTTTGAAGTTCGGAGGGCGGCTTCATGCAAAGGCGTCGAGGTCGACGTCGCCGCTGAACGACGTCGCCGCCGGGCCGGTCATGGCAATCTGGCCGTCGGCGCGCCATTCGATGACCAGCCGCCCGCCGGGCAGGTCGACCTTGACCTTGCGGTCGCAAAGCCCGCGCCGCATCGCCGC
>ERZ724516.2380-NODE-2380-length-10627-cov-12.471434_pt1 | contig 10627 bp, 6 predicted proteins | sample MGYA00376049_ERZ724516 | MGnify/ENA primary metagenome ERZ724516 (study PRJEB28724, sample SAMN07190886) | activated sludge metagenome | isolation source: activated sludge of sewage treatment plant in Hong Hong | place: USA: Christiansburg, Virginia | collected... | reverse complement strand
CCGCCCTCGAAGCGGTAGCAGCCAATGTCGTGTTCACCACCCATACACCGGTGCCGGCAGGTCATGATCATTTCCCTGACGAAATGATGCGCCATTATTTCTCTGGCTGGTGTCACGACCTTGGCATGTCCTGCGAGCAACTGATGGCGCTCGGTGCCGAGCCGGGCAAAACCGATTTCAACATGACCTCACTGGCTTTGCGCGGCTCGCGCCACCACAACGGCGTCTCGCGCATACACGGCAACGTCTCCGCCGATATCTGCCGCTATCTCTGGCCACAGATCGATCCTGCCGAAAACCCGATGGACTACGTCACCAACGGCGTCCATCTGCCGACTTTTCTCGCCCCCGAATGGTCTGACACCTTTGAGCGCTATCTCGGCATTGGCTGGCAGGAGCGGCAAACCGAACCGTCCAACTGGGATGGCATACAGCTGATCCCCGATGCCACTTTCTGGAGCATCCGCCAGCAACTGAAATCCAAGCTGCTCAAACTGGTCCGCGAACGCATCCGCGAACAACACCTGCGCAATCAGGGTTCACCGGCCCATCTTGACCGCCTGCTCAAATTCGCCGATCCCGATAACCCGAACATCCTGACCATCGGTTTCGCTCGCCGCTTCGCCACCTACAAACGCGCCGCCCTGCTCTTCCAGGACCCGAAATGGCTGCGTGAAATCATCTGCCAGGCGGGTCGCCCAGTGCTCTTCCTTTTTGCCGGCAAGGCCCATCCAGCCGACCAGCCAGGCCAGGAAATCATTCGCAAGATCGCCCAGATGGCCAAGCTGCCGGAATTCGAAGGGCGCATTTTGCTCGTCGAAGGCTACGACCTGCATCTCTCACGCTCATTGGTCGCCGGCGTTGATGTCTGGCTCAACAACCCGATTTACCCACTGGAAGCCTCCGGTACCTCGGGCATGAAAGCAGCGATGAACGGCGCCCTCAACCTCTCGGTGCTCGACGGCTGGTGGGGCGAAGGCTATGACGAGAGCGGCGATGCCGCCAACGGCTGGGCGATCAAGCCCGCCCCGGGTCACCTCGATGCCACCCAGCGCGACGACGAAGAAGCTCGCACACTCTACGAACTGCTGCAGGATCAGGTGATACCGACTTATTACCGTACTGGCCCCATGGGTTACTCGCCGGAATGGGTGGCGATGTCGAAATCGTCGATCGCCACCATTTCACCGCGCTTCAACGTCATTCGCATGGTCAATGAGTACGTCAAGAAATTCTACGCGCCAGCCGCGACGCATGGTCGGCGCTATCACGGCGAGGATTACGCCACCGCGCGCCAGGTTGCCGACTGGAAGGCTCGCGTCCGTGCCGCGTGGCCCGCTATCCGCTTGCATCGTCTGGATTCCCCGGAACGCCGCCTGAAATTTGGCGGTGCGCTGAATATTGAAATCGCCGTACAACTTAATGGCCTGAGTGCCGAGGATGTCACCGTCGAAGCCCTCTTCGGCCGCCCCGGCCACAAGGCAAACATTGGCCGCGTACGCCACTATCCGCTCAATTGTTCTGGCCACACCAACAATGGCGAAGCCTTGTACACTCTCGCCTTGACGCCGGAACTCTGCGGCAAGCTGGAGTACCGCATCCGTATTTTCCCGACGCATCCGTCGCTTATCCACAAATTTGAAACGGGCCTCATGGTCTGGCTATGAACCTCATTGACTCCCCTGCCTGGCGGGCGCTGGCCGCCCACGCCGAGGCCATCCGCCCGCAGCACTTGCGCGAGCTTTTTGCTGACAATCCGGCCCGCTTCGAGCTGTTCTCGCTACGCCATGACGGATTGCTGCTCGACTTTTCCAAGCAGCGGATCAACCCTGAAACGCTCAGCCTGCTGCACACCTTTGCCGAAACCGCCGACATCAACGGCTGGAAGCAGAAAATGCTGGCCGGCGACCCCATCAACCACACTGAAAACCGTGCCGTACGCCACATGGACCTGCGTGCCGGCGCTCAGGCACCGGATGAAGTCAAGGCCGTGCTGGGGCACATGCGCGATTTCTGCGAGAGCATTCATAGTGGCAAGTGGCGCGGCTTTTCCGGCGAACGCATCACCGATGTCGTCAATATCGGTATCGGCGGCTCCGACCTCGGCCCGCGCATGGCCACCCATGCTCTGGCAGCGCGCCAGCAACCGGATATCAATGTCCATTTCATCGCCAATGTCGATGGCGCCGATATCGCCCCACTGCTGGCCAGACTGAATCCGCGCAGCACGCTGTTTATCGTCGCCAGCAAAACTTTCACCACCCTGGAAACGTTGACCAACGCCCGCAGCGCCCGTGCCTGGCTACTGGCGACGGCAAGCAACGAAGCGGCGGTTGCCCGACATTTTGTGGCGATCTCGAGCAATACCGAGCTGACACGCCAGTTCGGCATTGCCACAGAAAATACCTTTGAATTTTGGGACTGGGTTGGCGGCCGCTTTTCCCTGTGGTCAGCGATTGGCCTCTCACTGGCGCTAGCCATCGGCTGGCGGCCTTTCGAGCAATTACTGGCCGGCGCTCAGGCAATGGACAAGCATTTCATCAATGCCCCGGCCCACACCAACCTGCCGCTGACACTGGCGCTGCTCAGCCTGTGGAATACTGACTTTCTCGGCGCGTCAACCGCCGCCATGCTGCCCTACAGCCAGTCGCTCTCCTTGTTGCCCGCCTACTTGCAGCAACTGGAGATGGAGAGCAACGGCAAGCAAACCGACCGCGATGGCGACTCAGTCGGCGCCCCAACCAGTCCCATCCTCTGGGGTGAGGCCGGTACCAATGGCCAGCACTCCTTTTATCAGCTCTTCCATCAGGGTGGCCGCTGCATTCCCTGCGACTTCATTGCCCTGCGTGAGTCCGACTTCCCGCTGCCTGGCCACCATACTTCACTGCTTGCCAACTGCCTCGCCCAATCGGCGGCCCTCGCTTTTGGCCAAACGCTGGATGAGGTACGGGCCGCCAGCGTCCCTGAAGCACTTGCCCCTTACAAAATTTTCCCGGGAAATCAGCCGTCGACCACACTGATTCTCCCTTCCCTGACGCCCTACACGCTAGGTCAGCTGCTGGCGCTGTTCGAACACAAGGTGTTCTGCCTCGGCATCCTGTGGAATATCAACTCCTTTGACCAATGGGGCGTAGAACTTGGCAAGCAACTGGCCAATCAGCTCACTCCGCTGCTCGCTGGCACTGGCGATGCCTCAGCCTTTGATGCCTCGACGCGAGGTTTGATTGCCGCCTTGAGAGGCTAAGCCATGCCAGCGCTATCCATTCTCTTCGCCACCTCGGAGATGGCACCCTGGGTCAAAACCGGCGGTCTCGGCGACGTCGCAGCAGCGCTCCCGGCCGCCTTGCACGCGGCCAAGCACGACATTCGGGTACTGATACCCGGCTATCCGGCCCTGAAAAAAGCCTTCCCGGAAGCCGCACTCATTGCCGACATACCCTCATTGGCTCCCGCTCTGCCGGCCGCCCGCCTGCTCAGCGCAGAAGCCAATGGCCTGCCCCTGCTCTTGCTTGACTGCCCGATACTTTACGAGCGCCCCGGCAATCCCTATCTCGACGCTACGGGCCACGACTGGCCGGATAACGATATCCGCTTTGGCCTGCTCTCCCGGGTCGCGGCACTGCTTGGACAAAGCGCATCGCCATTGGACTGGCAACCCGATGTCGTTCATGTAAACGACTGGCAAACGGCGCTCGCCCCCGCCTGGCTGCATTACGAAGGCGGCGCGGCCAGCGTCATCACCGTGCACAACATTGCCTTCCAGGGCTGCTACGGCCGACCGCTTCTGGCCGGCCTCGGCTTGCCCGAGCATGCCTGGCGTTTCGACGGGCTTGAATACCATGACCAGCTTTCGTTCCTGAAAGCCGGTCTGCAACTCGCGTCGCAGATTTCAACCGTCAGCCCAACCTACGCCAGTGAGATTCAGAACGAGGACTTCGGTTATGCCCTCGCGCCACTCCTGCGGCACCGCAAAGCAAGCCTGCGCGGCATTCTCAATGGCGTCGATACTGATATCTGGAATCCGGCCAACGATCCGGCCTTGGCCCATCCCTATGCGGCCAATCGTTTAGCGGCCAAACGCCTCAACAAGACCGCGCTGCAACAAGAAATGGGGCTGGAAGAAGCGGGCGACCGCCCGCTATTTGGCGTCATCAGTCGCCTGACGGAACAAAAAGGCCTCGACCTGCTGCTGACCATCGCCGATGGCATTCCCCGGCTTCCCGCGCAACTGGTGGTGCTGGGCAACGGTGACAAGCTCATGGAAGCAGGATTTAGTGCACTCGCCGAACGCTTTCCCGGTCAAATTGCGGTCAAACTGGGATTCAACGAAGGTTTGGCGCACCGCATTGAGGCCGGCGCCGACTGCTTCCTCATGCCCTCCCGTTTCGAGCCCTGCGGCCTCAATCAGATGTACAGCCTGCGCTATGGCACGCCGCCCATCGTTCGCGCCACCGGCGGCCTGGCCGACACCGTCATTGACACCAACGACAGCACACTAGCCGACAAGACAGCCAACGGTTTTGTTATTGCAGATGCGACGCCGCATGCCTTGTGGCTAGCCATCGAGCGCGTCTGCCAGACCTGGCACGACAAACGCTTGTGGCAGCGCATCCAGCAAAACGGCATGCGCTGCAACTTTTCCTGGGCACAGGCTGCCAACGAATACGCCGCCCTCTACCGCGACGCCATTGAGTCCCATCATGCCTGAAATCGTCATCATCGCCGCCGTCGCCAAAAACCGCGTTATTGGCAAAGACAACCAATTGCTGTGGAACATTCCCGAAGACATGGCGCACTTCAAGGCGCTTACGGCCGGACACACCGTCATCATGGGCCGCAAGACCTGGGAATCCCTGCCGCCACGCTTTCGCCCGCTGCCTGGGCGACGCAATATCGTGATTACCCGGCAAAGCAATTTCGCTGCGCCCGGCGCTGAAACGGCCAACTCACTGGAGACAGGTATTGCGCTGGCCAAGGCCGACGCAACAATCTTTATCATTGGTGGGGGGGAAATTTATCAGCAGGCCTTGGCCTGCGCCCACCGTCTGGAACTAACCGAGGTTGATCTTGAACTGGACGGCGATGCCTGGTTTCCGGCTCTCGCGCCAGAGCAATGGCACGAAGCGGGCCGACGGCAGTTTGATGAAAAGTCAGTAACGGGCGGAAGTTTTGTCACTTACCGACGTGCGCTTCAAAACTAGATCAGGCAAAGCCATCCCGGCTTAACCAGCGCTCGGCAATCGATTAGCGCTTGAAAGCCACTGCACCGGAAACATCAGTGTAGCCACCTGCATTAAAATTGTAGGTCGCACCAGCATGCGAAGCAGCGGTTCCGCTAAACAGGCCACCACCGACAACCGGGCCTGTCCAGGTAAACGTTGAACCAAGCGGCACCGTGCCGGTAGTGGCGTTCACGGCATAGGTTGTATTGGTCATGGAGTTGAAATAGGGTACTTGCAAGGCCATTGAGACATTCATGGTGGCAGCCCCAAAGCTTGCGGTCAATGTCCCGCTCGGAGAGCCTGTCGCATTTCCTAATGCCCCGGTTGGTACGGTAAAGCCTATCATCTGATAGGTTGCAGTAACTCCATTCAGCGCAGCAAGCTGGCTAAGCGGGGTTTCACGTCCGATCACATAATGAAAGTTACTCAACGCGGTATTCAGGTGATCTGTCGCCGTCGCCCAGCGCCCCCAGCCAATCACTCCATCTGCTGCGCCAGATTCACCCAAGGTAAGGCCAACGAAAAACCCGCTGGGATTTGTTGCCGAAAGCAGCTGACTGGACGCTCCAAACTGGGCAGTGCCATTGGTCGCTACTCCCCCCGAACTGCTGTGAGCCCAAGCCAGCGAATAGCCTGGCCCGGAAGTCAGCTGGTTAGCATTGATCTGCACTGACCCATCCTGATTCCGGAATTCACTCGTTGAAAACTGCGGCAACAATTGTTCTCCCGGCTGAGCGGGGCTCAATTGCGGACGAAAATCGACCCGCCTAGCGGCGCCATTGGCTCCCTCGATAATCGCAGAATCACCGCTGACCAGAATGGTGCAGCCGGCACCATTGCAAACCTCCACAGCACCTTCGCCAGTAGAAATGGCGACACTCTCAGCCCCCAAGTAAGCAAGGGTGTATTCCGTACCACGAATACCGATGGTGGCAACCGAAGTGGTCACTTTGTAAGTTTCCTTGTTTACCCGTCCAACCAGGCCCGTCAGCGCTCGCAGACCGCCCTTAAGCAGACTGAAAAAGCCACGCTCCTTGCCGTCTTGCTGGCCACTGAACCGGAAGTTATCAATGCGGAATTCAGTATTCGGTTGTAGCGAGATGATGGCACCATCGTCAAACCGCAATTGGACACGGCCGTCAGTGGTGCGGATAGTTTCGCTACTGACAATTCGCGCCCCCTTCCCCAAGCTACGTGCAACACCGGCCGCATTTACTGCCTGCACGTCACCGACAGCAAACTCAACATTGGCGGCAGCCAGCGCTGGAAGCGGCAGAGCAAGTACTAGTGCCAGAATTGCCAACGACGGGGATTTGAGGTCTTTTGGGATGGTCATCACGCGATCTCCAGCAATCAGAATTCGCGACGGATGGCCACAGAGACCATTTCGCGGTGATATTCGTTTAGCGCGGTATTCGACTCGTTCAGGCTGAAGGACAACTGCGGCGTTAGCGTCCAGTCCTTTTCAAAGGCATAGCTGGCACCGAGTAGCAGGGTGTATTGATCGTCCTTGCGTTTGGTCATAAACGCGGGGTCGACCGCGGAATACTGCCTGTTTTCATAGGAAAAACTCCCGAAAACAATAGTCTTCAGATTCATGTTGGCTCGCCCGCCAAAGCGCAGGCCGATACCGTCAAACCCCAGGTAGTCGACATTGGCGGTCTGCGGTTGTTCACGGACCAGATAGGCACTGACATAGCCAACCGCATTATCCCGCCACAAATGGGCATAGGCGGCGCCTGCCACCCAGCGATCAGCATCGCGCACATCCTGGGTTAAATAGTGTAAATCGCTGTATTGCCCAAAAACACTGAGTTGATTGCGTGCATCGTAATTATGCTGCCACTGTCCGGTAAGGCCTGTTGCCATGCGATAGCGATCATTGTCGACGCTGAGCTGGTTGGACTGCCCCATCACCGTGTAGATATTCTTGCCTTCAGTAAGCACCAGACCGAGGTTGGCATCGAAGTTCCCCAAGTCAAACTGCTCCGTACTCCCGTTAAAGCGCTCAGTACCGGAAAGACCACCAAGCACTGCAACCCCAGGGGTGAGCGGAACACGCACATTGAATCCAGCCCCCAACTGACCAAAATTGTCTGCATTTGCTTGGCTATCCTTGGAAAGCGTGGCTGGCGCCGAGCTGATTCCGGGAATGACCACCGTACTCTTGTTTGGCCCAAGGTTGAGGTTGCTGTCGTAACCGAGTGTCAGCTCAAGGTATCCGTTGACCGACACCTTGGATTGATCCTGAATTCGACGCGCCGCCGCGATATAACGATCGAGAGTCAAGGAAACGTCGGCCGGTACACCTTGCTTCTGGACGGTTTCAAATTCCTTGCGCGCTGCTTCAGCCTCGCCCAGCGCGAGGTAGGCCCGGGCAATTTCGGCACGCGCCCGGACGTTGCTAGGGTCCATGGCCAATACCCGTTCGAGGGCAAAGACAGCTCTGGTGTTCTGGCCGACATCAATGGCTGCCAGACCGAGCAAAAAATCGAACATCACCTCCCCGGCCCGGGTACTTTCCTGGGCATCCAACAAGGCAAACGCTTGTGCTGACTTACCTGCATCCAGCATGCCTTTCGCCTGATCATTCAATGCATCGGCGCGAACACCCGGCGACAGCAGAGCCAAGAAGAGCAGACTGGCAAGACAAGTGGATTTCTTCAGATACATGGATAACCTTTTCTCGCGTGCCAAAATTCACTATCTAGGCTTAGTGCCCGGATTTGTACTGGGACTCTGATTCACCGACATCGGAGTTGCCGTGGCAGTCGGCGCGGCCGCTGGTGAAGTCGATGGTGAAGTCGTATGCTGTAGCTGAGCCGGTAGCGTAGCGTTGCCTGGTGTTTGCGGCAATCCCGGCTGCAACTCTGTGCCCGACATTGCAGCGCGGCGCGGCGCTTCGGCACGACCATCAACCCAGACCGTATCTCCCGAACCGATCTCCTGGCAGGCAACATCACTGCAAACCTCGACACGACCGGCGTAAGTAGTTACAGAAAGACCGCTGCCATCGAAAGTTGCCCCATATTCCGTACCTCGTACACCAATCGTCGCGACTGATGTTTCAAGCCTGTATTGGCGGTAATTTTCCTTGCCGAGCAATCCGGTGACAGTACGCAAAGCGCCTTTGATCAGCGTCATAGCCACGCCATCTCCCGAGCCAGGGCCATTACCACGCTCGGAAAAGCGAAAAGCATCTATTCGAAACTGGCTACCAGGCACCAGTGACATCGATGCACCATCGGCAAACCGTAGTTGCACCCGACCATCAGCCGTATTTAGCGAATCACCGGAAGCAAGTTCCCCACCACGCAATAGCGGACGAACCTGCCCAGTGATTGCAGTAACAACCGGAGAACCGGTCACAAAAAGTGCCTTTGCTGCGGACTCCGCCCAAGAGGGGGCTGGCAGCAAAAATAACAGCAGCACTCCCAGAAAATGCCGGTGCATGGTCATCATGCGGCGCTGACTTTAGCGCACGCAATCCACGTAGTAGCGCCCTTCGCTATCCTTGACCAGGCCATGTGTGTCAGTCTCGAAACCGGGGAAAGCGGCGTTGAACTCGCGGACAAACTTCAGGTAATTGCAGATTTTGTGATTGAAGCGTTCACCAGGAATCAGCAAGGGAATGCCCGGCGGGTAAGGCGTCAGCAAGACCGCAGTAATTCGCCCTTCCAGCTCGTCGACCGCAACACGTTCGATTTCGCGGTGCGCCATTTTGGCAAAGGCATCTGCCGGGCGCATGGCTGGCACCATATCCGACAGATACATTTCGGTGGTCAGGCGGGCAACGTCGTTCTGCTTGTAAACACTGTGAATCTGCGTGCATAAATCACGCAAGCCAACACGCTCGTAGCGCGGGTTCTTCTGCACAAACTCGGGCAGCGCTCGCCATAACGGCTGATTCTTGTCGTAATCATCCTTGAACTGCTGCAACGCGGTCACCAGCGTGTTCCAGCGGCCCTTGGTGATGCCGATGGTGAACATGATGAAGAAGCTGTAAAGGCCGCACTTCTCGACGATCACGCCATGCTCGGCCAGATATTTGGTGACGATGGCCGCTGGAATACCGAATTCATCGGCAAAGTCACCATCGACATCAAGGCCCGGTGTGATGATGGTGGCCTTGATCGGATCAAGCATGTTGAAGCCCTCGGCCAGATTGCCGAAGCCGTGCCAGCGCTCACCCGGCTTGAGCATCCAGGCGTCACGCTCTTCGATACCCTCTTCCGAGAGGTCATCCGGCCCCCAGACCTTGAACCACCAGTCGACACCCCACTCCTCATCCACCTTGCGCATGGCGCGGCGGAAATCAAGGGCCTCGGCAATCGACTCCTCGACCAAGGCCGTGCCGCCCGGCGCTTCCATCATCGCTGCTGCGACATCGCAAGAGGCGATGATCGAGTATTGCGGTGAAGTCGAGGTATGCATCAGATAGGCTTCGTTGAACAGGTCGCGGTCCAGCTTGCGACTCTCGCAATCCTGAACGAGGATTTGCGAAGCTTGTGACAAACCTGCCAGCAACTTGTGGGTCGATTGCGTCGAGAAAATCATCGACTCCTTGCAACGCGGCCGGTCAGCACCGATGGCGTGATAATCGCCGTAAAAATCATGGAAGGCGGCGTGTGGCAGCCAGGCCTCGTCGAAGTGCAGGGTGTCGATCTTGCCGTCGAGCTCTTCCTTGATGTCCTCGACATTGTAGAGAATGCCGTCATAGGTTGACTGGGTGATGGTCAGCACGCGCGGCTTGGCCGTCTTGTCGACGATGAACGGGTTGGCGGCAATCTTTTTCTGGATGTTTTCCCAGAGGAATTCCGATTTCGGAATCGGGCCGATGATGCCGAAGTTGTTGCGCGTCGGCATCAGGAACACCGGGATCGCGCCAGTCATCATGATCGCGTGCAGGATGGACTTGTGACAATTGCGGTCAACAACAACGATGTCACCGGGTGCTACCGTCGAGTGCCAGACGATCTTGTTCGAGGTCGAGGTGCCGTTGGTGACGAAATACAGGTGATCGGCGTTGAAGATACGCGCCGCGTTGCGCTCGGAGGCGGCAACCGGGCCGGTATGGTCAAGCAGTTGGCCGAGTTCTTCGACGGCGTTACAGACGTCGGCACGCAGCATGTTTTCACCGAAGAACTGATGGAACATCTGGCCGACCGGCGACTTCAGGAAGGCGACACCGCCGGAATGGCCCGGGCAGTGCCAGGAATACGAGCCATCGGCCGCGTAATGGACCAAGGCGCGGAAGAAAGGTGGCGGCAGCGAGGCAAGATAAGCCTTGGCCTCGCGCTTGACGTTGCGGGCGATGAACTCCGGCGTGTCCTCGAACATGTGAATGAAGCCATGCAGTTCACGCAGCACGTCATTCGGAATATGGCGCGAGGTGCGCGTTTCGC
>ERZ724516.2378-NODE-2378-length-10635-cov-3.959735_pt1 | contig 10635 bp, 5 predicted proteins | sample MGYA00376049_ERZ724516 | MGnify/ENA primary metagenome ERZ724516 (study PRJEB28724, sample SAMN07190886) | activated sludge metagenome | isolation source: activated sludge of sewage treatment plant in Hong Hong | place: USA: Christiansburg, Virginia | collected... | reverse complement strand
TAGTTGCTTCATCGTCGTAAAGGGTCACCGTGACGCCGGCTTCGTCGTCGAGGCCACCTTGAAGCGCACCACCCTGCGCGCCGAGAAGGACGACCTGCAGCTGTCGGTGCGCTCCGAGCGCGACGGCTATGTCTACGTCTTCAACTACGGGTCGGACGGCGAACTGCTCCAGCTGTACCCGCACGGCAGCACGAGCCCGCGCGTTCGCAAAGGCGTACCGCTGGGACTGTGCTGCGACGAGAAGTTGACCGTGACCGGGCCGGCCGGTCCCAGCCACGTGCTGGTGATGGTCTCGAGCCTGCCGCGCGAGCACCCGGGCTTTCCGCCGGCCAAGGTGGTCGAGGGCTACCGCTACTACCCGACCGGGCCCGAGGCGGCCGCCCTGGTAGCCCGTCACGCCGGTCCGCTGCCGGCACTGGCCGGCGCTGCGGTCTGCCCGGCGGGCAAGCCTTGCGCCGACGACTTCGGCGCAGCGGTCGTGACCTTCAACGTCGTCAAGTAGGCGCGTCCGGGCCGCGTGGCAGCGCGCGAGCCATTGACCCCACGCCCGTCCCATGAGCAAGCTCTTCTTCCGATACGCCGCGATGAACGCCGGCAAGTCGACCGCGCTGCTGCAGGTGGCCCACAACTACGAAGAGCGTGGCATGAAGGTGCGGCTGTTCACTGCGGCGCACGACGACCGCGCCGGGCCGGGCGTCATCGCATCGCGGCTGGGCTTGCAGCGGGTCGCCGCGACCTTCGGTGCACAGACCGCCTTCAGCCGCGACCATGTCGGCGATGACGTCGCCTGCCTGCTGCTCGACGAAGCCCAGTTCCTGACGCCGGAGCAGGTGGTGCAACTGCACCGGCTGGCGCATGTCGGCCATGTGCCGGTGATCTGCTATGGCCTGCGCAGCGACTTCCGCGGCCAGGCCTTTCCCGGCTCGGCGATGCTGCTGACACTGGCCGACGACCTGGAAGAAGTCAAGACCATCTGCGCCTGCGCCCGCAAGGCGTCGATGAACGTGCGCTTCGACGGGCTCGGCCGGCGGGTGCGCGACGGCGACCAGGTGGAGATCGGCGGCAACGAACGCTATCGCGCGGTGTGCCCGTCGTGCTTCTATGCTGAAGAGGAACGACCTGAGTTGGCGCGCGGGCTGTTCGGCTGAATTGACTGGCGGGCAACTGTCAGCCAGGTCCCCCAGCCTGTCGAGGTTCCCAATGCAAAGAGCCGGTCGTCGACCGGCTCCTTTGTATGAGGTGGGGCCTTGCGGCCCCAACGATCACTTGGCGTTCTTGCGACGGCTGTAACCGATGCCGGCCAGAGCCAGGGCTGCCAGGGCGAGCGTCGTCGGCTCGGGCACGCCCGGAGTGTTGGGAGGAACCACGTTGCAAGCAGCGCCAGCCGTATTGCTGATGCACTTGGCAGAGACAGACAGCAGCTTGAAGTAGTCAGAATACGCGTCCGCCGTGTAGCCTCCGCCCGAGAAGAAAGCACTGACAATCCACCAGCTGGAACTGTTGGCCGCGTCCTGAGTGATGCCAGTGGTGGCCGTGCTGCCCGTGGAGTCAAGGTCGTGGGTGGACATGATCTGCCAACCAGCAGTGCTCAGTTGGGCGACCGACTGGCCCCTGAAGTCAGCGGTGGAAGTCATGGTCGGGCCCGTAGAAGCACCGGTCCAGCGCATCACCATGACGTCGGAGTCGCCCGAATACCAACCCTGGGACAACCCGGTCAGCACCACCTTGTTGTTGTTGAAATTGAACAACATCAGTTCGAGCGCACCGTTGTTGTCGATCGCGTGATTCGGCGACGTCTCGTTGTTGCCGGCCGGCGAAATGCCCACGCCGGACGTGCCCCAATCCCTGATGTCACCGGCAGCGAAATTGGCCCCCGAAGCGGTCCAGGCCGTCATCGAGAGGTTGCTGGCCACGGTGGCCGAACCCGTGACCGTGCAGGTCGCCGGCGGGAAGTTGCAATTGCCGCCATCGCCGAAGTTGTAAGTCATCTGCGCAGCCACCGGAAGCGATGCTCCCAGAGTCAGCGCAAGCGTTGCGACGGCGGAGATCAAATTGAACTTCTTCATGAGCACCCTCTAGAGTTTCGGCGATTCACACGCCTCGGAACAGATGACCAACAACAGCAATCAGCGGGCCAACTACAGAATCTTCTTGTTTTTCAACAACTTACGGAACCAGTCTCGCCCAAGCTGGAGCCCAGTGTAAGGAACGGCGACAGCCACGGCACCCCCTCATTTCAGGGTCTGCAGCAGTTCCTGGGCCTCCTTGGCACTCGCAAAGCTGGCGCCACTTGCAAGGGCCGACTTCAACTCTTCGCGAGCTTCGACACTGCGGCCCGTACCGGCCAGTGCAGCGGCGAGGTAGTACCGGGTATCGGCATTGGCCGGGTCGCGCAGGCGTGCATCGCGCAACAGCTGAAGCCCCCGGTCCGATTGGCCTGACTTGAACGCCACCCAGCCTGCGGTGCCCAGGATGTGAGGCGCCTCAGGCTTGAGCGCCAACGCGGCAGCCGCGGCCTTGCCGGCACCCGTCGTGTCCTTCAGCGCCAGAAGCACATGGGCGTAGTTGTTCAGCACTTCGGCGTTGTTGGGGGACACCTTCAGGACCGCCTCGTAAGCGCCCCGCGCCCCGGTCATGTTGCCGGCGCGTGCCAGGCCATCCGCCTGCGCGCGACGGACGGCAATGTCCTGCGGGTGTGTCTTCAGCCACTGCTCGCCCAGTTGCGCCGCGCCGGCGGGGTCCTTCACGGACAGCGTGCTCTGCAAACGAAGCAGGGTGGTCGACGAAGGTTCGAGCTGATACGCCCGTCGATAAGCCTCGACCGATTGCGGCCAGAGGCCGCGCGCCTTGGCCAGATCTCCCAGCAGGGAGTGCCCGACTGCCAGCTTCGGATGCCGAGCGACGATGCCGCGGGCGCGCTTGTCGGCCGCATCGAAATCGCGCTGGCGAATGTCGGCATCGACCATCAGCGCCTCGGCAGGCAGGTGGTTGGGTGCGGCCTGCAGCGCCTTGGTCAAACTGTAGGCCGCCGCCTTGGCGTCGCCAGTGCCCAACTGCAGCAAAGCGATCTTCGTCAGCTGCTGCGCGTCGAAGCCGGCAGCGCGGGTGGCCTTGACCAGTGCCGCGTTCGCCGCTTCGGCATTGTTGGTGGCCATCGCGACACGCGCATTGGCGAGCAGCACGGCGATGTCCTCGGGCGCCTTGGTGGACAGCGCCTTGGCCGCCTCCTGGGCCGGCCCGTAGCGCCCGCCGCGCAAGTGAAATTCGAAGAGGGCCAGTCCGGCGTCGAGATCGGCAGGCTGAGTGCTGAGGTCTGCTGCGCGCGTCAGCAAGCGGGCACCCTCGTCGGTCTGGCCACGCAACCCCAGGAGTTGACCGGCCTCGATCAGCGTGGGGACATGCTTCTCGTCGGACTTGAGGATGCCGTTCAGCCGTGCGACCGCCGCATCGTACTGGCGTGCCGCGATCTCCAGCCGTGCCAGATTGAGCTGCGGGTCGACAAAGCCGGCATCCAGCTTGATCGCCTGCTCATACGATGCCCGCGCCTTGGCCGCGTCGCCCGCCCGGGCACGTGCCATGCCCAGCAGGTTGTGCGCTCCGGGCTGGCTCGGGTTTCGCTTGACCAGGGATTCGGCCACCTCGACCGCCTTCTTGGTGTTCTTGTCGTTCAGGTACAGGGCGACCAGCGCGGCACCTGCCTGAACCTGATTGGGGTCCTTGGCGAACGCAGCTTCGAGTGCCGCGGTGGCATCGATATTCTTGCCGCCGCGCACCAGGCTCAAGCCAAGGATCGTACGCAGGGCTGGCGTGTCGCGGACCTTCAGCGCGTCCTGCATGATCTGCGCCGCACGTGCATGGCGGCCCTGACTGAGGTGCGCCGAGGCCAGCAGTGACAAGGCCTGCGCATCGGTCGGGTGCGCCCGCAGGTAGGCGTCGAGCGACTCGATGGCGCGATCGACGTTGTTGTCCGCCAGGTGAATCTGGCCCAGGAGCTTGGACACCGGGCTGCCCGGCTGTTCACGCTGCACCGCTTCGAGATAGGGCTTGGCCTTCTCCCGCTGACCCAGGCCATAGTGAGAGAGGCCGCCCAGAATCATCACCTGCTGCTGATAACGCATGAACTCGATCGGCACCGTGTCGATCAGGTTCACGACCTGCGTCAACGCCTCCTTGGCAGCCTTGTTGTCGCCTTCACGGTCGGCAATCACGGCCCCCATGTACAAGGCTCGCGGCTCTTCTGGCTGCGCGCGGCGCGCTTCAGCAAGGTCCTTCTTCGCGTCCCCGAGGCGGCGCTGGTCCAGCGCAATGCCGGCACGCGCCAGCAGCGATTCGAGGTGAGCCGGGTTCAGCGTCAGTGACTGGTTGTAGGCAGCCAGCGCCTGAGGCAGATTGCCCTGGGCATGAAACACCGAGCCACGCAGGTAGATCGCTTCGGCGGACTTCGGCGCCAAGGCCAGTGCCTTGTCGGCAGCCGCGAGCGCTTCGGTGAACTGTCGTGCACGCACTCTCACCTGAACCTCGGCCAGCCAGGGGTCAGGGACTGCTGGGTCGATCGCCCGGGCTTCTTCGACGGCCTTGAGGGACTCCTTCGGTCTCCCCAGATCAGCGTGCGCAGACGCCACCAGCAGCAGCATCTGCTGCCGCAGGGCCGGCGGCAACCCTGCCGGGGCCAGGCGTTCGTCGTCGAGCATCGGCTGGCGTTTGCCCTGGGCCAGGATGGCGTTGGCCAGCGGCACCACCACCTCGGCGCGGTTCACGCCCAGCTTCAAGGCCTCGTTGAATGCCACTTCGGCTGCAACGACTTCCTTGTTGGCCAGCAGCGCCTTGCCGAGCAGCACGTGCACCGGCAGCATCTTGCGGTCGATCTTGATCGCGTTCTTCAACTGGATGATGGCGCCGGCATGGTCCTTCTTCTCGAAGCGGGCGAGCGCATCTTCATAGAACTGCGAGGCCTTGGGGTCCGCGGCCATGGCCACACACACGCTGGCGCTGAGCAAGGCGGCCACCAGGGGTCGGAGCGAAAGGGCAAGCAATGACGTCTTCATGGGGCAGGGGCGATCGGGCAACGTTCCATGCTACGGGCGCGCCCTTCGCGGCAGAGAGGCCCTGTCCCCGCAATGGGGCACTTCGTGCGCAATTTGCATGGGAAACCCCGCAAGCGCGGGGAGCCGGCAAGCGACCCGGAAACAGAGCCGGGAACTGACCGCCCGTGGAAAGCAGGGGCCCGGACCCCTCGGAGCGCCGTGCAAGCACGCTCCGGTCATGCAGAATTCAGGCCGCACAGTCGCCCGGGGAGTGCCCATGTCTTTCCAGTGGAGTCAGCAGGCTCCCGCTTTCGAGTTTCCGACGTGCTACCGCACGGAGAACCGCTTCCTGACCTTGCGGGCCGCGCTGCTGTTCCTGCTGGCCCTGGTGATCCTGTGGGTGGCGCTGGCCGGCCCGGACCCGGGCGCACCTGCAGTCACGTTGACCAAGATCGAGCGTGGGGCCAGCGAGCCCCATGTGATGCTGGCGCTGCTGCTGATGGTGCTGGGCGGCATCGATCTCTGGGTCGCCTCGCGGCAGGGGCGGTTGCTGCTGGCCCCCGGGCAGCCGGCCTCGATCACGCACGAGCTGATGCGCATGTCCAAGGGTGTCAGCACGGGCGCGCCATGGCTGAAGCAGGTCATGGCCAGCGGCACGGTGCCGGCGCCGACCCTGCGTGCCCCCTATCGCCGAGCGCTGCTGGCCATCGCACCGCACATCGGCGCGGCGCCGAGCGGGCTGCAGACCTACCTGGCGCTGCGGATTGCCCACTTCATCTTCGCCGCGGGGCTGCTGGTGGCGCTGGGCCTGACCTGGGTCGTCTCGCAGACCGCCACGCTCGCGCTGGCCGCCCTGTTCTACAGCGCGGTGGCCACCGCCCTGGTGGCGCGCAGCGCCTGGATCGCCAAGCGGCCGCCCAGCCCCACGGTGCTGTTCATCACATTGGGCAGCGCCGTAGTTCTGGGCCTGGCGATTGCCTGGCTGGGCGGCAAGGTGCCGGCGATCGGTCGGCTGGCCAGCCTGGGCTTGCCCGCTGCCACTGCGTTGCTGCTGGTTGGCCTGATGGTGATGGAAGGCCTGGCCATCCTGGCCGCCCGCTTCCAGGTCGACGCCCTGCCGACCGCCAAGACGCCGCCCGGCCGGGTCAAGGCTGAAATCGCCACCGATGCCGACCGCCTGCTCGAGGAACTGGAGCGCGAGCTGCACCGCTACTGGGCCGAAGGGGTGCCGAACCGGCGTTTTGCCTGGCAGACCTCGGCCAGCGGCCACAAGGCCGACGACGGGCGGTTCCTGCTGTCGGTGCTGGAGGAATCGCAGCCGCTGCTGCCGGCCGACCAGCGCGACGGCATCCCGCCGCCGCCGATGGGGCGCAGGATCTGGCTGCTCGCGCTCGGCGGGCTCGGCCTGCTGCTCACGCTGGCAGGCGGCCTGTTGTGGATCCGCATGGGCCACGCGCTGGTTCAGGATGCCTCGGCGGGCTGGACCAGCGCGGGGCCCGCGATGGTGTTGCTGGTTGCCGGTGGCTACGCCTGCCGGCTGGGCCACCTGCTGTGGAGCCGGATCGAGGTCGAGTCGACGCTGCTGTGGGTCGAGTGCCGTCGGGGCAAGGAAGCCGGCGACGACGACAAGCAGGCCGCCCCCGCGGGCACCGAGACCTCCACCGTCCAGCTGCGCTTGTGCGTCGTGCAGGCGCGCTCGGCTTTCTACTCTGCCGGCGAACACAAGATCGGCAGTCGCATCCTGGCCCATCTGACCGGCGACGAAGACGCCGCGCGTCGCAGCATCGACCAGCTGCGCGCCTACACAGAGCGTGCCGCCACGTCGCGTCCGGAGGTTCGGCCCCCCGCGGCGTCCAGCCCGAACGTGCCCGCCCGATCGACCGGCGCCGCCTCCGCCGCCCCGGCCAAGTTCTGCCCCGCATGCGGCACGCCGGTGCTGCAGGGGGCCAGGTTTTGCCAGAGCTGCGGTGCAGCGCTGCGCCCGAGCTAGTACGCTAGAGGGTCGGGCGTCGACCCAACGCCCGCCACGATCGATACCGACCTACCCGAAGGACGCTGCCATGTCTCGAAACCGGATGCTGCCCCTGCCGATCGTGCTGGCCGCGACCCTGCTCCTGACCGCCACCCCATGGGCGCACGCGGCGCCCGGATTGCCTTCGGCCAACGTGGCCTGGCAGCCCGCGGCCAGCGACGCCGACATCGAAAAGGCCTTTTCGCGTGCTCGGGGCGAGAAGAAGCCGGTGCTGCTGTATTGGGGTGCGACCTGGTGCCCGCCGTGCAACCAGCTCAAGGCCACGCTGTTCAATCGCCAGGACTTCGCCACCCAGTCGAAGTCCTTCGTGGCCGTGCATGTCGACGGCGACCGGCCGGGAGCGCAGAAGCTCGGCTCGCGCTTCAAGGTCAGCGGCTACCCGACGGTGGTGCTGTTCAACCCTGAAGGGCAGGAGATCACGCGGCTGCCGGGCGAGGTCGACGCCGAACAGGTGATGGCCGTGCTGCAACTCGGCATGTCCGGCGGGCGGCCGATCAAGTCGGTGCTGTCGGACGCCCAGTCCGGCAAGCCGCTGACGCCTGGCGAGTGGCGCATGCTGGCCTTCTACTCCTGGGAGACCGACCAGCAGCAGCTGGTCTCGAAGAACGACGTCGCCGGCGTGCTCACGCAGCTGGCTGCGGCCAGTTCATCGGCCGACCCAGAGACCCAGACCCGGCTGTGGCTGAAGACGCTGGCCGCCAGTGACGAGGGCAAGGGGGTCAAGGCCGATGCCGCGCTGCGCGAACGGGTCAACCGCGTGATCGCCGATCCGGTCCGCAGCCGCCTCCACATGGACGTGCTGACCAACAACGCCGCGGACATCGTTCGCGCCCTGGCCGACGATGGGTCGGCCGAGCGGGCGCCGCAGGTCGCCAGTTTCGATGCCGCGCTGCGCCGGTTGCAGGCCGACACCACCCTCTCGCGTGGCGACCGGCTGCAGGCCCTGATCTCCCGCATCGATCTGGCCCGGCTGGGCCAGCCGAAGGACGCGCTGCAGGTGCAGATCCCGGAGGCGCTGCTGCAGGAAGTCCGGGCCCACACCAAGGCACTCGACCAGGACATCACCGACGGCTACGAGCGTCAAGCCGTGATCAGCAGCGCGGCCTATGCGCTGGGGCGGGCCGGCCTGTGGAGCGACAGCGACGCGCTGCTCAAGGGCAACCTGGCCAAGAGCATTTCGCCCTACTACCTGATGAGCCACCTCGGCAGCAATGCGCGCAAGCAGGGCCAGACCGACGAGGCACTGCGTTGGTATCAGAAGTCGTTCGAGACCAGCCAGGGGCCGGCCACCCGGCTGCAGTGGGGCGCTGGCTATGTGTCGGCACTGGTCGATCTGGCGCCGCAGGATGCCGCCCGCATCGAAGCCACTGCCGCGCAACTCTTCAAGGAAGCCGGCCAGGACCGTGGCGCCTTCTTCGAGCGTAGTGCGCGCTCACTGCAGAGAATGGGCAACAAACTCGTCGCCTGGAACAAGGACGGCAAACAAGCCCCGTCGATCAAGCGGCTCAAGGCCAGGCTGGACGGCGTGTGCAGCAAGGTGCCCGCCGCTGACGGCCAGAAGGCGGCCTGCGAGGCAGTGCTCAAGGGCAGCAAGCCCACCGCCTGAGCCACGGCTCGCAGGCAACCGGCGTCACAGCGTCTTCAGCAGATCCTGAACTTCGGCCTGGCCGCCATAGGCCCGGCCGAGCTTGGAGACACGCTCCAGTTCGGCCCGCGCCAGGCCCTTCTGGTCAGCCTGGATGTAGAGCTTGGCCAGGTTGACGCGCAGGCTGCCATCGTTCGGGGCCTTCTCCACGGCCTGTTTCTGGATCTCCACCGCGCGCGGAACCTGCTTCTCGTACGCAAGCGCCGTGGCCAGTGTGTCCATCAGCGCAGGCCGTCCGGGGAGCAGCTTGTTGGCCTTTTCAGCGTATTCGACAGCCCCGGTCTTCGCCATCTTCACTGCCAGCCACGCCAGGTTGTTGAGTGCCAGTGCGTTGTTCGGTTGCAGCTTGAGGACTTCGCGGTAGCGCACCTCGGCCATCGCCAGGTTCTTTTCGGCCAGCGCCCGGTCGGCCAGGTAGAACGGGAAGGCCACGTCCTTCGGGTGCTCGGCCATCCACCGCTGCGCAAAGACCTCGGCTTCGCCCGCCTGGCCGGTGGCGATGAGGTTGTCGTGCAGGCGCAGTGCCGCTTCCGCAGGCTCCTTCTTCTTGATGGCCGTCTGATAGAGGGCCTGGGCGCCCTTCAGGTTCTTGCGGCTGGTCTCGACATCGCCTTCGAGCATGGTCCCGACCGCCTGATCAGGCCGCTCCTTCTGGATCTGGCGCACGATGTCGAGCGCTTCCTGCGGCTTCTTGTCGGCCAGCGCCAGCGACACAAGTCCACGCTGTGCGACCAGCATGCCGGGCGCCAGTTCGAGCGCACGCTTGAGGTTTCGCGCAGCCGTCGGCCGGTCTTTCAGCGCCAGGTTGGCATCGGCCAGGCCCAGGTAGGCCTGGGGTGACTTCGGCTGCACCACCGCCAGGCGATTGAAGGTGGTGATGGCCTGCTGCATGTCGTCGACGGCCATGAAGGCACGGCCCAGCGCCACCAGCAGGTCGGGCTGATCCGGCACTGCGGCAATGCCTTCGCGGGCGGCCGCCAGCGCCGCTTTCACGTCACGCCGATCGAGCAGGTAATGAGTGCGCTGCATGTGAGTTCGCGGGTCGCTCGGGGCGATCTGCACCGCCGAGGCCAGCAACTTCGGGACCTCCTCGGCGCCATCACCCGAGCGCGCCAGCAGGCCCGCCAGGGACAGCGTGGCTTGCAGGTGCTTCGGGTCGCGCTTGAGCACTTCGTCGAAACGCTTGCGGGCGACATCGTTCTTGCCTTCCGTGATGTCGACCGCGGCCAGCGCCGCCACCGCCGGGAAGTACAGCGGATCGAGCTGGGCGGCCTTCTCGAAGGCAGCACGGGCTCCCGGCGCATCGTTGCGTGCGGCGAGCACACGGCCCCGCATCATGGACGCCAGCGGTTTGCCAGGCTGCTTGCGCTCGAGCGCGTCGATCACCTTCAGCGCCTTGTCGTATTCCTTGCGGCGCATGTGGGCGCTGACCAGGGCCAGCTCGGCAACGCCGCCGGAGTCGGAGGCAGTGATGGCCTCCAGCTCGGCGATCGCCGAGTCGCCCTTGCCCTTGGCGAACTGCGTGACCGCCAGCGCGGTGCGGATGCGGGGATCGTTCGGCTTGGCCTTGCCAGCGCGCTGGTAGAAGTCCTCGGCCGCCTTCACGTCGCCCGACTGCATGGCCGCCTCGGCCGCCATCTGCAGCACGATGGGATCGTTGCCGCGGCCGATTTCGGGCTGCAGGATGGCGGTCGCCCGCTGCGGCTGCGCGGTGCGCAGGTAGATGCGGGCGAGCAGCCGGCGGGCCAGCGGCAGGTCTGGTGCCAGCTGAACTGCCTTGGCCAGGTAGGTCTCGGCCTGCTGCAATGTGCCCAGCTGGTACTCGGCCGCACCGGCCAGCTGCAGCGCCAGCGGGTGACTGGGAAGCGCCTGCACCACCACCTTGGCGAGGTCGCTGGCCTTCTTGTAGTCCTTGTTCTTGAATGCCAGCTCGG
>ERZ724516.2373-NODE-2373-length-10647-cov-12.148792_pt1 | contig 10647 bp, 8 predicted proteins | sample MGYA00376049_ERZ724516 | MGnify/ENA primary metagenome ERZ724516 (study PRJEB28724, sample SAMN07190886) | activated sludge metagenome | isolation source: activated sludge of sewage treatment plant in Hong Hong | place: USA: Christiansburg, Virginia | collected... | reverse complement strand
CCTCGTCCTGGATGGCGTGCGCCACGATGTGCAGGCCGAACTGCGTGGCCGCGCGCTCGCTGGCCAGAGCCGCCCACGCCGGATTGGTGGCCGCCAGGCGCGCGCCTTCGGCATTGCTCGATACCGGCCGGCGTTCCACATGGGGCAGATGCTTGGACAACCAGGCTTGGCACTGTGCCAGCGCCTGTGGGTGTGCCAGCACCGCTTCAATACCCTCTGCCGAGGGAATGGTGCGCAGCAGGTTGTGACGCACCAGCAGGCTTACTTCGCCCACCACATGCGTAGGGGTGTGCAAGAACAGATCAAGCGAGCGCGTGACCACACCCTCGACGGAATTCTCGACGCCAACGACGCCAAACTGCGCGCTGCCCGAGGCTGTGGCATGGAAGACTTCGTCGAAATTGGCGCAATAAACGATGTCTGCGGCACCGCCGAAGTACTCGATGGCGGCCTGCTCGCAGAATGTTCCGGCGGGACCGAGCACCGCCACGCGCTGAGGGGATTCCAGCGCCAGGCAGGCCGACATCACTTCGCGCCAGATGGCAGAGACATGCGCACTGCGCAACGGACCGGGGTTGGCGCGGACGATTTTTTCGATCACCTGCGCCACGCGGTCCGGGCGAAAGAAGGGCGTGCCCTCGCGTTTTTTCACCTCGCCCACGCGCTCGGCCACCAGGGCGCGCTGGTTGAGCAAGGTGAGCAGCTGCTGGTCGATGTTGTCGATCTGAACGCGCAGACTGGCCAGATCGGGCGAGGCGACTGGCTGGTTCGCGGGCGACGGTGGTGAGGCGCTCATCCGCGGACTTTCTCGAAATCGTGGAGGTAATCCACCAGCGCCTGCACACCCGCCAACGGCATGGCGTTGTAGATGCTGGCGCGCATGCCGCCTACCGACTTGTGGCCTTTGAGTTGCAGCAGACCGCGCTCGCGCGCGCCGGCCAGAAAGGCGTCGTTCAGCGCTTCGTCGCGCAAATAGAAAGGCACGTTCATGCGTGAGCGGCAAGGCGGCGAGACCTTGTTGTAGTAAAGCTGCGAGCCGTCGATGGTGCCGTACAGCAGTTCGGCCTTGGCGATGTTGCGCCGCTCCATCGCGGCAATGCCGCGCGATTCGCCCTCGGTCTGGCGCGCCAGCCAGTCAAAGGTGAGCCCGGCCATGTAAATGCCCCAGGTGGGCGGCGTGTTGTACATGGATTGGTTGTCGGCCACCAGGCGATAGTCGAAGGCGCTGGGGCAGGCGGGCAGGGCCTGGCCGATCAGGTCTTCACGCACCACCACGATGGTGAGGCCCGCAGGACCAATGTTTTTTTGCGCTCCGCCAAAAGCCAAGCCGACGCGCGACCAGTCCACCGGCCGCGAGGCCACATGGGACGAAAAATCCACCACCAGCGGCGCGTCGCAACCCAGGGCGCGCAGGTCGGGCAATTCGTGAAACTCCACGCCGTTGATGGTTTCGTTGCTGCAGATGTGCAGGTAGCTCGCGCCCACGCTGGGTGTCCAGCTGGCCGGCTCGGGCAAGGTGGTGAAGCCGCTGGCCTCGCCTGAGGCGGCGATGTTCACGTCCGAAGCGTACTTGCGGGCTTCCTTTTGCGACTTCTGGCTCCAGCTGCCGGTGACGACGAAGTCCACGCCCGCCGCACGCGAGAGGTTCAGCGGAACGATGGCGTTTTCGGCCAGGCCGCCGCCTTGCATGAAAAGAATCTTGAACTCGGGCGGAATGGCCAGCAGCCCACGAAAGCCCGCCTCGGCGGCTTCGTAGATGGAGATAAATTCCTTGCCGCGGTGGCTCATCTCCATGACGCCCATGCCGCTGCCATGCCAGTCGAGCATTTCGGCAGCCGCCTGGCGCAGCACTTCTTCTGGAATTGCCGCCGGGCCGGCTGAAAAATTGTAGGGGCGTTGCATGGAAAAATTAACAGTTAAATAAGGCTCTAGCGCTTACTGCATAAGCGTATCAAGCTATAAAAAGTATAGTTTTATCAAGTCGAACAGGCCGTGCAATCCCGTCCTCATTCTGGCTGCGGGTCTGTATCGGGCAGCTCGTCAGGGGCTGCGTTCGGCGTCTCTGCACCTGCGCTGTCCATGCCCTGCGCGTCGTTTTCCACGATGCGCTGCAGGCCGATCAATTGGGCGCCATCGTCCAGTGCAATCAAGGTCACGCCTTGCGTTGCACGGCCCAGTTCACGGATTTCCGAGACGCGGGTGCGCACCAGCACGCCCTTGTCGGTAATGAGCATGATCTCGTCGTCTGCGTGCACCAGGGTTGCAGCCACCACCTTGCCGTTGCGTTCGCTTTGCGAGATGGCAATCATTCCCTTGGTGCCGCGGCCGTGGCGCGTGTATTCGGCGATGCTGGTGCGCTTGCCGAAGCCGTTTTCGGTGGCGGTCAACACGCTGGTCCGTGTTGACTCCGAGCCTTCACGCTCTGCGCTCTCGTCCTCGGCCACCAGCATGGCAATCACGCTCTGGCCTTCTTCGAGCATCATGCCGCGCACACCACGCGCCTGGCGTCCCAATGGGCGCACGTCGTTCTCGTCGAAACGAACGGCTTTGCCGCCGTCGGAAAACAGCATGACATCGTGCTCGCCGTCGGTGAGCGCCGCGCCCACCAGAAAGTCGCCCTCGTCGAGGTTGACGGCAATGATGCCGCCCTTGCGCGGATGGGAGAAATCGTCGAGCGCGGTCTTTTTGACGGTGCCCATACTGGTTGCCATGAACACATAGCGGTCAGCGGGGAAGGTGCGCATGGCGCCGGTCAGCGGCAGCACCACGTTGATCTTCTCGCCCTCCTGCAGCGGGAACATGTTGACGATGGGGCGGCCACGCGAACCGCGCGAGCCCGCCGGCACTTCCCAGACCTTGAGCCAGTACAGTCGGCCACGGTTGGAAAAGCACAGGATGTAGTCGTGCGTGTTGGCAATGAAGAGCTGGTCGATCCAGTCGTCTTCCTTGGTTGCGGTGGCCTGCTTGCCGCGTCCGCCACGCTTTTGCGCGCGGTACTCACCCAGCGGCTGGCTCTTGATGTAGCCCGTATGGCTCAGCGTGACCACCATGTCGGTGGGCGTGATCAGGTCTTCGGTGGACAGGTCTTGCGCGCTGTATTCCACCAGGCTGCGCCGAGCGCCGAGTTTGGTTTGGCCGAACTCCTGCTTGATGGCAGTCAGTTCGTCGCCAATGATGGTGGAGACGCGTTCGGGCGTGGCCAGGATGTCGAGCAGGTCTTCGATGACCGACATCACGTCCTTGTATTCGGCGACGATCTTGTCCTGCTCCAGGCCGGTAAGGCGCTGCAGGCGCATCTGCAAAATTTCCTGCGCCTGGGTGTCCGACAGGCGGTACAGGCCATCCTGGCCCATGCCGAACTCGCGCTCCAGCCCTTCGGGTCGGTAGTCGTCGGCATTGATGACGCCGCCGTCGGTGCGCGTGCGGGTGAGCATTTCGCGCACCAGCTTGCTGTCCCAGGAGCGCGCCATCAGCTCCGTTTTGGCGACTGGCGGCGTGGGTGCGCTGCGAATGATGGCAATGAAGTCGTCGATATTGGCCAGCGCAACCGCCAGGCCTTCAAGCACATGGCCGCGGTCGCGCGCCTTGCGCAGCTCGAACACGGTGCGGCGGGTGACCACCTCGCGCCGGTGCTGCAGGAAGACGCTGACCAGGTCTTTCAAATTGCACAAGCGTGGCTGGCCGTCGATCAGCGCCACCATGTTCATGCCGAACGTGTCCTGCAACTGCGTCTGCTTGTACAGGTTGTTCAGTACCACTTCGGGCACTTCGCCGCGCTTGAGCTCAATGACGAGGCGCATGCCCGACTTGTCGGATTCGTCCTGAATGTGGCTGATGCCCTCGATCTTCTTCTCGTGCACCAGTTCGGCCATGCGCTCCTGCAGCGTCTTCTTGTTGACCTGGTAGGGCAGCTCATCAACGATGATGGCCTGTCGCTGGCCGCGGTCGATGTCCTCAAAATGGCACTTGGCGCGCATGATCACGCGGCCCCGCCCGGTGCGGTAGCCGTCCTTGACGCCGTTGATGCCGTAGATGATGCCGGCCGTGGGGAAGTCAGGTGCCGGGATGATCTCCATCAGCTCATCGATGGAGGCATCCGGATGGTGCAGCAGGTGCAGGCAGGCGTCCACCACTTCGTTCAGGTTGTGGGGCGGGATATTGGTGGCCATGCCCACGGCGATACCCGACGATCCATTGACCAGCAAATTGGGCAGCTTGCTGGGCAGCACGATGGGCTCTTTCAAGCTGCCGTCGTAGTTCGGACCAAAATCCACCGTCTCTTTGTCGATGTCGGCCAGCATTTCGTGGGCGATCTTGTCCAAGCGGATTTCCGTATACCGCATGGCCGCCGCGTTGTCGCCATCGACCGATCCGAAATTGCCCTGGCCATCAATCAGAGGGTGACGCAAGCTGAACGGCTGGGCCATTCGCACGATCGTGTCGTAAATGGCTGAGTCCCCGTGTGGGTGGTATTTACCCATTGTCTCGCCAACGGCTTGCGCACTTTTGCGGTACTTGCTGTTGTAGTTGTTGCCCATCTCATGCATGGCATACAACACGCGCCGGTGCACGGGCTTCAGGCCGTCCCGAGCGTCCGGCAAGGCCCGTCCCACGATCACGCTCATGGCGTAATCCAAATAGCTGCGCCGCATTTCCTCTTCGAGGCTGATCGGGAGCGTTTCTTTGGCGAACTGGGTCATAGGATGGGTACAAAGCGGCGGGGACTGGGCATTTTAGGCGCAAGGCTTTGTAGCTGCAGAGCAACATTTGGGGGTTCAAGCGCTTTTGTCCTACGATCTGACAGTCGGCTTGGGGCTCTCGCCACTGTTACGTATGGCACAATCTGGTCAACGTTTTTGGTGATGGTCACCGAATGACGTCCTTGATTCGCAGCGCTGCTGCGGCCTTTGCCCCCAAGAGGAGAACCATGAATAAACTGAACAAAGTGGCGATGTTGTTGGCCTCTGCAGCGCTTGCTACCGCCGCTGGCGCGCAGACTGTTGATAACTGGAAGAACGGTTCCAACGAACTGGTCTGGAAGAATGGCACCAACGAACTGTGCTGGCGCGATGCCAACTGGACCCCTGCTACGGCAGCTCCTGGTTGCGACGGTGCTCTGGCCGCTCCCGTAGCCGCTGCTCCCGCCCCGGCCGCTGCGCCTGCAGCAGCTCCTGCTCCTGCGCCCGCTCCGGCTCCCGCAGTGGCCGCGTCTAGCAAGGTGACCTACGCCGCCGACGCGTTCTTCGACTTTGACAAGTCGGTTCTCAAGCCCGCTGGCAAGGCCAAGCTCGACGACCTGGTCTCCAAGGTCCAAGGCATCAACCTTGAAGTGATCATTGCTGTCGGCCACACCGACTCCATTGGTTCCGATGCTTACAACCAAAAGTTGTCCATCCGCCGCGCTGAAGCCGTCAAGGCCTATTTGGTGGCCAAGGGCATCGAAAAGAACCGCGTCTACACCGAAGGCAAGGGCGAGAAGCAGCCTGTGGCCGACAACAAGACCAAAGAAGGTCGCGCCAAGAACCGCCGCGTGGAAATCGAAGTGGTGGGTACCCGCTCTTCCAAGTAATCTCTGATTGCTTGCAAAAAAGCCCCGGCAACGGGGCTTTTTTCATGGTCTCTTTGCCTCCATGTTTTTTCCATCGATGACTGAAATGACGAATACCGCCAACGTTGATCCTGCCGAGCTGGCCAAGTTTTCCGATCTCGCCCATCGATGGTGGGACAAGGAAAGTGAATTTCGCCCGCTGCATGAAATCAACCCCTTGCGCCTGGCGTGGATCGATTCCATCGCCCCATTGGCGGGCAAGCAGGTGCTTGATGTGGGATGCGGTGGCGGCATTCTTGCCGATGCCATGGCGCGCAAAGGCGCCCAGGTGCTGGGCATTGACCTGGCTACCAAATCGCTCAAAGTGGCCCAGTTGCATGCCCTTGAAGCCGAAACCCCTCAAGTCAGCTACCGCGAGATCAGTGCCGAGGCCCTGGCGCTGGAGCAACTGGCAGGCTTTGATACCGTCACCTGCATGGAAATGCTGGAACATGTCCCGGACCCGGACTCCATCGTCCGGGCCTGCGCCCAATTGGTGCGTCCCGGTGGCTGGGTGTTTTTCTCCACCATCAATCGCAATGCCAAGGCGTTTGCATTTGCGATTTTGGGGGCCGAATATCTGCTGAGGCTATTGCCCCGTGGCACCCATGACTACGCGCGACTCATCCGCCCCAGCGAACTGGCGCAGAGCTGCCGCAGCGCGGGGCTGGAAATTGCCCATACCAAGGGTCTCGAGCACAACCCGCTGACTGGACGCTATTGGCTTAGCCAGAACACCAGTGTCAACTATCTGGTCGCAGCGCAGCGATTGCCCTCAAATGTTTGAAGGAAACCGCGCCGTCCTGTTCGATCTGGACGGGACGCTTGTGGATAGTGCGACCGACCTCGGCCGTGCCGCCGACAAAATGCGGACCGACCGTGGCTTGGAGCCGCGTCCGTTGGCCCAATACCGCGCCATGGCGGGCGCGGGGGCGCGCGGCATGCTGGGAATTGCGTTTGGCATTGCGCCTGGCGATCCAGATTTCGACCTCCTGCGCGAAGAGTTCTTTTCCAATTACACCGCGTGCATGTTCGACCACACTGCCGCCTTTGACGAGGTGACGGACCTTATTGCAGCCCTTGATGCCCGCGGTCTTCGCTGGGGCGTTGTCACGAACAAGGCAGCGCGCTTCACAGAACCGTTGCTGCGGGCTCTGCCCGTCTTCGCGAGCTGTGCCGTTGCCGTCAGCGGCGACACCACACCGCACGCCAAGCCGCATCCTGAACCCCTGTTCGAGGCGGCGCGGCGCCTGGGAATCGCTCCAGGCCAGTGCATTTATGTCGGTGATGACGAGCGCGACATCGTGGCAGGGCGAGCGGCAGGCATGGTCACCGTCGCCGCCAATTACGGCTATCTGGGTTCTGAGGCATCCGTCAAGGCCTGGCGCGCGGATGCAGAAATTAATTCGCCGTTGCAGCTCTTGCAATTCCTGCCCGGTGGCTTAATATAGATCGCTTGGGGCTGCCCTGGTTTCGACGTGGGTTCGGAATCGGCGTGGTGCATGTCGAGCTTGATTGGCGCTCGTAAATCTGCATTCAAAAAACTAACTGCAAACGACGAACGTTTCGCACTCGCTGCTTAATTGCCAGTGAGCCTTGCAACAGTTGGCCGATGGGCTGGGCAAGGGGGTATCGAGCAATCGACGCCTCCCGGCTGCAAGGATAATTACATGGGCTGGTCCTGATCCGGGTACCTTGGATTGGGGCGAGACAATAGGGTACTGGCGGCCGGTATAGCGTGCGACTGCGCGATGCCGGTGGCGAGACTTAAATCAGACCGCTAAACATGTAGATCTGCCCGGTAAAGGCTTGCGGACGCGGGTTCAATTCCCGCCAGCTCCACCATTTCAGCCAACCCCCGCCAATGAGTTCACCTCTAGCGGGGGTTTTCTTTTGCCTGGATATTGGCTGGTTTTGGCCTAGTGTTCACACCGATTTCTGGTGACGAAGAAAAACCGCCTCGGGGGCGGTTCATCCTTTGTACCCAGGTAGCGAAACCGCTTATTTTTGAGACTTGTCCTTTGTCATCATGCCGCGTACAGCTTGAACAATGCCAATGATTGGTACGCCTAGAAGTATGCCGGCAACAATCGGTTTGTCGGCAACTAAACCTGCGTAGATTGCGCCGCATACACAGACGATTGCTATGGCAAACCCCATGATCTGACCAACAAGATCGCTGCGGAAAGCTGCCTTCTGCCCAGACTGTTGTAGCACCACCAAGTCTTCTCGATGAGCAATATCTGCCTGCATTTGACTTTCTTCCATCCGTAGCCGATGCGCAAGCTGTGCTTCCGCCATTTTGAAAATTCGCTCCGCAGAGCCCGGAAGAAAGTGCTCGTAGTCAGCGAGAGTTTCAGGCGCGGGTAGCGGCCCTGAATGAGCGGAAACTTTTGTGGATGTGACCGTCGTAGTGACGCCGCCAGGACGTTGTGCGCTCGCTGGATTGCGCCGGTTCTGGCGCAAAGAAGCTCTATTTGCCACGTTGGGCGGCAGCCATGATCTCCGCGCCTACCTTCCGCCAATCTGACGCGATGGAGCCCTGCTTCCTATCTGGCAAGGGTTTGAAATCATAATTTTGTATCGTTGGGTCCAGGCGGAATTCGCCGAACAAAAGGATAGGCGCACCAAGGCCTTTCAGAAACCCGTGCCTAAACGCTTGTTTGCGCGTGTGCGAAAGCTTTAACAGCACTTTGGACATGGCAATTTTCAAGAGTTGGTGACAGTATTTTTAGGCAAAGCCCGCAAATGTAACATGTGATTGAGACCTCCAAGTCTCGGTAAAGTTCCTTTTGCTTGCTCGGAAAGCTTAGCACCAAAAGATGTCGTATGCATGTCGGTTTTATCCGAGCATGCTGCCGACCACATCTGGCGGCGCAAGCGAGGGTGTGTTCCAGACTGATTCCAAGCCGCGCTCAGGACCGGTGTGACGAACGGCTAATCCACTCACTGACTAAAGAGGTCCGGGCTACTTTATGCCCATCGCCCGTGATCTCACTTGGTTTCGGTTGACGAACAACGTACAGATGCCCAGGCGCGGTCTTTGTCGCGCTGATGCTGAGCTGTTGGAGCATTTCCGTGCGTGCTGGTTCGGCAATGCTCGCGAGGTAATGCATGGCGTAGTCGTCGATCCAAAATGCCACGCACTCTGGACATGTGCAAAGTTGCCCCTTTGGGTCCGCCGTGGATTCAAGTTTTGCTCGCTGACCGCAGAGTGGGCAGTGCTCAATCGACATGGTCTCTCCTCTCGCCGGTCCTGCCAGCATTGCTCTTTCCTAGTGCGAGCCCGATCGGTGCCGCGTCGAAAGCCTGCACGGGGGCGAGCCTGAGCAGTTCACTGGCCTCGTTCACTGTCCCTGCCAACCACTGGTCGACGTCACCACATTCAATGGGAATCACGCTGCGCTTGTCTTGCTGATCGGCGGGCCGCTTGACGTCGGGCTTGTGCATCCGACACATCAGCGGATGGTGGTCCGCGTTGATGGTGAGCATTGTGTAGCTTTCATGCAGTTCGCCTGTGACCTTGTTGGTCCAGACGTTCCACAAGCCCGCCAGGTCCCACGGAGCGCCGTCGGATCGTTTGAAGCGCCACCAAATGTTATTGCCCGACTCCCAATTGGGTTCGTCGAAGTCGGCAGCAGGGATGATGCAGCGCTGACCGCGCGCCCAAGGGTGCTTGTAGCTGGCCTTGTCGGCAAGCTCTTCACTGCGCGCGTTGTTCGTCGGATATTTGAGCTTGGGCTCCTTGGCGAACCAAGGAATCAAACCCCACTGGCCCACCACCAGCTCGCGCTCGTACCCTACTGCATCTGGCGCGCGTCTGATGAACGGGCCGGTGCCGCGCGGAAACATCGCCTCGTCCCACCAGCGTTGTGGATTCGCTCTGCCGACAGCCCATTCGCGTTCAATATCGGCGAGCGCGGGTGGGGTGTATCGGTTGCACATTCGAAGGATTCTAGGGTCCGGCGCTCACACAGATTTGACGGCCCGAGGCTTTTGGTAATCCTCGTCGATGAACTTGCCGTATGTCCGGAACACCATCTCAACGTCCTCGTGTCCGAGCTGAGCTGCAACGTACCAGGGGTTTGCGCCGTCCGTAAGCAGCGCCGACGCCCGGGTGTGCCGGATCTGGTAAGGGTTGCGGTAGGCTACGCCGGCGCGAGCGCAAAGAGGGAGCCAGAGTGTTTTCCTCATCTGCGCATCCGTCGCCCATGGCTCTGCAAGAAGCTGGCCGGGAAGATGCACAAGTCACTGACCGTGACGCTGGCCAACCTGATCTATTTTGAGAAGGCCCAACTGCCACAGGCACTATCCAACCGCCTGATTCGTCTGGCTGCCTTCCAGAACCCGGAGTTCTACAAGGCCCAGGCCATGCGGATGTCGGTATGGGACAAGCCCCGTGTCATCGGCAATGAGGAGAACTATCCGCAGCACATCGCCTTGCCTCGCGGTTGCCTTGATGCTGCCCTGGATCTATTGCGGGACAACGGTATCACCTGTGACCTGCGTGATGAGCGCGTCACAGGGGAAGCGATCGATGTTTCCTTCGTCGGCGCCTTGCGTCTGGACCAGGAGGCCGCAGTTGCTGGAATGCTGCATCACGACATCGGCGTGCTGTGCGCCCCGACGGCCTTTGGCAAAACGGTCACCGCGGCCGCAATGATCGCGCGCCGGGGCGTCAACGCCCTGGTGCGGGTGCACCGTACCGAACTGCTCAAGCAATGGCAGGAACGGCTGCAGGCTTTTCTGGGCGTCGGCAAGGGCGTGGTCGGCACTATCGGCGGTGGCAAAGCCAAACCCACCGGCAAGATCGATATTGCCGTGATGCAGTCCGTCTCCCGGCAGGGTGAGGTCAACCCGCTGGTCGAAAACTATGGTCGGGTGATCGGTGACGAATGCCACCATGTCGGCGCCGTGTCTTTCGACGCTATCCTGAAACGGACCAAGGCCAAGTACCTGCTGGGCATGACGGCGACGCCGGTCCGCCGCGATGGTCTGCAGCCAATCATCTTCATGCAGTGCGGGCCGATCCGGTACACGGCGGCCAAGCCTGCCGGTGC
>ERZ724516.2372-NODE-2372-length-10649-cov-3.346989_pt1 | contig 10649 bp, 9 predicted proteins | sample MGYA00376049_ERZ724516 | MGnify/ENA primary metagenome ERZ724516 (study PRJEB28724, sample SAMN07190886) | activated sludge metagenome | isolation source: activated sludge of sewage treatment plant in Hong Hong | place: USA: Christiansburg, Virginia | collected... | reverse complement strand
GGAAGTCCTTTCGCGTCGACGACACCACGTACTTCGGCTTGGCCTCCAGCTTGACGGCCCACTCGCGCATCGCCAATGGCGCGTCTTCGTCGCCGCGGGCAACCGCCGGCCAGTAGCTCTCCATCATCTCGTAGGTGACGCGGCCCCACAGCATTGCTCCGCTCTCGTCCATAAGGCGGGTGAAGAAGGCGTGTGTCTCGTCGTCGGCGATTCCTTCCTGGTGGTCAATGCAACCGTCCAGGGTGACGTTGATACTGAAGGTCAAAATTCCCATGGGGCGCACTTACTCCGAGTTAAAGCAACAAACCCGGCATCTTTAAGAACCTCAGGCATCCGCCCACTCAACCCGCAATGCGCACCACGATGCGGCCGCGCACCTTGCCATCCATCAGCTCGCCCGCCTTGGCGATGGCGTCTTTCAACGGCACTTCTTCCACCAGGCTCTCCAGCAAGGCCGGGTCCAGGTCGCGCGCCAGGCGGTCCCAGGCGCGTTGGCGGCGCGCCAGCGGCGCCATCACCGAATCAATACCGGCCAGGGTGACGCCGCGCAGGATGAAAGGCATGACCGTGGCGGGCAGATCAGCCCCTTGCGCCAGGCCACAGGCCGCCACCACGCCGCCGTAGCGCGTTTGCGCCAGGGCGTTGGCCAGCGTGTGCGAGCCCACGGCGTCCACCACGCCAGCCCAGCGCTCTTTCTGGAAAGGCTTGCCCGAGGCCGAGAGTTCGGCCCGGTCGATGATGCTGCGGGCACCCAGGTGGGTCAACCACTGCGACTCGGTCACCTTGCCCGTGGCAGCCACCACGTTGTAGCCCAGGCGGCTGAGCAGAGCGATGCTCACACTGCCCACGCCACCGGTGGCGCCTGTCACCAAAATCTCGCCTTTATCGGGCGTGACGCCATGGTCTTCCAGGGCCAGCACACACAGCATCGCGGTATAGCCCGCCGTGCCAATGGCCATGGCCTGCCGCGCGGTGAAGGCCGATGGCAATTTGACCAACCAGTCGCCTTTGAGGCGGGCCTTTTCGGCCAGGCAACCCCAATGGTTCTCGCCCACGCCCCAGCCGTTGTGCACAAAGGCGTCGCCCGCCTTCCACGCGGGGTGGGTGGATTCCAGCACTGTGCCCGCGCCGTCAATGCCGGCCACCATGGGCCAGCTGCGCACCACCGGGCCTTTTTGGGTGATGGCCAGGCCATCCTTGTAATTGAGGGTGGAGTAGTCCACCTGCACCAGCACATCGCCCGCGGGCAACGAGGCCTCGTCAACTGCTTTGACCGTGGCAGAGAAGGCGTCGGCTTTTTCGAGCAGCAGGGCTTGAAACATGGTTCTTCCTTGTCAAGAGTTTGGGGGTCAGCCCGCCAGCACGGCCCAAAGCTTGCCCGAGGTGAGCGGCATCTGGAGGCCGGGGGCCGCCTGGGCGTGGCCGCCGCGCGCCAGCGCATCGGCCACCGCATTGACCACACTGGGTGCGGCGCCGATGGTGCCCAGCTCGCCCACGCCTTTCACACCCAGCGGGTTGTTCTTGCAAGGGGTGGATTCGTCCATCTCGGTGACGAAGTTGCAGGCCATGTTGTCGGCGCGCGGGGCGCAGTAGTCCATCAGGCTGCCGGTCACGGGCTGGCCGGTTTCCACGTCGTAGACCATGTGCTCACTCAGCGCCTGGCCAATGCCCTGCACCGCACCGCCGTCGAGCTGGCCGCGCACGATCATGGGGTTGACCACACGGCCCACGTCGTTGACGCTGCTGTAGGCCACCACTTGCACCTCGCCAGTGGCGGGGTCGATTTCGACCTCGCTCACATGGCAGCCGTTGGGCCAAGTGGGGCCGCTGACACTGCTGGTGCTTTCCAGGTGGATACGGCCCTCGGGCTGCTTGGCCGCCAATGCGAACAAGCTGATGCCCACATCAGTGCCCTTGACCTTGAATTCGCCAGCGGCATACCCGATGTCGTCGGCTGCGGCTTCGAGTTCTTGCGCGGCCAATGTCTTGGCGTGTTCGATCGTGCGCTGTGACCCCACCTGCATGGCCGAGCCGCCGGTGAAGATGGAGCGTGACCCGGCACTGCCAAAACCGTCGCCCCGGTCGGTGTCGCCCAGCACCACACGCACACGGTCCAGGGGCACGCCAAACGCGTCCACCACCAGTTGCGCCAGCGTGGTGGCAATGCCCTGGCCCATCTGGTTGACGGCCGAGAACACTTCGATGGTGCCGTCGCCCAGCACGGTCACCGTCACGCGCTCTTCAAACACGTTGCCGCCGGTCCATTCCAAGAATGTGGCGATGCCCAGCCCGCGCAGCTTGCCATTGGCCTTGCTTTGCGCGGCGCGGCCATCGAACCCCTGCCAGTCGGCCAGGGCCAGGCCCTGGTCCATGACCTTTTCGAACTGCCCGGTGTCATAGGTCTGGCCCATGGGGTTTTTGTAGGGCATCTGGTCGGGCTGGATGAAGTTGCGACGGCGCAGGGCCACGCGGTCCATGCCGATCTGGCGCGCGCCTTCGTCCATCAGCCGCTCCATGATGAAGATGGCCTCAGGGCGGCCGGCGCCGCGGTAGGCGCTGGTGGAAGCGGTGTTGGTCAGCACCGCCTTGAAATGGAAGTCGATGGTCTGGATGTCGTACACGCTGGTCTGCACCCAGGGGCCGATCATCAGCTGAATCGCCACGCCCGTGGCGATGGCGTAGGCGCCCACATTGCCCAGGGTGTGCAGGCGCAGCGCCAGAATCTTGCCGTCTGCCGCCAGCGCCATCTCGGCGTCGCATTGCTGGTCGCGCCCGTGGGCGCTGGTGAGGAAGTCTTCGCTGCGCTCAGCCACCCATTTCACCGGGCGCTTGAGGGTGTGCGCGGCCCAGGCTACGGCCGCATCTTCGGGGTAGATGCCGGTCTTCATGCCAAAGCCGCCGCCCACGTCGCCCACGGTCACACGGACCTGGTCGCGCGGCAGGCCCAGGATGTCGTTGCACAGCGAGTTCTTGACGCCCGAGGGCATTTGCGAGCTCATGTTGAGCGTCAGGCGCCCGTCGTCGGCCACCCAGGCGAGCACGCTGCGGGGCTCGATGGTGAGGGCCGCAACGCGCTGGTTGACGACCCGCAGCTTGACGGTGTGCGCCGCCTTGGCGAAGGCTTCGGCGGTGGCGGCAGCGTTGCCATGGCGCATCTCGGCAGCAATGTTGTCAGGGGCCTCGTCGCACAGCACAGGCGCGCCGGGGCTGGTGGCGGCTGTCAAGTCCACCACGTTGGGGAGTTCGTCGTAGTCCACCACCACGGCCTCGGCCGCGTTCTTGGCTTGCTGCAAGGTCTCTGCCACCACCAGGGCCACGGCCTCGCCCACATGGCGCACCCGCTCGTGCGCCAGAACGCGCCGCGCGGGCGAAGCCCCCGGCGCACCACCGGCACGCTTGAAGTTGGGGCTGCCCGGAATGGGCTTGACGCCCGCCGCCACCAGCTCAGCGCCCGTCACCACGCTCAGCACACCGGGCATGGCTTTGGCCGCTGCCGTGTCGATGGCAACGATGCGGGCGTGCGGGTATGGCGAGCGCACAAAGTACAGGCGCGCCTGGCCCACGGGCTGTATATCGTCGGTGTAGCGACCCAGCCCCTTGAGCAGGCCCTCGTCTTCAATGCGTTTCACGGCCTGGCCGCTGCCGAAGCGGGCGGGGATGTCGGGGGCAAATTGAGGGGAGGTGGTGGAAGAAGTCATGGGGTCAAGTCTCGCTTATTTCGTACAAATTTGCTTCGAAGCGCCGCGTGCGCTGCCAGTATTGCCAGGTGAAGCCTGGCCACAGGGTGTCGATGCGACCATCGGCGCTTTGGTACCAGCTGCGGCAACCACTGAGCCACACCGTGCGCTGCATGCGTTGCTGCACTTCGGCGTAGCTGGCGGCCTGCACGGCGGGCTTCACACGAATCACTTTGCGCCCATGTGTAATCGCACCCACAATGGTGTTGAGCTGCGCCTCGATCATGAACACGATGGAGTTGTGACCCAGGCCGGTGCTGGGGCCCACCAGCATGTGGAAGTTAGGGAAGCCCGCCACATGAATGCCCAGGTGCGTGGCCGCTGGCCCTTGTTGCCACAAGGCGCTGAGCTCAACACCCTGCTCGCCATGCACCCGCATGGGCGTGACAAATTCGGTGGTGGTAAAGCCCGTGGCCCAGACGATGGCGTCGCAGGGGTGCAGTTGCCCGTCGGCGGTGACGATGCCGTGGGGCTCCACCCTTGCAATCGCCTCGGTGACCAAGGCCACGCCGGGTTTCTGCAGCGCCGGGTAGTAGTCGCTGGACACCATCATGCGTTTGCACCCAGGTGCGTAAGCGGGCAGCAAGCGCGCACGCAAGGCCAAGTCGCGCACCTGGTGGCGCAGGTGCAACGACGCCCCCCAGCGCGCCAAGCCCTGCATGCGCGTGGACCCTAAAAATCCCAAACCAAAAAATTCGTTGCGCCAATAAATGCGCCAGCGGTTGAGCTTTTGAAGGGCAGGCAGCAGGCGGTAGATGGCCTTGCGCGTCGGTCCATACGGCCTGTCGGGCCGGGGCACGACCCACGCAGGAGTGCGTTGGAACACATGCAAGGCCGATGCAGTTTTGGCCAGCTCGGGCACCAGTTGGATGGCGCTGGCGCCCGTGCCCACCACGGCCACCTTTTTTCCCGCCAAGGCCACGTCGTGGCGCCATTCGCTGGAGTGGAACTGCGGGCCCTGAAAGCTGGCGCGCCCTTCGATGGCCGGCACACTGGGTTTGTTGAGCGGCCCCGTGGCGCTGATGACATGGCGCGCCTTGAGCACCGCAGTGCCATCCACCTCGACCAGCCAAAGGGCCTCAGTCGGCAACCAACGCACCGCGGTGACCGTGGCGCCCAATTGCAAGCACTCCCGCAGTCCATAGGCTTCCACCACGCGCAGGATGTAGGCTTGAATCTCCGCCTGGCGCGGGTAAGGCCGGGTCCACTCGGCATTGGGCTCAAACGAAAACGAATATAAATGCGACGGGATGTCACAAGCACAGCCGGGGTAGGTGTTGTCGCGCCAAGTGCCGCCCACCTCAGGGGCGCGCTCAAAAATTCGCAAAGAATTGATGCCCGCTCGCCTCAGGCGGATGGCCGCTCCCAGCCCACCCAGACCCGCGCCCAAAATGGCGATATCCAGGGTGTCCAGCGCAGCGTTCGTCACGCTATTTGCCCTGCTGCGCTGTAGCACTGGTGTGGCCGCGTCGCTCACTCATCCAGCGCAACAGGTCTATCCACATCTGGCGCATCTCGGAGTCCAGCGGGGTGCGCATGGCATTGGGCAGCTCCACCGTCACGACCGGTACGCCCTTGTGCACGCCGCCATAGTTGCCCAGGCTGCCAGGAAAGATGCCCACTTGGTCCAGGTAAAGCCTGCCCAACTTGCTGGGGGGGACTGAGGGGCCGTCAAAGTCCAACACGCCATAGGGCGCGTGTATGGCCACGATCAGGTCAGGCTGGAAGTCCTTCATTTGGTCGTGCACAAAACGGGTTTCGGGCTCGGACAACGCGGCTGGGCCCGGCCAACGCCGGGGGTCTTTGCGCACGCGCTGATTCCAGTAAATGGCCGCATCGCGCTCCCAGTTGGGTGTAGGGAAATTGCGGTTCAAATCGACGCCGTTGGCATTCATACGCCGCGGCGGCTTGTGCAGCAGGCCATCGGGATTGAGTGCGGGTACAAATCGCCAGTGAATCCGATACGGCGTCTGCATCAGGGGGTCTGACGCCATGGCGATCCAATGAAAAGCCACCGACGCCGAGGACAGCTCATCACCGTGGATGGCGCCCAACACCAGCACGCGCTGCACAGGCGCCTCGGGTCGAATATCGCGGGTGTAAAGGTCCAAGCCATTGACCGAGTGAGAGCCGGAGGCCTGCAACCTCGCCGCAAGGCACTGCGCGGTGCTGAGGTTGGGCAGGCGCGGCACCAGCGCAGCGCAGGCCGCCGGGTCGGGTTGGACTGCGGGTGCAGCCATCACCGGGCCTGCAGGCGCCGGCGCAACAACCAATGGTGCGGGTGCGGACTGCGGGGCTGCGGTTGTGCCGGTTGTGCCGGTTGTGCCCAAAGGATCAGTACAAGCCACCAAGCCAAGGCCGATGGCGCTCAAGAGAAAAGGCAAAAACAATTGACGCATAGCCTCAATTATTGGCGCGTCGTGACTGGCAGCCTGATCACCCTCTGTATCACTCGTCTTTTTCGCCTGCTTCGTAAAGCGTTTCACGGCCCATGCGGTCCAGCACCAGCTCGGCGGTCCAGGGCAACATGAGCGAGCCGCAACGGCTGTCGCGGTAGATACGCTCCAGGGGCAGGTGCTTCATCATGCTTTGGCCGCCGCAGGTGCGAATCGCCAGACGCGCGATGTCGTTGGCGCCTTCCATCACGCTGTAGTGCGCAGCATAGAGGCGCATTTTTTCGTCTTTGCTGGGGTTGGGTTTGGCCTCGGTAATGGCGCGCGCAAACAGGCTGCGCATGGCTTCGAGCTGAATGCGCATTTGGGCCACGGCAATCTGCTTGGTGGGGTACATGCGCCGCTTGACTGGTGGTTCGCCCGGCACCTCACCCCGCAGGTACTGCACAGTAAAGTCGTAGGCCGCATTGGCCAGCCCCAGATAGGTAGGGGCCAGCGTGAAGAACATGGCCGGCCAGGTGATGGCGCCCTTGAAGTAAATGCCACGCGGCATGAGTTGCTCGTCGTCGCTGACAAACACCTCCTTGAAGTGCAGATTGCGGCTGACGGTGCCCCGCATGCCCAAAGGGTTCCAGTCACCGCTGATCGAAAAGCCCTCGGCAGTAGCGGGCACAGCCAGGTAAAGCGTGTCGCGGGCATCGGGCTTGTCGTCGCCCTTGTCCTCGGTGCACAGCACGCCGTAGTAGTTGGCGGCGCCCGAGAGGCTGGCAAAAATCTTGCGGCCATTGACCAGCCACCCGCTCACGCCTTCGCGGGTGACCCGTGTGGCGGTGGTACCGAACGGAGCGCGCCCCGCTGCCGCCGCACTGCCCTCACTGAAGGGCTGCGCATAAATGGCACCCTCGTTGACCACGCGCGCAAAGTGCAGTTCACGCCGTTGCTGGTGCTCGGCGCGTTGGGCCTGCGTCATGTCAATGCCATCGGCCAACACACCCGTCCACATCGTCGAACAAATGTGCATGTTGAGCGTGAGTGCCGTGGCGCCGCAATGGCGGCCAATCTCGGCGGCCACCATCATGTAGGTGGCGTAGTCGGCGCCCAAGCCGCCATGCGATTCGGGCACGCACATCTTGAGCAGGCCCGCGTCGCGCAGGTCGTCATAGTTGGCGAAGGGGAAGGTGGCGGTGTCGTCCCACTGGGCTGCGCGCGCGGCGAATTTGTCGCGCCCCAATTCGTGGGCCAATGTCAGCAAGGCACATTGTTTGGCGCTGAAAGCCATGTCGCCCACCGCAGGGGTGAAGGCAAGGCGGGGGTGAGCGTTCATGGTCAGGCTTTCAGTGCAGCGCACGTGGCAAGGCCAGGAAGTTGAGCAGCAAGCTGTCAAATTCATCTGGGGCCTCGAGGTTTTGCAGGTGCCCAATGCCCTTCATTTCCAGGTAGGTGCTGCCCGCAATGGCGGCGGCCATCTTCTTCATCACGGCGGGCGGGGCATTGCGGTCGTGCTCGCCCGCCAGCAGCAGGGTGGGCACATGGATGTGGGCCAGGCTGTCGCGGCGGTCAAAGTCCACCAGCGCAGCCAGCGCACGGCGGTAAGTGGATGGATTCACCAGGCCCATGCAATGGGTGGCCAGCTTGACGCCTTCGGGCAGCGAGCCAGGGCCAATCATTTGCGGCACCAGGGTTTCGGCCATTTGGGCCATGGTCTGGCCGGCATCCAATGGCGCGGTGCGCTGGGCAATGAAGTCGCGCTGCCAGTCGCCATCGGGCTTGCCAAACGACGGCGAAGTGCCACACAGCACGAGCTTGCGCACCAGCTCTGGACGGCGTGCCACCACCTCCTGCGCCACCATGCCGCCCATGCTGTGGCCCAGCAGGGTGACGCTACGGCGGCTCTCCGGTTCGTTGTTGATCAGGGCTTCAATCAGGGCAATGCAGCTTTGGGCCAGGCCCTTGAAGTTGTAGGGCTCGATGGGGGCGCTGCGACCATAACCCGGCATGTCCCAGGCCACGGCACGGTAGCCCGACGAGGCCAGGGTTTCAACTTGCGGTGCAAAGGCCAGATGGCCCCCGCCAATGCCATGCAGCATGAGCACGGTAGGGCCGGTGCCCAGGGTCGTAAATGTTGGCAGCAAACTCATGACGGGGTTACTCCACCAGGCGGCCCTGGTCCACCACCGTCATGCCATCCAATTGCACAGTGCAGTGGCGCATGGGCAAATCGAAGTGGCCTGCGGTGTAGCGCTTGGCCACTTCGTTGGCCCCTGTGCTGTAGAGAAAGTTACCGGCAAAGGCACGCAGCTCGGTGCCGTTGAAATCGCGTTTGTCATACAGCGCCATGCTGTCCCAGCGCGCGGCGGGGTTCAAGCCATAGCCCACGTGGCTGACGGCATAGGCGTCGCGGTCACCCTCGCGGGTGGCCCAGGCGGCGATGTAGCTGCGCATCAACTCGGCGTCTACTCCACTGCCGTCGATGCGGGTGATGTAGTCGTTCTCAATCGAGAGGGTGATGGGTTGCTCGATATAGCGCTTGAAGGTGAGGTTGACGTCGCCCGCCGCCAACACCAGGGTGCCATTGACACTGCCCGCCGCCGGAAAGGCCAGGGCCAGCCCGCCGGGCCAATGGGTCATGGTGCCGGGTCGGGTGGTGGTGCCCCAGTTGCCACCGGCAATGGCGCCTTCCAGCGAGATGCGCAAATCAGACCCGGCGGCCGAGGTGACGCGCATCAGCCGCGTGGCACGCAGGCGTTTCACGTGGTCTTTGACGCGCGGCTCAAGGGATTCGTCGGGCAGCAAACGGGCCAAGGCTTCGGGGTGTTCGTTGCTGATGTAGACCACCCGTGCGCCACCTTTGAGGATGGCGGGCAGCTCGGGCGCGTGCATCAAGCCCTCTACCGTGCAGTCCAGCACCAAGGTGCTGCCTGCCAGGGCAGACACCACAGGCGCTATGTTTTGCAGAGCAGCAGATGCGCCCGTAGAGCGAGTTACGGGCTGTTTTGATTCAAATATGCTGGGCACTACCAGGGTGAAAGCCTTGGCACCCACCCGCGCACATGCCAAGCGGGCCAATTCCATCAAGATGGGGCGGCTTTGCGTTTCCCCCAAAATAGCCACACTGTCACCGTCCTGAACGGCACAGCGACGCAGCAGGGTTTCAAAGACTTCCAGCCAGACGGGTTCGATTTTTTCCTGGAGCATATTTTTTCCGTTCGGGTCATACTACATGAAATTTCATATAAATTGCCAGCCGTGAATCCACCCCACAAGGCCCAGCCACCTGTGTTCTCGTCGCGCGAGTTTCGCGAGGCACTGGGCATGTTTGCCACCGGCGTGACCATCGTCACCGCCCGTAACTTAGAGGGCGACATGATCGGCCTGACGGCCAACTCCTTCAATTCGGTGTCACTCAACCCGCCACTGGTGCTGTGGAGTCTTGCGCGCGCAGCGGGCTCGCTGCCCAGCTTCAGCACCGGCTCCCACTACGCCATCAACATCCTGTCCGCAGACCAGCGCGAACTGGCCGAGCGCTTTGCACTCAAGGGCGCAGACCGCTGGAGTGGCGTGGCCTTTACCGAAGGGGCAGGCGGCGCCCCCTTGCTCAACGGTGCTGCCGCATCTTTCGAATGCTTCAACCGCAGCCGCTACGAAGAGGGTGACCACGTGATTTTTGTGGGCGAGGTCGAGCGCTGTACCCACCGCCTGGGGGCATCACCCCTGCTGTTCCACGGCGGCCAGTTCTACACCGAGCACCGGCTTTGACCCCCCCCCGGTTTGTGGATGGCTATCTGGGTTACCTATTGGGCCAGGCCAACCACGCCATGTACAAAGACTTCGACGCCCATGTGCGCGCCGCCGGTCTCAGCGGCATCGAGTGGCGCGTGCTGTCCACCCTGCACGACAGCGAACCACTGACCGTGAGCCAACTGACGCGGGACGTGCTGTCCAAGCAACCCACAGTGACAAAACTGGTACAGCGCATGGCGGAGCAAGGCTGGGTCGCACTGCAGGCTGACGCCACTGACCAACGCCGCACCTTGGTGGCGGCAACCGCCACGGGCCAGCGCTTGGTACGGCCCCTGATTCAACAGGCCAAGGCGCATGAAGCCCGCATGCTGCAGCCCTTGGGCGCCGCTGAAAAACTCGCCCTGCGCAAACTTCTGGAGAAGCTGGCGCATCACCCCCCATGACCCTCGCCCGCAAAGACCACCTCGACCGCTTGGCCATTGGCCTGCTGCTAGCCTGCTGCGGGTTCTGGGGCTTCCAGCAAATTCTCATCAAATCCACTGTGGGTGAAGTGCCCGCGATGTGGCAGGCGACTATCCGGTTTGTCATTGCCACCGCGTTGCTGCTGGCATGGTGCACGTGGCGGCGCGTGGCGCTGTTCAAGCGCGATGGCACCCTGGGTGCCGGGCTCTTGGTAGGCGCCTTGTTTGCGGCCGAGTTCTGCTGCATCTACCTTGGCTTGCAGTACACCAGTGCGTCGCGCCTGACGGTGTTTTTGTACACCTCGCCCTTTGTGGTG
>ERZ724516.2371-NODE-2371-length-10652-cov-3.528263_pt1 | contig 10652 bp, 11 predicted proteins | sample MGYA00376049_ERZ724516 | MGnify/ENA primary metagenome ERZ724516 (study PRJEB28724, sample SAMN07190886) | activated sludge metagenome | isolation source: activated sludge of sewage treatment plant in Hong Hong | place: USA: Christiansburg, Virginia | collected... | reverse complement strand
CGCCGTACTCACATCACCCGATTGAGGAGAACCCGATGCTCAGGATCATAATCGGCAACAAGGCCTATTCGAGCTGGTCCCTGCGCGGCTGGCTCGCGGTCAAGCAATCGGGGTTGCCGTTCGAGGAAGTCGTCCTGCCGATGTATGATGACAATTGGGAAACCCGCAAGCGCGAGAGCGACCTGGCCGTGTCGAACGGCAAGGTGCCGACGCTGTGGGACGGGCCGGTCGCCGTGTGGGACAGCATCGCCATCATCGACTGGCTCGATGCGCAGACCGGCGGCACACGCTTCTGGCCGCAGGACAAGGCGGCACTGGCGCTCGCCCGCTCAATCAGCGCCGAAATGCATTCGGGCTATGTGCCGCTGCGCAAGGCGTGCTGCATGAATGTGCGGCGCAGTTATCCCCCGCAAACACCCAGCGCCGCCGTGCTCGAAAATGTCGAGCGTATCTGCACCCTGTGGGAACAGGCGCGCACCCGATTTGGCAAGGACGGCGACTTCCTTTTCGGAGCATTCGGGGCCGCCGATATCATGTTCGCGCCGGTTGCGAGCCGCTTTACGACATATGCCCTGCCCGCAACTCCAGTGGCGCAGGCATATGTCGACGCCGTCATGGCGCATCCGTGGATTGCCCAGTGGGTGACGGAAGCGCACGGCGAAAGCTGGGTTCTGCCGCAATATGAGCAGGGTGCCGACTACATCTGAGTGAGGTCGGCGAGGCTCCGTTCCGCAGCTTCCGCCGCGCGCCGGGCAGAGCGCAGCAAGTTCGCCTGAAAATCGCCCGAGCTTTCGCCATTGGCGTCGTCCGTGGTCGCTTTTATCGCTGCCCACGGCAGGTCCAGCCGCACCGCCACCTGCGCCAGCGCGCCGGTTTCCATATCGACGAGATCACCCCGCAACCCCGTGCGCAGGCGCAGGCTGTGATCCGGGCATTCGACAAAGGCATCGCCGGTGACGATCCGCGCGCGCGGCAAGCCGATGTCGGGCAGCGGATGGGCGTGAAACGCCTCCACCGTCGCTGGACCGATGGGCCAGCTTCCCGCTGTATAATGCGTAAAACCCTCGGGTCGCAGCGCGCCATAATCGCCCTGCACCGCTTCGTGAATGAGGAAGCAGTCGCCCTCTATCCCCGACAATTTTCCCGCCGTGCCAATTATCATCAGCAGTTCGGCATGATGCAGCGTGGCGAGCATGGTTGCGGCGATGGCAGCGTTGACCTTGCCCACACCGCAACAGCACAGCGCGATTTGGTGTCCGGCATGCGCGATAAACCGGACGGACAGATGCCCGTGCTGCTCGATCCGCTCGTGTTGCCCAGGCAGAAACGCATCGGCCTCCTCCTGAACCCCGGTGATGATGGCGATCCGCATAATTCAGTGTCCCGGAAAGGAGAGCAGAGCGCCGCTTTCGACACCGACCTGCGCCAGCCGCGCAGCACCGCCCAGATCGGGCAGATCGACCAGAAAGCGCGCCTGCGTAACGACCGCCCCCTGCCCACGCAGCAATTCTGTGCCGGCCAATGCCGTGCCGCCAGTGGCGATCAGATCATCGACCAGCAGCACCCGCGCGCCTTCGTACACTGCGCCGACATGCATCTCGATCCGGTCGGTGCCATACTCCAGGGCATAGTCGACGCCCACCGCCGCACCGGGCAGCTTGCCCGACTTGCGCAGCATGATCTTGCCCTTGGTCAGCGCATAGGACAGCGCCGAAGCGACGATGAATCCGCGCGCTTCTATCCCCGCGATCAGATCGATCTCGTCGGGCACCACCGTATCGATCAGCCGGTCGATCGCAGCGCGAAAGCCCCGCCCATCCAGCAACAGGGTCGAAACGTCGCGAAACAGGATACCCGGTTTGGGAAAATCCGGGATCGCGCGGACCAGCGCAGCGAGATCCGCATGGGCTTCGGGCGCGCTCACCATGGCGAACCGTCCTTGTGCACAAAGCCCGAACCCGGCTCATATCGCATATCGATATCGGGATAATGAGCGCGGCTATTGACACTCTGCCCGACCACAAGAAACGCGCAATCGTCTTCGCTCTCGTTGATGACGCAATGGCCGTTGCCGTCGTCCTTCGGGAAGGCGGCAATATCGCCCGGCGCGAGCGGTGTGCGCCCGGCATCATCGAGCAACACCGCCGCGCCCGCGATCATGACGAGCAGTTCATCCTCCTGTTCATGCCAGTGGCGTTGCGCCGACCAGGCTCCAGGTTTGAGGATCACATGGCTTGCAGCAAAATCGGTCAGTCCGGCAACGGGTCCCAACCGGCGATACCAGCGCCCCTGAACGACATCGGCAAACGGGGCAGGATACCCGCTGCGACTGACGGCGGGGATGGAGGCAAGATCGAGTCTTGGCATTGTATGTCCTTCCGGGCATGTCCTTCTGGCGTTGAGCCGTTGCATTGGCTATCGCATGGATATGAGCCTGTCCAACCCTGCGTCAACCGATCCCGTCGATCTTGCTTCGCGTCTGATCGCCTGCCCCTCCGTCACCCCGGCGAAGGGCGCCGTGTTCGATGCGTTGCAGGCGATGGTCGAGCCTTTGGGCTTCGTCGTCGACCGGTTCCTCAGTGGCGATGCGCCCGATGGCCCGGTTGAAAATATGATAGCTGTGCGCAACACTGGCGAAGGTAAGCATTTCGCCTTTGCCGGGCATCTTGATGTCGTACCTCCCGGCGACGGGTGGACCAGCAACCCGTTCGTACCGGAGGTGCGCGGCGATTTGCTCCATGGTCGCGGCGCCGTGGATATGAAGGGCGCGATTGCCGCCTTTGTCTCCGCCTGCACCGCCACAGCGCACCTGCCCGGTACTGTCAGCCTGCTCATCACCGGCGACGAGGAAGGGGTGGCGACTCACGGCACCGTGTCGATTATCGAGCGCCTGAAAGAGCGCGGATTGCGCCCTGACCTATGCCTTGTCGGTGAGCCGACCTCGGTAAAGCGGCTGGGCGACACGATCAAGATCGGGCGACGCGGTTCCGTCAATATGTGGATCAGCGTCGAGGGGCAGCAGGGCCATGTCGCCTATCCGCACCTTGCCGATAATCCGATCCCGCGCCTGCTGCTTATATTGAGCGCGATCGACGCGATCGAACTCGATACCGGCACCGACTGGTTCCAGCCCAGCAATATCGAGATTACAGATATTTCCGTCGGCAACAGCGCCACGAACGTGATCCCGGCGCGGGCGGAAGCGCGTATTTCCATTCGCTTCAATGATCTGCACAGCGGTGCCAGCCTGACCGAACGAATTCGCGCGATCGTGACGGTGGAGGGTGGAGAGGTGCGGTCGATTACAAGCGGGGAGGCGTTTCTGACGCCGCCGGGGGCGTTTTCTAACCTCATCAGCGGTGCTATCGAGCGCGTGACCAAGATTGTTCCCGAACTTTCGACAACCGGCGGCACATCGGATGCGCGTTTCCTGTCCGCCGTGTGTCCGGTCGTCGAATTCGGCCTCAACAACGGCACGATGCACAAACTTGATGAGGCGGTGGCTCTCGCTGACCTGCGCCAACTGACGGAAATTTATGCCGGGATAATGACGGACGTGCTGACCCCGGCCTGACGGTTCAGCCAGCCTCTGTGGCGCGCGCCGACCCGTCGTCGGTGGCGCTGAAACGCCGGGTATAGCCTTCTTCATTGACCGGCCGGGACAGGTGGAAGCCCTGAAACACGCTGCATCCGGCGACCCGCAATATATCGACCTGTTCTTCGGCCTCGATGCCCTCGACGACAACCTCCAGCCCAAGGCCGACGATGAGTCCGATGATGGCGGAGCATATCGTCCGCGCTTCGGCAGAGGTCGCGATGTCCCGCACCAGCGAGCGGTCGATCTTGACCCGGTCAACCGGCAAATCCTTGAGCCGTGAAAGGTTGGACAGGCCCGTGCCGAAATCGTCGATAGCGATCCTGACGCCCATTTGGCGCAGACGCGCGACACCTTCGAGCATCACCCCTTCGAGCCGCATTGTCAGGGATTCGGTCAGTTCGATCTCCAGCATGCTCGCAGGAGTGCCATGACGCGCCATCGCTGCCTCAAAACGGGCGAAGAAGTCCTGCTGCCCAATTTCCCGCGCGGAAATATTGATGGTGATGCGGTGGTCTATCCCGGCGGCATGCCAGCGCGCCGCCGTCTGGCATACGCGGTTGACAATCCACTCGCCCAGTTCGACGATCATGCCGGTATCTTCGGCGAGGCGCATGAAACCATCGGGCAAGATCAGCGCACGGTCCGGATGTGCCCAGCGCACCAGTGCTTCGGCCGCGACAATTCGTCCGGCAGCAAAATCGATCTGCGGTTGGAATTCCAGCAGAAATTCGTCGCGTTCCAGCGCGATACGAAGATCGCGTTCCAACTCGGCCCGTCCGGCCAGTCGCTGTTCCAGATCGGCGGAGTAGAGCGTCGCCTGACGCCGCCCGCTATGTTTGGCTTCGTACATCGCCTGATCGGCCGAGCGCAGCAGCGCAGCGAGCGTGACGCCATGTTCGGGATAATAGGCGACGCCGATCGATGCCCCGATCTCGATGCGGCTGCCGCCAATCTCGAAATACTCGCCCAGCGCGAACTGGATGGCACGCGCGACCCGCATCGCTGACATGTCGTGGGGCAGCGCCGGGATGAACAGGGTGAATTCGTCCCCCGCCAGCCTGCCGAGCACGGCATCGCGCGATCCTTCGCTGGTTTCGACCATCACCACTTCGCGCAACCGGCCCGCTACCCGTGCCAGCAACTGGTCACCAGCGGCATGACCGAGCGAATCATTGACCCGCTTGAACCCATCGAGGTCGATGAAGAACATCGCTGCGGGGCCAAGCACTTCCCGTTCGGTCAGCAATCTTTCAACCTGCCGACAAAAGCTCGTGCGGTTGGCCAGACCCGTGACCGGATCGAACATCGCAAGAGCCTGCACGCTTTCGATATTGGTGCGAACCTGACTGAACAGGCTTACCATCGCCACCGCGAGATCGGGCAGATCAGTGCGAATATCGGGAGAGATTCCGGTAAACAGGTCGCCATGCGCCGCCTGCAACAACCGCTCGCTCGCCTTGTCGACCGACTTGGCAATCGCGGTGATGCTGCGTTGCGCTGCTGCCCAGCCAAAAGTGCCGCAGATGATCGCGGTTACCAGCGCGACCTTCATCTTTTCGATGTCGGTGCCACTGGTCTGTCCGGCAAACAGCGCGAGAATGAACGCTACACACCCCGCACTGACGGCGAAGGCAACCGCTCGACTCTGCAAATTCTGCAACGGCATGTTCGTCTCGGTGGTCCCGGATCAATGAACGCCAACCTTGACGCTCCCACCGCCGCTTCATGCCTGATACTGGTTAATAATCTCTGCGAATTGCGCCAGAATGGATCACTTGTTGCGCCGCAAAATGACATAAATTGCGCCCGCGCCGCCATGACGGGGGTGGGCGGGACGAATACTGGCAATGCTGTCCGCATAGGGGCTGGCGGCGAGCCAGTGACCGATCTCGGCGCGAATCGCCCCGCGCGGCTTTTCGCCATGCGCATGAGAAGCCGGACGCGGCTTGCCTGTCACGACCAGAAGCACCCGCGCACCCGAGCGGATTGCCGCCGAAAGCGCCATATCGAGATGGTGGTGGGCACTGTCGAGCGTGTGCCCGTGCAGATCGATGGAGCGATCGGGAATGAGCGCGCCGCGCGCGATCCGCTTCTCCCAGCTCGTGTCGAGGACATCGACCGGATGACGGGCTGCCTTGGACGGCGGCTTGGCAGATACGGTAACGGCCGAAGTGATCGGAAGCCGCTTCATCCTGCCTGCGTCACCCGTCGGAATGTCAGGCGCTACGCTGATCTTTCGCCCCGGCATCGGCCGCACTGTTCGCACGACCTTGCCCCAGAGCATCTGCTCTTCAGGGCTGAGCCGTCGTCCAGCCATGTTCGCTCGCCAGTCGCGCATAAGTGCCGATCGGCAACAGCACCAGCGCCGTGCCCCGCGCCGCCATCCCGCCGGCAATCGCCCGCGCCTGCTCGCCCGCGCCCCAGAAGGTGTCAAAGCGGTTGGCACCCTTGATCGCCCCGCCGGTGTCCTGTGCGATCCATACCCCGTTCGGCTCGGCACGATCGAGCGAGAGCAGAACCGGCGCGCCAAGCGGCGTATATCTGGGGTCGGCGGCGACGCTTGCTTGCGGCGTTACCGCGATACCCAACGCGCCAAGCGGGCCAGCGCCGGTCAACTCACGAAAGAACACATAGCTCTTGTTCTCGTTCATGATCGCGCGGCCATCGACCGGGTTGGCGCGCAGCCATGCGATCATTTCCTGCATCGAGCCATTGGGGACAAGCCCGCGCTCCTTCATGAGGCGACCGATGCCGACATAGTCGCGCCCGTTTTGCCCGTCATAGCCGATACGCATGATGTCACCACCCGGCAAACGAAGGCGGCCACTGCCTTGTATCTCAAGGAAAAATAGCTCCACCGGGTCCGCCGCCCAGCCAATTTCAAGTCCGCGACCAGCCAGCGCTCCGCCATCAATTTCGGCGCGGTCGGAATAGGGCACGAAGCGTTGCTTATCGACCCTTCCACGGATGCGTTTGCCTTTGAGATCATCACTGAACAGGCCGAGGTCGACCTCGATCAGATCATTCGGGCGGCGATAGATCGGCACCGTATAGCCGGGCGTCTGAGCGCGCGATCCGGCGATTTCCGGTTCGTAATAGCCGGTGACAAGGCTGGTGCCCGCACCGACCTGCACCGCTTCCAAATAGCGGACGAAGAAATCGGCGGCGGACGAATCGGGCCAGCTCGCGGCGGCGTTGCAGGCGTTCTGCCAGTCATTTCCCTGGGTCAGGCCGCTCTGGTCGGCCCGACGCTGCAGTGACGGACAGGACAGGCGAAAGGCCGCAAGCGCCGAGCGGGTGCGCTCGTTCTGCGCGACAAGCTCCGACAATTTCGGGCCGGGGGCGAGGCCGGAACCAAGGGCATTGTCGCCAGCAACCACGGGCGTGGCGGGTGTTACTGCAGGCCGTGGGGATGCAGGCACAGGTTTAGCAGCGGGGCGCGATGCCGTAGCCGGTCTGGATGGAGGCGGGCCTTCGCCGACGGTATGGGGAATGACGTTGCCGCATCCCGCAACCCCGAGCGCCAGCAATAGCGCAAGTGCGACTTTGTTGGCGCTCATGCCGCTTCGTCGGTTTCGCTCAGCTTCCAGTTGGGGTTGGACTGGCCAATTTCGCGGCTGAACGTCCATATTTCGTGGGTGGTCACCGCGTCGGTCATCGACCCGGCGACGACATGACCGTCCTTGTCGCGCGTAACAGCGGCGATGTCGGCATCGAAATGTACGGTGACATGCGCGGTGCGTCCCCGCAGGTCGGCTTCGACAATCTGCGCCTTGTCGATGCGGACAAGCCGGTTCTCGACAACATGACCGGCGCTTTCACGCTCGGTTATCGCCGTTTCAAAAGAGGTTGCGACATCGGCATCGCACAGCCAGTGCAGATCGTCGCGATTGCCCTTCCAGAAAGCTTCAAGGATCATGCCATAGGCCGATTTTGCGCCCTCAACAAACTGCGGCACATCGAAGCTGCGATCGGCGGCGATAATCGCGCGGATGCCCGCTTCCGCTTCGCTCGACACCAACGGACTGCCGAAACGGACGGGATCGGCGACGGGCGACTGCGCTGGCCGGGGTTGAAGCGGCGCGGTAGCCGCGCGATCGTCGGGCTGAACAGAGGCAGGCTGCTGCTCATGCCCCGTGCGCCGCCCGAGCACCGAATAAAGACGCAACCCGAGAAATGCGGCCACAAGGGCCAGAATGACGATCATATACACTGCGAAATCTGCCTCGTGCCCTGAACCATAGTCTGAACGATGAAGGGAATATAGGCAGCTTTGGTTAAAGTTTCAAACCTCGCTGTGTTTCGGTTGGTCGGATAGTGTTTGGCCATGCCGATTGCTCTTGCTGCGCTGCCCTGCTAAGCGCGCCGCGATCGGGCGCGTTTATGGCGCGCACACAGGCAATGGACAGGACAGAAGATGGCCGAAGATATCAACACGGACGAACCCATGGCGAATGGCGCCGACACCGGCCCCGCCATCGGCCTTATCACGCAATATGTGAAGGACATGTCCTTTGAAAACCCCAATTCCCCTGCCGTTTACCAGTGGCAGGACCAGCCGAATATCGACATTCAGTTTAACATCGGTGCCGACAAGGTCGGTGAAGACCTGCATGAAGTGGCCCTTAAAATCGAGGTGAAGGCAGTCGGCGCACAGGGTACGGCCTTTGCCGTCGATCTCGTCTATGCGGCGCTGTTCGGCATGCGCAACATACCCGAGGACCAGATCCAGCCCTTCCTGTTCGCCGAGGCACCGCGCCTTATTTTCCCCTTCGCCCGCCGAGTGCTGGCCGATGCGGTGCGTGACGGTGGATTCCCGCCGCTATTGCTGGAACCCATTGATTTTGGTGGCCTCTACATGCAACAGGCGCAGGCCGCCCTGGCACAGGCCGGCGACGGCGTTGTCGGCAACGCCTGACCACGCATGACACGCGCGGGCGAGCACCCATGGGCCTGATCCGCGCGACGGGAACCATCGGCGGCCTCACCCTCGTCAGTCGCATTCTTGGCATGGTGCGCGATATGCTGGTCGCGCGCTTTCTGGGCGCGGGGCTGGCATCGGACGCGTTCCTCATCGCGTGGCGACTGCCCAACCTGTTTCGCGCGCTGTTCGCCGAAGGCGCGTTTGCCGCCGTGTTCGTACCGATGTTCAACCGGACGATGGCGGAGGCTGACCGGGACGCACCGGGCACTGGCAAGCCGGCGGCCATCGCCTTTGCCGGACAGATTCTCTCGGTCCTCTTTCCGTTCCTTGTGCTGTTTACCGGCGCGATGATGCTACTCGCGGGGCCGGTAGTATGGGCGATGACAGGCGGTTTTCCGGATGGCGGGCCGGAGAAGTTCGACCTCGCAGTCGACCTGACGCAGATCACCTTTCCCTATCTTGCGCTCATCAGCATCGTTTCATTGCTGGGCGGTATTCTCAATTCGTTCGAGCGCTTCTGGGTCAATGCGGCAGCGCCCGTATTGCTCAATATCTGCATGATCGTGGCAGTGATTTTCTTTCGCGGCGCAACCCCGCTTGAAACGAGCTACACTCAGGCGGTCGCCGTCACTGTTTCGGGCGTGATGCAGCTTTTGTGGCTGATGTGGTCCTGCAGACAGGCGGGCGTCGTCCTGCGCCTTGGTCCGCCACGCCTCACGCCTGCGGTCAAGCGCCTGCTCGTGCTGATTTTTCCCGCTGCACTCGGGCAGGGCGCGATCCAGTTCAACCTGCTGATTTCCACCTCGCTCGCCGCCCGCTTCCTGCCGCAAGGATCGGTGAGCTACCTCTATTATGCCGACCGGCTGAACCAGTTGCCGCTCGGCCTGATCGGTATTGGCGTGGGCACCGCGATATTGCCCGCGCTCTCGCGCCAGATCGGGTCGGGCAACGACCAGTCGGCGCGCGACACGCAGAACCGCGCCATCGAGCTGGCGCTGTTTCTGGCGCTTCCCGCTGCTTTTGCGCTATGTATCTCGGCCACACCGCTTATTCGCGGCCTGTTGCAGCATGGCGTGTTCACCGCCAATGACACGATAGGGGCGGCATCGGCACTCGCCGCCTTCTCGCTCGGCGTCCCCGCCTATGTGCTCATCAAGGTGCTGACCCCCGGATTTTACGCGCGGCAGGACACCAGAACCCCGGTACGCGTCGCCCTGCTGTCGATGCTGGTCAATCTTGTCGGCAATCTGGTCCTCATATGGCCGCTGGGGCATGTCGGGGTGGCGGTGGCGACGGCGTTGTCGGCATGGGTGAATGTCCTCATCCTGTATTGGCTGCTGCACAGGCGCGACCATCTGCGGATGGATGCAAGGCTCAGGAAGCGTGGTCTGCGCATCATCATGGCCAGCACGATCATGGGGCTGGCGCTGTGGTTCGCAACGCCGATCGCCGACCCCTTCATGGCGCGGGATATATTCTCAAGGGTTGCTGCACTCATCCTGTTGTGCGGCGGGGGCGCCCTGGTCTATGCGGTCGCGATCTTTGGCACCGGCGCCTATCGCCTGTCCGAACTCAAGGCGCTGTTCACCCGGCGCAAGGCGAGCGAGTAAATCATGCGTGTACTTTCCGGCATCCAGCCCACCGGCAATCTTCATCTCGGCAATTATCTGGGCGCGATCCGCAACTGGGTGAAGATGCAGGACGAGATGGACTTAGAGAGCCAGTGCTTCTTCTTCCTGGCCGACATGCATTCGATCACCGTGCATGAGGGGCGCGAACAGCGCATACGCAACGTGCGCGACATGGCCGCCGCGCTGGTCGCCGCCGGGATCGACCCCGACCGATCCGTCCTGTTCAACCAGGCCCGCGTGCCCGCCCATGCCGAACTGTGCTGGTTGCTGAACGGCACCGCACGGATCGGCTGGCTCAACCGCATGACCCAGTTCAAGGACAAGGCAGGCAAGGACCGCGAAGGCGCGTCGGTCGGCCTGTTCGTCTATCCGGTGCTGCAAGCCGCCGACATTCTGCTCTATCAGGCCAGCCATGTGCCGGTGGGCGAGGACCAGAAGCAGCATCTGGAACTGTGCCGCGACATCGCGACCAAGTTCAACACGGATTTCGGCAGGGACG
>ERZ724516.2368-NODE-2368-length-10654-cov-9.124446_pt1 | contig 10654 bp, 8 predicted proteins | sample MGYA00376049_ERZ724516 | MGnify/ENA primary metagenome ERZ724516 (study PRJEB28724, sample SAMN07190886) | activated sludge metagenome | isolation source: activated sludge of sewage treatment plant in Hong Hong | place: USA: Christiansburg, Virginia | collected... | reverse complement strand
CCTGCTGCATGAACTTGAAGCTGTTCAGGTTCTTGATCTCGCGCCGCGTACCCAGCGGCTGACCCGGCTTGCGCACGGAAACATTGGCGTCGCAGCGGAATGAGCCTTCCTGCATATTGCCATCGCAAATGCCAATCCAGGTGACGATCTTGTGCAGTTCCTTGGCATAGGCCACCGCCTCGGCGCTGGAGCGCATGTCAGGCTCGGTGACGATCTCCAGCAGCGGCGTGCCGGCGCGGTTCAGGTCAATGCCGGTCTGGCCAATGAAGTCTTCGTGCAGCGACTTGCCGGCGTCTTCTTCCAGGTGGGCACGCACCAGGCGCACTGATTTCTTCTCTTCACCCAGGAAGAACTCGACCACGCCGCCCTGCACCACGGGAATCTCGAACTGGCTGATCTGGTAGCCCTTGGGCAGGTCGGGGTAGAAATAATTCTTGCGCGCAAAGATGCTGCGTTCGGCAATGTGGGAGTTGACCGCCAGGCCGAACTCGATGGCGCGCTCCACAGCGCCCTTGTTCATGACCGGCAACGTGCCGGGCAAGGCCAGGTCCACGGCACAGGCCTGGGTGTTGGGCTCGGCGCCAAAGGCGGTGGAGGCGCGGCTGAAGATCTTGCTCGCGGTCGAGAGTTGGGCGTGTGTCTCGAAGCCGATGATGACTTCATAGCCAGAAATGAGCGGGCCGGTCGGGCGGCCCTGTTGTTGTGCTTCAAATGTGTTCATGGTCTCGCTCATCTCAGAAGCCCTTCGGCGTGCGTGTATGCCAGTCGGTGGCTTGCTGGAAACGGTGCGCGGCATTCAGCAAGCGCGCTTCCTGGAAGTAGTTGCCCAGCAACTGCATGCCCACCGGCATGCCACCCTCGCCAAAGCCCACCGGCACGCTCATGCCGGGCAGGCCGGCCAGCGAGCCAGGCAGCGTGAAAATGTCGGCCAGGTAGTCGGCCAGCGGGTCCTTGTGGGCGCCAATCTTCCAGGCCACGGTGGGGGCCACGGGGCCGGCGATCAGGTCGCAGTCCTTGAATGCGTTCTGGAAGTCGTCGGCAATCATGCGGCGGATTTTTTGCGCTTGCAGGTAGTAGGCGTCGTAATAGCCGTGGGACAGTACATAGGTGCCAATCATGATGCGGCGTTTTACCTCGTCGCCGAAGCCCTCAGAACGGGTCTTCTTGTACATGTTGGCCAGGTCGGTGTAGTCGTTGGCGCGGTGGCCAAACTTCACACCGTCAAAACGGCTCAGGTTCGAGCTGGCCTCGGCCGGCGCGATGATGTAGTACACCGGGATCGACAGCTCGGTGCGCGGCAGCGTGATGGGCACCAGCTTTGCGCCCAGCTTCTCATATTCCTTCAGCGCGGCGTCAATGGCTGTGCGCACGTCGGTGGCCAGGCCTTCGCCAAAGAACTCCTTGGGAATGCCGATGCGAAGACCTTCGATGGAGTCGTTCAGCTTGAGCGAATAGTCCTCGGCAGGCACATCCAGTGAGGTCGAGTCGCGATCCAGATCGGGGCCACACATGGCGGACAGCAGCAGCGCGCAGTCTTGCGCTGAGCGGGCCATGGGTCCGGCCTGGTCCAGGCTGGAGGCAAACGCCACCATGCCGTAACGGGAAGCACGGCCATAGGTCGGCTTGATGCCGGTGATGCCGCAGAACGAGGCTGGCTGGCGGATGGAGCCGCCGGTGTCGGTGCCCGTCGCGGCTGGCGCCAGACGGGCGGCCACTGCTGTTGCGCTGCCGCCGGAGGAGCCACCCGGAATGCGTGTGGTGTCCCACGGGTTGCGCACCGGCTCCACCTGGGTGTGGCCGACGGCGCAGATGGCGGTGTTCTCGTTGCTGGAGCCCATCGCGAACTCGTCACAGTTGAGCTTGCCCAGCGTGACCACGCCTTGCGCGGCCAGCTTGTACACGACGGTGGCGTCAAACGGAGACTGGTAGTTGTGCAGAATGCGCGAGCCGGCCGTGGTGGGGAAATCCTTGGTCACAAAGATGTCCTTGTGCGCCACGGGCACGCCTTCCAGCGTGCCAGCCGTGCCATTGGCGATGCGTGCATCGGCGGCTCGTGCCTGGGCCAATGTGGTCTCTGGCTGGATGGCGACAAAGGCGCCCAGGTTGGCGTGCGCTTTGGCACGGTCCAGGAAATGCTGGGCGACCTCGACGGCCGATACCTGCTTGGCAGCCAGGGCCTGGGTCAAGGCATGCACGCTCAGGTCGTGCAGTTCGTGTGAAGCGGATTGGGATTGCGTCATCTTTTTCAATCAGTTGGAGTCAGAGCACATCGCTTGAGTGAGTGGTCTGACCCGCAAGGTTTTTTCTCTATTCGATCACCTTGGGAACCAGGAACAGCCCGTGTTCCACGGCCGGGGCACTCTTTTGGTTGGCCTCACGCTGGTTGGGCTCGCTCACCGTGTCCTCGCGTAGTCGCAGTGCGATGTCGGACAACACGACCACCGGATGGGCCAATGGCGCGATGCCCGTGGTGTCTACCGCGCGCATCTGCTCCACGATGTCGAAAAAGCTGTTCATTTGTGTGAGCACGTGCTCACTCTCGGAGGGTGCCAGCTCTAAACGAGCCAAGTTGGCAATGCGGGCGATATCGGTAGATGTCAGTGACATGGTGCGTATTGATGTGAAACCAAAGGTAATTCAGACCCGAACGGGTTCTTTAGAGAGGGCTGTTTAAAGGCAATCGGTTATTATCCTGCCTTTGGCGTGAGTCCTGCAAAGCGACCCTTCATGACGCCAAACTTACGATTTTTCAACGATAACACCGTGGTGACGGGGGCCGAAGCGCTTCCCGTGCCCGAGAGGATATTTGATGTTTGGATCTTTCCGTCGGTACTTTTCTACCGACCTGGCCATTGACTTAGGTACGGCCAACACCCTGATTTTTGTACGCGGCCAGGGCATTGTTCTCGATGAACCCTCGGTCGTCGCCATCCGCCACGAAGGTGGCCCCCAAGGAAAAAAAACCATACAAGCCGTCGGCAAGGAAGCCAAGGCCATGCTGGGCAAGGTTCCCGGCAATATCGAAGCCATCCGCCCTATGAAAGACGGCGTGATTGCCGACTTCACGGTCACCGAGCAAATGCTCAAGCAGTTCATCAAGATGGTGCATCCGCGCGGCATTTTTCGCCCCAGCCCACGCATCATCATCTGCGTGCCCTGCGGCTCAACCCAGGTTGAGCGCCGCGCCATTCGCGAATCGGCCCTCGGTGCCGGTGCCAGCGATGTGTACCTGATTGAAGAACCCATGGCCGCGGCCATTGGTGCCGGATTGCCCGTCAGTGAAGCCAGCGGCTCCATGGTGGTGGACATCGGCGGCGGTACCACCGAAGTCGGCGTTATCTCGCTGGGTGGCATGGTCTACAAGGGTTCGGTGCGCGTCGGCGGTGACAAGTTCGACGAGGCCATCATCAACTACATCCGCCGCAACTACGGCATGTTGATTGGTGAGCCCACGGCCGAATCCATCAAGAAACAGATTGGCTCGGCCTTCCCCGGCTCCGAAGTCAAGGAAATGGAAGTGCGCGGACGCAACCTGTCCGAAGGCGTGCCGCGCAGCTTCACCATTTCTTCAAACGAAATCCTGGAAGCTCTGACCGACCCGCTGAACAACATCGTCTCCGCCGTGAAGAACGCGCTGGAACAAACTCCTCCCGAACTGGGCGCCGACATTGCCGACCGCGGCATGATGCTGACCGGCGGCGGCGCGCTGTTGCGCGACCTGGACCGCCTGCTGGCTGAAGAAACCGGCCTGCCGGTATTGGTGGCCGAAGACCCGCTGACCTGTGTGGTGCGCGGCTGCGGCATTGCGCTGGAGCAGATGGAGCGTCTGGGCTCCATTTTCACCAGCGAATAAGCGTTAGGTACAGCGATGCCACTGGGTACGCTGGACAGGGAACCTCCGCCCTTTTTTCGACAGGGTCCCTCGGCCTTGTCCAAGTTGGCTGTGTGCAGCGCTTTGGCGTTTTTTCTCATGGTGGCGGATTCCCGGTTCAAGGTCATGCAGCCGCTGCGTGTTGCCCTGGCCACGGTTCTGTATCCGGCGCAGTGGCTGGCCCTGCGCCCGGTACTGGCCTACCACGATGTGAGCCAGTATTTTTCGACCCTGTCGGCTGCGCAAAACACGCAGGTCGAAATCGTGCGAAAGCACAGCCTGCAGTCCCAACGTGCCAATCAGGTAGAGCAACTCACACTGGAAAATTCGCGCTTGCGCAACCTGCTGGGTTTGCGCGATCGCTTGCACTCGCCCGGCATGGCGGCACAGGTCATTTACGATGCAGCCGATCCGTACAGTCGCAAAGTGATTATCGACAAGGGAATGGCAGATAAAGTTGGGCTGGGTTCACCGGTGTTGGACGAGTCGGGTGTTCTGGGGCAGGTGACGCGGGTCTATCCTCTGGTCAGTGAGGTGACGCTGATTACCGATCGAGACCATGCCATTCCAGTGCTCAATACCCGCACCGGTGCGCGCGGTGTCGCTTATGGAGACGTCTCTCTGCATGCCGATGCCATGGAGCTGCGCTTTATGGCAGCCAACGCCGATGTCACCGCCGGTGATCTGTTAACCACCAGTGGCGTCGATGGTGTGTACCCCCCCGGACTGCCAGTGGCCCGCATCGAAAAAGTCGAGCGTCGTACGGACGCCGTATTCGCCCGCATCTACTGCGTGCCGCTGGCCCTCGTATCGGGCGCGGCCCATGTGTTGGTGCTCGACCCGACAACAGCACAAATGGCGCCACGTCCGGTGCCCGATGCACCGGCTACCGTCAGTCGTCGCGGAGTCGGAAAATGAGTCATTTCTGCTTTGTTTGGCTGGCGAGGGGTCTTTTCACATGATCATGCGTCCAGGGCAGCAACTGCTGTTGCCCGCCAACCCTTTTTTCATCTGGACCAGCCTGATTGCGGCCATGTTGCTCAATATGATGCAAAACATGGGGTTGTTGGGCCGTGCGGCCTGGACTCCTGACATTCTGGCGGTGGTGCTGGTGTTCTGGACCGTCCACCAACCTTTGCGCATCAACATTGGTAGTGCCTTTGTATTTGGTCTGCTGATGGATGTTCACCAGGGTGGTTTGTTGGGGCAACACGCCATGGCCTACACCGTGTTGAGTTTTGCGGCCATCACGATCCACCGCCGCTTGTTATGGTTCTCTGTGCCCTCACAAGCGGCACAGGTGTTTCCGCTGTTTGCCCTGGCCCACGCCGTCGAGCTGGCAGTGCGCATGCTCAGTGGAGGCACCTTTCCTGGCTTTCTGATGTTGCTGGGTCCGGTGGTGGAGGCCGTTCTGTGGCCCGTGGCCAGCATCATCCTGTTGGCACCGCAACTGCGTGCACCGAATCCGGACGCCAATAGGCCCTTATAGGATGACCCCCACGCTTACCACTTCGTGTGTTGCGCTGCCCCCCGGGGGGGCGCTCCTAGCTTGGGGCGGCCCTGCGCTGCGTCGGCTATGACCGAGTTGCGCAACGTTGAGGCGGATCTGGCGCGGTTTCGGACCCGCGTCTTTGCGGTCAGCGTTGTTGTTGTTGTCTGTTTTTTGTTGCTGATCGCGCGGCTGGTGTACTTGCAGGTGGTGCGCCACGATGACCTGCGGGCGCAGGCCGAAAGCAATCGCACGTCCATCGTGCCCATCGTCCCGAATCGGGGGTTGATCGTGGATCGCAACGGGGTGGTCCTGGCCAGCAACTACTCGGCCTACACGCTGGAAATCACGCCCTCCAAGACTGGCGGTCTGGAGCAGACGATAGACGAACTGTCCAAGTTGCTCGACGTGACACCGCGTGACCGCCGACGGTTCAAGCGACTGATGGAAGAATCCAAAAGCTTCGAGTCCCTGCCCATTCGTACCCGCCTGACGGACACCGAAGTGGCGCGATTTGCCGCCCAGCGTTTTCGTTTCCCTGGCGTGGAAATCAAGGCCCGGTTGTTCCGCAACTACCCCTTCGGTGAACTTGCCAGCCATGTGATTGGATACATAGGGCGTATCAACCTGGCAGAAAAGGCCAAGATTGAGGACGACGACAACCAGGCCAACTACCGCGGTACCGAATACATCGGTAAGCTTGGTGTGGAACAGAACTTCGAGCAACAGTTGCATGGCACCACCGGGGTGGAACGTATCGAAACGTCGGCCGGCGGGCGCGCCGTGCGCAAGCTCGCCAGCACACCCTCTACGCCAGGCAACATGCTGGTGTTGTCCATCGACGTCAAGCTGCAAAAACTGGTGGAAGACATGTACGGCGACCGCCGCGGCGCATTGGTTGCGATCGATCCGCGCAATGGCGAGGTGCTGGCTTTTGTTTCGAAGCCGACCTTTGATCCCAATCTTTTTGTCGACGGCATCGACACCGAAAGCTGGGCCGCGCTGAATGAAGATATCGACAAACCCCTGTTGAACCGTGCGCTGCGTGGCACCTATCCGCCCGGTTCGACCTACAAGCCGCTGATGGCGATGGCGGCACTGAACAGCGGCAAGCGCGCAGCCAACGTGGTCATTCAGGATAACCTGACCTACAGCTTTGGTGGCCGAAATTTCGGCAGCCCCGAGGCCGACCGTCCGGGTCCCAAGGACATGCGGCTGGCAATCGTCGCCTCATCCAATGTCTACTTTTACAGCCTCGCCAACGAGATGGGCGTGGACCTGATCCACGACCAGCTGGAGCCCTTTGGTCTGGGCCGCCACACTGGTATTGACTTGATGGGCGAGGTCACGGGCGACCTGCCCTCCCAGGAATGGAAGCGCAAAAAATTCAGAAAGACCGAACAGCAAAAGTGGTTCGCCGGAGAGACGATTTCGCTGGGCATCGGCCAGGGCTACAACAACTTCACGATGCTGCAAATGGCGACCGCCTACGCGACCATCGCCTCCGGTGGTCTGCGCTTCAAGCCACGCCTGGTGCGCGAAATCAAGGACAGCGTCCAGCACACGACTCAACGCGTTGCCAGTGATGCACTCGAACCGTTGCCGCTCAAAGCCGAACACGTCGATGTGATCCGCAATGCCATGCACGGCGTGACGGTGGAGGGGACCTCGGCCAGGGTATTTGCCGGCGCCGGTTATACCAGTGGCGGAAAAACCGGCACGGCACAGGCGGTCGGTCTGCGGGCTGGCGAAAAGTACAGCAGTGTCAAGACCGACGAGCACAAGCGCGACCATTCCCTCTACGTCGCTTTTGCGCCGGCCGAAAATCCGACGATTGCACTGGCCTTGATTGTTGAGAATGCGGGCTGGGGCTCCGGATCTGCCGCGCCCATTGCGCGTCGTGTTTTCGACTACTGGCTGATGGGGCAGTATCCCAATGAGGACGACATGGCTGCCGTCCGCAAGGGTCAGGCCATGGCGCCCATCGGCAAACCGTTGGTTGCTGCTGACGTACCTTTGCCTCGCACAGGTGCCAGTGCGGCGGCCCTGCCCTTGGCGGCTAGCAGCACGGCAGCGCAGACCAGTGCCGCCGTCAGCACCCCCCGCTAAAGTTACCGCACTCAACGCAAAAAGGCGTCGTAACTGGTCTTCAGAATCAGGGCCGACACCACAACGATAAACACGCCGCGCACGAACCCCGTGCCATGTTTGAGCGCCAGGTGGGTGCCGGCCAGGCTGCCCAGCACATTCGCGATCGCCATGGCCAACACAAAGTGCCACCACACATGGCCCTTATAGGCAAACAACAGAATCGCGGCCAGATTGGACGCGGTATTCAGAAGTTTGGCACCGGCAGAGGCATGCAAGAAGTCATAGCCCAGCACCCGCACCAACAAAAACACAAAGAAGCTGCCCGTGCCCGGCCCAAAAAAACCGTCGTAGAAGCCGATCACGACACCGATTCCACTGGCGATCCAGGTTTCCCGCAAGCCTTCAAACCGCGGCCGGTGAAGTCGCCCCAATTGTTTCTTGGCCAACGTGTAGGCCAGGACCAAGGCCAACACCACGGGCAGACTCTTGCGCAGGTATTCGGGTGACACCACGGTAACCAGCCAGGCGCCCGCCATGGACGCCGCAAAACAGGCCGCTGCGGCCGGCCCCAATGCCCGCCATGGCAGGTTGACGCGTCGGCTGTACTGCACCGTGGCAAAGGCCGTGCCCCACACCGATGCGCCTTTGTTGGTTCCGAACAGTGTCGCCGGTTGTGCTGCGGGAAAGGTCGCAAACAGGGCCGGCACCAGAATCAGACCACCGCCGCCCACGATGGAGTCCACAAAACCGGCCAACAAAGAGGCCAACGAGACAACAATCAATTCCATGGTGTGATTCTCGCACCGCCGTGGAAATTGAATTTGCTATCGAAATAAGAGCTGACTACGCTTATTTCACGAGGGCTGGAGGCCCATTTTGCTTACATCATGTGGTCTTCGTGGTACTCAACACCCTGTTCCGTGCGTTGAACACGCTGTTGGTCGTCCAAGTACACCCAATACAACATGTCTTCGCCGCCGCGCCAGCGGTAGGTCAGGATATCGTGCGGCCAACTGGCGACACGGTCGATGGACGCCGGTGGACCAAATTCGCGCAGCATGTCGGCTCGGGTCCAGATGCCGACTTCGATGCGTGCAAACTCCAGGGTCTGCAGCACTTGGCGCATCTGAACGACCCGGCCTTGCGGGTCCAGATCGACCATCCAGGTCTCTTGGTTCGCAGGCTGGCCCGAGTACTGCAAACGCGTGCCGGAGGCAAGGGCGACCACCCTGGTGGGGACACCCATACGGGCAATGACAGCGTCACGCTCCATGCCGTTTTGAATCGGGATGACGGCACATCCAGTCAACACCACAACCCAGCCCAAAAGCAAGCTTCGCAAGGTTCGTACGATGCGGTCGATCAAACGTGGGTGCACAGCAGGCAACATGGGGATTCCTTGGTCTTACAACGGCGGATGTGCGATTGTGTCGGTGATGCAAAAAAAAAAGCACTGAACGGGTCAGTGCTTTTGTGAGCTGCATCTCAAGGTGGATGCAGAAATTGTTGCTTGTTGCTTGCCATCTCCTCGGCTCGCTTCTTCCGTTTGGCCCTTTGCAGTTGCCGTCTAACCTTTGAGTGACGTGACTGTACCCAGAGCAGCCTGTCTTTGCATCGGGATTAACCCTTCGTTTTTCCATCCGTTTGCAGGGCGGCATCTTCCATGATCCACTGCGCCGCCCTCTCGGCAATCATCAGCGTGGGGGAGTTGGTGTTGCCGCTGGTGATCAGCGGCATGATGCCGGCATCGACCACGCGCAAACCCTGCACGCCATGCACCTTGAGGCGTGCATCGACCACGGCCATGGGGTCATCCTCGCGGCCCATCTTGGTGGTGCCCACAGGGTGGAAGATGGTGGTGGCAATGTCCCCGGCCAGTTTGGCCAGCTCGGTATCGGTTTGAAACTGCACGCCCGGTTTGTATTCCTCGGGCTGGTACTTCTGCAGGGCCGGTTGGGCGACGATGTGGCGCGTCAGGCGCAGCGAGTCGGCGGCGATTTTGCGGTCGGCGTCGGTGCTCAGGTAGTTCGGCGCAATGGCGGGGGCGTCTTCAAACTTTGCCGATCGAATGTGCACCGTACCCCGGCTGGTGGGGTTCAGGTTGCAGACGCTGGCGGTGATGGCGTTGAAGTTGTGCAGCGGTTGGCCAAAAGCATCCAGGCTCAAGGGCTGGACGTGGTATTCCAGATTGGGGTAGGGCTGGGTCGGGTCGCTGCGGGTAAAGGCTCCCAGCTGGCTGGGGGCCATGCTCATGGGGCCGCTGCGTTTAATGGCGTACTCCAGCCCAATTCGAGCCTTGCCCCACAGCGAGTTGGCTTGGGTGTTGAGTGTAGTGGTGTTGCTCACCTTGAAGACCGCGCGGATTTGCAAATGATCCTGCAGGTTTTCGCCAATACCCGGAATATCTTTGACGACCGGCACACCCAGCGCTTGCAATCGGTTTGCTGGGCCGAGTCCCGATAGCTGCAAAATCTGCGGTGAGCCTATGGCACCCGCGCACAAAATGACTTCTGCGCGAGCTGTGGCGTCCACCATGCTGTGGCCATCCCAGACCTGCACACCGGTGCAGCGCACCGGGGTGGTCCCGGTAGCTGGCTCCAACAGCAGCTTGCTCACCTGGGCGCTGTTCCACAACTCAAAATTGGGTCGCGCGTAGCAGGTGGGGCGCAAGAAAGCCTTGGCGGTGTTCCAGCGCCAGCCGGCCTTCTGGTTGACCTCGAAGTAGCCCACTCCCTCGTTGTTGCCCCGGTTGAAATCGTCAGTGGCCGGAATGCCCGCTTGCACAGCCGCCTGGGCAAAGGCATCGAGCACATCCCAGCGCAGGCGCTGTTTCTCGACCCGCCATTCGCCACCGGCGTTGTGGTGGCGTAAGAGTGTGCGGTACAGGCTGCCATCCTTGAGCATCAGCTGGGGTGCGACGCCGCGGGCGCCGTGGGTGGCGCTGGCGCCTTTGTAATGGTCTTCGTGCAGCATGAAATAGGGCAGGCTGTGCTCCCAGCCCCAGGTCGCGTCGCCCACCAGTTGGCCCCACTGGTCGTAGTCGCGGGCCTGGCCGCGCATGTAGATCATGCCGTTGATGCTGCTGCAGCCGCCCAGCGTTTTTCCGCGCGGGTAACGCAGGCTGCGGCCATTCAGGCCGGCGTCGGGTTCGGTGTTGTACAGCCAGTCGGTGCGCGGGTTGCCGATGCAGTACAGGTAGCCCA
>ERZ724516.2365-NODE-2365-length-10668-cov-7.936587_pt1 | contig 10668 bp, 11 predicted proteins | sample MGYA00376049_ERZ724516 | MGnify/ENA primary metagenome ERZ724516 (study PRJEB28724, sample SAMN07190886) | activated sludge metagenome | isolation source: activated sludge of sewage treatment plant in Hong Hong | place: USA: Christiansburg, Virginia | collected... | reverse complement strand
ACTATTCCGGCAACTTGACGTGCCCCTGCTCATCAAGGGGAAAGAAGGGATTCCAGCAGACTTCCCAGAGGAAACCGTCGGGGTCGGCAAAGTAGCCGCGGTAGCCGCCCCAGAATACCTTGCCGGCCGGCTGAACCAATCGACCGCCGGCCGCAACTGCTTCTGCCAGCAGGCGATCCACCGCCAATTCGGACTCGACGTTGTGCGCCAGGGTGAATCCTCGAAAGCCGCTTCCGTCCGGCGCGACATTGGCGTCCTCGGCCAATGCGGCGTGCTGGAAGAGCCCGAAGACGACGCTCCCGGCATTGAAGAAGGCGATCGCCGGCTGGCTCCCTGAAGACTCCTTCCAGCCGAGCGCGGCGTAGAAGGCCCGGCTGGCCGCGAGGTCACTGACGCCGAGGGTGATGAAGCTGATCGTCTGTCGCATGCGGCCGGCCGTCCTGGTTCGAACACCGCGCCAGTATATACCGGGCCGGGGGAGGCGTAACATGCAGTTTCCTGCATGCCAGAGGCCTTGCCATGACCCGCCGCTTTCCGCTTCACGTTCACATCTCGACCCTGTTCCTGGTCCTGATCCTGCTGGTCGGCGGCGTCATCGGCGGACTAGGCTTGAAGATCAGTCGCGACATCCTTGAGTCGACGGCCAACCAGCTCGACGCACGCATCGACGCCGAGACCCTCGCCGAATTCTCCAACCTCCTGGGTCCCGCCGAGATGGCGACCCGGCTGGTGAGCTTCGACGGCATCACGCAGGCTGCATCGCTCGAGGCCCGACTGGGCAACCTCGGCTTCATGCGCGAGGCGCTGAACAATTCCCCGGCGCTCACCTCGATCTATGTCGGCTACGCCAATGGCGATTTCTTCATGGTCCGCCGCATCTGGAACGACGAAGATCGCAATTTCTTCAAGGCACCCGGTGGCACGGCCTACATCGTCCAGAGCATCGAACACGCGCCCGGCGGCTCGAGCGGCCGTTTCATTTATTTTGACGACAAGCTGGCTGTTCTGCACAGCGAAGACCGCCCCGACTACCCGCAGGCTTACGATCCGCGAACTCGAGAGTGGTACAAGGCCGCCGCCGCGGCGAGCGGACAGATCAAGACGCCGCCCTACCTTTTCTTCACCACCCGGCAAACCGGGATCACCATCGCCAACCGCGCCAACCGCGGCGACGCAGTCGTCGGCGCCGACATTCGACTCGCAACCCTGAACGCGTCGCTGGCCAGGCAGAAAGTGACGCCGGGCTCGCATATCGTGCTCGCCAATGCACGCGGACAGACCATCGCCTACGAAGATTTTTCCAAGGCAGTCAAATTGCCCGACACGCCCGACGGCCAACCGGTGCTCGCCAGTATTGCTGAACTCGGGATTCCAGTCCTCGCGCAACTGGCGCCGGCGCTCGAGAAGGCCAACGAATCGGCAGCACAGAGCCTGACGCTAGACGTCGCTGGCGAGACCTGGCGCAATTCGATCCACCCCATCAAGCTGGAAGGAATCCCCAAGCCGCTATTCATGATAACGGCCATTCCCGACAAGGAACTGATGGCCTCTGCCCACACGCTGGTGCGCCAACTGCTTCTCGCGATGGGCGCAGTAATCCTGCTGGCGATTCCGATCACCTGGATGCTGGCCAAGGGAATTTCCGAACCGTTGCGCCACCTCGCGGGCGAGGCCGACGCGATACGCCGCTTCGAGTTCTCGAATCCGATCAAAGTCAGTTCGCTCGTCCTCGAAGTCAACGACCTGACGGTGACCATGGACAGCATGAAACGCACGATCCGGCGCTTTCTCGACATCAGCATGGTGGTCGCTGCGGAGAATGACTTCGACAAGCTCCTGCCCCGCCTGCTGACCGAGACACTGCCGGCGGCCGACGCCGATGCCGGCATCCTGTACCTTGCCGATGGCGAACAACTGCTGCCGACAACGGCACTGCAGGCCGACGGCACCGCTTTGCCGGTCACGGCAGGGGGGTCCATTGAAGCGCGGACTGCCGGGCCGCTACTCGGCGCTGCGCTGGCCGCAAACGCAGCGCGGGCCGCACCGCTGACCGACGAAGACGTCGCCGCCCTCGGCCTGCAGCAGCTCATTGCCGCCAGTCCGGCCAGTCACGCCATTGCCGTTCCCTTGCTCAACCGCCGGCATCAATTGGTCGGGGCCATGCTTCTCTTGCGCCGCAGCGATGCCGACAGCGCCCGCCTCAATTTCGTCGAGGCGCTGTCGGGCTCGGTCGCTGTCTCACTTGAAAGCAAGGAACTGATCAAGGCCCAGAAGATGTTGTTCGAAGCCTTCATTCAGCTGATCGCCGGCGCGATCGACGCCAAGAGCCCCTACACCGGCGGCCACTGCGCCCGGGTGCCGGAACTGACCAAGATGCTGGCACGCGCCGCATGCGCCGAGACCAGCGGGACGTTCAAGGACTTCCAGCTCGGCGACGAGGAGTGGGAAGCGGTCCATGTCGCCGCCTGGCTGCACGATTGCGGCAAGGTGACGACGCCGGAATACGTGGTCGACAAGGCGACCAAGCTCGAAACACTCTACGACCGCATCCACGAAGTACGCATGCGCTTCGAGGTCCTCAAACGCGACGCCGAGATCGCCAGCCTGAAATCGGTTGCCGACGGCCGGCCCGAGCCTGAGGCCCGAGCTGAACTGGCTGAACAGCTGGCCGGGCTGGACGACGACTTCGCCTTCATTGCCGGCTGCAACGAAGGTGGCGAGTTCATGGCCGCGGACAAGCTCGAACGCCTGAAGCAGATCGCCGCGCTGACCTGGACCCGGACACTTGACGACCGGATCGGCATTTCCCATGAAGAGAAGGAGCGCAAGGCGCGCACGCCGGCACCTCGGCTTCCCGTGCAGGAAACGCTTCTTGCCGACCGCCCCGAGCATGTTTTCGAACGGGCAGCGCGCGACCGCATGCCAGCGGACAACAAATGGGGCTTCCGCATGGCGGTTCCGGAAGTGCTCTACAACAAGGGGGAGTTGTACAACCTCGGCGTTGCCCGGGGCACCCTGTCGGAGGAAGAGCGGTACAAGATCAACGAACACATCGTGCAGACGCTGATCATGCTTACGCAATTGCCCTTCCCGAAGCACTTGCGCAACGTCCCCGAAATCGCCGCCGGCCACCACGAAAAGATGGACGGCACCGGCTATCCGCGGCGACTGGTGAAGGAGGAGATGAGCCCCGTGGCACGCATGATGGCGATCGCCGACATCTTCGAGGCACTGACCGCCGTCGACCGCCCGTACAAAAAGGGCAAGACGCTGTCCGAGGCGATCAAGATCATGTCGTTCATGAAGAAGGACCAGCACATCGATCCCGAACTGTTCGACCTTTTCTTGCGTTCCGGCGTCTATCGCGAGTATGCCGAGCGCTTCATGAAGCCGGAGCAGATCGACAGCGTAGACATCGCCGCCTATATCGACAAACCAGTGGCCGGCTGAGCGAGCGCCAGGGTCGCGACGACGAATTCGGCAATCGCCTCGGGATTGTCGATGTCGAGCCGGGGCAGGTGGGTATCGATTCTTGCGTCGCTGGCCACGGCAATGACATGCGGGTCGTGCGGATAGAGTGCCGGCTTGTCGATCGCGGGGCGGTACACTTCGATCTTGGGAAAAGCGCCGTGCTTGAACCCCTCGATCAGAACCACATCGCACGGGGAGAGTCGGCTCAGGGCCTCGGCCAGCGTCAGTTCCGTGTTCCCGCCGAGTTCATGCATCAGTGCCCAGCGGTTGGCGGAGGTCACCAGCACTTCGCGGCAGCCGGCATGCCGGTGGCGAAATGAATCCTTGTCCGGATAATCGATCTCGAATTCGTGGTGCGCGTGCTTGATCAGCGAAACGACCAGCCCCCGCCGTTCGAGCCGGGTGACTACCTGTTCGATGAGGGTGGTCTTGCCACTGCCAGACCACCCGGCAAAGCCGATGAACTTCATGGGTATGGGGCGCTCGCCCACCGTAATGAACCGGCAGCAATTATCCACAGTTCACAATTGACGACTTGATGCCCGGCGTGAATTATTTTATGTTGCGATGCAGCATTTTTTGGCTATACTTTGCTTGCAGGATCATCTAAAAGCCAAAAAGGAAACAGCAATGAACGTCAAGATCCATTACCGGATTACCCAGGATCGCGCCGGCATCCCGATGGATTACACGGGCGCCCGCCACTTTGTCGTCCGTGAAGGACAAGCCATAGAAGATACGGCCAAGGCCCAGCTGGCAGCTGACTACCAGGTTCCGGCAACGGCTGTGGAAATCTGCCGGATCGAGAGCTAGCCACCGCCGCGTTGCGTTGCCCGGTCGATCCGGGCGAGCAGCCCGGACGCCGCCGCCTGGTCGCCACGGCGAACCGTGATCTCGACTCGCAGGGCGCAAAGTTGCAGTGCACCAATCCGCTGCGGCTTCTGGTGACTCAGGGCAAAATACAGGCTGGCGTTTTCATCCTCGACCAGCAAGCCGTCGTCGTCCGCGGTCACTGCCGCGCCAAAGGCATTGACCAGCGAACGCCGGAACTCGCTTGGCGTGCTGCTCATCAGGCGAACACTGCTCCCGCTCCAGGGGAACGGCCCTTCAGCCACCAGCGATTGGCGGCCAGACGGCAAGCGTGTCGCCGTCCTTGAGCAGGCTGCCCGCCCGCTCTTCCGGGGGAATGAAGACGCCATTCACCAGCACCAGATGCGTCAGGCGCGGCGGCAACGCAAACGGCGCCAGTACCTCGCTGACCGAAGCACCCTGGGCTGCGTCGAGCTCTACCCGGTTGTTCTTGCTGCCTGCCGGAAGGTAGTTGCCGAGCGTCGCGTAGAGCTTGACGGTAAGCTTCATCGACTCAGCTGTTCGGCCTCTGGCAGGCGATGAAAGCTTCGACAAAGCGGGTCGGCGTATCCAGGAGCTTTTCCTTCCAGGCGCCGAGCCTTGTCTTTGCCTGGATCAGGCCCCGCAGGGCACCGACGTGTTCGGTCAGACCGATCGCCGTCGCGCCGACCAGCACGTCGCCGTCGAACTGCAGGCTGATGTAGCGCCCCTTCGCCTCGTCCGCCCGTTCGACGCCATCGCCGCCGGGGACACCCTGCCATTCGCCGAATGACGAAGAAATCATCCCCATCGAGTCGAGGACGTTGATGGCCAGCACACCATTCATCGTCGCCGCCTGTCCGGCCATGTTGAGCGCCGCAATGCGAGCCTGGTCGGCGGCATTGGGCTGGATCGCCGCCACCAGGTGGCGACCGGAGAAGAGGTCGGGCGCCTCCGCCACGTCGCCGGCCGCATAGATGCCGGGGACCGACGTTTGCATGGTCTCATCGACCAACACCCCCTTGGCGACATGGACAGCAGTGCCTTCGAGGAAGGCCACATTGGGAGCCACGCCGGCGGCGACGATCAGCAAGTCGCAGTCGATCTGGTCACCGGTCGTCAAGGTCACCGTCAGCGGCGAACTTCCGCCGGCCTCGATGCGATCGACGCCGGCCCTGGTCACCACCCGCACCCCCTGCTTCTCCACCCAGCGCTTGATAATGCTGCCCGCCTCCGAGGTCATCATGCGCGGCACCATGCGGTCACCCATCTCGACGACCGTCAGCTGCACGCCGCGTTTGACCAGCGACTCCATGATGATGCAGCCGATGAAACCCGCCCCCAACTGCAGCACCCGCGCCCCCGGCCTGGCCAGGGTGGCGATCGCCCGCGAATCCGCGAGGGTCCAGCAGGTATGGACTTCGGGCAGGTCGATCCCGGGAATCGGCGGCCGCACGGGATGCGACCCGGTCGCGATCAACAGGCGATCGAAATCCTCGAAAAGTCCGTCATCGAACAAAACCGTCTTCTTTTCGGCGTTGACCGCAACCGCGCGTGCGCACAACTGGCGGATGTGCAACTTGTCGAAATGGCCGTCAGTCTTGCGCAGATAGGTACCGGACTCGTCGATATTCCCTTCGAGCAGGTACGGAATCGCCATCCGCGAGTAGGGCGGGGCGTCCTCGTTGCCGACCAGCAGGATGTCATCGTGCGGCGCCGCGCGGCGCAGGGTTTCGGCGGCGACGACACCGGCCGGGCCATTCCCGAGAATGATGTGCTTCATGTCTTCCTCTCCGGCAGGGAAAGAAAGGCGGGGTGGCGACTGTCGCCGCGACCCCGCCCTGTGTTACTTCCTGGCTTCTAGAGACCCAGACGCTCCAGGGTCGCGCCTTCCGGCACGCCTTCCGGGGTCCAGCCACGCACCTTGTAATACTCGGGCCGCATCTTGTCGATGCCGCTGACCATGCCTTTGGCCGGGCCGGTCCTGGCCGCTTCGGTCTTCAGGCGCGGCGGCAGGTCGTCATCCCTGGCGGTCAGGCCGGCGGCAAGGTTGTACTGGCGCTCCATGTTCCAGATGCGCTCGCCGACCAGATTGAGCTTGTCCATCGACCAGTCGCCTTCGCAGGCCGCCTGAATCTGCGGCTGGATGTCGGCCAGCGTCCAGGCGAAGGTGGTGAAGGCGCAGATACCCGCCGAATCGACAACGCCGGTCGCATCCTGGAAGGCCTTGACCAGGTCCGCCTTGCCTTCGGTAACCAGCGGATCGGTCTTGACCGGCACCCCAAGCACTTCGGATGCGATCGTGTAGCCGCGCAGGTGACAGGCACCACGGTTGGAAGTCGCGTAGGCGAGGCCGATGCCCTGGATGCCGCGCGAGTCATAGGCCGGGAATTCCTGCCCCTTGACGCTCATCGAAAGCTCGGGACGTCCGTACTTGGCGCACATGCGGGCGCTGCCAAGGCCCAGGTCCTTGCCGAAGCCCTCGCCGGTAGCTGTCATTTCGACCAGCTTGCACAGCGCCTCCGCAGAACCGAACTTGGCATCGACGCCAATCTGCTCCTGGCTCAGGATGCCCAGATCGTAAAGCTCCATCGCGGCACCGACCGTGGCCCCGAAGGAAATCGGATCCATGCCGTGCTCGTTGCACAAGAGATTGGCGTACTGCAGCGCCTCGAGGTCGCCGACGCCATTGGCGGCACCGAGCGCCCAGGCGGCCTCGTATTCGAGGCCGCCGCCGGCGCCCCAGTATTTCGGGCTGTTCTTGACGCTGAAATGCGTCTCGTCGATTTTCGAGATTCGCCCGCAGGCGATGGTGCACCCGAAACAGGCAGCATTGGCCACCAAGTGCGTCTTGCCGTCGGTCGGGCGTTTCTCGTGCATGGCTTCGCCGGAAATCTTGCTGGCATCCTCGAACTGCACGTCGCGGTGGTTCCGGGTCGGCAGCGCGCCGATCTCGTTGATGACGTTCATCAGCACCTGGGTGCCATAAGTCGGCAAGCCCTGGCTGGTCACCGGATTGTCGGCCAGGACCTTCTTGCCGGCGTTGGTGGCCGCCATGAATGCAGGGAAGTCGTTGATCCCGGACAAGCCCTTGGTGCCGCGAATGGCCACCGCCTTGAGGTTTTTTGACCCCATGACCGTACCGACACCCGAACGGCCCGCCGCGCGGTGCAGGTCATTGACGATCGCCGCATAAAGCACGCCGTTCTCGCCGGCACCGCCGATCGACGAGATCCGGATCAGCGGGTCCTGATGGCTGGCCTTGATGGTTTCTTCGGTCTCCCAGCAGGTTTTGCCCCACAGGTGCGCGGCGTCACGCAATTCGGCCTTGTCGTTCTCGAGGTAGAGGTAGACGGGCTGCGGCGACCTGCCTTCAAAAATGATCATGTCCCAGCCGGCGAACTTCATCTCGGCGCCGAAGTAGCCACCGGAGTTGGAGCAGGCAATGGCACCGGTCAGCGGGCCCTTTGTGACCACGGTGTAGCGCCCCCCGGTCGAGGCCATCGTGCCGGTGAGCGGCCCGGTCGCCATGATCATCTTGTTGCCTGGTGACAGCGGGTCGACCTTGGGGTCGGTCTCCTCGACGAGATATTTCGAGGCGAGACCGCGCGAGCCTAGATAATCGTTGGCCCATGCCATGTTCAACGGCTCGGGGGTGCAGGTACCGGCGGTGAGATTCACGCGCAGGACTTTTTTGTTCCATCCCATGATCTCTTCTCCTTACGCAGCAACTGCAGCGGTGTTGGCCTTGGCAGCCCAGGCACGCATGCGATCCAGACCGGTCCAGTCGGCATCGACATAGGTGATCGCAGCGGTCGGGCAGGCAGTGACGCACTTCGGATCACCGCCGCACAGGTCGCATTTCTGGACCTTGCCGACATCGGCCATGTAATTGACCGTACCGAACGGGCAGGCGATGGTGCAGACCTTGCAACCGACACAGGTCGCTTCCTTGATCACCTTGGCGCCGGTGGCAGCATCGATGACGATGGCGTCCACCGGACACGCATTCATGCACCAGGCATCGGCACACTGCGTGCAGGTATAGGGCACCTTGCGTCCTTCGTGTTCGAAGTTGAACACCTTGATTCGGGACTTCGATGGATTTATGGTCCCGGTATGCTCGTAGGAGCAGGCCATCTCGCACTGCAGGCATCCGGTGCACTTCGCCGGATCGATGTGAAGCGACTTCTGCATGGTGTCTCCTCCATGATTGTTCGGGTGTCGCCAAAGGGGGGCTGTGCCGCATGTTGCGCCACGCCGGGCCATCATCCGACCTTTTTTCGGGGATGTCATTCTGCAGTGCAACATCGGCATGGCAACATCCGGTTACACAAAGCTACGAAAGGGCGACAGACATGGCCCCGGGCACCCCCTAGACTCCATTTCAACGCTGAACCCCTCCTCTCGAAATCCCCCTTTCGAGACTTCCAACCCTGCCACTGGCGGGGTTTTTTTTGCCGGTCCTCCGCCTTCCGATTTGCGCATAAGCCGTTATAATTACGCACTTATATTTTTTGCGGATTGAGGTAATCAGCATGGCCGAGAAGCATTCTTCCAAAGGCATCATGGTCGCCACCATCGTCGTGGCCATCGTCCTGACTGCAGTCGTGGTTCCCTTCTCGATGAAGGGTGAGAAATCCGCCGCCGATGCCAACAGTTCCGACCAGGCCGACAGCCGCATCCAGCCGGTTGCCAAGTTCGAACTGGCCAAGGCCGCCCCGGCCGCTGCGGCCGGCCCGAAGGATGGGGCCACCGTTTACAACTCGGTCTGCGGCGCCTGCCACGGCACCGGCGTCGCCGGCGCCCCCAAGGCTGGTGACAAGGCTGCCTGGGCACCACGCATCGCCCAGGGCAACGACGCCCTCTACAAGAGCGTCATTGGTGGCAAGGGCGCGATGCCGCCGAAGGGTGGCGCGGCCGACCTTTCAGATGACGAAATCAAGGGCGCGGTCAATCACCTGGTGGGGCTGGCTAAGTAAGGGGTCAAGTTTCCCGGCAATAGGGAGGCTGCGGCCTCCCTTTTTGTCGACAACAAAAGGGCGCCTTGCAGGCGCCCCGGCCCGGGCCGGCTTTTGGAGGGCCGAACCCCAGGAACTGAAGCAAACTTACTTCTTGACCGGCTCGGCCGTCTTGGCCGGCGCCGTCTTTGCAGCGTCGGCTGCGTGGGCTTCCGGCGCTTTCGGCTGAGCGTGTTTTTCCTTCGAGGCGGACTTGGCGTCGACATGCTTGACCTCTACCTTGGCTTCCGGAGCAGCTGCTGCCGGCTTGGCGTCGGGGGTCTTCATTTCGGCCTTCGGGGCGTCAGCCTTGGCGACGGCTGCGGCCGGGGTCGCAGCAGGCTTCATTTCCGCCGCCGCCTTGACATCGGCAGCGTGGGCCACGCCAATAGCAGCGGCGAGGGCAAGGGCGATAAGTTGCTTGGTCATGTGAATTCTCCTTAACGGTTATTCGGGACTTGAACCGGCTTTGCAGGATTGCGCTGCCTTGTAGCGAATAACGCAGGGCCGATCGGCCCCGATGTCAGCAACCGCGTAACCCGCTGTAACGCGCTGTGACCGGGCTGTTAGGACTTGTTGCCGGCCAGCATGGCCTTCAGCGCATCAAGGCGGGCGCTCCCCGTCGCCTTGTCGGGTTCCGCATCCTGCTTCCCGCCGGAAAAGCGGATGTCGTCCTTGCCCATTTCCCCGATGAAGCGCGAAGGCTCGCTGGGGATCAGGTCGCGCGCCTGCTTGCGCCGCTCGCAGTAGGAAACATGCAAGGAACGCTGGGCACGGGTGATGCCCACGTACATCAGGCGGCGCTCTTCCTCGATCCGGGCAGGGTCGAGCGATTCGCGGTGAGGCAGGATACCCTCCTCGATACCGACCAGGAAGACATGCTTGTATTCCAGGCCCTTGGCGGCGTGCAGCGTCGACAGCTGCACCATGTCGGCATCGTCGCTCTGCTTGTCGAGCATGTTGATCAGCGCGATGCTCTGGGTCAGGTCGATCAGTGTCTTGCCGTCTTCCTCGCCCCTGCTGTTCAGCCAGTTGCTGAATTCGCAGACGTTGGCCCAGCGGGTCTGCGCCGTGCGCTCTTCCCCCTGGTCGTAGAGATAGGTTTCGTAATCGATGGCTTTCAGCAGATCGGGCAATACCTGCTGGGCCGGTTCGCGGCTCGCACGATGCTGAATGCGATTGACGAAATTGCAGAACTCCAGCAAGGGCTCCAGCTGGCGCGGCTGGACGCGATGTGCAAAGCCCTCTTCGAATGCTGCATGAAATAGCGACACATGGCGCTCGCCTGCATACTGGCCGAGCACCTGCAGGGTCGCCGCACCGATGCCGCGCTTGGGCGTGGTGGCGGCGCGGATGAAGGCCGGATCGT